>JACCDP010279428.1_pt1 | contig 32806 bp, 34 predicted proteins | sample 7445841 | NCBI WGS metagenome assembly JACCDP01 (sample SAMN15323441, study PRJNA562643) | freshwater metagenome | isolation source: river surface water | place: USA:Blue River Watershed | collected 2017-08-17 | reverse complement strand
GTAGGCGGCTTTGCCACCGGGCACATAGATGCCCACGCGGTCTAGCGGCGTGACTTTTTGCCCGAGCAAGGAACCATCGGCGTCGCGGTATTGCCAGCTTTCGCCGCAGGCTTTTTTCTGCGCCTCGTGGTAGCTGCGCACGCGCGCGGCAGCGTCTTGCAAAGCGGTTTTTTGCGCGGTGGGCAGGCTCTCAAACGCGGCTTTCAACTCGGCTTGGGTCAGCTCCAAAGCGGCCATGCTGTCGGCTTGCAACCCATCGAAACGCGCGGTGTACTCGAGCACCGCGGCGTCACCGCGCCGCTTCACATCGGCCAGGATGTCAGCCACGCGCTGCTCGATGGCGGCGTCGGTGTCGGCCGACCAATGCAAACGCTGTTGAAACTGGGTTTCAAAATCGGCTTGGGCGGTGGACAGGCGAAGTGGGCGGGCGGTCATGGCAGGTGGCGTGGTGAATCAGCGTGGTCGTAAAGGCGGGGTTGAAAAGGCGCGCAAGCTTCAAGCCGCTTTGGCGGTGGCGCGGTCAAAGGTCTCAATCAGATGCCGAATGCTTGCGGTTTTGAGTTTCAGCGAGGCTTGGTTCACTACCAAGCGGGAGCTGATGTCCATGATGCGCTCCACCTCGATCAGGTGATTGGCTTTCAAGGTGCTGCCGGTGGACACCAAATCAACGATGGCGTCGGCCATGCCGGTGAGCGGCGCGAGTTCCATGCTGCCGTAGAGCTTGACCAAATCCACGTGCACGCCTTTGGCGGCAAAGAAGTCGCGGGCAATCGCCACGTACTTGGTGGCCACGCGCAAACGCGCCCCTTGCTTGACGGCAGCGGCGTAGTCAAAGCCTTGCGGCACAGCAACACTCATGCGGCAACGCGCAATTTTCAAATCGAGGGGTTGGTACAGACCGGCACTGCCGTGCTCGATGAGCGTGTCCAAACCGGCCACGCCCATGTCGGCGCCGCCGTATTCCACATACGTGGGCACATCCGAGGCGCGCACCAAAACAACCCGCAAGCTGTCTTGGTTGGTCGGCAAAATCAGCTTGCGTGATTTCTCAGGGTCTTCCAACACCTCGATACCGGCGGCGCGCAAGAGCGGCAAGGTCTCGTCAAAAATGCGTCCTTTGGACAAAGCCAGGGTGATGCTCATCGGATTCTTTCGATGTCTGCGCCCAAGGCGCGGAGTTTGTCTTCCATGCGGTCGTAACCACGGTCCAGATGGTAAATGCGGTCCACCAAGGTGTCACCAGAGGCCACCAAACCGGCAATCACCAAAGACGCCGAGGCGCGCAAATCGGTGGCCATGACGGTGGCCCCGGACAACTTGGCCACGCCTTCGACCATCGCCACCTTGCCGTCAATTTGAATGCGCGCGCCCAGGCGCAGCAATTCGTTCACGTGCATGAAGCGGTTTTCAAAAATGGTTTCGGTGACTTTGGCGCTGCCTTGCGACACCGCGTTGAGCACCATGAATTGGGCTTGCATGTCGGTGGGGAAACCGGGGTATTCGGTGGTGCGAAAACTTTGCGCCCTCAAGTGCGCAAATGCGGGTCCCTCGGCGCGCACGCGCAAACCACCGGGCACGGCTTCAATGCTGACGCCAGCGTCGCGCAGTTTGTCGATGACGGCTTCCAGATGGTCACCACGCGCGTGTTGCAACACCACGTCGCCACCGGTGGCCGCGACCGCGCACAAGAAGGTGCCCGCTTCAATGCGGTCGGCCACCACGCGGTGCGACGCGCCATGCAACGCGGAGACACCTTGGATGTGGATGCGGCTGGTGCCGTGGCCTTCGATCTTCGCGCCCATGGCGATCAGCAACTCGGCCAAGTCGGGAATCTCGGGCTCTTGCGCGGCGTTTTCCAACACGGTTTCGCCCTCGGCCAAGGCGGCGGCCATGAGGAAATTTTCGGTGCCCGTGACGGTCACCATGTCGGTGGCGATGCGTGCGCCTTGCAAACGTGTGCGACCGTCTTTCAAGCGCGCCACCATGTAGCCTTGCTCGACATCGATGACCGCACCCATGGCTTGCAAGCCTTTGATGTGCTGGTCCACGGGACGGGTGCCAATGGCGCAACCGCCGGGCAAGGACACCTTGGCGTGGCCAAAGCGCGCCAACAACGGACCCAGCGCCAGCACCGAGGCGCGCATGGTTTTCACCAATTCATAGGGCGCTTCGGGGGTGTGCAACTGGCCCGCGTTCAGCACCATGTCACCCGCTTCATTGCGCTCGGCGCTCACGCCCATGTGGCGAATCAGTTTGACCATGGTGGAGACGTCTTGCAAACGCGGCACGTTGGCCAGCGTCACCGTGTCTGCCGTCAACAAGGCGGCACACAACTCGGGCAGCGCGGCGTTCTTCGCGCCCGCAATGGCCACGTTGCCGTTCAAAGAACGACCGCCGCGAATCAGCAATTTATCCATACAGATTCAGGCCTTCAGGCCTGGGCCTTCCATTCAGCAGGGGTGAAGGTTTTCATCGACAAAGCGTGCACCTCGTCGTTGGCCATTTTCTCGCCCAAGGTGGCATAAACCTTTTGATGGCGTTGGATGGGGCGCAAGCCCTCGAAAGCGGTGGTGACCACGGTGGCATACCAATGGCGGCCATCGCCTTCGACATGCACGTGCTCGCAAGGCAAGCCATTGGCGATCATGGTTTCAATTTGGTCTGCGGTCATGTTCAACCTCTGATTTTGTAGCCGCTGCGCAGCAGTTGAAGAGCCAGTGCGGCCACCAGCACATAGGCGCCGCCCACCAGTCCCAGGCTCAGCCACGGTGAGACATCGCTGACGCCAAAAAAGCCGTAGCGAAAGCCGTCGATCATGTAGAAGAACGGGTTGAGGTGGCTGACCTGTTGCCAAAACGGCGGCAGCGAATGGATGGAATAAAACACGCCGCTCAGGAACGTCATGGGCGTGATGAGAAAGTTTTGGAAGGACGACATCTGGTCGAACTTGTCGGCCCACAAACCCGCGATCAGCCCCAAGGTGCCGAGCATGGCCGCGCCCAACAAAGCGAACACCAGAATCCACAAGGGGGCCACAAAACTGAGTGGCGCAAACCACATGGTGACCAGCAACACGCCCAAGCCCACCACCAAACCACGCACCACGGCCGCCAACACATAAGCAGCAAACCAACTGACTGGGCCCAAGGGCGTGAGCAAGATGAACACCAGGTTGCCCATCATCTTGCTTTGCACCATGGAGGACGAACTGTTGGCAAACGCGTTTTGCAACAAGCTCATCATCACCAAACCGGGCACCAAAAAGGCGGTGTAGCTGACGCTGTCATACACCGTGACACGGCCTTCCAACAAGTGGCCAAAAATCAGCATGTAGAGCAATGCAGTAAGGACTGGTGCAGCAATGGTTTGCGCGCTGACTTTCCAAAAGCGCAGCACCTCTTTGTAAAACAGCGCTTGCCAGCCCATCATGACGCGGCTCCCATCACATCGAGGAACACATCTTCCAAATCGGCTTTGCGGATTTCCACGTCTTGCGCCACCAAGCCCGCATTGCGCACCGCCGCCAAGTAGTGTTCGATTTGCGCCGCGTCATGCGCGGGGAACTGCACGATGCGACCGGTGACCCGCGCTTGCGCGGCCAAGTCGGGGGGGAGTTGCTCGTCGAGTTTGAAGCGCAGCACATTGCTGGACGCGTTTTTCAACAAGGTGCTGGTGTTGTCCAAGGCCACCACTTTGCCCTGCTTCAACATGGCAATGCGTGAACACAGGGCTTCGGCTTCTTCCAAGTAATGCGTGGTCAGCAACACGGTGTGGCCTTCGCGGTTCAAGCGCGCGATGAACTGCCACAGGGTTTGACGCAATTCCACATCCACACCGGCGGTGGGTTCATCGAGGACGATGACTGGCGGTTTGTGCACCAGGGCTTGCGCCACCAGCACGCGGCGCTTCATGCCGCCCGAGAGTTGGCGCATGTTGTGGTTGGCCTTGTCGGCCAGCCCTAAACATTCGAGCAATTCATCCAACCAATCGCTGTTGTTGGTGATGCCAAAGTAGCCCGACTGAAAACGCAGGGCCTCACGCACGGTGAAGAAGGGATCGAACACCAGCTCTTGCGGCACCACGCCCAACAACTTGCGCACTTGCAAAGCCTGTGTCTTCACATCCAAGCCATGCACCTGAATGTGGCCACTGCTGGCTTGTTGCAAGCCAGCCAAGATGCTGATCAGGGTGGTTTTGCCCGCGCCATTGGGGCCGAGCAAGCCGAAAAACTCGCCGGCTTGGATGTCAAACGACACCCCGTCCAGTGCGGTGAACGTGCCACGGGCATTGCTGAAGGATTTGCTGACGGATTGGAAGGAAATAGCGGTCATAGGAAGCCTTGCATTCTACGACCTGGGGTGTTTGCTCCCCTGAAGAAGGCTTCAGGCCGGCACGGGTGGCAATTGCAGCACTTCGGTCAAGCCATACACCTGCACCAAGCTGCGGGCCCGTGCGGGCAAGCCTTGCACTTGCAAGCGGCCACCACGCACCAGGGCTTCGCGCATGCCCGCCAGCAAGACCGCCAAGGCCGAGGAGTCGAACTGCTGCAAGGCCGATGCATCCACTTGCAGCTGCGGCTGGGCTTGCACCGCTGCCACCAAAGCGTGCGCCGTGGCAGAAGCTTCAGCGTGGGTCAAGACAGCAGGCAAGCAAAAGGGGTTCATTTGCGGTTGTTGGCTTTGTTGCGCTCGGCCAAAGTGGCAATCAGGCCGTCAATGCCCTTGGCATTGATTTCTTGCGAAAACTGGGTGCGGTAGTTGTCGACCAACCACACGCCCAGCAAATTGAAGTTGTAGATGCGCCAGCCGGAGGCCGTTTCGGTGGTTTTTTCCAAGCGGTAATCGATGGCCACGGGCTCGTTGCCCCCACGCAGCTCGGAACGCACCACCAACTCGGTGTCGGTGGGCGCAGCACGCAAGGGTTTGACCACGATGGTGTAGTTGTCCTTGACCTGCGCCAAAGCACCCGAGTAAGAGCGCATCAACAGCACTTTGAATTCTTCGATCAGGCGTTTTTGCTGTTCGGGGGTGGCTTGCCGCCATGCCGGGCCGATTGCAGAAGCGGTCATGCGCCTGAAGTTGATGTGCTCAACCAAACGGGTGTCCACCAAGGCGGCGATTTTTTGCAAGTCGCCCGCTTTGAGTGCCGGGTCTTTGCGCACCGTGTCCAACATGTCGCTGGACAAACGCTGCATGAACACGTCCGGGGCTTCTTGGGCCAGCACCGGCGATTGCAGGACCCAGGCCAAGCCCAGGCCGCAAATCACTCTCAACAGGTGTTGAAAAGAAAAGAGAACGGAGGTGGAGATGGTTCGCATGGTGGCGCGAGTTTAGTATAAAAGTGGCATTGGCTACTGGTCGTAGCGTTCCTCTTTGCCGCTTTCCCCAGGGCCGTTGCCTTCGTCCTTGTCGGCTGCGCCACGGCGGGTTTGCGCCTTGCGCCGTTGCATGTAGGCGTCACGGATGAAGGCGTATTTGTCCAGCGCCACTTGGTCCAGCTGCCGGTCCAGGCCCAAAAACTCGGCGCGTTTGTCAATCACCCGCAAGGCCGTGCCGCTGTAGCGCGTGGCCGTGGGGTCGACATGGGCCCACAGGTTTTGATCCATGTCCACCGCCAAGCCGACGGTGTCGCGCAGATTGGAGGAGCCAAAGAGGGGCAGCACCACATAGGGACCGCTTGGCACACCCCAGTAGCCCAGGGTTTGACCAAAGTCGGCGTTGTGGCGTTGCAGACCCAATCGGGTGCCCCAGTCAATCAGGCCATAAATGCCAAACACCGAATTGACCGCTGCCCGCAAGCCGGTTTCGGCTGTCTCCATGGGTTTGAGTTGCAAAGCGTTGTTGGCGGTGGACCAAATGTCGTTGAGGTTGCCAAAGAAGTTGTGCACACCGTCTTGCAGCACCTCGGGCACGGCATTTTTGTACTGCGTGGCCACCGGCTTGAGCAGGCTGCGGTCGATGCTGTCGTTGAAATCGCTGACGCGGCGGTTGGTGGTCTCGAACGGGTCTTGGCGGTTCAAGCCTTGGCCCGGCACGCTGGCGCAGCCGACACTCAGCAGGGTCAAGCCGACGAGCAGCAAGCCATGAACGCAACGCGAGCCCATCGTTCAATGACCGCCAGGTTGATCAGAGGGTGCAGCGGCTTTGTCGTACAAAAACCGGCTGATCAGGTTTTCCAGCACCACCGCCGATTGGGTGGACTGCAAACGGTCACCGTCTTTCAAGTTGGCCATGTCGGCTCCTGCCTCGATGCCAATGTACTGCTCACCCAACAAACCGCTGGTGAGAATTTTCAACGAGCTGTCTTTGGGAAATTGGTATTGCACATCCAAGGCCAACACCACCTTGGCCTGAAAGCTCTTGTCGTCAAACCGAATGTCTTGTACCCGGCCAACCACCACGCCGGCGCTTTTCACCGGCGCTTGTTTTTTCAGGCCGCCAATGTTGTCAAACAAGGCATTCACGGTGTAGGTCTTTTGCCAGCTCAGGCTCAGCAAGTTGGCCGACTGCAGCGCCAAAAACAGCAGTGCTGCGGCACCCAGCAGCACCAAAAAACCCACCCATACATCGGTTGTCGAGCGTTGCATCGTCAGTTTTCCTTCTTCACAGCTTGAACATCAGCGCGGTCAACACAAAGTCCAGCGCCAGCACGGCCAACGAGGCCATCACCACGGTGCGGGTGGTGGCCCGCGCCACCCCATCCGGTGTCGGCTGGGCTTCATAACCTTGGCGCAGCGCGATGAAACTCACCGTGAACCCAAACACCAGGGTTTTGATGACGCCGTTGCCGACATCCCCCCACACGTCCACGCCATCGCGCATTTGACCCCAAAACGAACCGGGGTCGACACCGATCATGACAACACCCACCAGCCAGCCGCCGATGATGCCGACCGCGCTGAAGATGGCGCCCAAGATGGGCATCACCAACACACCGGCCCAAAAACGTGGCGCCAAGATGCGCTGCACCGGATCGATGGCCATCATTTCCATGGCACTGAGTTGCTCACCGGCTTTCATCAAACCAATTTCAGCCGTGAGCGAGGTGCCCGCGCGCCCGGTGAACAACAAGGCCGAGATCACGGGGCCGAGTTCGCGCACCAAACTCAGCGCCACCAACATGCCCAGCGCAGACGCCGAACCAAAACGCTGCAAGGTGTTGTAGCCCTGCAAGGCCAACACAAAGCCGACAAACAAACCCGACACCGAGATGATGGCCAGGGAATAGTTGCCCAAGAAATGCATGTGGTCGCGCACCAGGCCAAAGCGGCGCAAGCAAGCCGGTGCCAACAGAATGAGTCGCACAAACAAAGCAGTGGCGTGTCCCACATCGGCCAACCAAGCGCGGGTGGCGCTGCCAACGCGGGCGGCGAAGTCGATCATGCGCGCTCCTTGGCCACACCGAAATCTTCGGCAGCGGTTGACGCTGGGTAATGAAAGCGCACCGGGCCTTCAGGCGCGGCGCTGACAAACTGGTGCACCAGCGGATCGGTGCTGTGGCGCACTTCTTCAGGCGTGCCTTGGGCGGCAATGCGGCCATTGGCCAGAATCACCACCTTGTCGGCGATGCGGAAGGTTTCTTCCAAATCGTGCGAGACCACGATGCTGGTCAAGCCCAGCGCGTCGTTGAGTTGGCGAATCAACCGCGCGGCGGTGCCCAAGGAGATGGGATCGAGACCAGCAAACGGTTCGTCATACATCATGAGTTCGGGGTCAAGCGCCATGGCACGGGCCAAAGCCACGCGTCGCGCCATGCCGCCAGAAATTTCGCTGGGACGCAAATCACGCGCACCGCGCAAACCCACGGCTTCGAGTTTCATCAAGACGATGTCGCGCACCATGGTTTCTGGCAAATGCGCGTGTTCACGCAAGGGAAAGGCCACGTTGTCAAACACGCTCATGTCGGTGAACAAGGCGCCGAACTGGAACAACATGCCCATGCGACGCCGCGCTTGGTAGAGCTGTTCTTTGTTCAAGCGCCCAATGTCTTGTTGTTCAAACAACACCGCGCCCGATTGCGCTCGGTGTTGCCCGCCAATCAGGCGCAGCACCGTGGTTTTGCCGCCGCCTGAGGCGCCCATGAGCGCCGTGACTTTGCCGCGCGGCACTTGCAAGCTGACACCCTCCAACACCGGTCTGTCGCCATAGCCAAAGTGGATATCGCGCAGTTCAACGAGGTGGGGGGAGCCAGTGGTCATCTTGGCAGTGTACTGTCGCCCATCAAGAATTGGTCGATGGTGCGAGCAGCCTGGCGGCCTTCACGGATGGCCCAGACCACCAAAGACTGGCCACGGCGAATATCACCCGCTGCAAACACCTTGGGCACATTGGTGATGTAGCCGCTGCCTTCTTCGGTATGGGCTTTGGCGTTGCCACGGGCGTCTTTGTCCACACCAAAGGCTTCCAGCACGGACGCCACCGGGTTGGTGAAACCCATGGCCAAGAGCACCATGTCGGCTTTGTGGATTTCTTCCGTGCCAGGCACTTCGGTGAGCTTGCCGTCCTTCATTTCCACGCGCACGGTTTTCAAACCCGTGAGACGGCCTTTTTCACCGATGAATTCTTTGGTGGAAATGGCGAACTCGCGTTTGAGCAAGCCTTTCTCGGTGCCTTCATCGTGGCTGGAACTGGTGCGCATTTTCAGCGGCCAATAGGGCCACACCAGCGGTTTGTTTTCTTGCTCGGGGGGCATGGGCATGACTTCAAATTGCTCCACGCTGACCGCGCCGTGGCGGGTGCTGGTGCCCACGCAATCGGAGCCGGTGTCGCCGCCACCGATGACGATGACGTGTTTGCCATCGGCACGCAATTGGTCTTTGATTTTGTCGCCCGCGTTCACCTTGTTTTGCTGCGGCAAAAACTCCATGGCGAAATGCACACCATCGAGGTCACGACCGGGCACGGGCAAATCGCGTGAGACTTCCGAGCCGCCGGTCAACAACACCGCATCGAATTCTTTTTTCAGTTGCTCGGCGCTGATGCTTTCTTTGGACCAGTTGGTGACCTTGCTGTCTTGGGGCCACGTACCCACCAAGACACCGGTTTTGAAGACCACGCCTTCGGCTTGCATTTGCTCGACACGGCGGTCGATGTGGCTTTTTTCCATTTTGAAGTCGGGGATGCCATAGCGCAGCAAACCACCGACACGGTCGTTCTTCTCGAACACCGTGACCGCATGACCGACCCGCGCCAATTGCTGTGCAGCAGCCATGCCGGCCGGGCCAGCGCCGATGACGGCCACTTTCTTGCCTGTTTTGTGCGCGGCGGGCTGGGGTTTCACCCAGCCTTCAGACCAGCCTTTGTCGATGATGGCGTGCTCGATGGATTTGATACCCACCGCGTCGTCATTCACGTTCAAAGTGCACGCGGCTTCGCAAGGCGCGGGGCAGATGCGGCCGGTGAACTCGGGGAAGTTGTTGGTGCTGTGCAAAACCGTGAGCGCGTTTTGCCATTGGTTGTTGAACACCAAATCGTTGAAGTCGGGGATGATGTTGTTGACCGGGCAGCCGCTGTTGCAAAACGGTGTGCCGCAATCCATGCAGCGCGCACTTTGGGTTTTGGCTTGCTCGGGCGACAAAGCCACAACAAACTCTTTGTAATGTTTCAAGCGCTCGGGCACGGGCTTGTAGCCCTCTTCCACACGCTCGAATTCCATGAAGCCAGTGATTTTTCCCATGATCTGATCCTGTGGTGCTTAAGACTTGGCCGTGGCTTTTTTCGCCTTGGCAGGTTTGTCGGTGGCCGCGGCCAATTCGCCGAGCGCGCGTTTGTATTCGTTGGGGAAGACCTTGACGAACTTGGCTCGAGCTTGGTCCCAGTTGTCCAACAAGGCGCGGGCGCGCTTGGAGCCGGTCCAGCGGTGGTGGTCTTCCAGCAATTTTTTCAGCTGCGCTTCATCGCTTTGGCCGCGGTGCCACAAAGCTTGGGGCACGGCAGCGGTTTGGTCTTTGTCGCTGAGCAGGGGTTCCATGCTCACCATGGCGGTGTTGCAGCGTTTGTCAAACTGGCCGTCTTCGTTGTAAACGTAGGCGATGCCCCCACTCATGCCGGCGGCGAAGTTGCGCCCGGTGTTGCCCAACACTGCGACGGTGCCGCCCGTCATGTATTCGCAACCATGGTCGCCCGTGCCTTCCACCACCGCAGTGGCGCCCGACAAACGCACCGCAAAACGCTCACCGGCCACGCCGCTGAAAAACGCTTCGCCGCTGGTGGCACCGTACAACACGGTGTTGCCCACAATCGTGTTGGCCACCGCGTCACCACGGAAGTCGATGCTGGGGCGCACGATGACGCGCCCGCCCGACAAACCTTTGCCGGTGTAGTCGTTGGCGTCACCAATCAAATACAGCGTGATGCCTTTGGCCAAGAACGCACCAAAGGATTGACCACCCGTGCCTTCGAGTTGAATGCGCAAAGTGTCGTCGGGCAAACCTTCGGGGCGCACTTGCGTGAGCGCACCTGACAACATGGCCCCCACGGAACGGTTGACGTTGCGCGCGACTTCCATGAACTGCACCTTCTCGCCTTTGTCGATGGCGGCGCGGCTTTTTTCAATGAGTCGCTTGTCCAAGGCTTTGTCCAAACCGTGGTCTTGGGTTTGCGTGTGGTAGAGCGCCGTGCCTTGGGGCACAGGGGGCATGGCCAGCAAACGGCTGAAGTCCAAGCCCTTGGCTTTCCAGTGCTCAACGCCTTGTTTCATGTCGAGCAAATCGGCGCGGCCGATGAGGTCGTCGAACTTGGCGATGCCCAGTTGCGCCATGATGTGGCGCACTTCTTCGGCGATGAAGAAGAAGTAGTTGACGACATGCTCGGGCTTGCCAGAGAACTTTTGGCGCAGCACCGGGTCTTGCGTGGCCACACCCACGGGGCAGGTGTTCAAGTGGCACTTGCGCATCATGATGCAGCCTTCGACCACCAAGGGTGCGGTGGCGAAACCGAATTCATCGGCACCCAGCAACGCACCAATGGCGACATCGCGGCCGGTTTTCATTTGGCCATCGGTTTGCACCCGAATGCGGCTGCGCAAACCATTGAGCACCAAGGTTTGCTGGGTTTCGGCCAAACCGATTTCCCAAGGGCTGCCTGCGTGTTTGATGGACGACCAAGGAGACGCACCCGTGCCACCGTCATGACCCGCAATCACCACATGGTCGGCCTTGCACTTGGCCACACCCGCAGCAATGGTGCCCACACCCACCTCGGACACCAGCTTGACGCTGATGTCGGCGTGCGGAGCCACGTTTTTCAAATCGTGGATGAGTTGCGCCAAGTCTTCGATGGAATAAATATCGTGGTGCGGTGGTGGCGAAATCAAACCAACGCCGGGCACCGAGTAACGCAAGAAACCGATGTACTCGGACACCTTGCTGCCGGGCAATTGACCGCCCTCACCGGGCTTGGCACCTTGCGCCATCTTGATCTGAATTTGATCGGAAGAAGACAAGTACTCAGCCGTGACGCCAAAGCGGCCCGAGGCCACTTGCTTGATTTTGGAGCGCAAGGAGTCGCCAGCCAACAGCGGCATGTCAACTTCAACTTGCTTGTCGCCAATCACGCTCTTCAAAGACTCGCCCGCTTTGATGGGGATGCCTTTGAGTTCATTGCGGTAACGCGCGGGGTCTTCGCCGCCCTCGCCGGTGTTGCTTTTGCCGCCGATGCGGTTCATCGCCACGGCCAAGGTCGCGTGCGCCTCGGTGGAAATGGAGCCCAGCGACATGGCCCCGGTGGCAAAGCGTTTGACGATTTCAGTGGCGGGTTCCACTTGGTCCAAGGGAATGGCTTTGCTCGGGTCGATTTTGAACTCGAACAAACCACGCAAGGTCATGTGGCGACGGCTTTGGTCGTTGATGATTTGTGCATATTCTTTGTAAGTGCTGAAGTTGTTGGCACGCGTGCTGTGCTGCAACTTGGCAATCGCGTCCGGTGTCCACATGTGGTCTTCACCACGCGAACGCCAAGCGTATTCACCGCCAGCGTCGAGCATGGTGGCCAGCACCGGGTCGTTGCTGAATGCTTGGGTGTGGGTGCGAATGGCTTCTTCGGCAATTTCAAAAATGCCAATGCCTTCGACACGACTGGGGGTACCCGTGAAGTACTTGCCAATGGTCTCGCTGTTCAAGCCAATCGCTTCAAACAACTGCGCGCCGCAATACGACATGTAGGTGGACACGCCCATCTTGGACATGATTTTCGACAGGCCTTTGCCAATCGCTTTGACGTAGTTGTAGATGGCTTTGTCGGCCGACAAATCACCAGGCAACTCGGCGTGCATGGCCGCCAACGACTCCATCGCCAAATACGGGTGCACGGCTTCTGCGCCATAACCCGCCAACACGGCGAAGTGGTGCACTTCGCGCGCGCTGCCGGTCTCCACCACCAAACCGGCGGTGGTGCGCAAGCCTTCTTTCACCAGGTGTTGGTGGATGGCCGACAAGGCCAACAAAGCGGGAATAGCCACTTGGGTGGCGGTGATGGCGCGGTCGCTGATGATCAGGATGTTGTGGCCGCTCTTGATGTGGTCCACGGCCTCAGCACACAAAGACGCAAGCTTGGCTTCCACGCCTTCGTGGCCCCACGACAGCGGGTAGGTGATGTCCAAGGTGGCGCTCTTGAACTTGCCATTCGTCATGCTTTCGATGTGGCGCAACTTGGCCATGTCTTGGAAATCCAGCACCGGCTGGCTCACTTCCAAACGCATCGGTGGATTGACCTGGTTGATGTCGAGCAAGTTGGGTTTGGGGCCCACGAACGAGACCAAGGACATGACGATGGCTTCGCGGATCGGGTCGATCGGCGGGTTGGTCACTTGCGCGAACAACTGCTTGAAGTAGTTGTAGAGCGGTTTGTTTTTGTCGGAGAGCACTGCCAAGGGGCTGTCGTTGCCCATCGAGCCCAAGGCCTCTTCGCCGTTGGCGGCCATCGGGGCCATCAAGAATTTGAAATCTTCTTGGGTGTAACCAAAGGCTTGTTGGCGGTCCAACAAAGAAATACCGCTGTGCTCTGGTTTGCCAACCGGGTGCTCAGCCACATCGTCCAAACGGATGCGCAGGTTTTCAATCCATTGCTTGTAGGGCTTGCTGTTGGCCAAGCCGGACTTCAATTCTTCGTCGTCGATCATGCGACCTTGTTCAAGGTCGATCAAGAACATCTTGCCGGGCTGCAAACGCCACTTGCGCACGATCTTGCTCTCGGGCACGGGCAGCACGCCGGACTCGGAACCCATGATGACCATGTCGTCATCGGTGATGCAGTAGCGCGAAGGGCGCAAGCCGTTGCGGTCGAGGGTGGCGCCGATTTGACGGCCATCGGTGAACACGATGGAGGCAGGGCCATCCCAAGGCTCGAGCATGGCGGCGTGGTATTCGTAGAACGCACGACGCCGTGTGTCCATGGTGTTGTGGTTTTCCCAAGGCTCGGGAATCATCATCATCACGGCTTGGCTCAGTGGGTAGCCGGCCATGGTGAGCAACTCGAGGCAGTTGTCGAAAGTAGCGGTGTCGGATTGGTCAGCGAAGCTGATGGGATAGAGCTTTTGCAAGTCGGCGCCCAAGACCGCAGAGGACATCACGCCTTCACGCGCTTTCATCCAGTTGTAGTTGCCCTTGACGGTGTTGATTTCACCGTTGTGCGCGACATACCGATAGGGGTGGGCCAGTGGCCACTCGGGGAAGGTGTTGGTAGAGAAGCGCTGGTGCACCAAGCCCAAAGCAGACACGCAACGGGGGTCTTGCAGGTCTTTGAAATAGGTGCCGACCTGGTCGGCCAGCAACAGGCCTTTGTAGATGACGGTGCGGCTGGACATGCTGGGCACGTAATACTCTTTGCCGTGCTTCAAGTTCAGGTGTTGGATGGCGGCACTGGCGGTTTTGCGAATCACATACAGCTTGCGCTCCAAGGCGTCTTGCACGATGACATCGTTGCCACGGCCAATGAACACCTGGCGCATGAGCGGCTCTTTGGCGCGCACGGTGGGTGACATCGGCATGTCTTTGTTCACCGGCACATCGCGCCAGCCGAGCAGCACTTGGCCTTCGGCCTTGATGGCACGCGCTAGCTCTTGCTCGCAAGCCAAACGCGAAGCATTTTCTTTGGGCAAAAACACCATGCCGACGCCGTATTCACCAGGTGCTGGCAAGGTCACGCCTTGCAGGGCCATGTCTTCGCGGTACAAAGCATCGGGGAGTTGAATCAAGATGCCCGCGCCATCGCCCATCAAGGCATCGGCACCGACCGCGCCACGGTGATCCAGATTCTCCAAAATCTTCAGCGCTTGACTGACGATTTCGTGGGTTTTGTTACCTTTGATATGGGCCACAAAACCCACGCCGCAGGCATCGTGCTCTTGGTTGGACTGGTACAAACCCTCGGTAAATGCCTGTTGCATGGCGCGCATCCTTCGTTTTTTCGATCAAGGGCGCTAAGCATAGTGCACCGCAGCAGGCTTTTCAAAGAAATTAATTGGGGTCAGATTCCAATTAATTCCCCATTTATTTGCTTGGTTATTTAATTGGGGACAGATGAAAAGGGTCGCCCTGCCGCAGCTTTGCGGACCCGGCGGGGCGTGAGCTTTTGCAAGCCCACCACAAAGCCCTCCTCGCCCAAAGCCCAGCCGCTGAGGGTGGCTGATGTGAGCGCGTGCTGTTGTGACTGTTCAATGCCAGCCTGAACCAGTTGGGCATAAGCCAGTTCTCGGGCAAACGGTGTGTTGCCCAATGCCCAGTACAAAGCATGGGGCGTGAGCCAGGCGTCTTGCCGCGTGCCGGTGTAATGCGCATGGCTAGACCAGGGGTAATCAGCGGCCTGCGACACCATGCCAGCACGCACCGGGTTCAGGTCGATGTAGACCATGCAGGCCAAAAAATAGCGCTCCGTTTGAATCAGCGTCGAGCGGTAGCGCCCTTCCCACAGCGTGCCGGTGCGGCCGTGGCGCTGGTTGAACTGCCGCACGTAGCTGCGGCCCACCGCTTGCATCATCAGAGGCAAGGCGTTCTCTGAGCGCGGCGTGACCAGCAAATGCAGGTGGTTGCTCATCAGCACATAAGCGTGAACGTCCACCTGTTGTTCAAGTGCATGGGTTTCCAGCAGGCCGAGCATGCGCTGTTGGTCGGCGCTGTCGCGAAAAATGTCTTGACGGTTGTTGCCACGCAGGATGACGTGGTGCGGGTGGTCTGGGAGGGTGAGGCGGGGCAGGCGGGCCATGCGGGCATGTTATCGACATTGGTTTGCCAGCGAAATTGGGGTCAGATTCCAATTAATTCACGCTTGAGCCGCCCGCCATGGGGACTCATTTTTCTGGTCTTTCGCTCAAAAAATGGTCCCCAAGCCGGACGGCTTCGAATGGATGTTCTTTGTTCGCCAAGAAATTCACTTCGGCTTGGGGTCGGACCGCGCGAACGTTGCCGCTTGCGGCGGTGAGCGTCGGGCGAGCAGCAAACCCGTGCTTGGCAAGCGAAAACGTGCCTTAACATCCGAACGACATGAGCCACGCCAACGCCACCGCCAAACCAGCCCTTTGGGTGCTGTGCCTTTGCGCCGAATGGTGCGGGACCTGCCGTGAATACCAGCCGCTGTTCAACCAACTCGCCGCCGACATGCCGCAAGCGCGTTTTGTGTGGATCGATGTGGAAGCGCACGACGACTTGCTGCAAGACCTGGACATTGAAAACTTCCCCACATTGCTGATTGCCGACGCCCAACAGCAAGCACGCTTTGCCGGCACGGTGTTGCCGCACTTTGAAACCCTGCAACGCATGTGCAAGGCCGCCTTGGCTGGTGACTTGCCGATGGTCACCGACCCTGAGTGGTTGGCCGTGGTGCCGGGGCTGTTGGCTGCCGAGACAGACTGAGACCATTCAATCTGAACGCACATCTCAGCGCCCAAGCAGGGCTCAGTTTGTCAAACTGAAACGCGAGTTCAACGTCTCCAAGCCAAATTCCACCAGCAAGGCTTGCAAGCGCTGCGCCGCGCTTTTTTTCTTTTGGCCGGTGTAGTGGGCCAAGATGAGTTCGTTCTTCATGCTGTGTTCCCAGCCCACCAACTCGGTCACGGTCACTTGGTAGCCCAGGGCTTCCAAGTACAAGCAGCGCAACACATTGGTGAGTTGGCTGCCCATCTCGCGCGTGTGCAGAGGATGCCGCCACAACTCGGCCAAGGGTGTGCGCGACAAATTCAGCGCTTTGTGTTGACGCAAATGGCTGGCCACCTCGGCTTGACAACACGGCACCAAGGCCATGTACTGCGCCTGTTTGGCCAGACCAAACGCGATGGCGTCATCGGTGGCGGTGTCACACGCATGCAGCGCCGTCACCATGTCCACGCGCTCGGGCAAGGCCTGGTCTAGCGTGGCTTGGCTGACGCTTTCATTGACAAACGTCATGCTTTTTGCAAAACCCAATTGCTGCGCCAATTGCTGCGATGCAGCCACCAACTCGGCGCGGGTTTCGATGCCAATCACCTGCCCTACTGCACGGCCCAACAAAGCTTCTTGCGGCTTGAAAAACAAGTCGTGGATGATGAAGCCCAGATACGATTTGCCCGCGCCATGGTCGGCCAAGACCAAGTCTTGGCCTTCTTTTTTTTCTGCCAGCATGGCCAACAAAGGTTTTTCGATGAATTGAAACAGGTGATAGACCTGCTTGAGTTTGCGCCGTGAATCTTGGTTGAGCTTGCCCTCGCGGGTGAGGATGTGCAGCGCTTTGAGCAGTTCGATGGATTGGCCTGGGCGCAGTTCCAAGTCCAAGGTTTTGACAGGCGCATCTGCGCGCATTTTTTTCATTCGACCGCCTTGGGCAAGTTCAATGCGTCCCACCCCGCGTGCCCAATGGCTTTCAAGGTGAGGATGTTTTTCTCGTAAATATTGGCCGCATCAGGAAACACCGCCACGGCTTTGTCGATGCTGTCTTCGCGCAACAAATGCAGCGTGGGGTAAGGGGCGCGGTTGGTGTGGTTGCTGATGTCGTCGGGGTCGACGCCGGCGAATTGGTAGCGCGGATGAAAGTCGGCGATTTGCAAAACACCTTCCAAGTCCAGGGACTGCAAGACCGCATCGCAGTCAAATAAAAATTCGTTGAAGTCCAGGAACTCGGGCAGCAGATTCGGTGCGATCAGCAGCGTGGTGTCCACCGCTTCGGGATCGGCGTGGGCCAAATGCTTCAACTCGGATTGCAGCAATGTCAGCACGGCTTCGGGTTCGGCGTCGTGGCACACCACATAACGCACTTGGTTTTTCACCACCACCGCTTTGGCAAACGGACACAGGTTCAAACCAATGACGGCTTTGTTCAGCCACACTTGGGTGTCTTGAATGGCTTGTTCGTCGTTCATGCGGGCGCGGCCTTTCCGGTCAATCGTGCGTGTTCGCGGCTGGCAAAGCGGTCGGTCATGCCGGCGATGTAATCGGCCACAGCACGTGGCAGGTTGTCGCGTTGGGCATGGCTGTCAGGCATGGCCTGCGGGTCGGCCAAATACGCCGTGAACAATTCGCTCACCACTTGCTTGGCCCACTCCGTGGTTTGCAACACCTGAGGATGCCGATAAAGCTGATGCAGCAAAAATGTTTTGAGCGCGCTGGATTGGGTTTTCATCTCCGGGCTGAATTGCACCAAGGGTGGCAACAAGCGCACATCAGACACCGATGCAGGCGCGTGCAATTGCAGCGCCGCTTGGGTGCTGCGCAACACGTCATACACCTGGTCACTCAGCATGCGGCGAATACTCTCGTAAAGCAAACGACGGCCCGTGAGTTGGTTGAATTCAGCTTGCACTTGTTGTCGGTAATGCTCAAACAGAGGCACGTCTTGCAGTTGCTCCAGGCTGATGAGCCCAGAGCGCACACCATCGTCGATGTCGTGCGCGTTGTATGCCATTTCATCGGCCAGGTTGCACAGCTGCGCCTCCAAGCTGGGCTGGCCCTTGTGCAAAAACCGCGCACCCACACCACCGGGCTCCAAGGCCTCCAACATTTGCGCATTGCGCACCGAGCAGTGTTTCAAAATCCCTTCGCGGGTTTCGAAGCACAAATTCAAGCCATCAAACTGCGGATAACGCTCTTCCAAACCATCGACGACCCGCAGGCTTTGCAGGTTGTGCTCGAAGCCGCCATAGGGGGCCATGCAATCATTCAACGCATCTTGACCGGCGTGGCCAAAGGGCGTGTGGCCGAGGTCGTGCGCCAAGGCAATGGCTTCCACCAGGTCTTCATGCAAGCCCAAAGCGCGGGCCAAGGAGCGGCCAAGCTGCGCCACTTCCAAACTGTGTGTGAGGCGCGTGCGAAACAAATCGCCTTCGTGGTTCAAGAACACCTGCGTTTTGTAGACCAAGCGGCGAAACGCGGTGGAGTGCACGATGCGGTCGCGGTCCCGCTGATACGCATTGCGTGTGGGTGCTTCGCTTTCGGGAAAACGTCGTCCCTGTGACTGCGCAGGGTCGCAGGCGTAGGCCGCCAACATCAGCGGCAACAAGCCTGCAACACCTCACGCACCAAGGCGTCAGGCGCGCCGCGCACCACGGCGCTGCCGGGCTTGTCGATCAACACGAAACGAATGTCACCCGCCTCGGCTTTTTTATCCACACGCATGTGGTGCAAATAGGCCTCGGCACCCAGGTCGGGGCCGACCGTGGGCAGGCCTGCATGGGCGATCAAGGCGGTGAGGCGCTGGGTGAAAGCGGCATCGACCAAGCCCAACCGCTGCGACAAATGCGCGGCCATGACCATGCCGCAACCCACGGCTTCACCGTGCAACCAGACACCAAAACCCAAACCGGCTTCGATGGCATGGCCAAAGGTATGACCAAAATTCAATATGGCGCGGATGCCGCCTTCGCGTTCATCTTGTCCCACCACCCAGGCTTTGATCTCGCAACTGCGTTGCACGGCCTGTGCCAAGGCTTGTGGATCCCGCGCCAGCAAAGCATCCAAATGGGTTTCAATCCAATCGAGAAAGGCCATGTCGGCGATGGGGCCGTATTTGATGACCTCCGCCAAACCCGCACTGAGTTCGCGTGGGGGCAGTGTGTTCAAAGACGATAAGTCACACAGCACCCGCTCGGGTTGGTAAAACGCACCCACCATGTTTTTGCCCAGCGGGTGGTTGATGGCGGTTTTGCCACCCACCGATGAATCGACTTGTGCCAACAAGGTGGTGGGCACTTGCACAAACGGCACGCCGCGCATGTAGCACGCAGCGGCAAAGCCGGTGATGTCACCCACCACACCGCCGCCCAAGGCAAACAACACGGTTTTGCGGTCGCACGCTTGGCCCAGCAGCACGTCAAAAATCAGCTGCAAGCTCTCCCAGGTTTTGTAGGCCTCGCCATCGGGCAAGGTGCACACATGCAGCTTGGCGTAATGCGGCTGCAAGGCGGCTTGCAGTTGCGCCAAGTACAGGGGCGCGACGGTGTCGTTGGTGACGATCAGGGCCGCGGCGGCTTTGGGCAAGCCTTGCCAAGCATCGGGGTTCGTCATGAGACCGGGCGCGATGCGGATGTCATAACTGCGCTCGCCCAGGCCAATGTGCACCAGACCAGCTTGGGGGTTGTGGGGAACGAGGCTCATGCGGTCGGTGTCTCCATGGGCAGCACGCCCGCGAGTTCAAGTTGGCTCATGATCATGGTGACCATGGTGGGAATGCGCGGACGTGAGGTTTCAATGACGAAATGCGCCGCCGCTTGGTAAGACGGGTCGCGCTGCTCGAACAAATCCATCAACTTCGCCTTGGGGTCGTCCACTTGCAGCAAAGGGCGTTGGGTGTCGTGGCGCAAACGCCGGAACAACTCGTCGGGCTGCACCCGCAAGTAAATGACGTGGGTGCGTTGGCGCAATAAGTTGCGGTTGGCTTCGCGCAACACTGCGCCTCCGCCCGTGGCCATGACGCCGCAAGGCGTTTGGGTCATGTCGTTCAAGACTTGGCTTTCAATGTCGCGAAAGGCGGCTTCGCCTTCACGCTCGAAAAAATCGCGGATGCTGCAGCCGATGCGCATCTCGATGACTTGGTCGGTGTCGACAAAGCCCACGCCCAATTTGCGGGCGAGCTGTCTGCCAACTGTGGATTTGCCGCTGCCGGGCATGCCTACCAATGCCAACACGTTTTTGCTTTCTCAAGGGGCAAGGGCACCTTGCTGAAGCATTTTAGGGCTAAGGAATATCAACAACTCTTGCTTGCTCTGGCGACGCGTTCGGTTGCCAAACAACCATGACATTGCGGGTATCTCGCGCAAGCCCGGCACCCCGGCGCGGTTGCTGTTTTCGTTGGTCTCGTAAATGCCGCCAATCATGACGGTACCGCCATCGTCCACCCGCACTTGCGTGCTGACGTGCTTGGTGTCAATGGCAAAACCGGCAGGTGTGCTTTGCCCCACGCTGTCTTTGTGCACTTCCAGGTGCATGGTGATGCTGCCCTCGGGCGTGATTTGCGGCGTGACTTCCAAGCGCAAGTTGGCTTTGCGAAAAGCGATGGACACCACACCATTGGCCCCGGCCAACTGGTAGGGGAGTTCGGTGCCTTGCTCGATCACCGCCTTGGATTGGTCGGCTGTGACCAAACGCGGACTGGCCACCACGCGACCCAAGCCCTCGGCTTCCAAAGCCGTCAGTTCGATGCCCAAACGCTTGCTGTGGGTGGCGTTGAACAAAGACAGCGCCACGTTGGCGGCTTCTGCGCCTTGCAAGCCACTGGCAGGCAAGTTGACATTCGGTGCTCCCCCATTGGCCGACAAACGCACGCCCAAGGAGGTGGCGAAATTGTCCGAAGCTTCCACGATGCGGGCTTCAATCAGCACCTGGCGTTGCGGCACATCGATGCGCTGAATCAGCAGTGCCACTTGCGCCAAGCGTTCGGGCACATCGGTGACAAACAACTGGTTGGTGCGCACATCGGCCAAGGCGCTGCCGCGGTTGCTGAGCAACCGGGGCGAGGCCACGCCCAACGCCGGTCCATGCGCGGCATTCAACAAGGGCCCCAGCATGTCCAGCGCTTTGGCGTAGTTCAAGCTGAAGGCTTGGGTTTGCAAAGGTTCCAGCACTTGCACGGCGGCCTTGGCTTCCAACAGTTGTTTATCCCGCGCAGCCAATTCGGCCAATGGGGCCACCCAAATCACGTCGCCTTCACGGTGTTGACCCAAACCCTTGCTTTGCAAGATGGTGTGCAAGGCTTGGTCCCAGGGCACCGCTTGCAAACGCAGACTCAGGCTGCCACTGACACTGTCGGCCAACACCAGGTTGACGCCGCTGAAGTCGGCCAAGATTTGCAGCGCCGCACGCAGTTCGATTTTTTGAAATTGCATGCTGATGGGTGACCCATTGAACACCGGTGTGGCTTGTGCCAAGGCGAAAGAACAGGCGCCGCAGATCAGCCCCAGGCACCAGCGCTTGAGGCCAGGGATGAACTTGAAGATCGCTGTCAGCATGGCGCGCCTTGGGCTTGACATGGCGGGACTGCACTGGGAAAGCGCACGGTTTGGGCTTGCCATTGACCTTGGGCATTGACACGCCATTCGCGCAACAACACATGGTCGGCGGCCATCTGTACCACCTCGCCAAAGTCCTGGCCCATGGCTTGGCCCAGGCGCACGGTGTGAATCAAACCGGCATGCATCACCAAGGCCTGTTGATGGCCGGCCTTGGACAACATGCCCATCCACTGCATCTCGTTCAAGCTGTGTCCGGCCAGACCTTGTGGGGTTGTGTGTGGCTGCGCCCCAGGGGGCAGCACCTGCACCAACCCCTGTGGTGCAAACAAGTTGTGCAGCAGCTGAGCACCCGAGGCAGGACGGGTGTCGATGGCCGGCTCTTTGGCGGCCGCCCCCAAAGCCACGGGGCGCAAGCCCGCCTCTTTCTCCAAGGTCGTGGTCCAGCGCCAGGCCATTCGCAGCGTCACAAGTGGCCCCGGCGGCGCGGTTTGGCTGGCCAGTTTCTGGGCTCCCGCAACCGAAGGACTGTCCAGTCTCGTCAATTCAAAAGACACCAAACGTTGCTGTGGCCATGCTTGGTTCAGCTGCTGCCAAGCCGCCAACAGATGGGGCAAGGGCCCTTGCCATTGACCGCCCTCGTCGTTCGCGGCAATCACTTGCAAACCATGCTGTTGCGCCAGTTGCATGATTTGGGCTTGTTTTGGAAGGTCTGGCTTTGGCAACGCTTCCCAAGCAGGCAATGGCAGGCCAGAAGGGTGGCTCTGGGCTTGCAATGTGTCTTGGATGACTTGCAATTGCCGCAACTGATGTTGCAACTCGGTGCGTAGCTGTTGTTGCTCGGCATGGGTGGCATCGGCGTTCCACCATGCTTGCCAAGCCTCGTTGGACCAGTACGCACTGCACACGGCACTGGCGATCAAGCCGCAGCCACTCAGCAACAGGGCTTGCGCCAGCAACGGCCAGGCGTGCCAGACATGCCAATGGGTGCGCCATTGGGGCCAAGGCGAGTGCCAGACGAACCCGCTCATGATCCAGACCCTTGGGCAGCCAGCCCATGCAAGACAAATGCGTGCTGACGAAGGGCCACACCGTCGGCGTATCGCCACTGCGCTTCGTGCCATTCAACTCGCTGTGCTTGCAAAGCGTCTTGCCAAACTTGCAGGTGTGCATCGCTGACGGCCCAGCCATGCAGGTGCACTTGTTTGTCTTGCCAAACGAGTTGGGTCAATTGCACGCCCTTCGGTGGCAATGCCAAGACCCGGCGCAGCACCCGCCACGCTTGCTGTTGTTGCTGTGGCCACTGCAAACCGTCGGCCCGCACTTGCTTGGCTTGCTGCAAGCGGCTTTGCCAAAGTGGCGCGTCTTTCAGCCTGGCTTTCAAGCGTTGTTGCTCTTGGGCCCACTGTTGCTCTTGAAGGAAACGCTGTTGCTGCCAGACTTGCAACTGTTGATCGATGAGCAGCACCAGGCCCGTGCTGGCCAGCAGCGTGAAAACGATGCCCCACGCCCAGCGCTGCATGGCATGTTGGCGTTGGCGTTCGCGCCAAGGCAACAAGTTCAAGTTGCTCATGGCATCACCACGCCCAAAGCCAGACCCCCCAACACCGCTTGCTGCTGCGCGGTGAGCGCTTGAGCCACCGGCGCACTGGCGCGGTCTGCATGGTTTTGCGCAAACACCTGCCAACGCGAGCTGGCTTGCCAAGGCGGTTCGAGCCGCACCAACTGCAAACCCGCTGCGCGACAAAAATGCTCACACGCACTGACCCAAGCACGGGTGAGAACCAAGACCTCGGCGGTCGGCGCAGCCTGGGCTTGCATGGCCGCTTGCAGCCATGCCGGCTGGGCATGGGGTGCGGCATGGGCAGGGGCTTGCGCTTGTTGCAACTCAAAGTCCCACACCGACTCGTGCACGGGGTGGGGCAGCAGGTTGCCCAGTTGCGCGGCGATGGCCGCATGCATTTGCCGTTTGCTTTGCCCGGGCTCAAGCGACAAGCTGAACCGCTGCAGTTGGGCCTCGGGCACCGCCACCGCGGTGGCTTGCGCTTGAAAGCCACTGCGGGCCAAGGCCTTTTTCAGCTGAACCGGGTCGGGCCAAGCGCCCGATGTCTGCTGAGTGTCATTCGCCGACCACCGGTGCCAATGCCAGGCACAGTGCTGACCCCCCGAGCTGACCGTGGCCTGGCTTTGTGCCAAGGCCAAGCCGTCGTCCGTCATCAACAAGCCCAACCCGCGCTTGGGCACGCGCCAGCCCCAAAGTCTTGCCATGAGTGTCTCCTTGCGTTGTTCATCCATGGCTGAGGTTGTAAAACGCGTGCCGCTTGGGCGGGTTAAGCTGTACTGGCGTTTTTTTTACAATCCACTCACCGCATTTCTTCACGGCCCTGGCGCCGATCCCCCTCATGCCCCCAAGCCCAACCCCTGCCGAGCCCCGCAAAGCAGACGCCACGCCCACCCCTGCCAACAATTTGTGGCGGGTGCTGGGCAGTTTCATGCTGTGGTTCATGGGCCTGTCGGCGGCCGGACTCACGGCTTTGATGCTGTTGGTGGGGGTGGCCTTGGCCATGGCCTACCCGCAATTGCCTGACATTTCGGAATTGGCCGACTACCGCCCCAAACTCTCCATGCGGGTGTTCTCGGTCGAGGGCAAGGTGATTGGCGAGTTTGGCGAAGAGCGACGCAAACTGATTCCGTTCAAAGACATTCCAGATGTGGTGAAAAACGCGGTGCTGTCGATTGAAGACGCTCGCTTTTACAAACACGGTGGTGTCGATTACATCGGCTTGGCGCGGGCCAGCTTGGCCAATGTGGGCCACGCGAAAAGCCAAGGCGCGTCCACCATCACCATGCAGGTCGCGCGCAATGTGTATTTGTCTTCCGAAAAAACCTTCACCCGGAAAATTTACGAACTGCTGCTGACCTACAAGCTCGAGCACTTGTTGAGCAAAGACCAGATTTTTGAAATTTACTTGAACCAAATTTTTCTAGGTCACCGGGCCTATGGTTTTGCTGCTGCAGCTGAAACTTACTTTGGCAAGCCGATTCAGAACTTGAGCATCGCAGAAGCGGCGATGTTGGCCGGTTTACCCAAAGCGCCCTCGGCCTACAACCCGATCAACAACCCCAAGCGGGCTCGCTCGCGCCAGCTCTACATCATCGAGCGCATGCAAGACAACGGCTTCATCACCGAAGAGCAAGCCAAGGCCGCCAAGGCCGAAGAATTGAAAATCCGCAGCGCCGCCACCAGCAACAACACGCATGCCGAATACGTGGCCGAGATGGCTCGCCAACTGATGTTTGCGCAATATGGGCCCGACAGCTACACCCGTGGTTTGAGCGTGTACACCACGATCAAAGCCGAAGACCAAGAAGTGGCCTACCAAGCTTTGCGCCGTGGCATTTTGGACTACGAGTTGCGCCAGATTTACCGAGGTCCCGAAAAATTCATCACCATGCCCACTGACGCGCGCGAGTTGGAAGACGCGATTGACGAGGCCTTGATTGACGCTGGCGACAAAGGTGATTTGCTGGCGGCCGTGGTGTTGGAAGCCACGCCTAAAAAAGTGCGCGTCATGCGGCAAAACAGTGAAGTGTTGGAAATTGTGGGCGACGGCTTGAAACCCGTGCAGTCCGGCTTGGCAGACAAGGCCCAGCCCAACATCAAATTGCGCCCCGGGGCCGTGGTGCGGGTGGCCAAGACCACCAAAGGCGATTGGGCACTGACACAGTTGCCCGAAGTCGAAGGCGCGTTTGTGGCGCTGGACCCCTCAGACGGCGCCATTCGGTCTTTGGTGGGAGGCTTTGATTTCGACAAAAACAAGTTCAACCACGTGACCCAAGCCTGGCGGCAACCGGGCTCGAGCTTCAAGCCTTTCATCTATTCAGCGGCTTTGGAAAAAGGCTTCACCCCAGCCACCATGGTCAATGATGCGCCCTTGTTTTTTGACGCGAGCGAAACAGGCAGTCAAGCCTGGGAGCCGAAAAACTATGACGGCAAATTCGAAGGCATCATGCCGCTGAAAACCGCGTTGGCCAAGTCGAAAAACATGGTGTCGATTCGCATCTTGCAAGCCGTGGGCCCGCAAAACGCACAAAACTGGATCAGCCGATTTGGTTTTGATGCGGGCAAGCACCCTGCTTACTTGACCATGGCGCTGGGTGCCGGTTCGGTCACCCCCTTGCAAGTGGCGCTGGGCTACTCGGTGTTTGCCAATGGCGGTTATTTGGTCAAGCCCTACCTGATCACCAAAGTGACCGATCCTTTGGGCAAAGTCTTGTCCAACTACACGCCCATCGAGTTGGATGAACGTTCACGTGCCATTGAACCTCGCAACGCTTTTTTGATGAGCCAATTGCTGCAAGAGGTCACCCGCTCGGGCACGGCAGCCAAGGCACAACAGGTGTTGAAACGCAGCGACATTTACGGCAAAACAGGCACCACCAACGACTCGATGGACGCTTGGTTTGCCGGCTACAACCACAGCCTGACGGCGGTGACTTGGATTGGCTATGACACGCCGCGCAAATTGGGCGACCGCGAAACCGGCGGGGGCTTGAGCCTGCCGGTTTGGATCACCTACATGCAGCATGCGTTGAAGAACGTGCCTGTGTCTGGCATGGCCATTCCATCAGGGATGGTGTTCGAGGGCAACGACTGGTTCTACCAAGAGTTCACCCACAGCAGCGGCATCACCAGCCTAGGGATAGATGGCAAACCGCACGATGGTGAACCGCCAGCGGCTGACGCCGAGAAAAAGAAAATCCTCGATTTGTTCAAAGAATGATCTAGGCCGCTTGAAACACCAGCGGCAAGCCGGACTGCACACTGGCGTCTGCGTTGAGTTGCTGCCAAAACTCCCCTTGCCCCTTGGTGTCTTGCCAATGTTGCCCATCGAAACGGTAGTGGTAACCGCCACTCTTGGCAGCCAACCACACCTCTTGCAAGGGTCGTTGCAAGTTCACAATGATTTGACTGCGGTTGGCGAAAGTGAGCGTGACCATGCCGCCGACGCGCTGGTTGTCGATGTCGTTGTTGGCGTCATCGTTCAAACGGTCGCATGCGGCTTCCAAGGCTTGCAACAAGGCTTCGGCGTGGTTGGAGAATTCGAGATCGGTCATGCTTTAGGCAGTCGTTGTGGTGTTGGCCAATGAACACCGGGTTGCACACAGGGGGCTCGTTACAATTTCCCCGATGAAAAAACCGATTCTAGGCAGGCTGTTAGTCCTTGCATGGGGCATGGCCTTGATGCTGCAAGCTTGCGGACAAAAAGGGCCTTTGTTCATCCCCACCGATCCGGACGCCAAAGACCGGGCTCAGTTCCCCCAAGTGTTGATCCCCCCTGCGCCATGAACCCTACCCTGCCCGGCTCTCCTTTTTTGGCCTACCGCGACGCTGCCTTGCACCTTGAAGAGATTCGTTTGCAAGACTTGGCTGCCCAACACGGTACCCCCTTGTTTGTCTATTCCAAGGCCGCCATGTTGTCGGCGCTGGGGGCGTATCAACGTGGTTTCCAAGGCCGCCGCGCCAAGGTGCACTACGCCATGAAGGCCAATTCATCGCTGGCCATTTTGCAAGTCTTCGCGCGTGCCGGTTGTGGTTTTGACATCGTCTCGGGTGGCGAACTTGAACGCGTGCTCGCTGCGGGTGGCCAAGCCCAAGATGTGATTTTTTCGGGTGTGGGCAAAACCCGTGCAGAAATGCGCCAAGCCTTGCTGGCTGGCATCTCATGTTTCAACGTGGAAAGTGAAGCCGAGTTGGATGTGCTCAATGAAGTGGCCTTGTCATGCGGCACCACAGCGCCGGTGAGTTTGCGCGTCAACCCCAATGTGGACCCGAAAACGCACCCCTATATTTCCACCGGCCTCAAAGGCAACAAGTTTGGCGTGGCCCACGAGCGCACGTTGCAGGCCTACCAACATGCCGCGTCCTTGCCCGGTTTGAAAGTGGTGGGCATCGACTGTCATATCGGCTCGCAAATCACCACCATCGACCCCTATGTGGATGCGGTGGACAAGGTGTTGGATTTGGTCGTGCAAATTGAAGCTGCAGGCATCCCCATTCACCACTTGGACTTTGGCGGCGGTTTGGGCATTGACTACAACGGCGACACACCACCGGCGGCCGATGCGCTGTGGGCACGCTTGTTGGCGCGCTTGGATGAGCGTGGTTTTGGCGACCGCCAATTGATGATCGAGCCCGGTCGTTCGCTGGTGGGCAACGCGGGTGTATGCATCAGCGAGGTGCAGTTTTTGAAGCCTGGCGAGACCAAAAACTTTTGCATCATCGATGCGGCCATGAACGACCTGCCGCGCCCCGCCATGTACGAAGCCTTTCACCAAATCGTGCCGCTGTCGGTTCGCAGTGGCGCTGCTGAGGTTTACGACGTGGTGGGCCCGGTGTGTGAAAGCGGCGACTGGATTGGCCGCGACCGTGCCTTGTCCGTCCAAGCCGGTGACCTGCTGGCTGTGCTGTCTGCCGGCGCCTATTGCATGAGCATGGCCAGCAACTACAACACCCGTGGACGCGCCGCCGAAGTGCTGGTGGACGGCGCCAATGTGCACCTGATTCGTCAGCGCGAAACCGTGCAAGACCAAATGCGGGGTGAGCAGTTGGTGGGTTGATCAGTTTTGATCGGCGGTATGCGCATCGACATAAGCGTCTAATAGTTTGCGGATCATTCGCTGGTATTGCGTTTGGTGTTTACTGGCTTCCAGCTTGAAGAAGTCCACACTTTTTTTACTCAACGCCAGCGTTACTTTGATGCCTTCTTCGCGAAACGCCAAGTCGGCAGGCGCAGGTAAAAAATCAGTGACGACTTGAACTTGTCCTAAGTCTTCAGTGGTGTATTTGATTTTTTTCTTCATAGATTGCTTTTCCTTGACGCCAATATCCCGCGCCGATGATTCGAATGACAGATTCCCGGTAGGTGAATCGAACTGTTAGCACGCCGTTATCTACCATTGCAAAGCAATAAAACCGAGCTTCCTGCATGCTGTGCTCAATATCTTGAGCAATCACCCGTCGCGGGTCTGCAAATGCATACTGCGCCACGGCAAAGGACACACCATGCTTTTGCTGATTTTTCAAATCTTTTGCGGCATCCCATTCAAAGCCTGTTTTGCCCAAGGTGGATCCTATCAAAAATCAAGACAAATAGCCATATTTATAGCCATACAAATATTGTTGCTGCCGCCCCGTCACGGACGAACAGCTTCGCCATCATCAGAATTTAGAAATTTCTACTTGTTGTAGTTGTATTGGGACTTGCTTATTTTGGAAGTCGCCACCACCACACGCGCCAAGCCATCAAGCCGCCGAGGATGGCGGCATACACCCAGACTTCCGTGAAGTCGTTTTTGCCTGCGCGCATCCAAAAGAAATGCAGCACCGACAACAAGGCAGCGGCATAGACCAGCCGATGCAAGGCTTGCCAGTGCCTTCCCCCCAGCCAACGAATGGCGGTGTTGAACGAGGTGGCGGCCAGGGGCAGCATCAACACCCAAGCAGCGAAACCCAGCCAAATGAAGGGCCGCTTGAGGATGTCTTTGGCGATGTCTTCCAACTCCAAGCCTTGGTCAAACCAGGCGTAGCAAAGCAGATGCACACAGGCGTAGAGGAACGTGGCCACGCCCACGGTGCGGCGCAAACGCAGTAATTCTGGCGCTTGCAACAGCACGCGCACCGGCGTGATGGCCAACACCAAACACAGGCCGCGCAAGGTCCAGTCGCCGGTTTGGCGGCTCAGGGCTTCGGCGGGGTTGGGACCCAACAGGTTGTGGAACGTGGCATACACCAACCACGCCATGGGCAGCGCCAGCAGCACCGCCAACACCGGCTTGGCCCAGGCTGACAACAAGGCGTGGCGCCAGCGCATGCTCAAAAGTTTTTAGCCAAATCCATGCCTGCGTAGAGCTGACCCACCTGCGCCTCGTAGCCATTGAACATCAGGGTTTTGCGTTTCTTGGTGAGCAAGCCATCTTCGCCAATGCGCCGCTCGGTGGCCTGGCTCCAGCGTGGGTGGTCCACGTTCGGATTCACGTTGGAATAAAAACCGTATTCATTCGCGGCGGCTTTGTTCCACGCGGTGGCGGGTTGTTTGTCGGTGAAGCGGATTTTCACAATGCTTTTGGCGTTCTTGAAGCCGTATTTCCAAGGCACGTTCAGGCGCACGGGTGCGCCGTTTTGTTTGGGCAGCACCTCGCCATACAAGCCAAAGGTGAGCAGGGTCAGTGGGTGCATGGCTTCGTCCATGCGCAAGCCTTCCACATAGGGCCAACTCAGCACCCGCGAGCCCACATAGGGCATGGTTTTCGGGTCGGCCAGGGTGACGAACTCGACGAACTTGGCGCTGCCCAAGGGCTCGACGCGCTTGATCAGTTCCGACAGCGAATAGCCCACCCAAGGCATCACCATGGACCAACCTTCGACACAGCGCATGCGGTAGATGCGCTCTTCCATGGCGCTGACTTTGAGCAGGTCTTCCAGGTTGATGCGGCCTGGTTTTTTCACCATGCCTTCAATCTCCACGCTCCAAGGCGAGGTGACGAAGTTTTTGACATTGCGCACCGGGTCGAGTTTGTCGGTGCCGAACTCGTAGAAATTGTTGTAGGTGGTGGCGTCTTTGTAGGGCGTGAGGGTGTCGGTGGCCATGGCACCGGCCAATGCAGAGGGTTTGGCAGGCAATGGTGTCAATTCACCGGGGCGCGCTGTTTGCGCATGCGCTCCCAGACCGCTCGCGGCAAGACCCAGCAACCCCGCTTGTTGCAGCCACTGCCGTCGGTTTTGATAAACCTCTGGGGGCGTGATTTCGCTGGGCACGGGATGGACAAAGCCATCTTCAAAGGTTTGGATCAACATGCGTGGGCTCCTGAAAAGAAAAAGGCTGGCACCAGGCCAGCCTTTGCAATGGCGCGGGGAGAATTTAATTCAATCCGGCCATGTAGTCTGCGACCGCTTTGATTTCCCGGTCATTCAGCTTGGCCGCGATTTGGGTCATTTGCAAACTGTTTTTGCGCACACCGTCGCGGAACTGGGTGAGTTGGGACACGGTGTAGTCGGCGTGTTGGCCGCTCAAACGAGGGTATTGCGCTGGAATGCCTGCGCCATTGGGGCTGTGGCAACCGGCACAGGCGGGAATTTGGCGGTCGGCAATGCCACCACGGTAGATTTTTTCACCCAGGGTGGCCAGTTCTTTGTCTTTGGCGAAGCCGGGCTTGGCCTTGGTTTTGCTGAGATGCGCGGCGATGTTGCGCATGTCCTCGTCGCTCAAGGTGCTGGCAAAGCCCAACATGACCGCGTTGGCACGCTTGCCCGATTTGAATTCAGCCAACTGCTTGGCGGTGTATTCGGGGTGTTGTTGGGACAGCTTGGGGTAGGTGGGCGTGCCGGAGTTGCCATCGGGACCGTGACAGGCCACGCAAGCACCGTTGTAAAGGGCAGCGCCTTTGGCGGCATCGGCTTTGGGAGCCGCCGGTGCATCAGCAGCCTGGGCCCATGAAAAAACGCCAGTGAAGGCAAGGGTGAACAACAAACGGGCAAACGAAGTCATGGCATTGGGGTGTGAATTGGTTCGACCATGATTCTACAATGCACCCCTGCGCCCACTCGGGGTGCGAACAAAGAATCACCCTATGGCCACTCCCCTCCCCGTTGTTGATGCGGCGCACGCAGACCGTGTCAAACAAGCCGTGGGCTGGTTGCACACCGCCCGTTTCATGACCACGGCCGCCCAGTTGCACCATTTGCCGGCCTACCAACAACCTGAAATCGCCTTTGTTGGCCGCTCCAATGCTGGCAAATCCACCTGCATCAATGTGCTGACCCAGCAGCGGCAGCTCGCTTACGCCTCTAAAACCCCGGGCCGCACCCAGCACATCAATTTGTTTGCACTGGGCCGCCAAAACCAAACCGACGCCGTGCTGGCCGACCTCCCCGGCTATGGCTATGCCGCCGTGCCCAAGGCCGACAAAGTGCGCTGGCAGCGGGTCATGGCCAACTATTTGATGACGCGTGACAACCTCAAGGGCGTGGTGTTGCTGTGCGACCCGCGCTTGGGCGTCACCGAACTTGATGAAATCTTGCTTGAAGTCATCCGCCCCAAGGTGGAAGAAGGCCTGAAGTTCATGATGCTGCTGACCAAATCCGACAAACTCAACCGCACCGAGGGCGACAAAGCCCTGTCGATTGCCAAGTTGCAGTCCGGCGGCGGCGAGGCACATTTGTTCTCGGCACTGAAAAAAAAGGGCGTGGAAGAGGTGAGTTTGAAACTCTGGGATTGGACCCACCCTGAAGTGGCGGCCGCATGATCCGCGAACAACGCTTGGACCTGCCCCACGGCATCAGCCTGAACTGCCGCATGGCTGGCACGCCCGGCCAACCGCTGATGCTGTTTTTGCACGGTTTTCCAGAAGCGGCGTTTGTGTGGGACGAACTGCTGACCCATTTCAGCCAAGCAGAGAACGGCGGGTACTTTTGTGTGGCGCCCAATTTGCGCGGCTATGCCGGTTCGAGCAGCCCCACCGATGTGAGCGCCTACCGGGCCAAGCATTTGGTGCAAGACATCGTGGCGCTGAAAACCGCATTGGGCAGCACAGACCCGCTGTCAGGCCTGGTGGCGCACGACTGGGGCGGCGCGGTGGCTTGGAATTTCGCCAATCAACACCCCGACTTGTTGCACAAGTTGGTCATCATCAACTCGCCGCACCCCGGCACGTTTTTGCGCGAGTTGCAAAGCAGCGCCGCGCAACAAGCCTCCAGTGCCTACATGAATTTCCTGATTCGCCCAGATGCTGAAACCTTGCTGGCCGAAGACGACTTTCGCCGCTTGTGGGCGTTTTTCACCAACATGGGGGCTGACACGGGGCCCCATGCATGGCTGACCGCCGAAGAAAAAGACAAGTACCGCGCAATTTGGAACCAAGGCTTGACCGGTGCGCTGAACTACTACCGCGCCTCACCCCTGCGCCCGCCACGTGCAGACGACCCGGCGGCCCAAGCCATCACCCTGCCCGCAGAAATGCTGCAAGTGAACGTGCCGACCTTGGTGATTTGGGGCATGCAAGACATCGCCTTGCCACCGGGTTTGATTGAGGGATTGGAAGCTTATGTGCCGAATCTCACAATGCATGAGATTGAAGAAGGCACGCATTGGTTGGTGCATGAACAGCCGGGGCGGGTGGCGGGACTGATGCAGGATTGGATAACAAACTTATTTATAAGATAGTGAAATTACGACTGTTCGCATTTGATTCCTTGTAGGATTTATTTAAGGATATAAAATTGATTGAAACATGGAAATTGAAAAGAGAATTGAGAAGAATAGCAGAGCACGTTTCAGCTATTCCCTTGCTCATATATGAGCCAATTTTCCAAAAAATTTATGATAAAAATATATTTAAAAATCTT
>JACCDP010332441.1_pt1 | contig 32808 bp, 64 predicted proteins | sample 7445841 | NCBI WGS metagenome assembly JACCDP01 (sample SAMN15323441, study PRJNA562643) | freshwater metagenome | isolation source: river surface water | place: USA:Blue River Watershed | collected 2017-08-17 | reverse complement strand
TCACAAAGCACAGACCTTTACACCCGAAGGCCTTGAACACTTAAAGAGTATTCTAAAGTTTAACGACAAGTATATCAAGTATGCGTTAAGTTTAACCAGTAGAGATTTTGAAGCGGAAGGTGTCTCGGAAGGCTTCATGGACACCATAAAGGGTGCTGCCAAAGAACTCACCAGAGACAGCCTGCAGAAGAAGATCAAGCAGGCCTGGGAAAACACATTCTGGCCCAAGCACATAGAGCCTGCACTGAATCAAATTACCATCAACGGTCGGCCATTCCGCAAGATGGTCCTGGGCGAGCCACGCATGATCGAAAACGATCGCAGCCAGCGTGCCATACTCAAGCAGTATACCGTGAACATAGTGTTCCCCATCGACCCCCAGGACTGGTCCGGTGATGAGATCCAGTATCTAGAAGGTCAACTGCAAGACATTCAAGATGGAGCATGGAATCCCAAGGTTCAAGGGCTGGGATTGGTCAGTTTCGATCAGCCCATGAAGAGTTTCCAGTATACAAAGGGTGAGACACCCGACCTTGTGATTCCTGTGAGGATCACCAGCCTGGATATCAATCGAGGATTGGTGGGCGAGCAAGGTGTGGCGGAAGGCTCCAAGACTATCGCAAATCGAGTCGCTACAGGAAACGTAAACAAATATGAATTACGGGCATTGAACGCATCTGACAGTTATGAGGGATATCTTGCGTGGTCAAAACGAAATAATCGCGGCCATATGAGCAAAAAGGCCTGGCAATTACATAAAAACGAATTGGCCAAGCAAGGTGTCTCGGAAGGCGGACCGTTCAGTTATGGTGCTAAGAAACCTCGTAAAGGTAGCGTAGCAGACCTGGCAGACAAAAAGCGTCAAGAACAAGAAAAAAACCGACCACCAATCGAACCCCGGGATCAACGGGTTGGCACAGCAAAGGTTACAAAAGCCGTGGCGGAAAACCAACGCCGTTTCAACAATGTCAACGACGATGATCTCTATGCTGTAGATCCCCGAACCAAAGAGATCATAGCCCACCTTGGCAATCCCTACAACGATAGAAATGCTGTGCTGATCAAAAAACGCCAGCACGAACAGCAGGGCCATGAAGTCATGTCAGGCATGCGAGCTAAATTCAACAGAGATGTAGAGACAAAATTAGAGGGGCTGAGAGATCCCGAAGACAATCCATGTTGGAAAGGCTATCATCCTGTAGGTACAAAGAAAAAGAATGGCAAGACTGTGCCTAATTGCGTGCCTAAAGAAAGCGTGTCGTACGAAACAGACGAGTATATGGAAAGCCTGGCACAATCTTTAGAAGCGGCTATCAGCGAAAAGGCAGTCAGCAAAGCACAGCAAAGATTCATGGGCATGGTACATGCTGCTAAAAAAGGCGAAAAACCTGCCAGTAAAGAAGTAGCTAAAGTAGCCAAAGGTATGAGCAGTAAGGAAGCAGAAAAATTCTCCTCTACTAAACACGCAGGCTTACCAGAAAAAAAATCAAAAAAGTAAGCGAGCAGGAGCCAGAGGCACCGACAGGGGAACCTGCTCAAACACAGAAATCAGTCGGACCCCAGACCAAGCTATCAGCGGCTTTGCCTGTGGACGCATGGCGTGATCGATTCCAGTCAGCAGATCCGGAACAGTATCATCAGTTCAGACAGAACAATAGACCAGGTACACGCAAAGATCCCGAACATATAGAACGCATGGCAGTGGCTGCACATTACGGTGCTCGCCATCCAAATCGATGAAAACATCACGATTATTAGAAACCAGCGGCGACGATTTCCAAGGAAGTTTAACTCCAGATCTGATGACCAGCAAGATCTGGATCTGCGATATGTTGAAAGAATACGATCTCAAAAACTTTTCCACTGTCTATGTTCTAGGCAGTTGGTATGGCAATATGGGTTACATATTGAAACGCTGTGGAATCAAGTTCCGCAAGATCATCAACGTAGATCGCGATCGATCTAAAATCGTATTTACAGATAGACTTTACAGGGCGCTAGATATCCCATCAGAAAATTTATGTCTAGACGCCAACGTCGTGGACTTCAGGAAGGCTGATAGCCGTAGTCTCATAATCTGTACCAGTCCACAGGATATCATCTATACCAGATGGTTTAAGGCCGTACCAAAAGGACCACTTATCGTGATACAGAGCCGTAATAATGCTGGTCTTGGACATAAGGATATTGAAGATTTCAGCAAACAATTTCCTATGGAAACTGTTATGATGCTAGATCAAAGATCATTTCGAGACCCAGAAACTAAATATCTTCGTTTCATGAAAATCGGCATTAAATAGGTTGACATCTTAAATACCTAACAGTTACAATATCCAATAAGGAGAAAAAATGAGCAAAGCATTTGGAGATCCAGAACGAGCCAAGATCAAGCAGATCGTAGCAGAGGGTGTAACTGTGATGCAGGAAATCCAAGACCTCACAGAAGGTCTCAACGACACAATCAAAGCAGTGGCGGAAGAATTAGATGTTAAACCCAGCGTGATCCGCAAGGCCATCAAAATCGCACTAAAAGATCAATGGGACGAAGTTTTCAGAGAGTTTGACGACCTCGAGACTATCGTAGACATCAGCGGACATGCTAATAGGAAAGAATGATGATTAAGTGGATTATTAAAAAGATACAAGATTATAAGAAAAAGAAAGCGTTAAAAAAACGCATAGAAGAACTCCGTAAAAGAGATCCTTTTATCTATAAATGATATCACCGTGTATCAATAAGTGCAAAATAGATCCACGTAGCAATCTTTGTCAAGGTTGTAAACGCACATTAGAAGAAATCTCCCAATGGAGAACTCTTATTGAAACACAAAAAATCACCGTAATGAAAGAATTAAAAAACAGATGATCATCTGGGGAATATCGGCCAATAGTCATGATGCTTCTTTGTCAGTTTGGCATGATAAAGAAATCAAATTTGCTGCCCATAGCGAACGATACAGCAAGATAAAAAACGACGGCGATCTACATCCTGATCTCGTGAAGGAAGCACTGTACTGGGGAAGTCCTGATCTTGTCATATGGTATGAAAGCCCTTGGTTAAAAACAGTAAGACAATTATTAGCAGGTCAAGGTTGGTTACGGAAGGAGAATGATGTTAAATCATATCTACAAAAGTATGGCATATCCTGCGACGTCCTCATAGGCAGGCATCACCATAGCCATGCTGCCGCAGGATATTATACCAGCGGATTCCAAAATGCTACAGTGCTGTGTATAGACAGCATAGGTGAGTTTGAGACTCTGACCATATGGAAAGGCATAGGCAATAATCTACATAAATGGTACAGTCAGAGTTATCCTCATAGCATAGGCCTATGGTATAGTGCTATGACACAGAGATGCGGTCTTAAACCCAACGAAGAAGAATATATATTGATGGGTATGGCCGCATATGGCGATCCTGCCAGATTGAGAGATTCCATATTAAATGACTTTTTCAAAAGCATTAATGCTCCGAAAATAAAATTCAAGCATAATCTTCATCGAGGTTGTAAGCACTGGCGACCAGAATTATCTACAGAGCAGGACATCTTTGACATCGCCGCTGCTACCCAATCAATCTACGAAACCCTTCTACAGAATTTGTCAACTTACTGTAGAAACAATCTAAACAGCAAAAATTTGGTATTGATGGGAGGTTGTGCTCTAAACTGCTCAGCCAACAGCCTAATTACCAAAGACTGGGACAACGTATGGATCATGCCTAATCCTGGGGATGCGGGCAGCAGCATCGGTGCTGTGGCGGGTTATATCGGAGAACAGATATCATGGCCGGGTCCTTATCTCGGAAAAAGTATAGGTAACACATACCCAGTTGATCAAACTATCGATGTGCTCCGATCAGATAAGATCGTAGGAGTGGCCAGCGGTAGGTCAGAGTTCGGACCCCGAGCATTAGGACACAGAAGTCTGTTAGCAGATCCTAGAGGAGGAGATATCAAGGATCTAGTGAATCAGATTAAACAGCGACAAAAATTTAGACCGTTCGCACCTGCTATTTTAGAAGAACATGTACATGATGTTTTTGAGATGCCAGAGAACGTCTCTCGTAGTCCTTATATGCAGTTCGTGGCAAAATGTAAACTACCAGATCTATATCCGGCCATAATACACGCCGACGGTACTAGCCGTGTACAGACCGTAGGGATCAAAGACAGCACAGGTTTTAGGTCTCTGTTAGAAACATGGTTTAATGAAACAGGATGTCCCCTGTTGTTGAACACTAGCCTAAATATCAAAGGACAGCCCATAGTCAATGACATCAGTGACGCCATGACTTTCGAACAAAAATATTCTGTATCGGTATTATTAGGACAAAAATGACGTATTATCTATCAAAAAGTGATTGGTTTAATTCTTCTCTTTCACCAGAAGGAATGAATTTAGACATGTTAAACATGGAAGGAAGATTGGAAAATCTTTTAGGTCCGGCCATAGACAGATATTCCAAAGGCAAAACAGTGATCGATCTAGGGTGTGGGACTGGTTTATTGGGATTAAGGGCATTAGAGCAAGGTGCCAAATTCGTTTACTTTGTAGAACAAGATGAACAAATGGTTCATATACTTAGAAATGTATTACCAAAAAAACTCGATAGAGATCGTTACAGTATCATACACAAAGACATAGAAAATCTCGATCATATTGACTTTACGACGGAACCGCAGATCGCCGTCAGCGAATTTTATGGTCCTAGACTATTCGACGAAGGATATATAAACTATGTGAAAAAAATAAAAACATTATTTCCTAATATAATTTCAATCCCAAAGAAATTCATAGGAAAATTTTATGTTTGTGATATTGATTATTCACATGATATCTGGCCAAAAAATCAAGACCTAATAGAGCATTTCAAATTTATGTACAGAGAAAAAGGATTTGCAAAATATTTGAATAGTTTTGAAAAAAAAGAACTATTAGGGGAAATATCATTTGATACACAAGAAGGAACTTTTTTAAATTCAGTTAAATTTACTTTTTCAGAAAATGTCAATCGTATGATAGTAGGGGAAATGATAGTAGAAAACGATGAGTTATCTTATGTTTATACTCATATAGGATGGATATGTGAAGCAGAAGATTCAGGAAAATCTTTTGAAATCTATTTCGATCAAGACAATTTCTTTAATCCCTATAAAAAAGAATTATAAATATTTTTGTTAATGGTCTGCGAGCCATAAATCGCAGAGGAAAGGTAGTCCAGCCATAAATGGATAAAGGAGAAAAAATGAGTTATGTAGATGCTATCTGGGATAGAGAACAAGACATTGTCCATGTTGTTGAACGAGATGCGAAAAAAGGTCGTATCTATCAAGAATATCCTGCGAGATATATATTTTATTATCCCGATAACAAGGGCAAGCACAAATCAATTTTCGGCGAGAATCTTAGCCGTGTGGTCTGTAAAAACTACAAAGAATTCCAAAAAGAACAAAGAATCCACAGCGGTCAACGGCTGTATGAAAGCGACATAAACCCTATATTCAGGATCCTCGAAGAAAACTATCTAGGAAAAGATGCTCCAAAATTACATACAGCATTTTTCGATATTGAAGTAGACTTCGATCCAGAAAGGGGATATGCTAGCCCCGACGATCCATTCATGCCAATCACTGCCATCACAGTGAATCTACAATGGCTGAACGAACTGATCACATTGGCATTACCTCCTAAGACACTGAATATAACCAAAGCACAAGAACTATTGGTGGACATACCCGATGTGTATTTGTTCGAGCATGAAGGAGAAATGCTGGAAACTTTCTTAGAACTGATCAAGGACGCAGATGTGATCAGTGGATGGAACTCAGAAGGCTATGATATTCCTTATACCGTAAATCGTGTAACCAGAGTATTGAGCAAAGAAGACACCCGTCGATTCTGTCTTTGGAATCAATTTCCAAAAAAGAGAGAATACGAAAAATATGGCAAAAAAGCCGTGACTTATGATCTCGTCGGCAGAGTACATATGGACAGCCTAGAACTTTATAGGAAGTATACCTACGAAGAACGCCATTCTTATAGGCTAGATGCTATCGGTGAGATGGAGATCGGCGAAAACAAAACAGTCTATGAAGGTACACTAGATCAATTATATAACAACGACTTTAAAAAATTCATCGAATATAATCGACAAGACGTAGCCCTATTAGACAAACTAGATCGAAAATTAAAATTCTTAGATCTAGCCAATACCATCGCACACGAAAACACTGTGTTGCTACAGACTACTTTAGGTGCTGTGGCAGTAACAGAGCAGGCTATTATCAACGAAGCACACCACAGAGGAATGATCGTTCCGAGCCGAACCCGAAGAGATGAACTAGGAGACACTCAGGCCGCAGGTGCTTATGTGGCATATCCTAAAAAAGGACTACACGATTGGATCGGATCTATGGACATCAACAGTCTTTATCCATCTGTGATCCGTGCTCTGAACATGGGGCCGGAAACTATCATAGGCCAACTAAGGCAAGAATATACTAAATCTGAAATCGAAGATAAAATGGCCAAAGGGGCATCGTTCGCATCAGCATGGGAAGGCAAGTTTGGCAGCAACGAATACGAGTTGGTCATGAGCCGAGATCGTGCCAATGAAATCGTCATTGACTGGGAAAACGGCGAGACTTCGATCATGAGTGGGGCAGAGATATATGAGTTGATTTTTGAAAGCCACAAGCCTTGGATGCTATCGGCTAATGGTACTATATTCACACATGAAGTCGAAGGGGTGATTCCAGGACTGCTGAAAAGGTGGTACGCAGAAAGAAAAGAACTACAGGCCAAGCTCAAGGAAGCGATCAAAGCAGAAAACAAGATCGAAGAAGAGTATTGGGACAAGCGTCAGTTGGTTAAAAAGATTAATCTTAATAGCCTGTACGGTGCTATTCTCAATGCCGGCTGTAGATTCTTTGACAAAAGGATCGGCCAATCGACTACTCTTACTGGTCGGAGCATCGCACGCCATATGGCCAGTAAAGTCAACGAAGTTATCACAGGAGATTATGATCATGTTGGAAAGAGCATCATCTACGGTGACACTGATTCATGTTATTTTTCAGCCTATAATACTCTTAAGACAGACATCGATAAGAAAAAAATCCCGTGGGACAGAGACGTAGTAGTTGAAATATATAATCAAGTGTCAGACACAGTGAACTCTACTTTTCCGGATTTCATGCAAGACGCTTTCCATTGTCCAAAATCCAGAGGAGAAGTCATCAAAGCAGGACGTGAGATCGTAGCCAGCAAAGGTCTGTTTATTACCAAAAAGCGCTATGCCGTGCTTTATTATGACAAAGAGAACAAAAGATTAGACGTAGACGGCAAAGTAGGAAAAATCAAAGCCATGGGGCTTGATCTCAAAAGGTCAGATACTCCAGAATTCATGCAGAAGTTCCTGGAAGAGGTGCTAGAACGTGTGCTAAATGGTGCTGAAGAAAAAGAAATCCTAGAAATGATCACAGAATTTAGGACCGAATTCAAAGCTAGGCCAGGATGGGAAAAGGGATCTCCAAAGAGGGCCAACAATATTACAGAGTATGAAGAAAAAGAACGCAAACAAGGCAAAGCCAACATGCCAGGACATGTTCGTGCCAGCATCAACTGGAACACTCTTAAAAAAATGTACGGGGACAAATACAGCATGCAGATCGTAGATGGAATGAAAGTCATCGTCTGTAAACTCAAGGACAACGCATTAGGGTATACGTCGGTGGCATATCCTACGGACGAATTGCGATTACCTAAATGGTTCCAAGATCTACCGTTTGATCACGGGGAGATGGAAGCCACTATCATCAACAACAAGTTAGACAATCTCATCGGAGTTCTAGAATGGGATCTAGAATCTACTACCCAAGATAATGTTTTTGGAAATCTGTTCAGTTTTTCATAATTCTATTGACTTTAGAGTATTTTCTAAATATAATTTCATAAAGGAAAGAAATCATGCAAGATCTATTAAAAGACATCGTTAGCCACACACACTCATTGGGGTTTCTTGACATCGTCAAGATCACCGGAACCGATGAAAAAACACAGATCGATTCTATGGCTGAAAATCGAACTGTTATAATGTACGGAGAAACACACACTCCTTATCCAGATATGCTAGGCGTTTTTGGAATGCCACAACTAAACAAATTGAAATTCCATTTAGACTGTCCGGAATACAGAGAAGATGCTAAAATCGAAGTAGTAAGATCAGAAAGGAATGGAGAAGACATTCCAGTCGGATTACACTTTGAAAACAAAGACGGTGATTTCCAAAATGATTATCGCTTCATGAACAGCCAAATCATCAACGAAAAGTTAAAGACTGTAACTTTTCGTGGAGTAAAATGGAATGTAGAACTGAGTCCCAGTGTCCAGAATGTACAGAGATTCCAATATCAGGCTGCTGCTAATACTGAGCACACTACATTTATCGCTAAAACAGATGGGGATAAACTGAAGTTTACATTTGGAGATGCCAGCACACACGGAGGCGAATTTGTTTTCGCCACAGGCGTGTCAGGTAAACTTACCAAAGCGTGGGCATGGCCAGTAGCACCGATATTGGCTATTTTAAAAATCGCCGATGTTAACAATACTATGATGAGTTTCAGTGATGAAGGAGCCTTACAAATCATGTTAGACAGCGGAATTGCTACCTATAAGTATATCATTCCTGCTACTACCTAAGCTATATAAAATGACCAAACCTCCCGTAAACCTAACACCCCTCCAGAAGGATTATGCTGTTTATCTTCCGGCTATAAGTTCATTTTACAGCACTTATATCGCCAAACAGCGAATAGAAGAGTTCGTGCCTAACGATCGAATACCCAAAGAATTCGATCGAGGAATCGAAGGCATGAACTTTCTCAACGAAGATCAGGGCTATTTCACTTATCGATACGGGCTTTTCAGCGCGGGACATGCTCAACTGGACTTACAGAAAAGCCTAGTACAAGAATCAATGATCCAACAGAGAGACCGATCGCGTACTATGATTTTAGGCGATTCTGGAGGGTATCAGATCGGTAAAGGTGTCTTAAAGTTTGATTGGTTAAACTTCGAAGGCGCAGAAGCCAACAGAGTCCGACAGCAGATATTAGAATGGTTAGAGGCTACTGCTGACTGGTCCATGATGTTAGACGTTCCTACCTGGGCCTGCGATCACATACACAGCCCTAAAACCGGATTGAAGACTTTTGAAGACTGCTTAGACAAGACTCGATTCAACAACGAGTATTTCTTAAAAAACAGACTAGGATATACCAAATGGCTCAATGTCCTACAAGGCTCAGATTGGGACACCGCAGAAAAGTGGTATAATGGCGTTAAAGAATTTTCAGATTCCTCCGTATGGGGAGAAAAAGCCGCTGAAGGATGGGCCTTCGGTGGTGCCAACATGTGTAAAATGGATATAACTCTCAAACGTCTCATGACTATGAGAGAGGAAGGTTTGCTCAAAGGCAAAAATTGGATCCATTTCCTAGGAACCGCACAGTTGGATTGGAGTTGCTACCTCACGCTGATACAGCGTCAACTAAGAAAGCATATCAATGAAGAAATTACCATATCTTTTGACTGCGCCTCACCATTTATCGCCACGGCACACGGACTCGTCTATACCAATGCACAGCATACTACCAAAAGGTGGAGCGTTATTATGGACAAGGCCCCAGACAACAAAGCATTGTCAGGCAGCGACATCCCCTTCCCATTTGAATCAGAAATTGGTCGTAGACTGACTGTAGGAGACATCTGCCATTACGCTCCCGGAATGCTAAACAAAGTAGGTAAAGAAGGAAAAACCAGTTGGGACAGTTTCGCATATGCGTTGATGATGGGACATAATGTCTATTGCCATATCGTCGCCGTACAGCGTGCCCAACAACTAATGGATATTGAAGTCGCTAAAACCAAAGGCAAAATCCATTGGCGCCATTGGAAAAAAGTCAAAACAGGAGATAATAGCGACGAATATTCTGATTGGGTCCCTAGAAATATTTTATATTTCAGTGATTTTGTGGAACAATTATTCAAAACAAGCAATAAGAAGGAAGCATTTGATATGATCGAAGACGCAGGAGCATTCCTTAGATCGTTAGAGGGCGCTCGTCTACGTGGAGGGCCGGCACAGAATAATTTTGGTAATCTGTTTTCTTTCGACGAGGTCACTAGTGCCGATGAGATCGATCTGGAAAATCAAGACGATGACAATCTATCAGCATTAGAGCAAGAAATAAAATTTTAAGGAACAATAATGAAATACGATTGGAAAGATGAAGACCACAAAGTGAAACATTACTACAGAGTTTCAGATGGGAAAATTTTAGGTACAACCTGGCAGTATGTAAATAATACTACCGTCTGGTGTTCTAAAATATTAGATGATCAATTTCCTTTTACCAACGAAAGTGAAAAATTTTTAGGAAGATATGTGAGCAAAGAATCTGCTGAACAATCTATAGAAAGATTTTGGAACTTACATGATAATACAGTGTTAGAACAGAAAGACAACAGGAGACTCGCAAATGCCACGTAAAAAGAAAGAAAACAAAACAGAAGTGATTGTTAATCAACAAACACCTCTAACAGAAGTATTTGTCGACGGGCACGGCGACGTAAGAGAAGTCGTCGCTAAGAAAAAAACAAAAGTTATTGAAGGAATCTACAGTACCAGAGTGGAAAATCCAGACGGTAGCCTCGTATCTTTCGTAATAGACGATGACAAACTTTTCCAACATGTAAAAGATGTACTGTCAGACTTTGAGAAAGAAAAAAAATCTTCCTCTCGAAAAACTAAAAAAATATCATGAAAAGATCATACCAGTCCGGCGACACCGAACTTCCAATTTTCTTCTACGGAAAAGAAATCGAAAAAACTCCCGCATACGGAATGGATACTCTCTTTGTAGTTGGTTGCCATACACAGCAAGACATCGATAAAGCATTATATGATATTAATTTCCAAAATGGTCCAGAGCCAATTAAACATATCTTTTTTGGTGCCAATCACAGTTTCAATCCGTCAATTCCAGACGAATGGAGACTTTGGGAAGAAATGATTTATTACTTTTTAAAGAAAGATTATCTTTGTTCTTTAGATATTCCAATCAGTCAAGTAGAAGAATTCAACGATAGCGTGTTATGCGAATATGATAACTTTATTCCCCAGATTAGGATCCCATTACCATATATAAAACTATGGAATTATAATACTATGTTAAAGATCGATGACATAGGGTTCAACATATCAAATCCAGGTGTATGGACACACAGTTTACATAAATTAATGGACAGAGACCACTTTACAGAGTGGAGACAATACAAAAACGATAAGGTGTTAAAATGATCAATACTAAAATTACCAAAACCACAGCCCAGCAGACCAATGAAGAAAAACTTTTTAAACTGTTAGAAAGCATGGATTGGAAACTATGGGAAATAATGAACATGATGAAGGATCGTTCGTCGGCATCGGAAACTCCCAAATCAAAATCCACAGCCTCTAAAAAATCCAAAGTAGATAGCGCCAAACCGGACGCCGCCGAAACTTGACACTCGTAGCCTGACAATGTATACTTAGGTGTAAATAATTGATATAAAGTGTTTATGCCTACTACATTTCTCGTCAGCGATACGCATTTTGGTCACGAAAAAACCTGTACTGTTTTCAAACGGGCAGATGGTTCACCTCTCCGTCCATTCAAAACTGTTGAAGAAATGGACGAAGAAATGATTAAAAGGTGGAATGATCGTGTTCGTCCTAAAGATAAAGTATACCATCTTGGTGATGTTGTGATCAATCGCAAATTCCTCAGTGTACTCGGTAGGCTTAATGGTGACAAGGTTCTTATCCGTGGTAATCATGATATATTTAAACTTGAGGACTACACCCCATACTTTAGAGACGTTCGTGGATGCCACGTCATGAATGGAATGATCTTTACTCATATTCCTGTCCATGAAGAAAGCCTCGGCCGTTTTGGAACTAACGTCCATGGCCACCTTCACTACCAGCGTGTGATGAAACAGGACATTGTAGATAACAAAAATGGACATGTTATCTATAATGGACTCAAAGTTGATCCTAGGTATCACTGTGTCTGTGTTGAACAGACCAACTTTGCTCCGATCAGTCTCGAAGAAGTCAATGAACGTATACTCAAAGAAGGCGGTCATGTGGGATTTCGCAATGGCAATGGCCCCATTGAAGTAATGTAAGGAGAATCGAATGGCTTGGCAATCATCATATTGGAGTTGTAGCAAATTTGCAGATTGGCTGCGAGGGACCATGAAACCTGAAGCAGCCGACGGACGAGGATGGCGACAATGGGAGGAACAAGCCAAACAGGCTCACCCCATCCGCTATTGGATCGCAGAAGAAGGTCTGGATCGAATCCAAGATTTCGTAACTTGGCCGTCTCGCAAGATCAACGATGTGCGATACTATGTCAACAATCGTTGGATCACTCGTAGCCATGCCCTTACCGCTCATCCTCGAGATATCCGCCCCGGTAATTGGTGCGATGTAGGCAATCGTTTCCTACCTTGTCTCATGAACGAGTTAGTAGACTTCGTAGAGATAGAGCAGGCCTGGCATCACGTGCTATGGGACGAAGCAGCACGGAAACAGTATGGAGTGCCTTGGCATCGCAGTTTTTTTCGTTTCCGCACTTGGCGATCACCAGAGGCAGGAGTGGATCATTTGAAATGGGCCATGACGCTGACCAATGCTGACTTTATCGAAGAAGGTGAGACTCCTGAGCCTACCTATCAGGCCAAGGCCGCTCGAGAAATCCTGGAAATCTACACCTGGTGGAAAGAAGTCTATCCGAAGCGTCCAGATGTTCACGATGCCAGCGGTTGGAGTGCTTACTGCGAAATGCGTCGTGAAAAGGGCTACAAGTTCTTCGATATAGAGGACAAGACCGAAGAAGAAGCAGCCCAATGTCGCGCCGCTCTCGATAAAAGCCAAGAAATTGAAAAAGCATATGCCAATGAAGATGAGGCCATGATGATCCGACTGATCAAAGTCCGTGAAAGCCTTTGGACATGAAAACCAGTCGCTTTAGAAACTTCGTGGATCAATGTTGGATGGAGAACTGTGAAGAAAGATCTCAGTATCGATACGGTGATCCTTATACCAAGACAGAATATATACAACGGTTCAAATGGTTTTTAAGAGCGCAGTATCGAGAATTACAGGCGTACGAGAAAAAGTACAAAAAATAAAAACTTTTAGAAAGGTATAGCATGGCCACTTTGGAAGAAAAAGAGCAACTGATCGAAGCCATCAAAGCAGAAAAGAAGAAATTCAACATCTATCTCACCGGTTATGGTGGAGAGATCGTGATCGGCCGCATCACCAAAGAGCAATACGAATTCTGGCAGGATCGAGAAGATCTCGATGAGTATGTCTATGATTATGATGGTGAGATGGAAATTCCTGAAGAGATGAAGATGTTCCCAGACGGTTCTTGGTACGAGTGCGATGATTTCGTCCACGAAAATGGTTGCGAGTTCAGCAACGCCTGCTGGGTCACTGTCTACGACGAGGAAGACAACGAAGTATTCTCCTGCCCTCTGGACTATGATTCACTGGAGGACAAGGGCGTGTTCACTGAAGGCATGCGGCAAGACGAATTCTATTTAGATTCTGACAGCGATGCCGACTATGCGTTTTTTGGACAGAACTTCGAAAAAGGCACTTTCCAGACTTTTGAAGTCGAAGATTACAAGTTCGATCCTGCCAAACTGAATTTCCGTTTGATCGATGTGGAAGGTTGGGAATTAGTCACAGGAGTCAGTTATATGAGCGAAGAATTGGACGACACTGGCGGATACAGCACTACTGATAAGAGCAGTGATTTCAAAGTAGTAGAGGTTGTTCGTGGCTGAACCCAGCAAGAGCCCCGAACGGCATTCTTTCCAACGGGAAGGATATGTCAAACGGTGCGAGGAAAAAGGAGAGCCTGTCAACGAGGACTATCTTGACTATTTCCAAAAAATCATCGAAGATCACAATCACAAATGGGACGATCTCAAAACACGAGAAAATAACATGGAATGGGATCTCGTAACTACCGATTGGATCTTGGAGAAGTGTCGTGCCAGCGAAAGTTACGCACAGAATCTGTATGCGGCCATGTGTAACAATGGATTTATCAAACTGGCGGTGATCCCTATCCTTAAAAATCAAGAATGGAGTTGCTCTTGGCGTTATGCTGGAGGTATAATCGCAGACATGCGTGGTCAAGGTGATTACATAGATTGGTACTGTTCGGGCATCCGTGGTGACGGTGATGATGAAAATCTATCTTCCGAAAAATTCGTAAGAGAAGGTTGCGTCACCGACGAAATCCGTAATGATCTACAACGCCTTGGGTGGGCAGTGGCACCTGGCGGAGATTGGGAGAACTTCTAAGAATGTTTCCATATATAGGCGGAAAAGCACATCATGTTAAATGGATGGATCCACTATTCCCTGACGACTTTACTAACTTTGTAGAAGTGTTCGGAGGAGCAGGGTGGGTGTCTATCAAAAGCCCAAAAGTAGATAAAGCGTCTGTGAGAGTATATAATGATTTCAATCCACTATTAGCCAATGTGTTCCATTGTCTGAAATACAATCCCACAGAAATATTAGATCTAATGGAGAAAACTGTCAAAAGCGATCTCCAGCTCTACAAAAGTTTCCAGCAAGAACTATTTGGTAATTTAGATTGGTCCAACATCGCTTTAGGAGACCCAAATTTAGCGGTAAAATATCTTTATCTACAAACACAGGTGTTCGCAGGAACTCCGTTGAGTTTGGATAATGTGCCTTATTTTACCGAAGTGAAAACCAAAGGAAAGTACCCCAGCAAATACGACACACTAAAGAAAAAACTGAGAGATCACAACATCATCCAGAGATTGAGCAAAATAACCGCAGTAGAGAATCTAGACTGTGAAGAATTGATCAAAAAATACGACAGCCCTGATACTTTTTTCTATATAGATCCCCCATATTACAATATGGAGTTCTATTACAGCAAAGATTTTCCAAAAGACAAACATAAATCTTTAGCAGAAACTTTATCAAATATCAAAGGAAGATTCGCTCTGAGCTATTATGATTTCGAAGACCTACATAAATTCTACCCAGAAGATCGATTTTTCTGGCATAGACAGAGTGTATATCGCAGTGCCGCTACCAGAAGCAGTGTTACCAAAACCAAAGCCGAATACAAAAAGAACAGCAAAGGAACAGAGATATTGGTCATGAATTATCTGCCTGATTCTCAAACCCAGATCAAAAAAAAACAAGAAATGTTTGATAACTTCTTTAAAATAGATTCTCCTATATTTGACTGAAAACATCAATGACTGTATAATGATAATATCATGTTACAGACCATACAGAATCAGAGGTTAAAATTGACTTTACCTGATGAACGCTACCGTGCGATAAGAAATACCAGACTTTTCTTACAAGATCTGGTCATCCCAGGAAAAATACCCCGTGTACCTAAATCGGTGAGGGAGCAGGCACGGAGTCTACTAAGACACTATCCTACTGATTTCGATCTGTGGAGAGCCTGCGAGGCAGCACCGGAAGTTTTCCAAGAAAAAATGGAACCTTTGTATAGGATGGTCAAAAAATACGAAGAGGATGATCAGTGAAAATTGGGTTTAGTTTTGGTCGTTGCGTCCGTGATATCGTCGTCGGTGATGTCTCTATCGACGATGTAGCATTTGTCATCACGGCTACCAACATGCGTGATCGAGCTCACGTAGACAAGGTCATTAGAGCGTATATGGGTGAACCTGGATATCTGTTAGGTTTAGATCACGAAGCATGTCTCGCTGTGGCCCACAACCTTTGGGATACGAATAGACTCTTACAACCCAGAGCACAGGGATTACATCGACATCATCAACCAGAAAACAGTATCTGGGTAGATATATTCCCTACAGCATTAAGTTCTAATGAATCAGTTAAACGAGCATGGGAATCCTATCGTTTCATGCTACATATGGTGGAAAATATAGATAATGAATCTATGGAGATATTTAAATCATGAATTTTAATATTCGTAAAAGTCAGAAAAAGAAATGTTATTTTTAAAATTAAGAGATAATCACTGATGAAAAAAATCTTTTATGAAAAACAGGGACACAGGTATGTGCCAGTGCGAGAATATGATCCAATGTTGTCAGATGCGCTACCACAGGGATTCCATTTATTAGAAGTGCGTCACAACAGTGAGAGCCGACGTTTCGATGTAGACCCCGATACTGTGGCTCTGTTGGCCGCAGGACTAGTGGCTAAGGATGCCATGGTGGAAGCCCTGAGCAAGGCCACGGAATTGAGACCTATGAGCAAGCCTCTCACAGAATCACAGCGTCAGGCCTGGGAGGCCTTCATCGCTGAAATGGGGGATGAAGGACGCATGCTGGAACGAGATAGCCTATATAATATAGCAGAAGCCGGAATACAGAGACTCATGGAAGAATCACAGAGGCTGCTGACCAATGAAGCACTGCGCAAGGCCTACGACAATTTCATTTTATTAACCAAACTCAGCAAGGAGGCATGACCATGTTAACACTCAAAGAATGGATGGAGTTAGTGGATTACCGCATCACCGAAGGCAGTGAATACTGTTGGCGATGTTTTGGCGACGATGCTCATTCGTTGAGCTCCTGGAATCAAGATCACGATGGATGGAGCTTCAACGTCGTGTTTGACACCAAGGATCAAACCGTATACACCGTAGAGGTCTGCGACTACAAACACACCAGGGCTTATCGCATGATCGATCCCGACTATCAGCAGGCACACAGCGATGAAGCCAAGGCGCATGGTGTTTCTGGCAAAGAGGCCTGGGATCAGTGTGATTTCGTTGATCTGGATGAAGCCGATGATTTCATCCAGAAATCGCTGGCCATCAAGGCTGGGGAGAACTATGACACTCGTGTTTCCGTGCCTTTGGATCTGCCCGACGATGTCATGTTTGAGCTGATGAAACGGGCGCACCAGCAGGACATCACGCTGAACCAATTAGTGGAGCAGATCCTCTGGATCGCTGTCCGTGCCAGCGAAGAAGACATCCTGTCGTCCACCCAGTTCTGGGACGACGAAAATCACGATGCTGCCTAATGAACAGTGAACAGGCCAAACACCGAATGCTATGACATAGTGGTCCTGGGCCGAGAGCACAGCCACAGGCTGAGAGAAATAGAACTATGGTGTGAATCCGTGATCGGCCCAGGTAGATACAGTTTCGGAGACTGGGTTTCGAACTCGGATCGAGACTATCTGTGGAGTTTCAACACGGCCTTTGGCTACACCACGTTCCACTTCCGAGAACCACAGCATGCCACGCTGTTCGCCCTGAGGTGGAGTTGATTTCAGTGAGATACGACAGTGCCAAAAGCAGGTGGGCCGTCCACTACAGCCTCACCGATGCTCGATCGCGTTGGCATGAAGTCTGGCATTGGTGTTTCAACAGCTTTGGACATCCGGGTATCGACCCAGAGACCGGAGTAAAAAGTTCATGGGATTACAGCGGTGGATGGATATATTTCTATGATGAAAAATATGTCACGCTGTTTGCCCTGAGGTGGTCATGATCAATATCAGCCGAGAACTCTATCCATACAGATGCGGTATAACATCTCAACAACGGCAATCCTACGATCCGGAAACCGGACTGAATCTGACTTGGGCGTGGTGCGTAGAGCGATTTGGACATCCCAGAGAGGATCGTCGTTGGAATTTTGACACGCATATGACCTTTATGTTCCGAGATGAACGAGATTACATACTATTCATATTGAGGTGGTCGTGATTGAAATCATAACAAAAGATTGGCCATTAACATTGTGGTATGAAGTTGTAGATTGGTGCTACACAACTTTCGGCAAAGGTGAATGGGATAATAATTGGTATTTCGGCGATGACTATAGCATTTACATCCACGAAAAATATTTGCCATTTTTTATATTGAGGTGGAGTTCGTGACCTATATCGATGATATCAATGTGATCTACAATCTCCAAGTGTGGTTTAGACAGAATCTCATAGATGGTCTCGACAACAACGAATCAGTGTGGCGGGTAGAGTTTGAAACTTGGTTATGGCAACAGGGTTGCGAGATCGAGCGTAGCAATGACAGAGTGTTGAGAAATAGCCTGGGCATCGCACCTGGCTATGATAGATTACGATTTGATCGTGATGAAGATGCTGTGTTGTTTAAGTTGAAGTGGAGTTGAACTCGGTGAGAGAGTTCCCCTATCACATGGTCACGGACCGGGCCGATCACTGGGCAGCAGTAAAATGGTGCGAACAGCAGTTTGGCGCACGATGGAGCGTGGTGGATAATAGATCGGGTGTGTGGTGTTGTTTTTGGGCGGGGAGGGAACAGCCAGAATCATATGCCTGGTATTTTAAAAATCAGCGAGACGCTGTATGGTTCAGCCTCCGGTGGCCTGGTGTGAGAATTGACAATGCTCACGCTTGATCGTATCATAGTAGATGAGATGGCTACCATAGATAAAAAGATCAAATGGATACAGGCCGAGGGCAGGCTGCGTTTGGCTGCTCGCGTGGAGATACGGCCGCGTGGTTGGGAAGTGGGGATCTCTGAAGCAGACATGGACCCTATACAGGCATGGTGCGAGCAGACCGGTTGTGGACGCAGGACCAGTTTCGATACGTTCCAGTTCAAATCCAAAAAGCAAATGACTATGTTTTTATTGAGGTGGGGATCATAATGACTACTCCTGTCACAAATACCTGCCCTGGATGTGGTGTCCAGGATCGCTACTCCTATCGCTGCTCCTCCCGGCAATGGTGGATGCTGAGCAACTACCACGGTATATCGGGACGATTCTGCGGAGACTGCTACGACAAGGTCGCCCACGACAGTTATGGCCGTCCCAACCAGCCTGAAGAGTTTCTGATAATGTTGTTGAAGTTAGGGGGTCCTCGATGAACTGGGTAGATTTGTTAGTGCCTCCTGCTCAACAAGGTCCTAGTCCAAAATACGAACCTTTAGAATGGGTGAAAAAGAATTGCCCAACATACATCACCAACGACGCTGTTCAAAAAAACGGCGAGTATTACTACCGTTTCTATTTTGGGAACAACGAGCAGGGTGAGCGTGATCGTTTATTGTTTATATTGAGATGGCTATGACCCCGTATTTTGGGGCGGTTGACAATAAAGCAGTTCGGTGTTATAATATACACATACAGTAAAAGAACAGGAATAAATGAAATGAACGAACGAATTATGGAATTTGCTGAACAGGCTGGATTTACGGAGTGGCATCGCATGGACAATCCCAATGGTGATGCTGTTATTCAAACCTTTGCCGAGTTGATTGTGAGGGAATGTGCTGATCTGTTTGATAAAGATGAAATAGAACTATCTTATACCATGAGAACAATTCACAACACAATCAAAGAACATTTCGGAGTTGAAGAATGATGGAAACTGGACAAATTGTAAAATCTCAAGGGCATTGGCACTTAGTCTACCATCCAACAATAGATGGTCGCCATTCATTTACCATCGAACGAATCACACACAGAAAAGAATTGTATGATGGCATTACACTGGAAAAAGCCTTGCAACGATTTGATGAAGTAGTTTTAGAACATTTTGGAGTTAAATGATGAACGAACGAATTAAAGAACTGGCTGCACAAGCCTGGGTTGACAACGACCAATTGGATGCTTGTGGTTATACCGACTTGGAAAAGTTCGCCGAGTTGATTGTGCAGGAGTGTGTTGGAGTAGTAGAGGGTGGTAGATTTCTGCACGATGATGCTCCTACAGCCAGATTTGCTAAAGAATGTAGTAGTGCTATCAAACGACATTTTGGAGTTAAATGATGAACGAACGAATCCGAGAACTTGCCGAGCAGGCATGGATTGACACTAAAGAAGAATTTGATAGTATTGTTGACGATGGCGGTAGCATAAATTTCACTTTTGCTCATGCTTATGACCAAAAGTTCGCCGAGTTGATCGTCGGGGAATGTGCTGAATTATGTTCGACACACGAAATGGCTGATGAACCCTTTGGTGAAAAAAGTTATCGTAAAGGTCATCACTTCGATGTAATGATCCGACAACATTTTGGAGTTGAATGATGAAACAATATACAGTACACTATGGATCTACGGTGCCCTTCTCGAACAAGACTTTCGGGTCTTGGCGAGCGGCAGTGGCTTTCATGAAAGCACAACTGGATGCTGGCGTGATCGTGCGATCGGTGTCCAAAGAGCAAGTATCTAAAGAAACTATCGGAGTTGAAGAATGAACGAAAGAATCCGAGAACTTTCTCTACAGGCTTCAGATTCTATTCCTGATGATGTCAGTGCTGAACACGCAATGTATCTGTTTCAGAAAAAGTTTGCTGAGTTGATCGTTCGGGAATGTTGTGGTGCCGCCGATGAGTGGTATCAAAAGCATAACGAACTCCATTGGGACCCGGCTCAACATATTAGAAATCATTTCGGAGTTGAAGAATGAACCAAAACTTCAAAAAGCATCTAGAAGCCAGTTACACCCAAGCGTTCGCCGAGTGTGCCAAGACTGGACATAAGATAGGAGATCTGGATGCGATTTTCAACGGTATTGTCATGAAAACATTCGCCGAGTTGATCGTCAGAGAATGTGCTGATTATGCTTTCTCTGATGAACAAGATCATCGAACAATGCTAAAACATTTCGGAGTCGAATCGTGATCCGTTTCTTTGTGGCATTTAGTAAGTGGATGTTCACCGATGGTGCTCTCAACAGCATGCCAGTTAGGATAAAGGGTTGAACAATGATACCGTGGTATAAAAAAATATTGTATATCGTGATAGCACCGTTGGTCATCGGTGCCTGGTGTCTTATGAATCCCTGTAAAGTATGGCAACAGGCTAAAAAAGATTTGGGAGTGGACGAATGGCGATTCTAATAAATTCTGCTCGAGGGCAAGGTTATATCGCTTGTATGGATGGCCAGCCTCGGGACACCAACCCATATCTGGGGCCTGATGCTGACAGCATCTGTCAGTGGTATGAATGGAATCTGGGATGGAACCAGGCCTGGGATGAAGCCCGATTGGGAGCGGCAGCATGAAACTTACTCACGAGGAAAAGTTGCTGGCTATGGCGACCATTGGTAAAGGATTGACCTACATCCTTGCCATGATCGCTCTTTTGAAATTTATTTTTTGGATGTGATGATGAACGAACGAATTATGGAACTTTTTGATCTGGCTATTGAAGAATTCAAACAAGAACAAAAGTATGCCACCATTATTATTCCAAATTCGTTGAAGGAAAAGTTCGCCGAGTTGATTGTTCGGGAATGTATTAAACTTGCTGTGCCAGAAGATTCGTATAGGGATGAGTGGTTCAAGGCTAAGTGCGATGTTATGGATAGAATCAAACAACATTTCGGAGTTGAATAATGAAAAAGGAATTATTATTTTCAGTCACTAAAAATGATTGCGAATGGTCTTATACCAAAGGAACTGGTGCTGGGGGACAGAAAAGGAATAAAACTTCTTCGGCTGTTCACTGCCATCATCGCCCATCTGGTGCCCATGGATACTCTGAAGCATCTCGGTCACAATTGGATAATAAACGAGATGCCTTCGTCAAGATGGCCAATACCAAAGAATTCCAAACATGGAATCGTATGGAGGCTCTGCGTCGTTTGGGTGTGCTATCCGACATCGATGCTCGTGTAGAACGGGAAATGATACACAACACCAAAATTGAAGTTAAAGTGGATGGACGCTGGCGTGAAGTCAAAGCCAACATGTTGGTTGATAACCCCGAGGATTTCCGTGTAGATTTACTGTCAGAGGAACAATAAATGACTAACGAAGAACTGATCGAAACCCTAAAAACTGCCAGCGAAAGCCAGGACAACATCGCACTGAAAATGCTGCTATTGATCGCTGCCGAACGCATCGAGGAACTGTCGTGACCGCACCTGAACTACTGAAACGAGAGATGCAGATGTATCGCCAATGCGAGACAGATGTCCGAGCATATGGGTATGTTCCTGGAACCAAAGAGTTCAATGACGCCATGAAGGTCGCCATTGATTTCTATCGTAGATTTGGAATGGAGTATTGCGTAAAATGAACCAACGACTTGAACACTGCCTGTATCAAGCAGGTCTAACAGCACAGGGCTGTTGGGATGAACTGGATGATTATACCAAAGCGGGTGTCGAAAAGTTCGCAGAGTTGATCGTTAGGGAATGTGTAAGATATTTCAACGAAGATTATCAAAGAGATTTTGATACATTATGGCGTGAAGATTTGAGTAAAGGTGTTAAAAAACATTTCGGAGTTGAACGATGACTAAGATAGTGATCAATACCTGCTACGGTGGGTTTGGACTCAGCGATGAGGCCATTGCGAGGCTGTTCGATCTCAAAGGGTGGCAGCTGATCAAGCATACCGATGGATCGAGGACTGTCCACTATCGTGGCGCCGTCCACGATGACACTTACTTCTACGCGGGCGATCTCGATCGTGATGATCCAGATCTGGTCACTGTGGTAGAACAGTTGGGCACCAGAGCCAATGATTGGGCCAGCGATCTCAAGGTCGTGGAGATCCCCGATGACGTCCAATGGCACATCAGAGAGTATGATGGCCGAGAGTGGGTGGCAGAAGATCATAGGACATGGTCGTGAAAGCCTTACGATTGACAGAACAGCAGTGGGAAAAGATAAGAACAAACTTATCTCAAAACTATCCCAAGAGCGTGATGCTAACACGCTGGAAGATGCGGGAAGTATTAGGCTTCACCGTGAGGCATCATCAGGAGCGACAGAATGCGCGATACCTACCCGGCGAGTTTGGCATGAGGGATTATGGCGTCATGATGAAGGATTGGATCTGCTTGGACTTCTACGACGAAGCCAAGAAGACCATGTTCCTGCTGAAATATTCAGATTGGATGAACGATGGAATCAATGAAATTCGTAGATGAGTTTTGCCACAAGTATCAGGCACAGGTGGGTCAGAGCACCCGGGTGTGGCGCAGGCGGCAAAGTGTGCCCTACGATGTTTGGCAGGCAGATCCCGATGTGTTCAAGGATATACCGTGCCAAGATGTGCCCATGGTAGAGATCACCATGCCCGAAGACCGCTTCCGGGCACTGATGGAGCACGATTACTGGTTGGCCCGTGCTGGTCTACATGATAATGGGCATTTTACCAACAATGTCATGCGTGTCAGCAACATGATCGTGGATCACGAGCGAGAGTGTCGTTTGCGGGCAGAACATCCCAGTCTACAGAAAGCCTGGGAGCAGTATCAGACCATCCTGGCTTTGGTCAGTTGACAGAGCACTGCGATCTCGCTATAATACACTGTATACACTAACATAGAGAGGTCATCGTGAGCGGCTATAATCTCATACGCAAGATCCGCACCTTAGAAGAACAGTTAGACCGATTGGGCCTGATGATGTGCCAGAGTCGGCACGGATATCACAACGAGTTTGGTGATGTGGTGGGCGTCAAACCAAAAGATACTCACAGCCTGCCCGTCTACAGCCGAGACGCTGAAATGTTCGTGGGCACCATAGAAGCATTGGAGTATTGGCTCATGGGCGTAGAGTGGGCAAGAAAATATGACAGTCTACTGTTCGGTAATAAACACCAATCGAATCGTGAGCGTAAAGAACAAGATTACCGCAACTATGTTCTGTTAAAAACACTGGCCAAGGAGCATGTCAATGAGTCGTAGTTTTTTAGCCATGTGGGATCAACATGGTTTAGAGTGCTTGTTTGACATCACTGGCATGGACCACAAACTAATAATGTCCATGTTAAAGGGTGAAAAGTTTACTGCTCCTTTTAACATCGTCACAATGATTCTTCGTGCTCGCTACAACAGTCAACGACACTATGAAATCTACACATTCAACGCAGACAATGACATTGACTCGGACACGGTTAAACAACTGTTTGACACTGATCCACAGTTTATAGTAGACTTCATACGCAGAGAAGGTCGCCAACTCTACAGTGATAGAGTCAGCGACAACAGCATTAAAATTCGATAGGAACACACCGTGAAATCAACAGTTGATAGAAGAGGTCAGGCAGGCTGTGAGGTCGTGAGATCATGATCATCTGTTCCTGCGGCCACAGTGTGGAGGACATCGACCACACATACAATGTATTGGTCAAATCCACGGATCGTTGCGGTGACAAGGCCTTGGCGTATCTCACGGTCTGCGGACCCTGCGAAGATCAATACAGGCAACGAGGTGAGATTTTTGACAACAATGACGATGGATTCCGGTGGTTGGGAGACACAAGATGGTAGAAGTTAAGTTAAGCGATTTGGAATATGGTCGATATCAAGAAATTAAAAGTTGGTGCGAAGATCAATATGGTCGATCTGCCTGGTGGAAAAAACAATTAGACAATTCCAATTCTAAGTTCCAATGGTTTGTAGGAACTACGATTCCGGATCAAGAATGGCAGAAAGAAGGCAAGGGCACGGCTATTTTCGCATTCCGAGACGAAAAAGAATCCACCATGTTCAGCCTTAAATGGGGCGAAAAATGAAATCCCAACTACTCTGTAAAGATTGTAAACATGGATTCAGGCAGATTAAGGATCTCCCTATATGGAATAGTGAATATGCCTGGAAGTGCAGAAAGTCGTGGATCGACCCAAAAAAAGAGGAAAATCCAGTAATCGGTCCTCGGAATTTCAAAGGTTATTACGAAAGTTGCTCTATCGTGAGACTACATCGAGCGTCTTATAACAATAACTGTGGTAAAGAGGGATTATGGTGGGAACCAAAAAACAAAAAAGGTCTTTTCCTGCTGATTAAAAATTCAGAAAGGTCGCCTAACAAAGGTTGACTTTTCCATCGATGTATATTATAATAATTTTTCCTTAAACAACTATCAAATAAAAAATGAGCAAAATCGAGTATTACAATCGACCATTAGTGGCATTCGATCCATCTAATATAGAGCATCGAAATTACTTCCATCAGTTCTTGCTAACACAGGCATGGGGACGATGCCCGGTGCGATTCATTTGCCCAGATGAAAGGGGTCCGGAGGGTCTAGTAGGTATTATCACAAGGCAATTGGTAGACTATTATGCTCGAAAAGAATTTGGTAACTCCCCTAAAATCAAAGGGATGTCTTCACAGGTAAACAAAATCACTAAAAACTTATCAATCAAAAACAAAAGGAAAGAAAATGACAACATCACAGACGATCAAAGAGAATCAGGTATTCCGATTGATGCTTAAGAAAACTCAATGTCTTCGCCCGGAAGGCCTAAATAACATCGAGTTCGTAGGCGAGCAACTTAAAGATGGGGTAGTAGTCAGCACCAATACCTATCAATTTTTCATGGAAGATCAAGAATTGAAATCACTGTCAGAGGCTTTGGTACGATGATCATCAAACAAGACATAAGGCCGGCAAAGTTTATATTCGTAACGTTTCAAAAAGAAGGTATTCACAAGTATCCAGCGGCTTTGGAAGATCCTAAACTCAAGACCGGAGACGAATACGATGTGAGTTTCTTAGGCTATCCGCATCGCCACATCTTCCACTTCCGTGTTTGGATCAGCGTGACACACAATGATCGAGACATTGAATTCATCCAATTCAAGCGATGGTTAGAATCTCTGTATCAAGGAGATCGCAGTCTGCTGAATCTGGATTATAAAAGTTGTGAGATGATGTCAGACGAACTCTATGATGCGATCTCATTGAGGTACCCGGATCGAGAGATCCGGATTGAAGTAAGTGAAGATGGTGAAAACGGTTCTTTTATCAAATACTAAGGAAAAATAAAAATGGCATTGCCCGCAAAAATCCAAAAAACTCTTGTCATGAAACCCGAAGTATCGAAAATTTTTGATGATCTCGATCAATGGTTAGATCACTGTCGTTTCAATCTGCTGAAGTATGATCCCAAAGACCTCTATAGATCCAAAGAGTATCGAGAGTGGATGCGTTCCAAAGATCACGGAGACAAGAAACCTTTTAAATCAAACAAACATAGGTACAAGCCATCAAAATGACGGTATACTTAGTCGACATCGAGGCTGTAGAAACTCGGTATACAGGGCAGTGGAAAACACACTTGCCCGCATTGCTCAGAAAGAGAGGTCATAGTGTTGAAGTTATCAGTGGCCCTGAGGATATTCCTCATGCTACCACTCCAGGGGCTTTTCTCAATTTTGGTGGCACTAATATCTATAAGTCTCGTCAAGTTGAAGAGATTGGTAGATTATTTTGCGCTGGACGCATTCATGCTGGCGACCATTTTGTTTTTACTGACAGTTGGCATCCGGGGATTATCAACTTAAAGTACATGAGCGAACTGTTAGGCATTCCGGTCAAGATACATGGACTCTGGCATGCTGGCAGTTATGATCCTCAAGATTTCCTCGGTAGGCTTATTGGATCAGAATCTTGGGTTCGACACGCAGAGAAGAGTTTCTTCTCTGCCATCGACTACAACTACTTTGCCACAGACTTCCACATCGAGATGTTTGTGCGTAATCTACTAAACGATGGTTGTTTCGAAAATCCTTGGCTAGATGATGAAGTCACTGAAGCACTATCTGGAGACCATCCCAAGATCATCCGCACTGGCTGGCCCATGGAGTATATGGAGGAAATCCTCACTGCTTACAAAGGTATGGAGAAGCGAGACCTGATATTGTTTCCGCATCGCATCGCACCAGAGAAGCAGATCGAGATATTCCGTGATCTCAAAGAGCAGTTACCTCAATATGAGTTTGTAGTTTGCCAAGACTATCAACTTACTAAAAACGAGTATCACAACCTGTTAGGTGAGGCTAAGATAGTGTTTTCGGCTAATCTACAGGAAACATTGGGGATAAGTTGCTATGAAGGATGCGTACTCGATGCTATCCCTATGGTTCCAGATAGGCTTAGTTATAGCGAGATGTATCATGAAGGTTTCAAGTATCCCTCGGAATGGACTGACAGTTTCAACAGTTACCTAAGGCACAGGCAAGAATTATGCCATCATATCGTAGTAACTATGACACACTATGAAAAGAGGCTGCCGCAGTTAAAAAAACAGACCTCCGATCTATCAGAAAGATTTTTTTCATCAGATGTACTACTCAACAATCTAAAAGGAGATTCAAAATGAAATTGGACTTCGCATTATTGTTTTATATTTTCGCTGTGTTTTTCAGTTTTATCAGCCTGGCTTCAGGAGATCTCATGCCTTTGGCCATCGGTCTCATCATGTCTGTGATGGGCATGCTGATCGAAAGAAAGCAAAACGATGTGGCATGAGATCCAACCTCTGCGAGATGATCTCATGGTCCAACAACAGGTCAGGAACTCGTGGGAGCATTTTGTAGGCGTGATCATGTTGAATCAGACCGGAAGGAAACCCGTGAAAACAGTCCTTCCGGAGTTTTTGTATTGGTTTCCTACACCTGAATCTCTGCTGGCCGCAGACGAGGAATTTGTCAAGAGCATCATCCAACCTTTAGGTATGGCCAATGTACGTTATAAAAGGCTAACGGGCATGAGCAGAGATTATTTAGACTGGGAAGGTGATGACGCTAAAAAATTATACGGAATCGGAAAATACGGCTCAGACAGTTATGAGATTTTCTTCAAACAAAATCATACCGTCGAGCCCACAGACAAAGAACTCCGTAGATATCTCAATGGTCTGGAACGATCAATTTCCTCCGATAAATCTTTGGAACTACAATCTTTTATGGAAATGGAAGAATGATGTTTCTTAAACTGTTAGAACGACTAGGTCGCAAGCGCATCATCATGGATCGAGTCAGTGACGAACCCTATCTGGAACGCTACTATCTCTTTCTCAAAGAGCGTGAGCGTTTTCCTTTTAACATTTTTCTACATAAATTCCTGAAAGGAGACCCCGATGATCTCCATGATCACCCATGGCCTTATGCTACTTTCATCCTCAAGGGAGGTTATTATGAATGGACTCCTGACTTTGACGAGCATGGTGTCAAGACCGGTGAAACAAGGCATTGGCGCGGGCCTGGCCATTTCCGTGTTAGCGGCGCTGACAGTTATCATCGCATTGAGTTGAAAGAAGGTGTCACTTGTTGGACTCTGTTCATGCCAGGTCCTCATAGAAAAGAATGGGGCTTTGATGTTGGAGGTCGATGGATTAAATGGGATGATTATCTAAGGATGCGATATGAACAAAATAATTCTTGATTGGTGGGATTTACAGGGCTGTGTGAGCACACTCTGCCGAGAAATCACTAACAGCGGTTGGAAACCAGATTATGTTGTGGGAATTACCAGAGGAGGGCTGTTGCCCGCTGTGATGCTCAGCCACTATTTTAAAGTACCTTGCGAGACGCTTAAGGTCAGTCTCAGAGACGGTGGAGAACCTGAAAGCAATCTATGGATGGCTGAAGATGCGTTCGGTGTAGTACCTTCCGAACAGAAAGATCTTATAAACAGCCGATGGGACCCTATGTTTCGAAAGAACATATTGTTAGTGGATGACATCAACGATTCTGGTGCTACATTCAATTGGATTATTAAAGATTGGAAATCAGGCTGCTTCCCTAATCAAGATGCGGTATGGAATTCAGTCTGGAATAAAAACGTGAGATTCGCGGTGCTATATGACAATGTGGCTAGTCAATGTGACGCTCGAATGGATTACTCAGCTAGAGAAATCAACAAATCAGAACAAGATGTCTGGGTCGATTTTCCTTATGAGAATTGGTGGGATGTCTAAGGAGATATTATGGAAATAGGAACGCTATGGAGATCTAGCGATGATAGATTTTTTAAGATCATTGATGTAGAAATTACAAATTCTGGAAAATGGGTCACCTACATCAATACTTCAACTAAAGAGACTTTTAGATGCCTCTATGGTGCGTTTGAATTAAGATTCAGTCAAATTTTGTGATCATCTGATCGTCAGGATTTACGCAGGCCTGCATCTTACATACAGAAGGACCAGATGGTAAAGTAAATGTGTTGTCCCAGATATTTCCTAGATGTAGATTATTACAATTACTCCCAGTCACCCAACCATTATGAGAAATATTTAAATATTCGATTCCTACATTACAAAGTTTACCTGTATAAATTGGACTGACTATTTTTATTTCTTCAATTCTCTGCTCAAATGTTGTTTCCTGATATTTGATATTTTCTTCTACTAAGATTTCCCCTTTGATAATCTTTAATTGTTCATCAGTATATCCATACAATCCAGAAACCATACTACAGTCTTTGTATAATTGAGCTTTGCTAACTACTATTCCATATTTTTTTTCGAGTTTCAAACTACGATCTAAATCGTAATCAAAAAAATCATGCCTTATCGGAACGATCACGTTGATGGTTTTATGATTTTTTTGGAAAATTTCTATCACATAATTTACGAGATTTTCTTTCTGCCAATAATGATAAGTTAGATCTAATCTGTCAATATGAGGTTCTATAGCCCACCAATCTAACCATTTTCTTCCGCCGTTAGTTGAAAGATTGATCGTATTCTGATTTTCTTTACAATACTTCAACATCATTGGTAAATCGTGCATCTCCAGTGGTTCTCCGCCATCAAATGTCCACTCTATATTCCTTCCAAGACCCTTATAATGTTGAACTATTCGATGTAATACATCCATATATTGATCGATACTCCTAGGAATATCTCCTCCCCAGAATCTAGAGGGGCAATAAGAACATTCGGCTTTACAATAATCATGTAAATTCCAATATATTTTCGTATATAACATGTTGACATTTCCTTGTATTGATAATATTATTTAACGCAAAGTATCTATCATCTTAATAAGGAATGGAATGAAAGTAAAATTACACTGTACTGACAAAGCAGTTGATGTGGAGGCTGATGTACTGAGTCATAAAAAAGGTGTGTTCCTTGAAGTAGCAATGAACACCGTAAAAGTTCGATTGAATTACCAGAATGGAGTTTACGTGGCATCAAAAGCAGGATTAGAGTTTGTCGTCCGCGAAGAAAATATACCTAGTCAGCATCGCAAAGAATGGTCGAGATGAATGATCTAGAGAAGATCATACTCTCGGAAGGAGATAGTATCGAAGACAGCAAGGGTGCTCCATGGACAGAACTAGAATGGGAAGATTTTCACATAAAAGTTTTCCGAGATATCTATCCAGTTACTGATGGTCATCTATTATTCGTGCCTAAATATAATAGACTTTCTGTGCTCAACGATGCTTTCTACAGTGCTGTTAGATACGGAGAGCAAAAACTACTCGCAAAAGAATGGGACGGATTCAACATAGGTATCAATGTTGGCGAGGCTGCTGGACAGACCTGTTCTTGGCCTCATGTTCATTTAATACCCAGACGCAAGGGAGATATGGAAGATCCTAGAGGTGGTGTAAGACATGTAATACCAAATAAAGGAAATTATAAATTATGAAAATGAGGCAACAATTAATCGAAGCCAGTAGACAGCATTATATAGCACATATCGAAAAACATCGCATCAATGTAGAAGTTATGTTAAACAATCCTACCGCTATCGCAGAACACAGCGACATCATGGATGCCATTGAAAAAGAAGTGGCCCAGATTGCCGAGTACATGGACAAATTAGAAGTCATCGAAAAATATTTTTCCGCCAAATGACTGATACTGTATTGGAAGTTTATATAAAAGAAAGTACAATAAGATATGGAAAAATTAAAAGTCTCTGAGATATTCTACTCTATCCAAGGTGAAGGTCGCTACATGGGTGTTCCCAGTGTGTTCCTTCGTACTTTCGGCTGTAACTTCAAATGCGCAGGCTTTGGCATGCCTAAAGGTCAATTAACGTCTGAACCCGACGAAGTTGCTAAAAATATCAATCTCTATAAAAGTTATGAAGATCTGCCTTTGGTAGAAAAAGGCTGCGACAGTTATGCCACATGGCATCCGGCTATGAAACATCTAAGTCCGTTTATGGATATTGATCAAGTAGCTGATCGAGTAGTAGATACTCTGCCCTATAAAGAATGGCGAGATGAACACTTAGTAATTACTGGAGGAGAACCTCTGCTGAAATGGCAGACACTTTATCCCGAACTGCTAGGTCACTCTCGTATGCAGAGTCTCAAAGAGATCACTTTCGAGACTAATGGTACCCAAGCACTAACAGATGAATTTAAAACTTGGCTACACAGAGAATGGCATCATGATGGTACTGCGAATTTAGGACGAGGTTGGAATTCATTGACTTTCTCTGTCAGCGCTAAATTGAGCTGCTCAGGTGAGAGCAGAGATCGTGCTATCAAACCCGAAGTGGTCGCTGAATACGAAGAATACGGATACACTTATCTCAAGTTCGTCATTGCTACAGAGGAAGATGCGGAAGAAGCAGAAGAAACCGTAGATATCTATCGAGCGCACGGATTCGAAGGTCCGGTATATCTCATGCCCGTAGGCGGAGTAGAAAATATCTACAGTCTAAACAATAAACGAGTCGCTGAGCTGGCTATGAAATTAGGCTACAGATACAGTGATAGGCTTCAGGTACCGCTTTTCAAGAACGCCTGGGGGACTTGATGCCGTTGGATGATAATGTAACACAACCTCCTCCTTCAGAAGACTGGGGTCTTTGTAGAGCACAATATTGGAAACTTAAACTATGCTGGCTTCCTAAAAAGTGTTTCATAACAGGAAAAACACTCTGGGGCGAATTTGCCTATCACGGCGAACGGTGGATTACCGGACCTGGAGAGCCTATCGTAGAACACTATTGGATTGAAAAAACTGAGTTCTTAATTTGGAACTTAAAGGGAAAAGTATGAAAAAAATATTAAGAAAAATATTTGGTATCGATGAATTAGAAAAATCCTTATCCGAAACTTTAGAAAAAAAATTAAAAGCAGAAGAAGAAATCAAATCAGTAGAAGAAGAAAAAAATCGTATCCTTAAAATCGCAGAACAGGAATTAGCAGAAGCAGAAGAAGCCAAGCGGTTGCTAGACCTCAGTCCAAAACAATTAGCCACTGAGCGCAAAGAGCCGTGGGTACAGGTACTGGAAACTCATGTTAACAAAGATAATCTACGAAATGGATTTTTTGAACTTGACTGGAATGAATATTTCGTGGTACAATTACGAGAAGCTGGATATAAAGGGTCTACTGAAGAGGAGATCGTAGACTCATGGTTCAGCGAACTTTGTAGAAATGTTGGGGCGGAATCTGGCGTAGATATGGAACGCCGTGGTTCCGGTTATGTTAATCGTGCTCTCCGCGACGACGGAAAAACTGAGGTATCATGACACATATTTTGGTTGATACGGCCAATACATTCTTCCGTGCTAGACATGTTGTTAGAGGTAATCTCGAAGACAAAGTCGGCATGAGCCTACATACCATCTTAGGCAGTATTCGCAAGGCTTGGAAAGATTTCGACGGAAGCCATGTAGTGTTCGCCCTCGAAGGTCGTTCGTGGCGCAAAGATCATTATGCTCCTTATAAAAGGAATCGATCAGATGCCCGTGCGGCACTAAGCCCCCGAGAAGCAGAAGAGGATCGAGTGTTCTGGGAAACCTTTGATCAATTCAAAGATTTCATCATCAACAAAACCAATTCTACCGTTCTCCATAACCCACGTCTAGAAGCAGACGATCTCATCGCAGGATGGATAGATGCGCATCCCGAAGAACAACATGTTATTATTTCTACAGATGGAGACTTTGCTCAGCTCATCGCTCCCAACGTCCGGCAGTATAACGGGGTGATGGGTATC
>JACCDP010195579.1_pt1 | contig 32822 bp, 30 predicted proteins | sample 7445841 | NCBI WGS metagenome assembly JACCDP01 (sample SAMN15323441, study PRJNA562643) | freshwater metagenome | isolation source: river surface water | place: USA:Blue River Watershed | collected 2017-08-17 | reverse complement strand
GACTGGGATGAAATAAACTTTGCCGAATGTGCGCGTGAAATGATCATTTCTAAAGATTATTTAAATGTTCAAATAAATTTTCAACCATTTTGGGAAAAACCTCCACTTTTTATTTGGATGCAAGTTCTATGTATGAAAATATTCGGCATCAACGAATTCGCTGCTCGTTTTCCAAATGCCATCTGTGGAATTGTTTCTCTACTTGTAATGTATCGGATTGGAAAGAAACTTCGAGATTCAAGCTTTGGGATTTTATGGGTTTTCGCATATGCAGGAAGTATTTTACCCAGTTTTTATTTTAGATCTGGCATCATCGATCCGTGGTTCAATTTATTTATTTTTTGTGGAATTTATTTTTTCTACAGATCTCAACGATCCCATTTTGAAAAGGTTTGGCCAAGTATTTTATCCGGTATGTTCATTGGACTTGCCATTTTAACAAAAGGTCCTGTAGCATTAATTCTTTTTGGAATGACCGCTCTATTTTTCATCGTTTTTCAAATTGTCTCTTTTGATTTTCAAAATCGAAAACTTATTTTGAATAGCGAACAACTAACTATTTTTTTTAATAAAAAGTTTGTTATTGGTTCATTGGCTTTGTTAATTACCATAACCTTTTTTGGTGGATTTTGGTTCATTTTGCAACTAATCAATGGAAATTCCAGGGTTATACAAGATTTCATAATTTATCAAATCCGCTTGTTTCAAACCGAGGACGCAGGGCATGGTGGATTTATAGGATATCATTTCATTGTATTATTCATTGGCGTTCTTCCCGCTTCGATTTTTGCGCTTCAGTCATTAATTAGCTACAAAAAAGAGCATTCAGAGCTGAATCATTTTCGTTTAATCATGGTTATTCTTTTTTGGGTAGTCCTAATATTATTTTCATTCGTAAAAACTAAAATTATTCACTATTCCTCACTTGCCTACTTCCCTATTTCGTTTTTAGCAGCCTATTACATCCAACACATGAATAATCAACTGGAATATTGGAAAAAATGGTTCAATTGGGCTTTCTTAACAATTGGTATTATTTTCATTATCGTTTTCTCAGGGATTGGTTATTTGGTTTATAATGCTGAAGTTTTTTCAAAATCTGAACTTATAAATGATGAATTCGCAAAAGGAAATCTGCGAGCATCCATTTATTGGAGCGGATTTGAGTTTTTGATAGGACTAATTCCATTCGCAATATTTCTCATAATCTGTTATAAATTCAAACCGACTTTTAAAGCAATTGCTCTGTTTATTGGATTTTGCCTGTTTACTTCAGCAATTAGTTTAGTTATTGTTCCTAAAATCGAAGGTTACTCTCAGAGAGCAGCAATTGACTTTTATAAATCGAAACAGAATGAAGATTGCTATGTAACAACTTTCAATTTCAAAAGTTACGCTCATTTATTTTACACACGTAAAAAACAACCAAGAAATAAAAATCATTTCGACAATGAGTGGCTTTTACGTGGTAATGTGGATAAAAAAGTATTTGTCGTTTGCAAAGTTCAGCATACCTTAGATTTTGAAAATTCGTATCCGAAAATTAAAAAAATTAAATCTGCAAATGGTTTCGTTTTTTATGAGCGAAAGATTAATAATTAACATAAAAGAAAATGATTGGAAATAAGAAAATAGCGGTTGTACTTCCAGCATATAATGCCGAAAAAACATTGGAGGCTACATATAATGAAATTCCATTTGATATTGTTGATGAAGTAATTTTAGTTGACGACAGAAGTCGTGACAATACAGTAGAGGTAGCAGAAAAATTGGGGATCAAGCATATCGTTGAACATCAAACAAATAAAGGTTATGGTGGAAATCAAAAGTCGTGTTATGCTAAAGCGCTCGAGCTAAATGCTGATATTGTCGTGATGCTTCATCCAGATTATCAGTATACTCCAAAATTACTTTGTTCTTTATGTTACTTACTTGCAAATGAAGTTTACCATGTTGCTATTGGTTCACGAATCTTGGGAAAAGGAGCATTGCGCGGAGGAATGCCACTTTATAAATACGTAGCTAATCGCTTTTTGACATTCACCCAAAATGTTTTGATGAACCAAAAACTATCTGAATATCACACTGGTTATCGAGCTTTTACAAAAGAAGTATTGGCGAAAATTGATTTGGATAGAAATTCGGATGATTTTATCTTTGACAATCAGATGTTGGCTCAAATTTGTTATTTAGGATATGAAATTGGAGAAGTTTCCTGTCCAACTAAATATTTCGAAGAGGCATCATCCATAAATTTTTCGAGAAGTACAAAATATGGACTAGGTGTTCTTGGGGTTTCCCTTACATATTTCTTCTCAAAAATGGGAATCTATAAGTCGAAGTTATTTCGCTAAAATACGCTCACGAATTTTATTTTAGGCGTATTCGATTTAACTTGGCACTTCCCAACATTTTGTTGTATTCATTTGCAACCCAAATGGAAGAATCTTTAACAGTTAAAGCCTCTTTTTGATTGTATTTTGCATACTTTTTAATTTTAAGCAAATTAAAATTAGTTCCATTTAAATTGTAGGTGACATATCGATTATAAGTAGAAAAATAAAACTTGTCATTTTGAAAATCACCCGCTGTTGGCGTATCAAAATAATATCCTTTGTTACCAAAATTAATTTTAGAAAAAATGGGAATTGAAATTGATGAATCTTTTTCGTATTTGAACTTATATACCTTGGAATTGCCATCAAATGGCTTCGAATTATTTTTCGTGAAAATCCACAAAAATCCATAAGCAGCAATCAAACACTCCGAATCAAAATTTCGTTCAGTTTCATCCGGTGGAAAATCCTTTTGATCCGTATAAGAGATTCGCATGATATCCGCTCTTACGGAATCTGACTCAACCAAATCAGCTATTCTAATTCTATAAATCATCAAATCTTTTCGCTTATTCGCATTGTTGCCAATATCACCAATGTATAAATAGACATCATCTGCGGCAATATCTTCCCAATCAACATTTTTAGCATTGGAGATCAAAACCTTTTTAAAAATCACCCCATTGGTTTTGATTAAATAAAGATACGGCGAGTTTCCGCTATCATTATGGGCAACTAGCAACGAATCATTGAGAACTTCCAAACCAGAAATTTCCATTAATTCCGAACTCAACGAAAATGATTGCGCCCTAAAAAGAAAACTAACGAAACTTACAAAGAATATACTACTTAATCGCCAAATCATGTTGATTTTTTGACACGAACCTTTTCAATTTTACGCTCGCTTACTTCTTCTATTACAAATGAATACCCATTAATTTCAATTACTTGGTCCTTTTCTGGAATTGATTCCAACTGATGAATTATCATACCAGCAAGCGTCTCATATTCATCAGACTCTTGAAAATTAAATCCATAAGTCTCATTAAGATAATCTATTTCCACACGTGCAGAAAAAACATATTCATTATCAGAAATTCTTTCTTCCAACCAATCATCTTTGTCATGTTCATCTTCAATTTCTCCAAAAATTTCTTCAATAACATCTTCCAACGTAACAAGTCCCGCAGTACCACCATATTCATCGGTAACAATTGCCATATTGCTCCGTTCGGATGTGAATTTTTCCAAAAGCTCCTTCCCTGTAATTACCTCAGGAACAAAAGGTATAGATTTTAAAATTTGTTTAATTGATGGTGGATTTTTGAATAAATCGAACGAATGCACATAACCAATAACATTATCAATTGAATCTCGGTAAACAATAATTTTAGAAAGACCTTTATCAATGAATGAAGTCTTCAATTCTTCAATATTTTCTTCAATCTCAACCGAAATAATTTCTGTTCGCGGTATCATGCAATCTCGTGCTTTCACGTTTGAGAATTCAAGTGCATTTCTTAAAATATGCATATCCTGACCTAACTCTTGTTCGGATTTAATTCGAGAAGCCAAATCTTCTACATAATGTTCCAAATCAACACGTGAAAATACTTTATCGGATGTTTCATGTTTGGAACCAAATGCCTTAAGAATTGCTGAACTTATGAATAAAATTATTTGTGTTGGAATAAATAGTAAGACATAGATTACCAACATAGGTATACTGCCCAAATTCATGAACCGATTTGGGTTGATTTGTCCAATTGCTTTCGGTAGAAACTCCGCAGTAAAAAGAACGATGATAGTAGATATAAATGTTTGTAAAACAAGCAGCGAAGCGTCATTTCCAATTCCAAAACCACGAAGCCAAGGATTTAAAATTTCAGCAGCAGCCATGCCATAAACGACTAATGCAACGTTGTTTCCTAGCAAAAGTAAGGCGATCATGGTGGATTCATTCCTGTAGAAAACTGAAATTATTTTACTTTGAATCGTTCCTTGCTTAATTTGAACTTCAATCTTCAATCGATTTGATGCCAAATAGGCGATTTCCATTCCAGAAAAGAATGCTGATGCAATCAAAGAAATCAATACCATAAGATATTCTGGGCTCATATGGACAGATTATATGACATCTTGACCGATGTCTTTTCTAAAATATGCACCTTCGAATTTGATTTTTGAAATCGAATCATAGCACTTTTCAACAGCGGTTTCAATGTTCTTTCCATACGATGTAACCGCCAAAACACGTCCTCCGGATGATACAATTGACGGTCCGTCTGCACTTGTTCCAGCATGAAAAACGATGCTCTCTGCAATTGTATTCAAACCATAAATGGATTTTCCTTTTTCATAAGCTTCGGGATAACCGCCTGAAACCATCATAACCGTAGCAGCACTTTTGTCTGTAAATTGAATATCACGTTCGGAAAGTGTATTTGACGCAACACCTTCAAATAAATCGAGAATATCTGATTTTAAACGCGGAATAACTACTTCAGTTTCAGGGTCTCCCATTCTACAATTGTATTCAATTACATAAGGATCACCTTTAACATTAATCAAACCAAAGAAAATAAATCCTTTATAAGAAATTCCTTCACTTTTCAATCCTTTCACTGTGGGAACAATGATCCGATTGTGAACTTTATCCATGAAACCGCTATCCGCAAATGGAACTGGTGAAATTGCTCCCATCCCTCCTGTGTTTAGTCCGGTATCTCCTTCACCTATTCGTTTATAATCTTTAGCTTCAGGAAGCAATTTAAATGACTCTCCGTCCGTAACTACAAATACTGAAAGTTCAATTCCATCCAAAAATTGTTCAATCACAACTTTTTTACTCGCAGCACCAAACTTTTGATGTTGAAGCATGCTTTTCAGTTCACTTTTTGCTTCATTTAAATCTTTCAAAATAAGAACTCCTTTACCGGCTGCAAGACCATCCGCTTTTAACACATAAGGTGCTTTCATCCCTTGTAAAAACTGAAGTCCTTCGTTCAATGTTTCAGGAGTAAACGTGGCGTATTTTGCGGTAGGAATTCTATGACGTGCCATGAATGCCTTTGCAAAATCCTTGCTTCCCTCCAATTGAGCACCAAATTTACTTGGTCCAATAACGGGAACTTTTCTCAATTTTTCATCCGCTTGAAAGAAATCATAAATTCCATTCACGAGTGGTTCCTCCGGACCAACAATTACCATTTCGATGGCATTTTCAATTACGAAACTTTTGACTGATTCAAAATCGGTTGGTGAAATAGACACATTTTTACCGTGCTGTCTTGTTCCGGCATTTCCAGGTGCAATAAATAATTCATCAAGAATTGAACTTTGTGCTATTTTCCAAGCCAATGCATGCTCTCTTCCTCCTGACCCCAACAATAAAACTTTCATGAACAATGATTTAAAATTGATTCAAAAATCGCCTTCCCGTCAAGGTTGTTCAATTGCTTATCCGCAGCTCGTTCTGGATGAGGCATCATTCCAAAAACATTTTTTGTCTTGTTTGTAATTCCTGCAATGTTATTTAATGATCCATTTGGGTTAAAAGTGTCGGAAACCTCTCCATCTTCACCCGAGTAGCGAAAAAGAACTTGATCGTTGTCTTCTATTGATTTCAACAGTTCTTCAGGTGCATAAAATCTTCCCTCTCCATGAGCAATGGGAATTTTATAAGTTGTATTGGAATCTAAGTCCTTACTAATAGCAGCTGAATTGGAGACTGGCTTCAAATAGACATTCTTGCAAATAAAGCGTTGGTTGTTATTATGTAAAAGAGCTCCTTCCAATAATCCCGACTCCGTGAGTATTTGAAATCCGTTGCAAATTCCCATTACATAACCCCCTTTTTCTGCATGCTTTACTACTTCAGTCATTATAGGAGAAAACTTAGCGATAGCGCCTGAACGCAAATAGTCACCATATGAAAACCCTCCCGGTATAATAACCATATCGACACCTTTTAAGTCAGTATCTTTATGCCAAAGAGTTTCTACCTGTTGTCCTAGCAAATCTTTCAATACGTAAATCATATCTTGATCGCAATTTGAACCAGGAAAAGTTACAACACCAAATTTCATTTCAAATCTTTATTTCAAAGTTAGTTATTTTAGGACTGAGCACTGGGTATAAATACGAAAAATTTAACCACGGAATAGATAATAGTGAGGTAAAATACAATGGAGGATATTATTCCGTAAGATTTATGGAGGAACGAATAAGTTAACAGAATGGAAAGTGGAATTAGCAACAAACTAAACCTTTCAATCTGGAGAAAGACTATGAAATCTATTATCCCGAAAGATAGTGAAATAAATACCAATAGCCAGATTATCTGAATTTGCTTTTTCAATCGAATTGATGATTTCTGCATTCTTGTTCGAAGACTAAACGTTCCAAGAGCTAACAGAATACCGAAGAAAATAAGGGTTATCAAGAAATCTGTTTGTAATTGAAAATTAGATGAATTCTTTAAAATTTGAAAGTTGAGCTCGTGATCGAAATACCATTGGTAAACCAACGCGTATGTTAAGGGAATTAAAAATCCTCCTAATGCCAAGAAAAACTCGCGAAACACAAATGGTCTAATGATTAAAATCATGGCTATCAATAGAGGTAAAGTAAAAATCATAAATGGATGAAAAGTCGCGGCTAAGCCAGCAAAGAGAAATCCGTTAAAAACATTTCGACGTCCATCCGTATTCTGCTTTAATTGAAAAAATTGTGATAACATACAAATAATAAACGTCTGTGCTATCAACAATCCATCAACACTATAAAACGAATGATAGAAACTCATCGTAACGACGTACAGCAATGAAACAATATAAGAATTGCGATCTAAAAATTCGTGACTATTAAAAATCCAATTGAGCCCAATTGCATTTATCAATACAAAAAAACCTCCAAGAAACATGTTCAGCCATACAGGTTCCGCGAAAGCCGAACTCCAAAATCCTAAATTGGTTTCTTCAACAATCTGATAATAGGGAAACTGATAATTAAGGAAAATGTATAAACTGATGAAAAAAGGCAATGTTAATAAAACTCCAACACGATTTTCAAGGAATAACCTAATCATGTTGCGAAAGTATCGAATAATTTACTCGTTGAAACGATATTGTGAATAACTCAACGGTTTTGTTCAAACACTTTTTAACACTAAAAAATATAATTGCAAATTTTTCAACAAGCCGATCGATAAATTCTAAAAATTTTAACTTTGTTGCTCTATTGAATAGATAATATAAACGAAAACAAGATGGCAGAGAAAACTAGGTATTCAGATTCAGAACTTGAGGAGTTCAAAGTACTCATTCAGGAAAAATTAAAAGAAGCTCAAGAAAACTACAATCTTTTAATCGGTTCTCTGTCCCACAATGACGATCATGGCACAGATGACACGGGTAGAACGTTCAATATGATGGAAGACGGGTCCGAAACTCTTTCTCGAGAGGAAGTAGCACAACTTGCTGCTCGACAAGAAAAATTCATTCAAAACCTACAAGCAGCTTTGGTTCGTATTGAAAATAAAACTTATGGTATTTGTCGTGTGAACGGAACATTAATTCCGAAAGAACGACTTAGATTGGTTCCCCACGCCACGATGAGCATTGACGCTAAAAACTCACAAAGATAATTGGTGAAAAATAGACTAGGCCTAGTTGCCATTCTCGTAATTTCCCTTTTGATTTTAGACCAAGTTGTAAAAATTTGGGTTAAAACGTCATTCTCATCGGATGAGGTTAAATATATCTTTGGTACATGGTTTTCGTTGCACTATATTGAAAATCAAGGAATGGCTTTTGGAACCACTTTTGGTTCTGGAATGTGGCATAAATTAGCTTTGAGTATTTTTCGAATCTTAGCTATTGGATTCATAATTTATTACATTATTCGAGAATCAAAAAAAGTAGAAGTCAAGACAGAATATCTTTTGGCTGTAGGATTAATCCTGTCTGGAGCAGCTGGAAACTTGATCGACTCGATGGTTTACGATTTTATTTTTTCGTTTAATCCGTGTGAAGGATTTAACCAACTTCCAGGTTCAGGGAAATTTATGAATTGTAAAGACTACGGATTTGAGTATCAAGTTGAAGTTCGACATAGAGGATTCCTGTTAGCAAATGTTGTTGATATGTTTCAATTTGAAGCCTTCTGGCCAAAGTGGGTTCCGATTGTTGGAGGAGGACAAGTATTTCCTGCTATTTGGAACGTAGCAGACACCTGTATTTCTGTTGGTATTGGTTGGATTATCATTCGACAACGCACATTTTTCCCAAAGAAAAAAGAGATTCGAGTAGAATCAGAATCAAATTCTGTTCAATAAAAGGCTAAGCTAAAAATTCCACTTCATACTTCGATCATCGAGTATAGCAAACGAAAGTTTGTAGTGAGCTTTGGGTGCAGAAAAATTCCCATCCGAGAGAATCCCGTAAATACCAATTCGAAGACGTCTTCTCGAAAGCTTAAAATTTCGCTCCAATCCTGCCATTATTTCAACATGTTGGTAGTTGTTTTCTTTAACCCATAAAGCTCCAGCTCCCGCCATTAAACCGATTCGAGTTTTTTTCATAAATGGGATCTTGTTCAAAATGGCACCATTGTCGTGATGAACAAAATGTGCTTCAAGAATCAAATCCAACGAGGGCAAAGTCGAATCCAAACCTTGAAATGAATACAAAGGATTTGAAAACCAGATTGGATCACTTCTTCGTTGGTATTTAAAATCTGGATCTCGCACAATCTGAGATGTTAAAAATTTACCTCCAGCCAATCGGTAATTAGATGTACCAAATGTTCCTATTTTAAATGTTTGCATCATTTCCAATTGCATGTATTGAAAATTCACATCACTTCCGAACAGCTTTGGAATTCCAGTTTGGTAATAAACAGAAAATGTCGGCCAAGCAGAACCTAAAATTACCTTTCGATAAGGTTCACGCATGTATTTTTGCTGAGGAACGTAACTTACTGAAAAATTGGATACAAAAGCCTGATAGGTCTTAAAGTCTAAAGGTTCATTATTGGGAAGCGAATTATCAAAAATGGTTACAAACGTATAATCTTTCAAACTTCGGCGTTCAGAAAACTCACCATCTGCTGAAATATATAATCCATTAATAACTTCGTATTCGAGACTCAAACGCATTTTTGTTGCTTCAATGAAATTTTCACGTTTATAAACTTGCGAAATCGCATCAAAAGTTCGGATGGCATCAAAATCATGATTGAACGAAGCCCTTAAAAATCCCATATGAAAGGGGTCAAAACGATATTTCCACCACGTATCACCTTTCCAGTCTTTATTTAAAATTCCATACGATATCCGCGTATATGAATCCAACGTTCGTTCATCTTTCCATTTCTTGAAATAATCGAAATTTGGTGTAATTCGTGGCCCAGCAATAAATACAGGCTGAACAACCGTTGCAATTGAACCAATCGTCCACTGATAGCGTTCCGCACGATTACGATGATCGACTCCAAACCAAAGTACTTTTAGAAAAGTTACTTTATTAAATATTTTATCCACCGAATCCAAATATTCTTTTCGGTTTTGATAATCTTTAATACTATCCTTTGCTATGATAAATTTTCGTTCTTCATCCGTTAAGGTTGCTGGTCTAACATTCGACCAAAATGAACTATCTTTTTCGTAGGCTTCTTTTTCAGTAACAGCAACCTCAGTATTGAAGAATTTGTTGGAGAATGAAGGTTGAAAATTGTAATTGGAGAACAAAGCAGTTGTTTGACATTTCGATGTTTCGTTTTTGTATTTCACACCGTAATCTAACGTTTGCGTTTTAAGAACACAAATTGAATCGCCGGGATGATCGAATTCTTGGCTGATTGTAAAATAATCATACACCAACAAATTCCCTTTGTTCATAGTCAATTCAAGCTTCTGAACCAACCAAACGGAATCAATAACCCAAATAAACCCTTCAAGCGTAGTTGTTGCCGTGTTTCTTGGGATAATTTTAATTTTAGAAATCATTTTGCCGTTTTCTTCATACTTTTCCAATAATCGATATTTGTATGAAAGAATTCCTGGACTCGATATGGGTGAACTTACTGGTGTTTGATGCAAATCGTCTAGATGTAATAAGTTTTCAAAAAAATTGAAATTCGATTTAACAGTTGTTGTGTAATAAAGTGATTGATCAGTTCCACGAAGGGTATAGGCACTTCTTATTTCTTTTACTTTATTTCCAGGGGCATAATTTCGTTGAAGTTGAACTTCAACTAGGTTCATTTTGTCGGTCCATTGCAACTTTTTTTCTTTCTTGTCAGCACTTTCAAGCGGATCAACATCTGTTCGTTCAGGTTCACTGTTTTTTTTCTCTTTTTCTTTTATATCTAATTTTTCGGATGCTTTGATATAAACATCGACCGTATGAGGATAATTCCATGGATTTATCTGTTCCCTTTTCTTAACAACCTCCAACATGATTTCGCGACCAGGATTACTTTTCTTTACTGTGACCTCAACACCTTGCAATTCCTGAATTTTAATTGGAAATAATTGAATATCTCGAACTATGTCTGAGTTATTTATGCTCACATACGCTTCTCTGTCTTGAAATCCCGTAGCACTAAAAACCAAAAAATATTCACCTGGCATCACGGACAACTCATACTTTCCATTTTCATCGGAAACGGTTCGTTGTTCAGTATTATTTTTAACAAAAACCTTAGCAAAAGGAATTGCTACATTGCGCTCATCAGATATGGTTCCTCGAACAAATTGCTGCGCAAACAAAATGACATTAAGAAAACTAAATACAACTAAAAGAAAATGGCGCATTTTAGTGTTAGACAATTAATACGATGAATTTGTTACGTTCAAGATCAAAAATAGTTTGAAAAAATGGCTTATTTTGAGAAAATTACGCAATCAATAGAATTATCAGTAGGAATCGCAAATAAATAGGACAAATGGAAATCAATTTTTAGTGTTATCCACTTTTACCTTCTGCTCATTCAAATATTCCATATGTTTTTTCATTCTACGAATCATAAAAGTTCGGAGAAAAAAAGCGAATAGCGCAATAGCGACAAAGATGTAATTATACCACCAATTCTCAAATCCTTCTTTCAACCCAAAATAGGTAATTCCAATAAACATGAGAATTGAGGCTACTAGCCAAAAATAGCGCATAATGTTAGCGTATGTAATCATAGATAAAAATTAATCAATTTCAAATTCCTTTTCCAACTCCACCCTACCCGATGGTTTGAGTAAAACGTATTTACTAAAACTTTGATTTGTTCGTATCCCATCTCCCAAAACGACACCTTTCGGAGATTTAATAATTACCTGCGAAATTGAATAGATAGAGCTGTCTTTTTGGTTCCAAAATAAGGCTTCAGTTTCTAATGTTTGTTTCTTTGCAAAGTTGTACAAGCGAACAGAGTCTCGAACAAGAATTGTACCCTTCGTATAATTTATCTCGCCGTAACGAGCGCTCAAAGTTGATACTACATCACCCTTTTCAGAGAAAAAATTAACGCGTAAGCTATCTTTTATTTTAGTGATTGACTCTTTGGTTCGGTAAGTTTCAGCCAAAGCAGCATATATTTCGACCTTAGCATAACCAGAATCAGAGTAGATCATCTTCAAATTCTTAGTGGTCTCATCAGGCGATTTAGCATCGAATGTAATTTTTTTAATCGTTTCCAAGTCATTTTCGCAGGAAAGAAATAACAAAATGAAAAACGCACTAAAAATTTGATGAAATCTCATTTCTTAATCCAACTTACGCTTTCTAAACCAACGGTCAAAACTGGAAGGCGATACGACAAGACCAAAATTAAAAGATAAAAATTCTTCTGAAGTATAACCAACCTCATTGACTCCTCTTTTTCCTAAACAAACAGATAAATTTAGGGATGAAAGTCCTTGCTGCGCGATAATTGGCATACCAAAACCAACAGTAAGTGCCTGCTCATTGTATTGCGTTCCGGAATTTGTAGAATATGGTAAAAGGGAAGAATAAGCACCTAATCGATACGTAATTTTCTCTAAAAATTTGAGCGTTGAAATATTTTCGTATAATTTGGCTTCTGGTTTAAATTGCAAACCCAAACCAAATTTTGAAGCAGTTATGTTGTTCCAAGGAGAAAGATTTGGAAAATCGTGGGAAGAAGCAGCTATTGAAGTGTAAGAAGCTAAAATGGTTAATTGAGGATGCAACATACGCGTCTTACGTTTCCATTCAGGTAGCAGTAACTGATACGATAAACCATATTTACTCTCCATACCAAGATTTGACTTCCCATTGGTTTGAACGAAGTCAAGCGTATCATAGGTGCTCAATGTATTGATATTGGATGCAGTGTATAGTTCCTCCGTAAATGTGGCATTGAATGATTGAGTTGGCGCAAAAACAGCCGAAATAGTCATTTCATTTCGTTTCCCTAGCTTTTGTCTGAAAAATGTACCCAATTCATAGTTGAAAGTCTTAACAGAAATACTATTTCGACCAATTCCTCCCGAAAATGTATTCGGATCTATTAAAATGGATTGTTTTTCGTTAGTTACTTTTCCAAACAAGTATGAAGCATTGAATCCTACTGAAAATTTAGTGCTATTTTTTTGAATTATTCCGTAAGAAAACCCTAAAAATAAGTCTTGAATTCCTCCCATTCCTGAATAAACATATTTCAAAGAATCCGTTCCCGTAAAAACCTTTTGGGAGAACGAATATCCACGACCTGAGAAAGGTTTTAATCCGAATGCCAACCCCATGCGTTTTTTCATTTTAAAACCCAAGGCGAAATGGTCTGCCATTGCCGAAAACTGATATTCCGAATTTTCGTTGTAAGTATATTTTGAAGTCCTACCATAAATACCAAGTGAAAACAAGGTATTACCGGAGCTCATCAGCGAATAGGACGCCGGATTGAAAAAATTCAATTGCGTTGAATCAAGAAGATTGAAATTATTGGTACCCAATGCATCATATATGGAATGATTTCCAATTGCACGTTCTCCCAAACCATAATAAGAAAGAACATTGGAATTTACCGATTGAGCTTGAAGTCCAAGAAAAAAAATGCAGAAAAGGAAACTAAACAGTATGCGCATTGAGCTTATAAATTTCGGAAATTCCGATTAAGGTTAAATTTTCGTCCACAAAGATGTTATTTTTTTGAGGGAAATCAAAATTTTGAAGGTCGCCACCCGTAAAATAAACTGTTAAATCGGGAAATTGGTCTTGATATTGACCAATCATTCCAAAAACCTCAGCTAAAATTCCATTCTGAACTCCTGATTGAATCGACTCCGCAGTAGTTTGACCAATCAGAATTGGATTTTGATTCGGTTCGATTAAGGGTAAATTCGCCGTTTGTTGATGCAAAGCTAAAAACCGCATCTTCAATCCAGGTGAAATTGAACCTCCCAAATAGTGATTATCAGAATTCAAAAAATCAAACTTGATACATGTTCCAAAATCTATTGCCAGCTTCGCTCCATCTTCTTGTTTACTTGACAAAGCTGCAGCGTTGCACAAACGATCAATTCCAAGTGTTTTAGGTGTCCCATACGAATTATGAAAAGGCAACTTCGAATTTGAATTGATGAATGTTAAACTCTTGAAATAGCTTTGTAGTTCTAATTCTAAAGATTTATTGCGAACGGAAGAAACCGCCACAGGTATTTCACGAGTCAAAAACAGAAACATTTCCTTTTCTGAACCAAAGCGTTTTACACTTGAAAGTTCCCCTTGATCGAACAAAGCAACTTTAATGTCGGTATTCCCAAAATCCAAGCAAGCATAAAGTTGAGGCAGTCCCATTTACACAAAGATAAGGTGGATTTAAGATTTTTTCTAGTTTTGATTGCTATGAAAAGAAAATTATTATAAATTTGCACTCCAATTAGGCTGGTACCTTAGCTCAGTTGGTAGAGCAAAGGACTGAAAATCCTTGTGTCCCTGGTTCGATTCCTGGAGGTACCACTGAAAAACCCTTGTAAACATCTAATTTACAAGGGTTTTTTCATTTTTTATTAAAACAAAGAGGGGTTTCATTTTAACTTTAATGACCGATGTTTGGTAAATTAATTGAAAAAATAAACACAATAGGCATTCTGTCTTCCGATGAAGGAATACTTATTAACCAAAAGCGATTTGTGGTTTATGAAGCTATTCTAATGAGTTTCGGCGGAATCTTATGGGGAGTTATTTGTCTATTTCTGGAGAAATATCCGCAATCTGTCACACCTTTTGGTTACGTTGTTTTGTCGGCTTTAAACATCCTATTATTCGCACGTTTTAAATGGTTTAGTTTTGCACAAGGTTTTCAAACCGGTATTAGTTTATTACTTCCTTTTATTTTTCAGTGGCATCTTGGCGGGTTTTATGCCTCAGGCGGAGTCATGGTTTGGGCCTTACTGTCACTTGCAGCATCGTTAAGTTATTCAAAAACAAAGACAAGCGTATTCTGGTTGTTAACCTATGTTGTGCTCATCATTTTTTCTGGATTTTTTGACCATGTTTTTATTGAATGGTTCCCAACTCATACGGACTTAGAAGTTTCAATTAAGCTGATTACAATGAATATTTCTGTTGTCTCGGTGCTAATCTTTCTGCTTGTGATTTTTTATGTCTCGGAGAATACAAAGTCATATATAAAAGTAAAGAATACCCAACATATGCTTATTCAATCAGAAAAAATGGCTGCATTGGGACAACTATCAGCAGGAATTGCACATGAAATAAATACTCCATTGGGAGCTATAAAGGCAATCGCCGAAGAATCGAACAATTTTACAAATAAGATTTTTCATATCTGTAATAAACTTCATTATCAACTTTCAAAAGAGCAAAATGAGGCCTTAACTAATTTCGTAGCAGAACATAAAATTCAAACGAATTTTCTGACAACCAGAGAAGAACGAAACATCCGAAATTCACTTGCAAAAAAATTAGATGAACTTGGAATTAAAAATTCCAATGGTCTTTCGCAGCAACTCATATTAATTGATGTTTACGACGTTCCAGATTTTTTCAAGCATATTTCACCTGAATTATTACCTGATCTAATTACACTTTTACATACCATTTTCATTCAAGAAAAAAATAATCAAACAACTTTCACTTCCGTTGAAAAAGCTTCTAGAATCGTTAGAGCGCTAAAAATGTATCTCCATTCCTCGACTGAAGAAAAAATGGAAAAATACAACTTAAAGCAGTGTTTTGATACGGTACTGACAATCTACCAGAATCAGTTAAAACAAGGCGTTGTCGTTTCGATATCAATCAAAGAGGACTTAAATTTAGTTGGTCATGTTGAAGAAATTAGCCAAGTATGGACTAACCTCATTGTTAATGCCTGCCAAGCCATGAATTTCAATGGAAATTTAAAGATAAAGGCAGAAGAAAAACAGGAGTCGATTTTAATATCAATAAGTGATACAGGAGTTGGTATTCCATTGGAAATACAACATAAAATTTTTAATCCATTTTTCTCAACAAAAAAAATTGGTGAAGGTTCCGGACTTGGTTTGGACATTGTAAAAAAAATAATTGAAAAACACATGGGAAAAATTTATTTTGAAAGTATCGAAAACCAAGGAACTACATTTTTCGTGGAATTCCCTAAAAACATGCGTTAACGTAAATTATTTTATAATTTAGTCTCATGGAAAAAGCTATCATTTGCGTTGATGATGAAAAATCGATCCTAACTGGTTTGCATCAACAAATTCTTAGAGCTTATCCTGAAAATGTTCTAATTGAATTTGCTCAAAGCGCAGAGGAAGCTCTTGAAATTGTAGATGAATTCAATGAAAATAACATCGACCTAAAGTTAATTATTACCGACCAAATGATGCCCGGAATGAAAGGTCATCAGCTTATTGAAGAACTTAATCAGAAATCACCGGATGTAAAATGTATTTTACTAACTGGTTATGCTGAAACTGAGGTAATTGATAATTTAAATAGTGGCAATTTGCTTTCATGCCTCAACAAACCGTGGGACCAAAATGAATTAATTGAGCAAATTCAAAAGGTGCTAAACTAGATAATGAAGCGTTAAATCTAAGGTTTAAAAATGACTGGTCAATATTGCCCAATTTCAGGAAGAAATTACGCCGTTTTTCCCAATGCCCCCAAGGAAACCGAATACTCAAAAACTTTAGACCATCCTTTCCAAATCCCATAATCGCCAATGGTTTCGTTGTGCCAAATAAAAGAATAATCACCCCCGTACTCTACAACTTCTTGGTACAGAAGATCAATTCGCTTTATAGCTTCTTCTGGATTTAATTTCATGTATTCATTAAGTGTTCCATCCATAAAGACAAACGGGTGAACGTTCAGATTAGTGACAACGTTTTTTGTTAAATCAAACCAATTGAATGGGCGAGCGGTTCCCGCTCTAAAACCAACGTGATCTGCGAATCCCATCGTATAATCATCCGTTATTTCTTGACCGATTAACGTTTGATAGGTTTGAGGGAATTTGAGAACCAAAAAATGTTGTCGGCTTGAATGCACTCTTTTTTTAACAATGGATTCAAGTCGTTCGATTTCGTTGTGCAAGTAAAACTCGTAACTATTAGATTTAACACTTGGGTGAATTCCGATTTCAAAGGATGACGACATGCGTTGAATCAACTTACGGTGCTTTTTTGAACGATGTGATATATTCCGATCGTACTTTGCAAAATCTCCAAGTAACCAAAATAGTTTACAAGAATCATTTCCATCATTCAAACTTAGGATTTTCTCATAGGTATCATACGGATCTTTGGCTAAGCCCGTTTGGACACTTTGACGCTCTAATAAACGTTTGCTACGACCTAAAAAGAAATCTTTCATGTTGGAAATGGAACTTCTTAAAAGACCTTTATTCTTGTATGCATAAGCGTTGTCAATATCAAATGTCGGAAGTACTTTGACATTTTCTTTCAAGATGGTTAATTGATAGTTGGCTTTATCTTTCAAAAAATCGAGAATATCCATACTCCAACGATCACAAATGGCTTGTTCCAGCCAACCATATTGAAATTGAATGCTTTTTGATGCTTCAAATCGACCGAAACCATCCATATTCAAGGCAAAATATTCCTCCATTCTCGTCAAAACATAGAAAATACTAGCGAATGGATCCACAACAGTATTGAACGAAAGACATTCCACTTTGTGGAACATTTTTTTTGAAAGTTCAACAGATGGGATATCTTCAGAGAACAAAAGTGATGAGGGAAAAATACTTAGGGTATTATTAAACTCTTGATCCGAATAATTAAGCTTAATTCCTTGAAATTGTTCGAATGATCCTTTGTGACTTGTCGTTTTATAGGCAATACCTCTATTGTTAAATACAAAATCAAGTGTATATTCCAATCGGGATGTTACTCTATTTACGTAGATCAATATCATTATTCGATTTCTTCAACTATTTTGTCACAAATAAAATTAGCTGCTTGTCCATCACCATAGAATTGCGGAAATGTGAAATCATTTCTTTCCATCAATTCATTAAAGGCCGAAACGATTTTATCATAATTAGACCCTGCTAAAATTGCGTTTCCATTTTCCACGATTTCTACCCATTCTGTTTGTTCTCGAAGTATCACACAAGGTTTCTCAAAGAAAAATGCTTCCTTTTGCAAACCTCCGCTATCCGTAATTACAATGCGTGCATTTTTCTCCAATGATATGATATCCAAAAAGCCAGCTGGTGGGATAATTAGAAAATTTGAATTTGATTCTAGCTTTTCTCTCAAACTTAATTCCAATAAATCATTCATTTTCCCTTTTGTTCTCGGGTGAACTGGCAAAACTATCTTTAATCCACTTTTATCTTGAATGGCAACAAGGGCTTTAAAAATAGCATTCAAATTTTGGGGAATATCTGTATTGGAATCGCGATGAATGGTGCAAAGAATATAGTCTTCCTCGCCCAAACTAAGGTCGTTTAATAGTGTTGATTTTTGGTTTGAAATTGACGAAAAATAGAGACTATTATCATACATGATATCACCACATAAATGAACATTCGGTTTATCAATTGTAGCTTTCCGCTTTGTTTCAAGTGAAAATCCCTCTTTTTCGAGGTTTGAAATACCTGTTTTTGTAGGTGAAAAAAGTAAGGTTGACATATGGTCAGCCGAAATTCGATTGATTTCTTCAGGCATGGATTTATTGTAACTCCGAAGCCCTGCCTCAATATGGATGATTGGAATGTGAATTTTTGCCGCTGCTATGGCTCCAGCAATTGTGGAATTCGTATCACCATAAATTACAATGGCATTTGGTTTTTCATCAAGAAATATTTTTTCAAGCCCTTCAATCATTTTTGCCGTTTGGGCTCCATGGGAACCACTTCCGACATTCAAATTGTAATTCGGTTTGGGGATTTCCATCTCTTCAAAAAAAACATTTGACATATTTTCATCGTAATGCTGTCCCGTATGAACAATTATTTCCTCAATTTTATCCGAAAACGAATTTCGAATAGCTCGACTAAGCGCCGATGACTTGATAATTTGTGGTCGAGCGCCTATGATGGTAATGATGCGTTTTTTAGTCATATTGATAAGAGGCCTTCGTCGGCGAAGCTAAGATAGCCATTATCCGTGAAAATGAGGTGATCTAACAAATGTAAATCAATGTATTTACCGAAATCACGAATGGATTTAGTGAGTTGTATATCCGAATGACTTGCTTTTCTATTCCCACTAGGATGATTATGCGAAAGAATAAAAGCCGCTGCATTACATTCTAAAGCAAGTTGAAAGATTACCTTTCCATCCGCAATTGTGCTTGTCATTCCGCCTTTTGAAACTTGCTTGGTTTGTATAATTTCATTTGCCTGATTTAAAAAAATCACATAAAACTCTTCATGCTTCAAATCACTGAGATATGGTTTTAAATGTTGGTAGACCATTTCAGAATTTTCAACTTTTTTACGATTCGAGTTTGAAGCTCCTTCTCGCCTGCGACCAAGCTCCAATGCTGCGAGGATATTTACAGCTTTAGCTTGACCAATTCCATTAAATTTAAGTAATTGTTTCAAATTTGCTTTTGAGAAATCGGCAAGGTTATTTTCAAAACTTGACAAAATTTCGCGAGCGAGTTCAACTGCGCTTTTTCGACGGGTCCCTGAACCTATGATTATCGCTAATAATTCAGCGTCTGATAGTATAGTTTTTCCTTTTAAAATAAGCTTTTCACGTGGACGATCATCTTCGGCCCAACATTTAATTGTTTGTGTTTCCATACACATTAAGTTAATGAAATACTTTCGATTTTTGATTCTTTTATTTGATTTTTTTCTTCTTTTTTAATATTCAAAAAAGGTTTTTAATACATTTGTTTTATGTCTAAAAAGAATAAAAATCTGGTCAATGTGGTCTATTCCACAAATCCAAATTTTCAATATCAACAAGAAGAACAAGAACAACAGGTAACACTACCCGCTCAGCAACAAAAATTATATGTTTCGCTTGATAAAAAACAACGGGCAGGCAAGGAAGTTACCTTAATAGAAGGTTTTATTGGTAGCGAAGATGATTTGAAAGAATTAGGTAAAATGTTGAAAAGCAAATGCGGTGTTGGTGGCTCTGTCAAAGACGGCGAAATTCTAATTCAAGGCAGTTTCAGAGATAAAGTTTTCGATTTATTAGTAAAGGAAGGGTATTCTCAAACAAAGAAAAAAGGCGGATAGCATCTAAACTTTTGTTCGAACAGGCTCAACATGGATATGGACATCCGCAATACCTGGAAGTTTTTTCATTAAATGGTCTTTGAGTTGATGTGCGATTTCATGACCATCATAAACACTGAGATACCCCTCAACCTCGATATGTAAATCAACAATGTAGACCATTCCTGCTTTTCGGACAAGGCATTTTTCAGTATCAATTACACCTTTAACTTCGGTTGAGTAGCGTCGAATGTCGTCAATTAAATCATGATGAAGGTGCTCATCCATGATTTCACCCAACGCAGGCCTAAAAATTTTATAAGCATTGTAAACAATAAATCCAGATGCGAGCAAAGCTGCCCAATCATCGGCCTTTTCGAAACCTTTGCCAAAAAGAAAAGTTAAACTTATTCCCACAAATGCAATGACAGATGAAATCGCGTCACTTCGATGGTGCCATGCATCAGCCTTTAAGGAGGAAGAATTGGTTTCAATTCCTTTTTTACGCACATATTGAAACGAGATTTCTTTAATGAGAATAATCACAGCAAGCACATAAAGCGTAAAAAATTCGGGTTTTTCTTGTGGTTCACTCAAGTGTCTTATACTTTCAACCGCAATGATTGTAGCCGAAATCAGCAAAAATCCAACAACAGCAAAAGTTGTTAATGCTTCCGCCTTCCCGTGTCCATAGGGATGATTATCGTCCGCTGGTTTAGTGGAATAATTAATCCCCAATAATACTAATACACTAGCAAAAACATCAGCAGTGGATTCTATTGCGTCCGCTAAAAGAGCATCAGAATGACCGAAAAAACCTGTAAATCCTTTCGCAAAAGCTAATCCAGCATTGGAAAAAATACTAATTATTGCGGTTGACTTGGCAGTTTTTTCGTGGCTTGACATAAAACAATGTTCACGAAATTAATATTTTTCGAGGATCACATTGGATTTCCTTGAGTTTATAATTTACAATTACCTCACCAAATTTACATGTCCATATAGTCGTTTTATTGCTTTGCTCGAATTTTCAACATAAGCTATTTCCCAACTGTAAGTCCCTTGCATACAAGGTTTACCGTCATGCAATCCATCCCAAGCTTCTTGAATATTAGCAGTTTGAAATACAACTTCTCCCCATCGATTGTAAATTAAAAACGAGTAATTTTTACGATCAATATCTGATCCAGAAAATACGGGATAAAACAGTTGATTAATTTCATCTCCATTGGGCGTAAACGTATTTGGAACATAAACAGTCAATGAAGGGATGACTTCTACTTGGTTCAAAGCAGTATCAATACAACCAAATTGATTTGTTACTATTAACGATACATTAAATATACCCGTGCTCATAAACTCATGATAGAAATCAGAACCATTGTAAACGTTTTGATCGCCAATTAACCATTGCCAGTTAGTAACATCCGAAGTTGATTCATCTTGATAATGAACGAATGCCAAGTTTTCTGAAAGCATATCTTCGCTTTGTTGAAATTTAGCAAGAGGCAATGAATAAGCTTGCGCTTTTGCTTGAATTCCGGCGGAACAACCATATTGATTCGTAACTTCAAGTGCTATTACAAATGCTTCATCATTCCATGGAGTGTATTCTGGATTCCAATTAGTACTTTGATAATCAGTTGAAATATACCAATTTACATCCAAAGGCCCATTTTCAGGATCAGTTGAAACGTTTACAATTTTATAGGGAACTCCGACACATTGATTTTTAAAATCAAAACGAGGCTCAGGATTCTTGTGCGCAACAAGCGGTTTGATTATCGTGTCTGAACAACCACCGGTTAATGCAATTAATGTTAAGCTATTTTCTCCATTCGCATATACTAAATTAGGAACATTTTGTATTATTTCATGACCATTATAAAGCCACTTAAAATTGGACCCAAAAACACTTAAATTAGTTATATTTATTGGTTCTCCTATGCAGAATTCGTCCACTGAAAAATTCGCTGTAGGTTTATCAATTAAGACAAAATTCATTTCGTATGACGTATCAGCACAAACCAAATAAACGGGATGAAAATTCAACGAGTAAATGCCCTGATTGTTTGCCATTATACATTGATTTGTGTTATTTAATGATACATTATTGAATTCCCAATTATAAGTCGCAAGCATCCCTTGTGGTGCGCATAGTTCAACTCCATCATCCTCAAGACAAACTGGCACTGGTAAGCTATTATTTACAGGGCAGTCAACTTCAATGTAGGTGTATATCCAATCTACATCAAATGCACACCAACGGTTCTCAAAAACCATCGTTACATTTGTTCCCGCGTATTGGGTTAGGTCAATAGTAACGTGATGCCAATCGGAAAAACTAACGTTGGAATTGTAAAATAAATCTCCTGCCACCATTGGGTTGTAACTCGTTGCAGGTAAAGTAGTTTGCTGAAGGCTTGGAATACCAACTGGACCCTGATCATAGGAATAATATGCTTGATATGTCGGACAAGGTAGCGCATTCATTTGGTTATCGAATAAGTTGAAATTGAAATTAGCCGCCTGAAATGAAACGTGCGGAAAATTAAATATGCTTACCGCAAAATGAATGGTAATGAACGTTTGTCCTGAAGCTGGAACGGAATAGGTTCGAGCGGCAGCGGCGGTTTGGCAATTGTATTCCATATCATTACTCAACTTCAAAGAATAGTTTCCATTAAACACTTTTGGGAATTGGCTATACGTGTCAATTCCGCCGTTTTGAAGTTCAACACAACCAGTAGTTGCCCAATTGCTAGTATTTCCATTTTCAAATCCCCAATTCGCGAGTTCACAAGCGTCTGACTTATAAGAAATTGAATTATTATTGGCTTTTTGAGCGGACAAGATAAGTGCTTTTATGTTTTCATCACTTTTTGATTTATTAGCTTTAGCTATTTCAAATAAACTATCAATTTGGTTTTGAGTCATTCCCGGTTTCACATGATCTCGCACATGTTGAATTAAGTCCTCTTTTTGACTTGTAATCTGTCCAATTAAATTAAAATTTAATGACAAAATCATAGCTGTACACAAAAGTGCTCTTACCATCTTCATGACTCGAAATTTTAGGTGATTATAACACTAAAACGCAGTTATTATAAGGCGGTTGTTTTTGATGAGAGCATAATGAATATTCAACTAGATTTCTCGAATATTTACATCCGACTCACTAATATTTCATAAAAATTATAACAGATTAAATTCTGATATTCAAAATTTTGTGAATGAGCTATTTAATTAAACAGGACTAATTAGCAAAAATCATCGATTTACGTGAAATCTCCTTACCATCAATTACTAACGCGTAGGAATATGTTCCAGTTTTCCCATAACCATGCTCGTAAAAAGCTTCATTTACTCCTGGTTTTAGGTCAATTTTCATATTTTCAACTTTTTTTCCAGTGATATCATACACAACGATAGCGGCATTTTTATAATTTACTTCTTGGTTTACCAAAACACCAATTATTGTTGCCTCATCAAACGGATTGGGACGATTTTGTAATAACTCAATTGGTTTTTCAGATTCTTGATCAAGCTCCGAAACAGATATTTGACTATTTTGAATTACTACTTCTTTGGAGAATAAACTTTCTAAACCATTTTCATCTACTGATGCTATACTAACATAGTAGACATTTGAAACGGGCGGGAAAATTGTATCGTAGTAACCTGATATCGTATAAACGGAATCCCAATCATTTGTTGTTGAACGAACTCCAACTCTGTATGAGGAATAATTAGACTCTTGCGTAACATGAATTATAATTCCTGGACCTGGAATGGTTTCGATATTAAAATCAGGTTTTTTAGGTCCAAGCGCTGCAATTGAAGCTCCAGCACCATTGATGCAAGCATTTCTTGAGAGGTAATTAAAATCAACAAAAAAACTATCAATTGCTCCATCTAAATCGGTGTCAACTCCCAAAACATCATCAGTGGTATGTTGTCTATCTGTATATCCCGGTCCATTGGATGCATCTCCATGTTCATTCGCTGAAGTAAAGCGACAAGAAGCAAAGCCATTTTGTCGAAAAGGAATGTGATCGCCACCTCTTCCTGAACGATCTTCGCCTGACATAACTGTAACCGTCATTGGAACAGTTACAAATGGCATTAATTCTTCCTTGTATTGCAATTTGATAAAGCGTGACAACTGTTTGTGAATAGAATTAAAACCTCCGTAAGAAAAAATGCGAACTTGAGTAGAATCAATATTATTTAATCCAGGACAAGATGGCGCGGACGAAGTTTGTCCGCAAATGATTCCTCCAATAACATCATTATTTAAAACGGCTTTAATTGGTATGTCATTCAAATTGCAATAATCTGCGAATGCATCTGCTCCATAAAGACCTTGTTCTTCACCAATTGTCAACATAAAAACAATCGTGTTTTTGTATGTGCATTTGCTCATCACCCGAGCTAATTCAAGAACGAGAGCAGAACCCGAAGCATTGTCCTCAATTCCTTGAGCTTGACACGTGATGTCGCATTCATTTTCACAACGACTATCCATGTGACCTTCGATTACAATAACTTCGTGGTTTGTAGTGTCTGTTCCCGGTAGGACTGCGATAACATTCCGATGCTGTGTTACATTGCAAATGGTTCTGTCAAACTGAAAATACGATGGAATCAACCTATTATCTGCTTGAGCGCTAAAATTTGAAAATTTCTGAAATGCCCAACGTCGAGCGGCTCCGATTCCCGTGTTGGACGAAACTGTATCAGAGGCCGTATTTCTATTTTCGAAAGAAGCTAGTTTTAAAATGTATGACTTCAGTGAGTCTGCGCTTACGTTATTCTGAATAAATGACACAACAGCCGCATGCTGATTAATCGATGAAGATGATAGGTAATCGGCAGGATTAAAATTGCCTTTAATTATCTGTTCAGACGACAAATTAGTAAATTGGATATTTGTTTGGGAAAGCAAATTAGTCAGTTGAAACCAAACTAATGCTGTAAGAAAAATCGAAAATTTATTGATTGTCATAGCAATCTTAAAGATAATGAATATTATTCGATTTGTTACATTTTCATTATTTCATCGTTTAATACGTTATTATTTTTCTTCAAACATTTTAATTCTATGAAACCCCATAAAGAAAAACTACACAAAATGACCCTTGGAAAACAACGCGAAAAACAAGTGGAACAAGGTTTCTTTGACGGAAGGTTTGTCCAAAAAGCTCAAGAATCAAAAAAGGTATACAAGCGTCAAGTAAAACATCCGAAGAAAGATTCTGAGTAAGTTTAATTACAAGCTAAAACCTGTATGACAACCCCATCTGTAATCCAACTGATTTATACGAATTCCTAAGAATCCCTTGATTTACAACAGGCCCTAATGACATTCTATAAACGGGAATTATAGAAACTGTAAATTGTTCCAGACAATAATTAAATTGCGCACCTGCCTGAAAAGTCGATGCGAAACGTTCAGATTTGACAATGGATGTTGAGATTAAATCCGGATTCAAATAAATTCCATCTCTACTTATTCCATAACCGAAAGAAACGCCAACGAACGGATTTATTCCAAATTTTTCTTTTTCAAACAGATACCCAACATTAAATGGCACATTCAAGTAGGAATAGCGATTAATACCAGAAATTGAATTGTAGTCGTAAACAAGTTGCTCTCCCCATTCAAAATATTCGATACCGGACTGAAGAGTAATGTTTCGCTGAATTAGCTGTATTCGAATAGCCAAATCCCAGCTAGAAGTCATTCGCTCTTGTTGACGGCGCGTTTCTCGGTACGTTTTAAATTCAGTTGAATTAGATAAACTCGGATAAACTTCATTAAAATTTATAGCTGAAAAAACACCACTCACCCCTGTAAACAAACCAATTGAAAATCGTTTTTTATCATCGATTTTATTTTTATCCGATTTCAAATCAAGTTTAGAATCCTTTATAACAAGCGATGAGTCGATTGACTTTACTATTTTATTCTGTTCACTCTTAAGTGTATCATCATCTGAATTAGTCTCAAATTTTACTGTTAATTCTGAATTCTGAAACGATTGATTGGGTTGAACAATCACATGATCTGTCTGGGATTCTATTTTAACAATTGAAACTCCAAATTCAGAATCATCCGCTATTTTTTTTGTTTTATTTGTTTCCTTTGATTTAAAACCAGTTGAAGATTCTACTTTAAATAAATTTGACGCGTTTAAAACCTCTTTATATACGATTGAGGTATTTTCTTTTGCAGAATTCCTGAAAGAATTTTGTTTCGAATTAATTGTTCGTGAAACTCGCTCTTGTTTTGAATTAAGTTTTAATTTTTCAATTTTGGAAGTCGTTTTTTCCGTATTACTTTCCACGAAAAGATAGGTCATTGCCATCGCCCCTGCAATTAGTGTTAATGAGAAAAACCAAATTACAAAAACCCTTCTTTTTTTCTTCTTCTCAAGTTGATCGAGACGAGAATTGATATCTTCTAGAAAATACTCGGGAATTTGCTCATTGAAATCTGGACTTAAATCCTTATTCAATAAATCATCCATTTCATCTTGCTTCATGATTCACTTCAATTTTTAACTGTTCCTTTAATTTTTTTCTTGCCATTTTCGTGTGCCACTTTGATGTTTGCTCTGAAATGCCTAACATCTCCCCTATTTCTTTGTGCGAAAAACCATCTATGGCGAAAAGATTAAATACAACTTTTGTCGATTCCGGTAACTTTTCGACCATACTGTTTAGATGCGAATTATTTATCTCAAATTCTGCTTCCGCATGGGTGAACTGATTCAATTCAACATCCAAATCTTGATTAAAGAGATTTCTATATTTTTTATTCCTTCGATAATCGTCGATGATTTCATTGGTAATGATTCGCTTAACCCAACTAAAATAGTTGACCTCTTGAAAATTATTTAAATTTTGGATAATTTTAATAAAAGCATTGTTGACTAAGGCCAAATGGTCTTCCTCATTCTTCCTGTACCGCCTCGCAACAGCAATTAGGATGGGATAACTTTGCTTATACAATTCCAATTGTGCTTTTCTATTGAAAGCGAATGCCTGTTTCAGTAATTCGGAGCTTGGCTGTTGCATTGTTCGTCAACTAATATTAACGAAAAAAAACGAACATAAGGGGTGTACGAAAACTAATTTCTTTAGATTAAAAAAAATAAAATGACCAATAAAAGAAAATATTTTGACCTATTAGTTCGGAAAATCCTCTTTAACACAGCGTTCTACAATCTTTGCGCTATTTAATGCCAATGGAATTCCACCTCCCGGATGAACGGTAACCCCTGAAAAATAAAGTCCTTTGATTTTCTTGGAAAAATTGGGATGTCGGTAAAATGCTGAAAATGCACTATTGGAAGAATTACCATAAATTGAACCTTGTTTCCCCAAATAAGTCGATTCAATTGTTCGCGGATCTGCGATTTCCTCCACTTCAATCAATTGTTCAACATCCGTATTTAGATGTTTTGAAATTTTACGAATAATTCGTTCACGTGTTCGAGTTAAATTCTCATCCCAATTCTGCCCTACGTTTATTGGCGCATTGACCATCACAAACCAATTTTCACAACCTCTTGGCGCATCGTTTTTCTCCACCTTCGAAGTAATGTGAATGTATATCGTTGGATCATCATGCATGGTTTTGGTTTCGAACAACGCATTAAACTCAGCTTCATAATTCTCAGCGAACAAAATGTTATGAACTCCCAATTGATCGAAAGTTCCTTTTATTCCCCAATAAAAAACAATGGCTGAAGTCGATTTTTCTTGATTCAATATTTTATAAGGAGTAGCAAAACCATTCAACAACTTCTCATACGTAAAGTGAACATCCATATTGGAAACCACAAGATTGCATTCGTAGGTTCCATGAACAGTTTTTACTCCAACAACTGAATTATTTTCGTGAATTATTTCACTAACATACTCATTAGTATAAAAATTAATTCCACAATCTTCTGCCAATTTTTTAAGTGTATTTGTTATGGCCACCATTCCTCCCTTAGGCATCGCTGGACCTTCATTCAACTCCAAATGAGAAATTATGTTCAACATTCCGGGTGTTCTGTATGGGCTACTTCCATTGTAAGTCGCCATTCGATTAATTATTTGAGCAGTCTTTGGATTTTTAAATACAGATTTGTTTACTTGATGCATGGAAGAAAGTAGTCCATATTTCGGAATTCTCCAAATCGCTTTCCAAACAGATTTATTAAACCAATGTTTAAACCGATGTAATGAAACTTCAATGAAAACGGGATAAACAGCCTCATAATTGCTTTTCATTCGATCAAGAAACGATTCAGTTTGATTTAAATCCTCCCCAAAACTTTGTTCAAACGTTTTCGAAACTTCCGTTTTCCCACTTTTCAGATTTACGTGCTGCCCATCTGCGAAAAAATAACGGCATGATTCATCAAGTCGACGATATTCAAAAAAATCTTCTGATTTCCCACATAGAGCGACTAGTTCTTGAATTAGATGTGGCTCTGTAAAAACGGAAGGTCCCATATCAAAACGGTAAGATCCTATCATTTTAGAGTTAACCTTGCCTCCGATAAAAGGATTTGATTCAAAAATTGACACATCATACCCCAGTTTTGCAATTCGAATACCTGAAGCTAAACCACCTACACCACTGCCAATAATTATCGCTTTTTTGTTCATTACGAAATGGATAAACAACTATTTAACTCATCTGTTCGATGGAATCCGAATTTCAACATACACCAAATTAGCTTGATAAATCGAAAAACGAACATTTTCCCCATATTCTAAATTTAGTCTTTTTCGTAAATTACTTAAACCAATACCTAAATCTTTCCGACCAGTAATAACACCTGAATTGGCAACCTGAATTAAAATAAATTTCCCTTCGCTTTCAACACGAATCGAAATTTCCCCACCTTCAATCAACTTTGAAATTCCGTGTTTAATCGCATTTTCCACCAACGTTTGAATCGTAAATGCAGGAATGTTAACGGATTTCGCTTCCTCATTTATTTCTTTTTTTACGCTGAGACGTTCTTCAAACCTTATTTTCTCCAAACTTAAATAAGAATCAACCATTTGAAGTTCATTTTCAATGCTTACTAGCCTATCATAACTTGTTGAAAGGGAAAATCTCAATAAATTGGAAAGTAAAGTAACAGCTTCTTTCGATTTCTTTGGTTCAACTTCAACCAAAGCACGAATTGAGTTTAATGCATTAAACAAAAAGTGAGGATTCAACTGAGATCTTAAATTTTGTAATTCCAATTCCGTTTGAAAGGCTTTGAGTGTTAAATTATCGAGTTCTTGGCGTCTGTTTTGTTCAAACAAGTGATAACCAAAATAGAGAGTCAACCAAAAAGCGAATAGAAATAAAAAAGAAGCCCAATTTATCAAAAAAGATATGATTCCCAAATGAACCATTGACCAAGAAAGAAGAATTGAAATGGTTTTAATGGAAATGACATAGAGAAATGAAATTGCAAGCAGCAGGAAAATGGTCTTTAACATATCGCCAAATCCCGTCATATTCAGAAGGCCTAATGTCACGACACGAATCTTCAAAAAGTGACTGAAAAAGACCCCAAGAAACAACGAAAAAATAAGATTTATTAAAAATGAACCACTAAAACTAAAACCTTTCGTATTGAATGATGCCAAAATAATGAGACTAGCATAGACACTCCAACCTAAAATCTGAAAGAACCAATATAAATGAGCACGTTTGAAAGTCATCATACAACGTCAAAAGTAATATGAAATTAAATAGAATAGAAAATCAGATGTAATTGCACCTAAAACCCTTATAAAACAAGGATTTTCACGATGTTTATTAACAAAAAATAGGATTTTTCAACATTTTCGTGTTTTTTTTGGCCTAAGAACGAACAACGCGTTGATATTCCGATATATTTGTTCCGTAATTAATTATTATTAACTCATTTAAACAAATTATTATGAACAAAGCAGAATTAATTGATGCAATTGCAGAAGGATCTGGATTATCTAAAGCAGATTCTAAAAGAGCGTTAGACGCATTTGTTGATGCAACTGCATCAGCGTTGAAAAAAGGAGATAGAATTTCTCTAGTTGGTTTTGGTTCTTTCAGTGTTTCTAACAGAAAAGAGCGTAAAGGTCGTAACCCATCTACAGGAAAAGAAATCACAATCGCTGCAAAAAACACAATCCGTTTCAAAGCAGGTTCTGAACTTTCTTCAAGCGTAAATTAATACCTTACCAAGGTTTAAAGAAAGCTATCTGAATTCAGATAGCTTTTTTTTATGTTCATACTTTAGAATAATTCAGCGAAAGTAAAATCTGCCACAGAACTCCTAACAATATGGAAGCAAATACCAGATGAGCCGTTTGAACCAACCCTGGCATGTTCGCATAAGCCAACAACACACCGGTGATTAATTCTACTCCAAGAACTACAAAGGCTAGTCGTATTGAATTATATTTTCCAGATTTCTCGTTTTTCCAAGCAATAAAAACCAAAAGTATTAAAACAAGCCAAGAAAAACTGCGATGAATAATAAACGGGAGTCCAAGTCGTTCGATAAATTCAGATCTTGGTATATGTTGTTTAACTAAAAAATCAGTCGCCTCCCTTACTTGTGTTCCCAAAAACATTTGATAAAATGTAATTACCAAAATAAACCAAATCAACCAGCGTATCGATTTTTCAAGGTGAAATTTACTGTGATTTATTTTTCTGATTTTAAATAATATATATATCTGAATTAAAAGTATTACTAGAGCTAAAAAGAGATGAATTGTAATGGTCCATGGAACCAAATTAGTTGCAACAACGATTGATCCAAACCAACCTTCAATTCCCATTAAAATTAGATTTAGGAACATCAACCATTTTAATTTTGACTGTTTGTAACCAGTAAAAAACCAAATCAAACCAACAATCATCACATTTCCAGCTAAAAATCCCAATAAACGATTCACATATTCGGTCCACGTTTTTCGAACATTGAAAGCCTCTTCCTTGTATACGTCTGGATTATTTCTAATCTTAACAGCGGTTTCGGACATTCCAATTGAATTCAAAAACCTACAAAATTTCTCAATTTTTTTCTCGCGCTTCAAAAGATAAGCCTCTCGATAATCTGGCGGTAGATCCGTAATTTCAGTCGGGGGAACCCATTTACCAAAGCACTTTGGCCAATCCGGACAACCCATTCCGCTTCCTGAAATACGAACAAAACTACCAGCAAATATTACAAGGTAGATTAAGATTAAAATGATCCAATTAAATCGAACAAATCGCTTAGAAAATTCCATAGTCAAAATTAAACAATTTAAAGGCGCTTTTGATTTCATATTTCAATGAATTTAGCAAGGATTAAATTTCAAAGTCTTATCTTTGTTACCTTATAATAAAATATGAATTTAAATAGTCTCACAGCCGTTTCTCCAATCGATGGCAGATACCATAACAAGACGAAGGATCTTCAAAAATTCTTCTCAGAATTTGGTTTAATTAAATATCGCGTTCTTGTTGAAATTCAATATTTTATAGATTTATCAAAATTAAAAATAAAAGGTCTAGAAGACTTTCCGCAAAACAGATTCAATGACCTAAGAGCCATCTACGAAAATTTCAATGAGAATGATGCTTTATGGATCAAAGAAACAGAGAAAGTAACCAATCACGATGTTAAAGCGGTTGAATATTTTTTGAAAGAGAAGATGACCCAACTCGGATTAAATAAATACGTCGAATTCATTCATTTTGGATTAACTTCTCAAGATGTAAACAATACTTCGGTTCCGTTATCTCTAAAAGATGGATTGAATGAAGTCTATTATCCACTTCTTATTCAATTGATTAAACAATTAAAATCTTTTCAGGTAGAATGGATGGATATTCCAATGCTTGCTAAAACACACGGTCAGCCAGCATCCCCAACTCGCCTTGGAAAAGAGATACAAGTGTTTTCCGAGCGATTAGAAATACAACTAGAACAACTCAAAAAAATAGATTTCTCGGCAAAATTCGGCGGAGCAACTGGAAATTTCAATGCACATTTCGTTGCTTACCCCGATTTAGATTGGGTTGAATTCGCGAACAACTTTGTAAATCAAACACTGGGATTAAAAAGAAGTCAAACTACCACGCAGATTGAACACTATGATAATTTAGCAGCTCTTTTTGATGCCTTGAAACGAATCAATACAATTATTTTGGATTTAAACAGAGATATGTGGACCTACATTTCAATGGATTATTTCAAACAAAAATTGAAAGAAGGAGAAATTGGTTCTTCCGCAATGCCACACAAAGTAAATCCAATCGATTTTGAAAATTCTGAAGGAAATATTGGAATTGCCAACGCGCTATTTGAGCATTTGTCAGCAAAACTGCCCGTATCTCGACTTCAGCGCGATTTAACCGACTCGACCGTTTTACGAACGATTGGTGTTCCGATTGCTCATACAATCATAGCTCTTCAGTCTACTTTAAATGGTTTGAGCAAACTATTACTAAATCAATCAAAACTAGAAGAAGACTTAGAAAACAATTGGGCTGTCGTTGCGGAAGCAATTCAAACAATACTCAGAAGAGAAGGCTTCGAAAAGCCATATGAAGCTCTTAAGGGATTAACGCGAAAAAATGAGAAAGTCACAAAGGAATCCGTTCATGAATTCATTGATTCGCTTTCAGTTGATCAATTAATAAAAAATGAGTTAAAACAAATCAGTCCAACAAACTACACGGGCATCCAATTAGTTGAAAAATGAAATGTGGACTTATCATTACCCTTTTTCTTGTACTATGTAAATCAATTTCTGCGCAAGAAT
>JACCDP010094096.1_pt1 | contig 32834 bp, 26 predicted proteins | sample 7445841 | NCBI WGS metagenome assembly JACCDP01 (sample SAMN15323441, study PRJNA562643) | freshwater metagenome | isolation source: river surface water | place: USA:Blue River Watershed | collected 2017-08-17 | reverse complement strand
GGGTGGTCGTAACTACACAAAAAGTAACAAGAAAGTGATACGCCATCAAACGATACGAAAACGTCACAAATAACAAAAACGTAATCTAACTCTGCGAGTATCTATTGGAAAAATGATATAAAAAATATTTTCCGAAATAGTAAAAATAGACGGTGATGACCACAATTTTAATCGTACAAAAGGATGGAAATATCAAGGAAACGAACGTGAAGCAAATTTCGGAAGAGGAATTGTATAAAAAGGCTGGATTTCGTACCGGCGACGGTTTTAAAGTATATACAACATGGACAGTAGAAAATGTAAACGATAAAACATACCATTTGTCGGTATATGGCAAGACAGATGGTCGTGCAAACCAAGAAAATAAATATGAATTTCCTCCGCCTATTGATAACACCCTCTTTTTTGGCAACTGCGTTATTGTAAATAAATCAGGCGAGCAGTTTGACCATTTAACCGTAGAAGAATGGGATGTAATTTACGATAAATTATATGGCGGGTTTGAAGATTTGAACAGTGAAGATGATAGTGAAAGCGAGGATGATGATAGTGGCGCGCCCAGAACAAAGAGCGGTTACGTGAAGGACGGGTTCATAGTAGATGACGATGAAGAAGAGGAGGATGAAGATGAGGATGAGGAGGATGAAGATTATGAAGATGAAGACGATGATGATGATGTGCCAAAAAAGAAAAAGCGAAAGAGCAGTAAGAAAGTAAAGAAACCGATTAAATTACCGAAAAAAGTAGCAAAGCCAGCAAAAGTAGTTCCCGCAACCGTGTTTCCTTCCCTAGAAAATGAACTAGATTGCACAAACGAGTTATGCGAAGAGGATTATATTGTGGAATAAAATATAAAAAATATCTGCGTATGGTATACAATAGAATGACCGATACAGCAATTGTTATAGTGGGAGGGTTCACACCGGTATTCGTATTTATGATGTGTATGGCTTGTATCTATTATTTACGGCTATATGATGTTCGTCTCTTTACTAGACACGAAGGATTACACACACAAGAAGCAGTACAACCGCGAGCAGAAATTTAACGTCTACAAAAAGTCTATACACAAAAAATTGAATTAAACAAAATCGGTTAATTCAATTTACAATAATCATACTAGGATGAGCGTAGTAGCAAACCCCGAACGTTTTCGTAATAATATTTGTGATAAATTTACAAATATAATTGGTAATAATGTAACCGCCATTAATCTAGAAAAAGGGGTGTTTAATTATTCATTGAAAGAAGCAACCAGTAAAAAACTTATAAAAAAGTGGGAAAATCCGGCGTTTGTACAAGTATACTTGGATAGATTACGTACGATTTATATTAACCTAAAAAATGAGGAGATACTTTCAATGTTAAAAAGTAAAGAACTCCTGCCACAGACATTTGCGAGTATGACACATCAAGAAATGAACCCAGAACATTGGCGAGAATTAATCGAACAGAAAATAAAGCGAGATGCAACCAAGTTTACGAATAATATTAAAGCATCCACCGATATGTTTACTTGTAAGAAATGCAAGTCTAAACGGTGTACATATTACGAATTACAGACGCGAAGTGCAGATGAACCCGCTACCATATTTGTAACCTGCTTAGATTGTGGTAAAAATTGGAAATCATAAATTGTCAGGGTCATTGATTGCAGATATAATACTATGCACCAGCATCGCAATACCAATACCAATCATTGTATAATAAGAATAGTTAACAAACTTTGCCCCGTACGAAATATAATCCATATTTATGTCAAATACATCGGAAATACGAGGTAAACGTCTATATGAATTTAAATCAACATCATCCCCATATTCATTAAGCATCGTCTTTTTTTTACACCAATTAACCGTATCTTGCGTAGAGCATTTAAGGAAATTAATATCCGTTCTGCACATAGGACAGAGGACAGTATCATTCCGGTTAAGTTGATTTGTTCGTATATGTTTTATCATACACTTACAACAAAATGTATGACCGCAGTTCGTGATAACCATATCATCTTGTTCCATATGTTCTAAACACATCGGACAAGGTTGTTCTTTTGCGTCGTCTGAACTATTATCAAGAATTAATACGATATCATATTTTATATACGCCGGATGGTCTTTATAAAGTAACGCACGAATGTCGTCATTAGAAATAAATTCGTCGTGATTATTTCTTAACGTATATTGGTACACTTTATCTGCAAAATAGTCCAATTCATCTAAATTCAGTGCATCTATGATGTAGATATGTGTATTTGTGTTGGATAAAAAAATATCCATTAAACATTTTATAAGGTCATCACTTTTGATTTTACTGATATTGGGTACATTATGTTTATAACCGATAACTTTTAATTCAGTAAAAGTTAGCGACGATAATTTGTTTTTAACGAACCCCGAGTTTAAGTTTAGTTTCCAATCAATGGCTGCAATCTCCTGTATCTCTTCATTTAATAGTGAAATGGTTTCATCTTTGCATTTATTTATATGATGTCCCTCTTCCAAACAATATGAACAATGTATTGCCCTTTGTGTCATATATATGTTGAAAGTAACTGAATGTTTCTATATAGGTTTATATCAATATTTCCAAATCGCTTAATTTCCAATATTCGCAACCACCGTTTGGCATAGGACGTTTAATAATAAACGGAATTTTCTTTTCTTCTAATTCTTTTAATGCGATTAAATAGCCATCAATGACGTTTTCATCTATTTTAACAAGAGGCTTTGCTCCGGAATTAATTTGTTTCGCACGTTCACCTAATACGCGTGCTTTTTCATATCGGGTTAACATCGGAATAGTTCTATGCAAAGGGTCAATCGGTATACCGTTTGCATCGCGCACAATTACGGCTAAGTTTGCAATTTCTTCATAGTTATGTGCCTGTAATTCAGGATAACAGTTAGATATAATATTTTGTCGGGTACTTTCATCAAATTTTTGTAAATAATCTTCGCGCATATCGTCATCATCGTCATCCGTATCCACGAGGTTGGTCATATTATTAGATTGAAGACGATTTAATATTTCTGCTTCGTTCGTTTCCGTGATATCCTCCATATCATCGTCGCCATCGTCGCCATCTTCATCCATATCATCGTCGCCATCTTCGTCCTCAGCATCATCATCATCGTCATCTTCCGGTTCATCTTCGTTATCAACTCTTGATTTGATATTAATAGGTTTACGAGTACGTTTATTCATTTCAACTGAACCATCGTCATCTTGGTCATCATCAGCCAATTCATCTGCTGGGTTATAATCATCGTCCTCCATTCTGTTTCGGTTATATAATATAACTATATAGGTTTTTCTAAATGGTTATACCAGTTACTATGTTTCAATTTTTTAGCAAATAAAAAAGATATACTAGATTGAAATAATTCGTCGGCTATTGTCTATCGTCTGTTTTCCAAGTGATATCGCAATCTACACACAAATACAGATATTTTAAATTATTTTTATCGTATCTCATATAAATAACACCATTTTTCGTTTCACAATCTTTATTCGGACATTTTGTATTGTATAGGCGAGGCAGCGTAGGGTCAAGTTTCGTATATTCGTTTATATTATTCACATAATCGTGTTCACCGCTTTTTAGTTGTGTATTCAATATACAAGCACCTTCATCAGTGATTGTTTCGTCCACGTAATTACAGTTACGACAATAGTGCACCAACTTATTGGTATTTTCCGGATTAATACCAATATAATACATATTATCGCACTTCTCACAGAATTTCATCTTGTATTTCAACTATATTATTAGTGTTCATAATATTTTTATATTCAATTTTTTAGATATGTAATGTGATTGTCCTAAATACTTTATGCGAACATAGTAATGTACAGAGACGCTATTTGGTCATTTTTAACCGTGTAGCGAAATAAAAATAAAAAAGGTCAAACCATCATCTGGATGATACCATATGTGGTTGACTAATACCAAACGTTACACGTGGATAATCATTTTGTATCTATCTATCGGTTCTACGTCGGACAAATCTTTTGCAGGTATTACTTTGCGGGATGAATATTTTACAGAATACCAGTAATATACGATTATAAACATTATGCCGGCAATACATCCAACTACAATATAGAGAACTGTTTGATTGATGCTACAACATTCTTCTCTATTCTGAGAACAACAGTATTTATTGTTATTCTCAATACACAAATCTTGTGTTCGTAGACTTTCGTACCAATAACAAGAAGCGAATTTACTTCCAGCACTGCATATTTGTTTGCAGTTTGTTTCACGGGTAATTATACTTGGTTGAGACGTCGGTGTATGCCAGAATAAATCAGGTATTGTACAATAAACTACATTTATGGAGCAACAGTCGTATGTTCCATCTGCACGCATACAAGTATTGCTATTACATATGTAATTGATGTATCCAATAGAGAAATTACAATGTACATTGTACAGTTGTTCGGTTGGGCAGACATTTGGGTCTAAACACGTTGTCATGTGTTATTGGTTATTTGATATACTAGGGTGACAACAATATTATATCAATTTTATTGTTGTCGTATAATTGCCCAAATGCGTAATGCAGTTAAATTATATAATAATATTTAGATGAGTATAAATAAATCTAATCTGTATGAAAAATTGAATTGATTATGCAGTAAAAACCTGAATATATTAACAATACCCAAACATCATATATCGTAAGATATATAAATCAATAAATATAGTTTTATACAAAGATAATAAAAATGTCTCGCCTATATAACCAAAGTACAATGGAACCAGAAAATTCGCAAATGTCAAGTAAGAAACAAGTACAAACAGTGGTTACCAAATATGCAGGGTTTAATGACTTTATGTTGAAACATCTCATAAAGAAAGGCGACCCTACAACGAATAGACCTATTACTAATACTCGTATAGGAGATAAAGATAGCCAAATCTATGGTGGGTCTTATTCTATTCCCGATACAGAGTATCAGACATTTTTACAATTATATGCGAAGGATATCTTGTCGGCAAATAAGAAAGAATATTTGACGGAAAGACAATTAGAAAATGATGGTCCAATCTTAATTGATATTGATTTGCGTCACGATTATGAAACAGACGAGCGTCAATATACAAAAGACCACATTGAAGACTTGATACATATCTATTTAGAAGAATTAAAAGAAATGTTTCAATATGACGATACGAGCAAATTTAAAATTTTCATCCTAGAAAAGCCCAGCGTAAATCGTGTTAGTGAGAAAAACTGCACGAAGGATGGAATTCATATTATTATTGGTTTAAAGGCTGACCGAGTTGTGCAGGCGATGTTACGAGAAAGAGTGATGCCACGCGTCGCAGAGGCGTGGGAAGGATTACCCCTAATCAATAGTTGGGAAGACATATTTGATAAGGGCATCACTGACGGAACAGTCGGTTGGCAGTTGTATGGTTCTAGAAAGCCAAATCACGAGCGTTATAAATTGACAAGCATTTATGAAGTTAGTTACGATGTCACAGATGGCGAGTTTATGCGCAATGAAATTCCGTTAGTTAAATATGACGTAGTTGCGAATATAAATGAATTGTCTGTGCGTAATCCCAATAACCTGTCGCTCTTTATGAAAAGTGGGTTTATGACGGCGTATAATGAATACAAACGAATTCATCGTATTGGCGGCGGAAGTAACACTGCGAATGCAGCGAGACCGGTTAATACAAATCAAGGACATACGGATTTCTTTGATGGTAATAATTCTTCATTGGCGAATATTAAAAGTCGTGAGGATTTAGATGCTGCACTTAAACAGTTCCTGGATTCAATTACAGTTACTAATTACGAGTTAAAAGACGCCTATTATTACACAATGACCCTTCCGAAAAGTTACTATGAAGACGGCTCCTATAATAAATGGATTAAGGTGGCTTGGTCGTTAAAAAACACAAGCGACAAACTGTTGATTGTATGGATAGTGTTCAGTGCACAATCTTCTACATTTCATTACAGTTCTATTCCAGATTTATGTGAACAATGGCGTAAGTTTGAGGTACGAACGCATAACGGTGTTACAAAACTGTCATTGATGCACTGGTCTAAAACCGAAGCCCCTGAGGAGTTTGAAAAGGTACGATTAAATTCCATTGATTATTTCGTAGACGAGACCTTAAAAATTGGTGGAAAGCCGGGTCAACGTGATATGGGCAGTGGTCCAGGTGATTTTGACTTAGCACGCGTATTACACCAAATGTTTAAGCATGAGTATGTATGTACGAGTGTTGCGGGGAAGAAATGGTTACATTATAAAAACCATCGTTGGCAAGAGAATGATATGGGAACATCTCTCCGACATTCGGTTTCAACTGCATTGCGAGATGTATATCGCGCAAAAGTAACGAGTTTGGCAAGTAATGAAGAACCCGATAAAAATCAAGGAGAACCGATAGCGGAATCCGACGATTATGGCAAAGTATTGTCGCATCGTGTTTTGACGATTTGTCAGCGTTCTGCAAAAACCAATGATAAGAATAATATTATGCGTGAGGCGATGGAATTATTCTATGATGGTTCATTCATTAACAAACTGGATTCTAACCCCTATTTACTATGTTGCAAGAATGGTGTATTTGATTTCAAAGAAAAGATTTTCCGTAATGGTTATCCTGAGGATTATATTTCAATGTCAACAAATATTGATTATATTAAATTAAATCCAGTATTGCACAAACCCATTATAGATGAAATCACCGATTTTATGCATAAACTCTTCCCCGAACCAGAATTATGCGAATATATGTGGGACCACTTGGCATCTACATTATTGGGAACGTCAACCAATCAGACATTTAATATGTACATTGGTGGTGGTCAGAATGGTAAATCCGTGTTGGTAAACCTGATGGAAATCATTTTGGGCGAATACAAAGGAGATGTACCTCTTACTTTGGTTACGGATAGACGTGGTAAGGTAGGTGGACTTGCACCGGAAATTGTTCAACTCAAAGGAAAACGATATGCGGTAATGCAAGAACCGTCAAAGGGTGACCGTATTAATGAAGGTATTATGAAACAACTCACTAGTGGAAAAGACCCAATTCAAGGTCGTGCTCCCTATATGCCACAGACGATTTCATTTGTGCCACAATTTAAATTGGTAGTTACTTGTAACGTATTGATGGAAATTAAAAGTAATGACCACGGTACTTGGCGACGTATTCGTGCGGTTCCATTCAAGTCACTGTTTACCGAAAATCCAGTAAGTAACGACCCCGAGAAACCGTATCAATTCAAACTAGACAAATCCATTGATGAGAAGTTTGATAGTTGGAAGGAAATCTTCTTGTCAATGTTAATTGAACGCGCTTGCAAGACGAACGGTATAGTCAGTGATTGCAGTATTGTAATGGAGAAAAGCAATGAATATAGAAAAAGTCAGGACTATTTGTCGGAATTTACAAACGATTGTGTATTACGGGATAGTAAAGGTAGTATTCAGAAGAATGAATTGAATAATGAATTCAATCGCTGGTATGAAACGAATTATGGTGGACGCGGACCTAGTCCAAAGGATTTGCACGAATATATGGACCGTGTATATGGCAAGAGCAGAAATGCTCGTTGGGTAGGCGTAAAGATTAGATATCAAGAACAAGATGAAAATGATAAAGCAGATGAGGATGATATATTAGAAGAATATGATGATAATATTGACGAAAACCAATTATAATGGTAGAATGTCACCAAATATATTTTATTTACAAAAAAATATATTTTTTATTGTTTCACGACCGGTTTCCCGTGTATCAATGCCCATATATACGCAATACTCGCATATAATCCCTGTTCTAGTTTTAAAATATACATAGGATAGGTTCCAAGCAATACTGCAACTACAACAAATACGTAGATATTTGGTATGTAGTCCTTTGAATAGATTAAATACAGTAGTATAATTAATATGATATAATACAAATATAATAAGACCTTGCTCCATTCTTCGTATACAGACGCCTTGTTGTTCTCATTGGTTGCTTTTTTATCATATGTGGTAGAAGTGATTTTTAGATTGTTTACCGTAGACAGTAATGTAGCGTTCTGTGATTGTATATCACGATAATATTCTTGGTTTACTTTAATATTTTTATCGGTTTCGTCGGTTAATATATAATTAAGACCATTAAACGTTTCAATTTCAACACGATGTTCTTCATCACCCATTGCTAAAATATCTTGTTGTCGCTTGAGTTCTGCGGTTTCTTTATCCAATTCTGCATTTAATATGGGGATTTTGGCTTCTTCGGCTTTTATCTCTCGTATTAACTGTTCTATTTTGCGTCGCCATACTTCCTTGTTACTATATGCGGACGACATCTGGCTCGTTTCACTTGCTAACTGACGATTGAGACCAGCAATGCGTTGGCGGATTTGATAGATTTGAGCATTTTTGTTATTTATTTGCGAATTTAAATTATTTATTTCACGTTGCTGTTTAATATATGTCCAAATAGGCATTTTAGATTACTTCTTATACCATATGTACTGATAATATATTAGCGAACTATATGGCAACAATAATAATAATAGAATTGCGATTACTTTTATAAACATACTTACATTTGGTTGCATTTTGTGGAATAAGAATGCAAAGATAAATAACAAAAATAAGTAAAAATTTAACAAAAGTTTATTTAAGCTGCTAAAATATTCAGTTTGCTGGTTTTGATAATTTATTCTAGATATATCTGTTGTATGGTTATTTTTATTGTTATTTATAGTATTCATGAGTGAATGGTTAACACTATTCATTCCAGAATAAATATTTCTAGTTTGGATGTTCGTATCATCAATTGTATCCTTAATTTTGTTTGTAGTATCGGTGGATGATTGTAATGTTGCTAACAAACCAGATTTGGTTACGCGCAATGCAGTATCGGTATCCTTAATATTATTTTGAGTGGTTCCAATGTCTGAATTTAATATTTTTACGATACCTTTTTTATTGGATAAGTCAGCATCTTTGTAAGGTTTATCATCTACGTATCCTTGGGTTAAGTTATTATAATCGTTTTTTTGACGTATAGTATTATCAATGTTCGCTTGTGTCGTTCTAGCCGACGCATTTTCTCCGTTTAATGTTCCGGCTAATGAACTATTATTTCGGTTCAATTGGTCAATCGTTCCTTGTCTATCCGGAAAAGGGTCTCTAAATCTAAACCCGCCAGATGGTCTAGACGGTTGATTTCCCATAATGTGTTTACGTATATACACATTATGTTTATTTTTTTTCATTATTCTAGACTTTGCCATAACTATCATATTCACTGGGTGAGTGAACAAGGGTTTGGCTCATTGTAGTAAATGCGCTCTGTTTTGGTATAGTAGTATCTGCGGGGGGCGTCTCTGCATTCGGAACACATTTTGCCAATTTATTATCCCACTTAGTTCCAGTACTGCAACATTCCGACCCAACACATCCGGATACATTTACCGTTCCAAGTAAATCACCTACCTTAGCAGCGGCGGCTTGGGTGGTTTTCACTTCGGCGGGGGATAAAACACTGGGTCCTTGTAAATTTAACTCGTCGTAATTCATCATACTTCTGCTGTTAATCGTTGAATATAAGAACAGACAGTAAATACCTCCCACCAAGACAACAATTGTATTCAATAAAATAATATAGGTCAACGGGACAATTGGGAAACGTTGACCGAGCAAAACTAGAAAAATACATATTGCTAAAACAATTACAATAACGACCTTTATACGAGTATATTGTGCTTGTCTCATACGGTATGCTTCATTTAATGCAACTGCGCGTTTCTTACCAACCAGAGCATTGTCAATGCTTTGTTTTTTCTGTAAAAGTCTCTCCTTTTCGGCGTTAATTATATCGGACATTTCCTTTTGTTTGGCTAAAACTGCGCTACTGGAAACGTCTGCATTCTTAAAATCGGTATAAAGTTTATCTAATTGTTGTTGTAAGGTGGTTATTTTACCAGATAACTCGGGGTCTTCACTTTGTTGTGCTAGACCGGCAAGATAATCTTTTTGAATGTTAAATAATCCAGTCAAATCGGTGTTTAATGTAGGAACCTGTGCCATTTTTATATATTATAAAAATATTATAATATCTAGTTATGGGTTTACTTGCGCATAACAAATATGCCGGCAACTATTAATGTAAATGCAGTAACTGTTCCGAGTGTATAAACAGTATTCGTTTGTGCAATCATTGCGTCTATATCTTCTAAACGTTGGTCTACTGTATCTTTTACTTGGGGTACCATATCGTATTTGCTATCTAAATATCCGGATTTTTTGTCAGCAATTAATTTATCACGTAAACCAGTTTTATCCGAATTCGTAACACTTTTTACATCCTCACCAATTTTGTTATATTCAGTGTGAATATTTTGCATCAGAGTGTTATAGTCATTTGCAATGCTATTCAACGGAGCAATTTGGTTTTGTTGAATGGCTTTGGCTAATCCAAGTTCGGTGGGTTCAGACGCATAGACCGCGTTTACTTCTTCACTGGTTTTATAGTCGTGATTATTAAACGGTTCTTTTTTGTTCTCTGTTCCATTGACTATTTGTCTTTGCACATCGCGGGTTTTGGTATAATTCCCTTGTATGATTTGACTAGACCCGATTTCGTATACGGCAGGGGAGACTTCGTATGTAGAATAACTTTGATAGTCACTAGTATTTTTGCGCGGTATCTTATTGCGAATATCATTCGTTGGTAAATTCATATCGGTAGTCCTTATATACAATTGGGATGATTTTATTCCTGAATTTGGTTGTATTGGAATAAATTGTTTTATACCCGTATTTGCACCCGTTTTACAGTTTTGTTTTCCATCCTCTGTTGTATAACTTGCATAATAATCGCAACTAGGGTCGTTTGTGCATTTTTGTTCACATTCACCACTATTAGATACAGTGGTTGCGCCTTCGGTTGTTGGAGGAACATAATTTGCATATTGAACGTATTTTTTACTCTTGATTAAGTTAGAACCGTTCTCGTTCACTGGTTTTAATATACGCTTATCATTGTTAACTTGTCCTACAAATAATTTATCCATTTTCATATCCGCATTTGTTTCATATAAATAGTAGTTTGACCCACGTTGATTATCATTCATGGTGGTATATTTCATCCCACTTTTGGTTACACCAGTGCAACCTTTTATACTTTGTTTTATTACTAAATTACCTAATTCTGTTATTTCTAGTTTAAATTTCCCATTATCAGAAATCAACAGCGTTTGATTGTTCCACGTTGTACGACGAAGAACATCTCCTTGGTATTCATTTGTTGCTTTCCCAGTTGGGTCGTGTGGATGTAAAAAACTTTTGCGGTTTAAAGCAGATATTTCGGTTTTCCACATAGGATTATCAACTGAACCCGTGTTATTCACTGTTGTCACCGCTTTACCTCTAAGTAAGATGTTTCCGTTGTTATCTAATTTTAAATTATTTACAGGGTTCTTCACTTCAAATGTTCGTCTTTCTTTTGACCCTGCATTCATCCAATGGTTTCTTGCGAATGTATTCCAGTCTACTGCCTTTCTAAACCAGCCAAAAGATATTTTACTAGCATTCGCCGCACGCATAAGGTCAGGATAACGATATATATACGTATTTACCTCCTGTGTATTGAGAGGATATCCGGGTTTGTTTTGGTCAATAGTAACGCCGATTTGTTTTAATACTTCTCCGCGTTCATTGCATACAAACAAAGCCCCATTGCGATAATAAGCAAAATTTTTTGGATGTAATTTATTTATTTCTGCTTTTTCATCAAATGCGCGCCATATAACCTTATAGTTAAATTGATTTTTACCTGCCGTTTGGTTGTTATTTATATTTGTAGTGTCAGCAATGTAACAATTATATAATCCTTGTGCCGATAATTCTGGGGTATTTTCAACTAACGAATAGTATAACGTATTATCTTGTACATTAAAATCAGTAGAAACTAGTGTTCCAATATTGTATTCCATGTACCGATTTAGGGTGGTGGGTCCCCTACAACCAATTGTCATATTATGACCGCCACCGTTTTGTCCAAACTGAACACGTATAGGGTATGACTTTCCCTTTTCTAAGTATAATGTTCCACCACGGCTTTGCATTCCGTGCAGTCCACCATTTTTTACAAGAGCATTACCCGTTGAATAATTCTTTACAGCGTTATCTCCTATCCATAAATAACTCGCATCATCACTAACGGTTCTAAAGTGCCATTGTCCGGAGGTTGGTGGAGTAAACAACCCATGCCATTCAACTGAGTATCTTTCTTGATTATTATTAGGAGAACGGATAAATCCGTTAGTGCATTCAGATATATTATTAAAACGGGTTGCGGTACCTGACGATAATACATTTGCATTATCAAAATATTTCGGATTATCCACAAAGTATCCATCTACCACTTTATAGTTTAGACCTTGTATTTTTGTAGCGGGTGGGTTTTTCCCGATAAAGTTTTGCCATTTGTTCGTACGTTGTATCATACCAACGTTCAGTTTACAAGAATCTTCTGTATGTAAATTTCCATCTAATGGTTTCATTGCAATCGGTGCTACATTGTCGTATTCGGAGACAGCCATACATTTACCGGTATCAATGCTTGCGACTTTACTGCTACTGGGTGAAAAATATACTAAATCAAAGTCTTTTTCAATCGCCTTTATAGCATCTTTTAATTGTTGTCCGTTTTCTTGAAGAAGGGTGGTGTTTTCTGCCATACGGACCCTGTGTTATATTATATTACGATATAATATTACTCTATTTACGAACCATTCTATATACAATTATTCCAGTTAATACAGAAGCCATAATCACAGGTAACATAGCAACCGTAATGATACCATTATTCTCCTTAGTATCTTCTTTGGGTTTCGTCTCAGTTTCCAGTTGTTTATTATCTGGTTTTTGTTTATCTGGTTCAACGGTTGGTAGATTATATTTGGCATATTGTTTATCGTACATATTAATGCCATCATATGTAGTCTTTTGATTTACATCGTCCGATAATTCAGACGACCGTTTTAATGTAACAAATGTTTCGCTAACCGTACGTGGGTTAACGGCTATCATGGTCGTACCGAATAATCCGAATTCATTTATTTTAATTGTTTCCATATTCGGACCCATTCCCATAATAATTAATCTAAAATAGGAGTATTTTTCAGGAGAATTAATGTCAAAGGATTTTTTAATATCTGCACCAGTCGGTACATCGTCGTCTCTTAAATTACGTTGGTCAAGTTGTACCCATTCTGTTCCATTTTGGGATGCAGCCAACATAAATTTACGAGGAAACGTGTTATGTTGTGTATATGTAGGTGTTCGGATACTGTATTGTTGAATATATGCTTTATATGGGATGTTCACTTGTATCCATTCTCCACGTACTTGGACAACATTGTTTGTGCCAACCGGAGTGGTCCATGTATTACCGCTATATCCGCCGCCTTGATACGACGATGGAGTGTTGCCACCAGTATACGGATTTTTGGTATATTGTGAATATTGACCCTCTTTGTAATTAGGGTTTGATTTAAAATCACATTGCCAAAAATCTTGTTCGTCTTCATTGCATATTGCATACGGTTGTTTATCTCCACTCGCATAGGAGGAAGCAGTTATCTCATAATCACCATTGGGAGCATACTTTGCTATACCTCTATCTTTTAATCCAGTTATCGTAACTTTGTTTCCATTTATAAATGTGTTATCCGGTAATGGTAAAATTTGTATCACTTGGTCGGTATTAACTGACATTGGTTTATACTATAACGATAGAATTCTTTTGAATTATATCGGTAAACTTTCTACAATAAATTATAGATTTTTAAATACATAAAATAGTGTGGTTGTTGCTAAAACTGTCCATGCTAAACTGGTATATACAGTCCCGTCAAACAAGCGTTTCTGTTCATATGCTAATGAATCTTCCGTAGCATAGACTTCCTTTAATTTTGCATCTAATTCACGACGTAACTGTACAATATCTTTGTGTTTCTTTGTTATGTCGTTGAATGATACGTCTGCTACACTATTCGTCGTATAGGTATTAAACGGTGTATTATACACAGTATACAAACTCCCACCTGATAATGCGTTAATGTTAGAAGTCGTTATTTTATTATACGCGCTGTTCACTGTGTTAATATCCATTTCATCTGGTTTGCAACCCAATTTATTGTTCGTCCCATTTACCAGTGGGTCAGTACAAGTGACATATCTCGCATATTTCGCATTAAAATCATTTAAATCTGCTAAAAGTTGTGCTTCGTTACTCATCAACGACATTCCTTCGGTCTTATTACTATATGTTTGGAAATTTTCAGTTTGACCGGCAATATTTATTTTCGGAGATAGTCCATATATTTCTATTTCACCGATATTCATTACATTATTATTTTTATCGTGCATTGACCGTTCAAATACAATTCTAAACCGATTGAAATGGGCAGTTTCTTTGGTTAATTTAAACATAACCGGTTTTAATACGTTATGCGTTGATTGTGGGTTACCTTGAATGTTTCGTTTATCCAATACATTCCATATGGCTCCATCATTTGACCCGAGTATAGTAAACTGCGTAGGAAAACGTTTGGGGCAACAATGTGTCGCGGTCAATATACTATATCGTGTCATTTGTAATTTGTATGGTAAATTTATTTCAACCCATTCGCCTGCGATTTTTTCGCCAATTAGAGTAGTTGTTGTGAAATATTGGTCAGGCTTTCCTCCGCCGATATATTTGCCCATCTTGTAGGGACCTTTCATATAACCCTTTCCACAGCAAGATGCCGTACTCCAATAACTGTTTTTGTTATTGTCAAACGCTCGGATAGCATTATTTTGATTTTTCTTGATAGTTTCGCTGGATGATTTGGCAATATATTCACCATTTACAATATTTTGTGGGTTTTTAGTGTCATATACAACCATTTTGTTTTGTTCTGCAATTAATTTAAATGGTTTTTCAGGAGGGACTGCTCTAAATTCTTTATGTAAATTATCTAATATATGAAAACCCGTATTCTTTAATGACATCTATATGATATCATTAGAGAATGTTACTTTGTGGTTACCTTGTAAATAAGCATTAATAATACAAGTATCCCGCCGCCTAAATTAAGAGTGCGCGCAAATGTCTGGTCATATACTTGTTTCGCATTCTCGTATTTCTCATCGGCACCACTGTGATTTTGTTGCATATGTTTAATCGTGTTGGCATACTCCTTGTTTATACACAATTCTTTTTTCAAACAATTTGCACTGTTGTCTACAAAGTGTGTTTCGTTACAACTAGTATCCCATATAGTATTATGTAAATCTACATCAAATGTACAGTCGGAAGCAGATAATATCCCATTTGTATTTTCAGCATTCACATAAAAAAAGTCGTTTTTATTATATCCAACAATAATATCTGATGATGACATTTGTTTATACTATACGTGTTGATATTTATTTTGTTGTATTTTCTAGATTTTAACCCATACATACCCTGTAATATTTTGCATTCATTGCGGTTGCACTATCACGCGTAAATTCGCAGACCTGTCCTGGGCGCAAACATATGGCTAATGCTTGTGGGTCAAACCGAGAAATCTCAGGCACTTGTGTTAAATTTAAAATGTTATATGTCTTCTTAAATTCTTCCACTTCGGTCTCACCTAAAATACGTGTCTTTGGCACTAAGGTGTGTTTCAATATATTGTATTGAAGGCGATTGATATTATGTATAACAACAAATATGCCGCTGTGGTCATATAAGTAGCGTATCTTGGTTAAAATTGTATCATTTGGTTCTGTATCCGTAATAATCATCAGTGTATCTTCTTTTGTTAAAATCGTATCAATTGTATACAAGTCTTCAATCACATTGTCCACCGTTTGTGCATTCAATTGCTTTGCGTTCAAATTATATTTAATATAGATTTTCCTACCCGTAGTTTTGTTTGTAACAAGCATATCTAATTGAGAATTATTGTTCATTGCATCAATTTCATTTATACTAAAATCCTGATAATCACTAACATCATACTGTAAGTTATCCAGTTGGTCTACAAGCGTTAGACGTGATTTGTATAACTTCAATATTTTATTGTTGGTTGTTGTCATATTATAATATATACTAAGAATTATACTTTTTATATATTGTTCACACTGGTTTCAATTTTTTATGGTTGTTTCTTGATTACCAGATTATTAAAGTCAATTGTACCGCTACTGCTCTCAGGTAGCACTGTATTACCTTGCGCCGGAGTAGACGAAGTGTTTTTGTCTTCGGGTTTCGTTTCAACCGGTTGAGTAGTTATTCCTTCACTAAATGGTTTGGGCAGAGCGTCTACTGTTGTAGTTGGTTCTTGTCCATTTGAGAAATCACTTCCGCCGTTCATTACTTTAATGACGGGTGCAAATGTAATGTTTGGTCCTGCGCCATTTACTGGTTGGATTGTAGGATAGTTACCTCCTCCATTTTGCATTTCAGCCGGACTAGAATTATATGATGGTGCATATGGGGGCGTAGCAAAGCGTTGACCCACTTCTGGTAACGGTGGGTATGCCGGCGAATCTGGTCGGTATAACAGGTCGTTTGCAGTTACCATTTTAATCATATCCGTATTATCTGTACTCGGACTATCAGTTTCAATCTTAATGTATTTATCACCTACACTAGTTACTTGCCACAAACGATACGGTACAGTGTCACCTCTATAATACACTGTGTCTCCGGTATGATATTCGCGCGCTAATTGAGAAAGTTCATTTAATTCTGCATCTTCGGGTGTATTGGGATTATATAATGGAGAAGTTGCATTGCGTTTTGCTTCTTCTGCTTGTGCAGCCAATTGTGAAAGTTCTGTTTCCGTCATGTTGTATGGAGAATAGGGTGCGTGTGGGGGTGTTTCAATAGATGTATTCGGATTGTATACTGGCGATCTTGCAAATGCAGTTTCCGGAGGTGTATATGGTGAATGTGGTGCCATTGGTGGAGTGGCTAGTGGAGAATAGGGTGCCATTGGTGGAGTTGTAATTTCAATGCTGCCTTGTGCCTCTTCATCAAATGGAGTAATGTTGTGTGGTTCGTTTGTTGCAAGCATTTTAATATTTTCCATTATGATATGATTAGGTTCTGCATCGGAATTAAATGTTAAGTGCTCAATATTCTTAGAGAATGTCATATTCTCCAATTGCTGAATATTATCGTCGGTTATAATACGCATTTGTATGTTTGCCGTTTGGAGTTCTTGTAATAGCAACTTGAACGAATATGGAATATTAACAATGCTGAAATCACGTCCAAATTTACTGACACGTTCTATGCGCATTTCCTTAGAAGACAATTCGCCGGTGTATCGTAACGGACCATCTGCCATAGGACTGAAAAATATGTTTTTGGATGGGTTGTATATCGCCATCATACCGGTGGTATTACATATTGCCATTTGATATTTATCACCGCGTTCCATCATTGATTCGCGTAAGAAATCTGAAATTCCGTGAGAGATTAATACATCACGTTCCATTTCACCTATTCTCAAACCACCATCGTTTGCTCTACCCGCAACTGGCTGATGAGTTAATGCAGTGTTTGGACCACGCGCTCTGAAATTAATCTTGTCTTTCACCATATGCTTCAATCGCATATAATAATTCGGACCCATAAAGATTTCCGTTTCAATCTGTTCTCCGGTCATTCCGTTGTATAAAATTTCATTTCCACTAGAATGATAACCCACCTTAGATAACATATCACCAAAGACCTTTATTTTAGAACCCTTATTGTTAAATGCAGTGCAGTCGCTATATCCACCATATATTGCCGCCGCTTTACCAATAATACATTCTACCAAATGTCCGATAGTCATACGCGAAGGGATTGCATGGGGGTTGATAATTAAATCGGGACGCAAACCGTCTCGCGTAAATGGCATATCTTCTTCGGGAACAACTAAACCGATAGTTCCTTTTTGACCTGCACGAGAAGCCATCTTGTCACCAATATTGGGTATTCTGATTTCACGTACACGGACCTTGGCGACACGAGTACCTTCTTCTCCGTCCGTAATAAACGTTTTGTCCACTGTACCGAGTTGTCCTTTTTTCGGCATTTTAGACGCGTCCTGTTTTATCCCATTCTGACGAGAGTTGCTAACAGTTAAGCCAATTAAAACGGTTTTGTCGTTGATTTCCGTGTTTTCTTTAACAAGACCATATTTATCTAATTGACTATAATCGCATCCAACTTTTGTGCCAACCACATTGCTATCCGTTTCAATATTTGTAAACTTCTTCTCAGTAATACCTTCTCCTGATTGACTTTTTTCTTCGTGAGTTTCGTAGGTAGTATAATAAGTCGTTTGGAATAGACCGCGTTTTAAGGCTCCTTCATTAATCAAAATAGCGTCTTCTACATTATAACCCGTATAACACATAATTGCCACAATAGTATTTTCGCCATATGGATTGCTTTCGTGATTAATATGTTCAAGGAAACGCGTTTTTAGTAATGGAACTTGCCCATAAGATAAGACAACTGCCGTTTTATCCATGCGAACTTGGTGATTTGTATGATACATTGAACACGCTTGTTTGCTCTGACCACACGAAAACGAATTGCGCGATGCTGGATTATTTTCTGGGAAAATAATGAGATTGCCCATCATTCCAAAAATTAAAGATTCGTGCATTTCTAAATGAGTATATTTGGAATATTTATCACGTGCTAACTCTTCCGTATTCAATGCGATTAATGTATCTTCGGTTTCATTCGTATCAATATAATCCACGACGGCTTTCTGTTCCAAAAAGCGCTTTAATTTTGCAGGATTGGTTTCGGAATCTATTCCTTCGTATAATTCGTGCAATTCATACATTTTATATTGGTCTGGATGAAAATCCGACAACTTTTTTCGGTTAAATCCAGAGATGATTTCATTCCAACTAAATTCGTTATCCTTTAACTTGGTCATTATGTCTTGATTTTCAAAAGACATTTTCTTCGTATCGGGGTCACGATAAAACACGGGTCTGCATATTCTACCTGCATCTGTGTAAATATAAATTACATTATGACTAATATTAAAGGTAACGCTGGTGTAGACGGGGATTAATGCGTTACGACGATATAGCCGTACCTTTTCAACCACTTCATTTGGATTAGACACAACGCCTGACCATAAACCATTGACGAAGACCTTTGTTAGCCGTGACAGTATAATTGGACTACATTCCTCCAACAACTTCATCTCCACCTTCTCGCGTAACCATTTTATCATAGGTTCCCTGGAATAGCCTTGGGTTACATAGGAAGAAATTGCCATATGTTTATGAATACCAATGTTTCCACCATCTGGTGTATCTATTGGGTCAAAATACCCCCATTGTGTGCTGTGGAGAACACGCGGACCGACTAGTTTTACACTCGGGTCCAGTGGTAAATTTGTTTTACGTAGATGGCTTAATGCGGAATTATGAGACAATCTGTTCATATCTTGGACCACACCAATACGTTTTGTGTGTGCATAGGCGCCCCAATTACCCTTGAATGCTCGCTTAAAGCCGGCTTCCAGTTCTCGTTGACTAAACGCCTCTTTGTAATTCTGTTCAATTAATCCTTGTAAATTATCTTCGTATATTGCCTTATTCATATTTAATTTGGTTTCAAACGCTAAGTGGACTTCTCTCAATTGTATTTGATAATATTCGCGGAATAACTCGTTCATTAATGCACCCACTAATTCAATACGTTTGTATTTAAAGTTATCACGGTCAGTCGGTGGTTCTACTCCGGTATATACTGACAACAATCTAAACGTAATATATCCAAGGTAATATGCCTTTTGAATGTAGTTCACCTCTCCAATGTGGGGCAAAAAGTAATCGGCTAAAATTTCCAATGCGTGGGTAACGGTCTTGCCTTTTGTAAAGGAAGCAATATACTTTAATGCGTTACGTTGAGTTAATATTCCTCCGGCATCGTGAACGGAGGGAGCAAATAAGTCTACCATATTTTCATATTTATCAATATCTAACAAACACATAGTTATGATTTGTTTATCTGAAATGATACCTAGCGCACGGAATACTATAAACAGAGGTACCGGTTTCCTTACATTCGGAATATTCACTACGATATTTTTAAATGTATATGAGGAAGTGGGCGCGACAATCTTAACGGATAAGGTTCTTACTGGCTTAGATACATTTTCAGAAACGGAACGTATTTCTGCTGAATATAAATAACTTTCGTCACCGGATTTGCGAATATACAACATATTGTCTCCGAATTTTTCCTGTGACACAACCGTTTTTTCTTTTCCATCAATTATAAAGTATCCACCCACGTCGTTTAAGCATTCACCCATCGTATGTCTTACGTCTCTTGGTAAACCAGACAATACACAGTAATTAGATTGAACCATTATTGGAAATTTGCCAAGAAAAATCTTTTCCAGTACAATAGTACGTGACTGTTTGTTTGTAGATATCATTGATTTTTCAGTTAATTCACGTATCAGTGCGGTTTGCTCGGTAGTAAGTTGGTCGGCAAGTTTCTTCGTTTTTCTTCTAGGAGGCAACCCACCTTCTTGTTCCGTTTCATCACTTGGTTGAAGGTCTTCCGAACGAACTTCTTTCAAATTCTTAAATTCGGAAATGTTGGTCGCACTACCTCCTTCAAACATTTCCTCTGGACCCACCGGATTGGGTGCTTGACCCTCATCCAATATGTCAATAAACTCAACTTCAATATCATAATGTATTGTCATTCCGTATGTCATGTTACGTAAACGAGCCTCGTTTGGAAACATATAGTGAGAATTATTGTCATCATAGATAACTGGTTTGCCGTAGTAAATTTTGGAACCATCTTTTCCACCAAAATACATTATACATTGCGAACGATAGTCATTTAACTTTTCATCGTACTTTGTCCCAATTCGTAATGGGTTTTTTTCTTTAAAAATCTGAAAAATGCCATTTTTAAAAAAATCGTTGTAGGACTCTGTATGGTGTCTTACTAAACTTTGTGGATTTTCCTCAAAATACTTGTTTATTACATTCCATATCGTTGAATTATCCATTGAGCCGTTTATAAACTAGACGAATATATTTTAGATACAATATAAGCATTTATACCGTTTCAAATATAATTTTACATCCAATAAAATAATGGGACCATCTGATGCTATTATGTATTAGACACAATAAAAATATAATCATTTTACCCATCAGATAATATCTCAGCATATCATATAGATATGGACAATTTAGCAGAAACGCTCTTCGGACCTATTAGCAAGGAATATTGCATCTACTTTTACTACCTTTCAATCATCGCTTTCATCTGGTTCATCTTGTTAGTTTTGTCTACACTTGTTATTGGCATCACTGAACGCAAGAGAATGGGATATTATATGCCAATGATAGGAGTTGCTTTGATGTACCTCGTTGGTTATTTCCAAAATAGGCTGTTGTACTCTATGTGTGTCGGTACGGCATAAATTTAGAGTTATTTCGTTTTTTTCATAAAAACCTTTTTATAACATAATATAACTGGTAAATGGATATATTATATTATAGCACTTATTGCAAGCATTCTCAAAAAATAATACAGACGCTGGTGAAAGCGAATATGTCGGATAAACTTAGTTTTATTTGTATAGATAAGAGAACCCACGATGCTAAAACGAACCAGACATATATTACTCTTGAAAATGGGGGAAAAGTAGTATTGCCTCCTAATATCCAAAGTGTACCTTCTTTGTTATTAATAAAGCACGGATACAAAGTTATCGTTGGTGACGATATAATTAAACATTTTCACGATACATTTAAGGCGGTTAGTTCTAAACAACCATTACAAGTGACCGAACCCAGCGCATTTTATTTAGGCAAATCACAAGGGTCCAATATTATGTCTGAACAGTACACCATGTATAATCTTACCCCGGATGACCTCAGTGCAAAGAGCAGTAGTGGAAAGCGTCCATTATATAATTATGTTTCTGCAAATGACAACATCCAATTTATCAATACACCCGATGAAACTTATCGTGCTGATAAAATATCAAATGATGTTACCATAGATAAATTGCAACAGCAGCGAATTGATGAGGTAAGTGCAGTCCTTCCAAAACAAAATAACTTTGGTGGACACCTTCCGCGATAAATATATTGTAAATGACACATAATAAATATTGTATAAAAACAATATAAACTATCCCTTATAAGAATATTTACTACTTATAACTATGACCGACAAATCTACTGTGATGCGCGGGTTTAATACCCATATGACTGAATTTTTATCAGACATTATTAATATCTATCCTGAAAACAGTGAGATTGTTCAAGCGAAGTCCATGTTTGAAACCGTTAAGAAGGCAAACCCATCTTTGCTTATAAAGACGTGGTTTAAGCACGTGTATCTTCCGTACAAAGATGTGATTGATAGTGGTAACATTTCCTTCTTTTTTGAAAAGGATTATACACAGGATGTGCAGTCATTGGCAAATGCTGCTGATATTATGAAGATGATTGATAAGATTAGAGGTCCTATTCGTGGTATGGATGCTGCAAATAAAGACCATTGTTCCAAATATATCCAGAACCTTAGCAAACTCTCCGTAATGTACAACTCATTATAAATATTATGTCATTACCGTTTCATAAATAAATTACCATCGTGTAATTTATTTATTTCCTTTTATGTGGTCTATTGCGAACTATTCTGTCTATTTTGTCAGTTTTCATATTGGTTATTCACACATATATGCCAATATATCTATTTTGCAAAATACATATTTAGATGTTTATTATATTGTAATAGTATATTATAATGGAAACAAATACGGGAAATACTTCTAGCGAAGGTGACGAACGTATATTAACACCAACTGATATGCAAACAAAAGGAGCCTCTGTTACATTGGAATTGGGTGATATTATTGAAATTATTGCTCCGTCAAACCCAGACATACACGAAATGAATGCTCTTATTACGTATATTGATATACATAAATTAAAGTTAATTAATGTGGTTGATGGGAGGATTTACCAATTATTAATTACAGAGGATGGTCACTTTACCGATGAAAGTATTAGCCAAATTCATTTACTTAGCCGAAGTGAAGAGAAGGGTTATGCCCGCCAAAATGAACTCCTACCGAGAACTTGGATTGATATTCATTTTGGTGGAGAAATTCCTGCCATTATTACCGGTGAAATTACTAATTTAGAAGAAGATATGATTGAGGTTACCACATATCCGGAACGTAAAACCATCTTTATTAACTTTGGTTATAGAGGTATCCCCGAAGACATTCCTATTACCTCTATTGTGGTTCGTAATAAGCCAACCATTCTTAAAGATGTACCTACAATCGCCGTTTCAAAACCAGTAAGTGATGAAGAGGAAACCGTTGAACCTGAAAAATTCGTACAACCCTCTTCCACGCCTTCTGTTCAATTTACGGAAACCGGTGAATCAATCATTTCAATTCCAGCGGATGCCCCGATTGATGCAAATATTCGCGACACATTACACGATTTGTATATCGAAGCAAATAATATCATATTTGGAGAACGTCTTGAACCTATTAAACAATTGGTTGAAATACCCGAAAATGAACGACGTTATGGTATTGACGCACAAGTAAATGATTTGAAAGACGAGTTGTTGTCCACTATTCCAAATAGTCAGAGAACGATTACGGTCATGGACAATATACAAACGATGATTGAACGTTTTAAAGAACTGCGAGAACAGTTCTCCAAGTTTGATAGCCATGATAATGTGTACGATATCAAATTAAATGGAAACTACTACAAACCTTTGGTTGAGCGTATCTATAAGATGGATACAACACTAAGATGGATTGTACCGGTCGTATCTAATCGCAAAAAAATCTATGGTATATCTGAAACAATTGCACCGGATGTTGAAGTGGAAACCAATGGCGAAGAACTACGTGCCATTGAAACCTTACAAAACCGTTATTATGACCGTAAGAATGTAGACCCTACACTCACTTATTCGGCGTTGAATAAACGTATTCAAAATATTATGATGCCTTTTGAGAACATTGACAATACAAACGATATGTTAGCAACCACATCCGTATTAAAAAGCATAGATGCCATTGTTGATAATCTCGGTAAGTTTAAATCTAGTGTGTTTGATAAAGATAACGAGGTGGAAGCCCGTAATTTTGTTATTCAGAGATACAACCTAGGATTATCTAACATTAGTAAAGAAACGTTGAAGTCTGGTAAAACCTTGTACATTAGAAATGCAATGACCCCGAATGATGAAATGGCAATTAAATCGTTGTTATTTTTACCAGAACCAGTGGTTAAGTTCTCCACTATTCATTTGCCTTCTACGAGTATGATGGACCGCGTTAATTTACATCAGAATTATTTGTTATTGTTTAAATTGTTGCATAAAAATGCGGAAATTGTCCCCCACGTGATTAGTGACTTATCAAAGGAACTTGACTATGAACAAATGGAAAAGGAAGACAAGGTGACCCTTTTATCCGGTATTCAAGAATTTATGCTTGACCCAAGTATGGATATTGAGCGTTTTGAACAAAATGAAAAACTGAAACAAATGCTTGAAGTGATTGTTCCGAAAACCCGCTTCCTTATTCGGTTAATTCGTAAACACATAAAGGACAAGATTACCTTTATTGATATTGTGAAAACATTGGAACCCTTTCAGGTATATCCATCGGATATCACATATCAACAATATATGGAAATTCGTTTCTTTATGAAAGAACGTATTACAGACATCAAAAAACAGTTAATTACAAGAGCAAAGGAATTCAACGCTCTACGTACAGCAAAATACCGTACTATCCGTTATCCGAACACTGTTCTTAAAATATTGTCTGATAAACACGACGTGTCTGATGCATTCTTTCAAAGTTATTCTTCTTTGACGGATAAATCAAAAACCAATTTAACTCCACAAGAAATTATCATGCGAATGAATAACTCCGATAATTCAAATCTGTATACAAATATGGTAACGTCTTTGCTGATTTCGTTGATTACACCTGAACATTTTACAGATGCTCTGTCAAAACAACCATTAGATGAGATGACGGATAATGAACAGATTAAACCGACCGATTGTTCTCGTAGATTTTTAACCAAAAAATATGAGGCGATTAGTGACTTACAAAAGGATAACAACAAAACAGAAGTGTATTATGATAAAGACTTTGATGATACTCCCTATGATATTCTCAAAAAATACAAGGATGAACAAAAGAAGAAGTCACCCGCTGAATTTCACGAATTCCTTGTACAAAATCTTATACACGTGCACAGTTCTCATAAGGATGTTGCGGATGAACTGGCTACCACGCTTATTGCTGGTAAAAAATTAGTACGCGACGGAGAATACGCTATCTTAGAAAGACGTCCAAGTTTACCCGAACATATTAATAAAGATAACCTCTCAGAGAAGGAGAAGGCAGCCATTCAAACCGAGTCCGATGTGCGCAAAAAGATTACCTATTATCGTAGATTGAATAATAACTGGATACAAGATACAACTATTGATGAAGAAGCGTTTATAGATACGAATACCTTGTTCTGTAATATTAGCCAACAATGCTATAAAAACATAACAAATAAGACGTGTGAGCCGAATGACCACGCAGGTTCTCGCTTTAACCAATATAATCGCCAGAAATTATTAGGAGAATTTGATAAACGTTTTACTGTTTCTGTGGAAGAACTCGGTCAAAAGTTAAACGAAAATATTAAATATCATCAACAATCTTTACACAAACTGAATGTTCTCAAAGATATTCAATTGAAAAAGGCAAATAATCTCGCTTTTGCGATTGGTACTCTGGCACAACATAGCGAGCATACACAGTCTCCTTATATTCAACTACGTGATATGATTATGGGACAGATGAATTTTACAAAGAAACAATATGATATTTGTTCATTCGTTGAAAAATATTGTAGAAATCCGATGGTAAATGAACTTGGCGACGATGCACACTGGTTATACTGCAAAGATACGAATACTAAGTTGTTTCCGTTGTCCATTTATATGTTGGCGAATACATTCATGAATAATTCTAGCAACTATATGTCCAAATTAGATGAATTGTGTAAAACGGTGGGTGTTCTCAGCGATGATGGCGATGATATTGTAGATAAACATAGCGGTATGGTTCTCCGTAAATTGGATTTTATTTCTAGCGACGAATACGATGAAGCCGGTTTCCGCGTTACTAGTCACGAAATTATGGAAAAAGACCTTGGTACAGTCATTATGGAGAACTTAGGAAAGAAAGAAAAACGTGTATTTGAGAACGAAATGTCCGAAAAGATATTCAACGTGTTCTCTACTATTTGTTCTAATATAGACATTAACATAGATGCATTAACTGAATTTGTTTTACGAGTATCCGCCGAGATGATTGATAATAATATTATGAATGAAGATGCGTATAACAAACGTTCTAAGAAAATGGAAAAGGAGAAGGGCAAAGGGCTACAACCCTATAACAATTACCGCGATGAAACGATGATAATTATTATTTCTAGTGTTCTCTTGGTTGCAATTCAAACTGCTGTACCCTCATTCCAGACGAAACGAACCTTTCCTAGTTGTGTGAGGTCGTTTAGTGGATTTCCAATGAGTGGAATTGAAGATACTACGGGCATACAATACATTGCGTGTGTATTGAATAAAATCAAAAGTCAAATCTCACCTTGGGATGCTATTAAAAAATACAAACCAGATGTTTTATCAAATCGTATTCAGCAAGTGATTGAAAAACATATGATTAATCGTAACGATATTTCCGAACTCTATATTAAAAAGCGCGAATATATACTGCTCAATCCAGAATTGGTTTCTCCACAAGAACACAATATTTCAAAATGGGTGCATTTCCTGCCACCAGTGATAGATTTTTCAGTTATAAAAACGCTGCGCACAGTAAGTGCCGACTTTAAGAATGATTTTATTGAATTATTACGTCTTGGTAAGGAACAACAACATGAACGTATTGCGGTGTTGAAGAGTAAGATATTGCAATATGGATATGGTATCATTGAAAGTATTAACCGTGTGGTAAAAACGAAAGATTTATTGTTAAAAAGTACTACTCGCTTGTTCTTAGAAAATGCTTGTTGTAATGAGACGGATGTGGTGAACCCAATTACCTATTTTAACCAGGAAGATGAGAGTATTCGTGCAAATATACGTATAGTAACCAGTCTTGGAGAGATATTAAATGATTTGAAAACATTATCAAAAGCACCCTTGTTGTATCATCCTGAATTTTCCGGAGTAAATTATTCGGTTGTCTCTTCTGGTGAGGTAGAAAATAAGATTTATTCGGCGGTTATTCATTATTGCAATTTTGATAGGGATTTGCCAGTACCAGAAATATACAAAACAATATGTTCTCAGTGTCCAGATGGTTATGACCGTAAATGGTCTCTTTCGGATAAAATAGAGTTTTTAAAGAAGAATGGAAAACGGTATACGATAGAAGATTTGAACAAACTTATGGGAATTGTCTACAACAAGAACATTGTTCAGATTGACAAACCAATCCCCTTTACTCATATTGATGTATTGAAAGAACTTATACATAAAATGGACGATGCAAATTCTAATGTGATAGATGAACCTCTACGCAAACATATAATGAAGGTTCTCAATACATATAATCCAAAAACGATGTCTGCCACTAAAACACCCGAATTATCTAGTCTGATTAAATATCTAAGCAATGCAAACAAAGAGTTGTATAAGCAAATTACAAAATTCCTTGACAAACACGGAAATTTACCTGGGCGTCAATTTAATAAGTTGGCAGTATTCTTGGCGGATATTCAAAAATGGAATATAGACAAGTCTCGTACTGAAACGGGTACTTATTATGAAGAAGGGTTATATTCCGCACTGCAATTTATTCATAACGCGGTTTATCACATATCCAAGGTGTATCCAGCGGCACTATTAACAAACTCCTCCTTTTGTAAAACGGTTCCCCCTCATTGGGGTGTTCATAGCATTCACGTGACAGATTTACAAAAGTTTATTGATAAGTATTATGAAAAACTAGAAACATTCAAGGGAGATAATGTTCTATTGCAATTGTTAAGAGAAGTGAATGTTCGCTTAACCAGTTTAGATACGTTTATAAAACATATACCGGTGCATACTGAAATAGTGAAAGAAATAGATGAAAAAATGCAATCCTTTCACTCGCTGTTTGATAAACAGACGGTTTATATGTTATACACTTACTGCTTTTATAGTGCGATTTATGAATACGTCGTATGTTCAAATGAACGCGATTTAGAGCGTGCTGATATTCAAGAACGCAAACAACTTCGTAGAGAAGTTATTGATAATCAACGAAATGTATCTAATGCACTCTACACCGTGGAGACAGATTTACCGGAATATATGGAAGAAACATCCGACGAATTACTTGAAGTACAAGTCGTTGCGGGTAATCGTCTGGAATTGAAAGAGCGCGTATGTTCTCTTCTGGTTGCATATTTAGAGATTGAAGAGGAAAATAAAGATGCAGTTGATATGTCATATGAACAAATAATGAAGAAGGTGAACCGGTCTAAGGACAAGGAGAAAAATCGTATCATCACCTATTTTGGTAATATGACGATAGAAGAGCGTAAGATAGAAGATGCTTTTAAGAATTACAAATTGGGACGTTGGAATGTTGGACAGCAAAAGGGGTTGTTTCAGTATGACCCGAATACGTATCAGCGAGAACGTACCGAAATGATTGCGCAATTATATGATGAGGTTCCAGATATGAATGAAGCGGCAGTAGACGCGCTTGACATATACGAATTAGACAAGTTAGATGCGGTAGTGGATGAAGACGATTATAACCGCGATACGTATGACTTTCAAGATTTAGGAGAAGACTATATGGATGGGGATTATTATCCCGAAGACAGAGATGCCGATGAATTTTAGATTTTCCACTGAACATATTTTGTAATTGTATTATAATTATAACAATTACAAACAAGAATGTATAACTTGAAGGGTTTTGTGCGATACAATAAACTTAGCGTTTCCATCATTCTATTTTTAATCTTATTTACTATTGTTCATATCACGAAGCCAGCGTTATTATATAACGCAGAAGGCGGATTTAGACCATTTGGAGTTGGATATAGACACAAAACAGTCATTCCTATATGGATTATTTCTATTAATATTGCGATTTTAAGTTACTTGGCGGTATTATATTATTTAGCGTATATGTGATAAAATTTTCATACGTTTTTAATATATATTACTCTCTATTCACAACCGATGGACCCACCTTCTTTGATTGATGCATCCGCAAAGAACTATATGTTTAATACGTTGAAACAATGCCATACGACACGGGTAAACATTTATTATTATATATTTAATATTGGCATCTTTCTACTGTTTGTTGCAGTTGTAGGCACAATATTATACAGATGTAGTTTGAACAAACCAACTGAATATGAACGTCAACAAAAATTACTGCAAGACCAACAATATGTGATGTCTAAGATTAGATACTATAAGAATGAAGTGGACAACAACGAGAACCAGCATATTACGCGCCTCACTAATTTACCTTTTGCACAAGGATAATATACAGAATAAATATTCTGAATATTATCTATATCACTCTGTATAATGACACTTAATAAAGACAAACACTATGAAGTTATACAACAAAATAACACTGCCCAAACGGAATTATTAGACATTTTAGAGAACTATTCAAAGGAGGCAACTACTTTACGTATAAATACATCATTACACGGAGACCTTAACCTCTCGGTTCTCACTGAAATGGGTTTTGGTAAAATTAAGAACATTGTTCTCAGTAAAGGTGAAATTACTTCTATTATATTACCTAAGAATGTGGAAACATTAGAATGCAGTGATAATCTTTTATTAAAGTTAGAAGCGCTACCGAAATCATTAAGACATCTGAACGTTTCATATAACATCATTGAGCAGATTAACCTCGTCCATTTGACAAATTTAGAAACACTCAATATTTCACATAATAAAATCACCACTATTGAGAACCTGCCTAAGAACTTGAAAGAAATTGTATGCGAATTTAACCAAATTGAATACCTCAACTTGGCGAATACCACACAATTAACCAAATTATACGCTTCTAACAATAATATCACATTAATTGAGAACCTACCAGATAACGTTTCGGATGTTCAAGTGGAGAACAACCCAAGTATTACATTCCGAAATTCTAATACGGATGCGGTTACTAATCCAACCTCTGATGATAGTGCGGAACGAGCACGCAATTATACTGACGCGCTAAATGAATATTTCCGTTTAAAACACCAATATGAGACCGATTTTATGAACGCGAAGAGAACTGTATTCAAGTCTGAACCTAATAAAAAAATAGCCAAACGAACTGTCTTACACGTAAAACCGAAATGCATTAAGTGCAAACGTCCGGTCGGAACCATATTTAGTAAGAACGAAGAACGATATGAAGCGGTATGTGGAGATATAAATAATCCCTGTTCTCTTGATATACAAATTTTCCCTGGGTCCTTAACCCAGTTTCAAGTATTGTTTGATATATTCAAAGAAGACATTGATACGGTAAAAGATAATATCATCAAACAAAAACTGGATACTTTGTTTAACTATACAAGCGAAGAGCAATCAGTATCTTTATTCAAAAAGGAATTAAAGGTCTACAATGAGAACAGCACGATGTATAAAACGTATTTAGATAAATACAACGAATTATACAACAATGAAGAACGTGACAATATTGTAAAGAAGAAGCAAACACATATGTTTACTATGATAGAAGCAAGCCGTAATTTAGTTGAGGAATATAACAAAACGAACAATTACGAATTCTTAAAATCAGCGGTAGACCTTCAAATACGAAAAATTATCCCAGAAGCACGTAATATTCGTATGTTAAAGCATCCGATTATGGAAATGGTGCGGTCCGACGAAAGTTTAGAAACACCTGGACATTTACCCGTTTATACTCTGTTTCAACGACCGGCGTCAATTGCTCAATTAGATTATGCAGCCGGAGAACAACAGCGTGTAATTAAGTTCAATATCTAACAATCATATTACGTATGATATTACTATAACGTAATATGATTTAACAACTATTATAGTTTGAAATACCGTCCCACACTAAACCGTATTGGTTTGCCCATTTCTGTTTCTTACACGTAGCGGCGCTACCTACTCCCCAAGTCGCATCCGAGAATTTAATATTATTGGCTTGCGTATCTAATCCAGGCGTATTGGTGCTATTTAATTGTAACGCGGTGCCAGAGTAGATGGAACCGACATTCTGTATTCCAGACGCATCTGGCTTGGGAATATCACATTTTGTTTGGTCGGTAGATGAGACCGTCCAAAAATCCGGACATGAAGACGCCACGGGCGGGTAGGTCGTATTCTTATTTTTATGGTATTTCATTAACATACCGACATAAGTCAATGAACCGATTAATGCGATTAATGCGACTGTTATAACTATCCAATAGAAACTCTCCATTATACAGTATTTATACATTTTTATTCACTCTAAATATATTTAGTGGTTAACCTGACACATTTATTTCTGATGAAAGAATATACAAAGTTTATAATGTCTATTTTGAAGCCGGACAATATTAATAATAACCAAAAAATATTAGAAGCAGAACGTTACAATGGTCGTGTTAATATCGTTGAACCACCATCACCCGATATCATATTTAAGATGCAAGAAAGAATTGCGTTGAAGAACCGCCCAAGTGAGTATCGCGAAGCATTAAGCGGTACATGGGAGAACAATGTATTAGCACAAGTTTTCTTTTCAAAGGAAAATATACAAATTATTCAAAATGGGTTACGCGCAGGAGTATACAAAGCGTCGAACGAGAAATACATCATTGCACCTCAAAATGTGGATACGTTGAAGATTATTATGCGTAGCACTTATTTACAATATGCGGAACATTATGCGGATAAAATTACGGAACAAGTTGAACGTCTAAATAAATTGGTATTGGATTATGCAGTGCCAGCGGTGTATAATGAGACAATGGGTTATCTAAAATACTGTCAAGACCAAAGCACACTGGTTGTTCCATTGGAACTGCCTAGACATCACGACCGTCAATATAAACAGTTGGAACTAAAAAAATGGTTCTAATGCGATGTTCTGACGTTTAGTGTAACACTCATATAACTTATGTAACGAATACATAAGTTATAAGTAAATTATTCTGTGTAATATGCTTATGCCGCTTCATCCGCAGTCTTTTCCTCGGAAACCTTTTCCTCTGCAACTAATTCTATGTTAGCAGTCTCATCGGCAATTGGTTCATCTGCAACAAATTCAATATTCGCTTTCTCATCAGCAGCCTTTTCCTCCGCAGCGGCATGCTCGGCAGCGGCTTGTTCGGCAGCAGCACGTTCAGCGGCAGCCTTTTCCTCAGCAGCGGCTTGTTCAGCAGCAGCACGTTCAGCGGCAGCCTTTTCCTCAGCAGCGGCTTGTTCGGCAGCAGCACGTTCAGCGGCAGCCTTTTCCTCCGCAGCAGCCTTTTCCTCCGCAGCAGCCTTTTCCTCCGCAGCAGCCTTTTCAGCGGCAGCCTTTTCAGCGGCAGCCTTTTCCTCCGCAGCAGCCTTCTCAGCAGCCACTTCGGCTTGCTTATTTGGCTCCACGAATACAGTTTGAGCAGAAGGACGTCTGCGTCCAAATGATGACATCAAAAAATTCATTTTATGAAAATATAAATATTAT
>JACCDP011022292.1_pt1 | contig 32842 bp, 30 predicted proteins | sample 7445841 | NCBI WGS metagenome assembly JACCDP01 (sample SAMN15323441, study PRJNA562643) | freshwater metagenome | isolation source: river surface water | place: USA:Blue River Watershed | collected 2017-08-17 | reverse complement strand
CTGGAGCGGCTGGAGCGGCTGGAGCGGCTGGAGCGGCTGGTGTGGGGCGCCTGTAAACTTGGGGTCGTCGACGGCCAGCATGGACAGCACGACCTCGAGCGCGACATCTTTGATGACCTCCAGGACCAGGGGCTCGTCTTTCTTCTCGAAGACGTTGACGTTTTTTTTGTTCCTGGCCGGGATGCGGTGATACTTGTTGAAGTACTTTGCGGCGACGAGCTCGTTGACCCGGTTGACCATGTTGGGCACGCGATGGACGCCGCGTATTTCGCATATGTCGTTGACGGTGAGTGCGCGCGAGACGTCGTTGTATTCGTCCTCGTTGAGGTCGATAAAGCGCCGTTTCTCGGGGCGGCGGCGACGGGGCAGGCGGCCCTTGGTGTAGTACTGAAGCATGTCGGCGCGCGATTCCCAGGGGGGCGGACCTTCTAGGTTGGTCGCGTCGGCGAATTGGTTGCAGATGACGTGCATGAAGAGCGACTGGCGGTCGGCCTCTTCCGTGCCGCCCTCCGCGCCCCTGGTCCACTCCCTGCTGTTTTCAATTGCGCTGACGCCGGCCCGGAACGATTCAAAGGACATTCCCTCGGTCGCGCCGCTTTTGTTGAATACGGCGTGTACGAAGTTCCTGAAGACCTTGCGGTACCGGCTGCTGCCCTTGGTGGGGCAGTCCGCCATGGAGTCCGTGGACACATCGTCGTAGTCCTGTTCCTCGCCTTCTTCGTAGTACATCTGTCGTCGTCTCCAATTTGGGCACTGTTTTTTTATTTTTTTTTTATTTTTTTGTTTTTTTGTTTTCAAATTTTTTCAAATTTTTTTAAATTTTTTTCAAATTTTTCCCTCTCTCGACTTTTTAGTAAACACAAGGTAAACAATCAATTTTGGGCTGCGATTTTTCTTTTCCATTTTTTTTCCTCTTGTGTGTCGTCGCTGTCCAGACCCGTAAATGGACGACGAGTGCGAGGACAGCGACTTTGATTTCTACGAGGGCGATGTGCTTGACGGCGGCAATCACCAGAACAGCGCCGGCATCGACGAGGACGATGGCCTGGACATGGAGGAGGCGGACGACGAGGAGGAGGACGCTTCCGTTGGTCGCGCAGGTGTCGAGGAGGTGTACTACGACCAGCAGCAGCAGCAGCAGCAGCAGCAGGAGCAGCAGCAGGTGATGGATGCGCCGGGCAGGCGAAGGAAGAAGAAGTCGTCTCTGGCCAAGTTCGACAAGTTGTTGAGGAGTTCGGCGGCTTTGTCGCAGACGATGCGGGCCGTGCACGACATCGCCCGGTCGCAGTTCATGGACGCGGCCGGTGAAAAAGAGGCGGCGGACCAGCGCGCGCCGATCAAGAAGAGGAAGTTGCAGTACAGGAACGACGTTGCCTCGGCGATTGGGTACGAGCGCACGGACACCGGGAAGGAGTCGGTGGACGCTTTTGCGTCGCGGCTGGATGCGTTGTCGAGCAATGACGTCTTCGGCGTGAAGCGCCAGGTGACCCTGGCGGCGAACCGCTTCATGCCGTTCGGGACGTCCGATTTGCTTTCGAACGCGGCGGACTTTTATACGCGCCCGACTCGGCTTGCGTGCATCTGGTGCACGGAGCCTTTTTCCGGTAATCCGATCCCCTGTCCGATGAAGTACAGGGCGGCGACGGCGACGCGCGAGTTTTACTTTCTGGTCAATGGCCAGTTTTGTTCTTTCAACTGTCTGCTGGCCGATCAGCGCAAAGAGAATCGCCCGCTTTCGATCGCCCGCCTGATGATGAAGCTGGTGTACGGTATCCCGATGCATTTGGCGGTGCAGGAGGCCCCGAGCAGGCTTTCGCTGGCGAAGTTCGGGGGGCTTTACACGATCGAGCAGTTCAGGGCGACTCCGGTGGCGCAGATCAGGACGGTGGTGGTGAATCCGCCGTTTTTTCCGTTTTTGGCGGGGATCACGGAGATCGAGAAGATCGAGGTGACGATTAGTGAAGTGGGCGGCAAGGACTTGGTTGCGAGGCGGCTGAGGGGTCCTGCGCTGGGGACAATCGCGCCGGTCATCGCGCACACTGGGCACGGCGAGTCGGGTCCGGGGTCCCGGCGGTTGCAGAAGAGCAAGTTCGCGACGGCGCTGAGCATCGACGAGCAGTTGGCTTTGGCGGACCGGAAGTACAGGCTGCAGAGGGAGCAGACAGCCGCCGACGTGAAGAAGCGCGTGACGCTTACAGACTTTATGAGACCAAAGAAAGTGGAGTAAAAAAATACAAAAAAAGGAAAAAAAATTGAATTTTTTTTAAAAAAAAGGCGCATGTTTTTTTTTCTGCTGGTCGACAGGGAGGCGAATGAAGTTCGTGCAGCAGAAAAAGAAGAAGGCGCCGGCCACGGTGAAGGTGACCAGCGGCAACAAGAATGGCAAGTCGGGTCTGCGGGCGGGCGCGACGAAGTTGAGACTGGCGTCGGACGAGCCGACGAAAAAGAAGGCCGACGGCTTCGAGTTCCTGAAGCCGCCGTCAAAGCAGGCGAAGGCCCTGGGCAAGAACGCGTCCTTCTTCGAGAATCTCGCAAGGGGGGCGGATGATGCGGGTGCGCGTGATGCGGGTGCGCGTGATGCGGGTGCGCGTGATGCGCGTACTGCGGGCGGCGCGAAGTCCGTTTCTTCATCTTCGTCGTCGTCATCCTCGGGCGGTTCTTCTTCGTCGCGGCGGAGCTCCGCAGGCAGTAGCGTGACGAGCCTGTCGCTGTCCTCGGTGAGCTCGGGAAGCGGCGGGTCACACGACATGGAGATTTTTCGCGGGCTGGGCGAGGACGATTCTTCTGTGATGTCGAGCGCGTCGTCGCTGGACGCCGAGCTGCGCATGGCAGAGGAGGAGCAGGAGAAGGAGATCCTGTTGGCCAGGATGCATGCGCTGAAGCAGAGGGGCGTGAAGCTGGCGAAGAACTACACGGTAAAGTCGTCACTGCACGAGCTGCGAATGGAGTGGAAGCGCCTGGAGTACGAGACAACGACGTCGCGCTCGGTGCAGCGGCTGCGGCGGTGGATGCTGATGCTGGTCAGCGCGGCGCAGTTTGCGTGTGATAGTTCTTATGCGCCAGGTATAATCAAGGGAAAGCTGAATGGGTTTTCGGACTATATTCTGTCGAACATCGACGAGTTCGACCCTGTGTTCGAGCGCATGGCGGACAGGTATGGCGGTATCGCGGGTATCGGCAGCACGGGCAATCCGTTCGCGGACCTGGGCATCCTGATGCTGACGCAGCTGGCGATGTTCTTTTTTGTGAGCAACAGCAGGCCCGGCACGAAGGCGCCGAGCGCGGAGGAGATCCAGGAGAAGTACCCGGACGCCGTGCGCGACGCGGCGACGAAGATGGCGGAGGAGATGAGGCGGAAGGACGAGCTGCTTCGCCGGCAGCAGGAGCGGCAGCAGCAGCAGGACATGGCCGCCGTCGCCGCGCACGACTTCAGTCACAGCGCGTTCCAGCCTGCCATGTTATACCCCCCGTTGCCGCATCTGGCGCCGCATCTGGCGCCGGTGCATCCTCTGTCGCCGCCGCGGTCGCCGCCGCGGTCGCCTCCGCCGTTTCTGCCACCGCTGCCGCCGTCCGTGGAACTGGAGGAGGAGACCTTTCCGGTGAAAGGTACGGGCCAGTTGAAGGTGATCGATTTGCCCGAGAGCGCCGCCACGAGGCGCGGAAGGCCGCCCAAGATCAACGCCCCTCCGAAGAGGTCCTCGAGCACCCCGCCCGCGGACAAGCTGGACAAGCCGGACAAGCTGGACAACAAGCCAGACAAGCTGGACAAGCCGGAGCGCACGGAGATTGTAGTGGTTTAACAAGATTAATTTTAAATTATGATTCCTTTTTTCGAAGTAGCAGAAAGAATATCACGAAGAGAATGCACAAAACGAGCAAGCCGAGCGCGATACTCTTGAGGCGACTGCCGTTGTTGTCGTCGCTGCCGTCGTCCCTGACGACGACGACGATGGCGTCCTCCTCCGGTAGGTCCTCGTAAACTATGTCTTTGCTGTCGTCGCTCGAGGGGTCGAGGACCACCGTGTCCGGCACGAACGCGAAGGCTTTGGTGGTCGTCGCGGCCACACCGGTGACCAGCTGTTGCTGCGCGGACCGCAGGGTGCTGATTGCGGCGTCCGCGGTCATTTTCGCGATGTCCAAGGACGCGATGGCGGCTAGGATTGCGCTTACACTGGGACTCGAAAAGCTGGTGCCCTGCTGAGAGATGTACGATGCGGTGTTTTCGTCGTAGCCGCAGATGTTGCCGCCGTGGCTGAAGACGTCGATGCAGCGACCGAAGTTGGAGTAGTTGGCCTTCTTGCGAATGCCGCTGGGGTCGACTTTGGTGGCGCCCACCTGCAAAAAGGGCCCCGGTGTGTCGGACCCAAAGCGGTTCTGCGGCCAGCAGACGCAGTCGGTGCATTCCCCCCACGAAAGCCCGCCGGTGGCGGAACACAGGTCGAGGTTTTCGTTGCCCGCCGCGCAGACGAAGATGATGCGCTTGTTTTCGGCTTTGATTTTGTTTACTGCCGCGTCGTACAGCGCACACTGTTGCTGGGTCTGTTGGAGGACGGCGTCCGTGGAGTTGTTCATGAACTCCATGGCGACACTGAAGTTTACCACGACCGGCCCGGAAAAGCTGTCCGCTAGCTTCTTTATAACAGCAAGGTCGCTGAGCACGTCGTTGACGCCGAGCAGGACGAGCTTGCTGTCCGTGACCAGTCCGCTCTTGAGGCCGCCCACCAGGCTGGCAACGAAGACCCCGTGCATGTCCACGGCCTGACTGTCGTTGCGGTACACGACGAGCGGCCCGCCCCGTCGGTTCTGCAGGTCTGCCGGCACCGGTTTCACGGGCAAGAAGTCCCACACTATGACCATTACGCCCGCGCCGCGATTGGCAGGGCTCATGCGCCCTTTCAGCTGGTCAACCATGGTGGCCTGCTTGAGCACATTGCTGTCCGGGCCGCAGCCACCATCGCCGGGAAAGTATGCATCCACGCCGTGCAGCAGCGCCTTCGGCCGGGCCCTCGGTTTGTTCACGACCGTGAAGGTCCCAGGGACTATCGACGCGAGATCTTCCGCGCTGAGCGTGGTCGAGACGTTGATCGTGCTGGCCAGTGTCGAACTCGCCGCACCGGTGATCCTCACGCCCGCGTCCTGCAGCCGTTTCTGCGCGTCTTCATACTCCTGCGACCCGGCTACGGCGGTCGGAGACAGTACCAGCTGCTTTTCAGTTTCTTCCCCAGTTTTGCCGCGAGCGGAATACTGGCTCTCGGCGCGACGAACAACGACAACGTCCGCGTGCGCACGTTCGCGCGCGGAGTGGCTCGCGCGCAGAAATTCGGTCGCGCGTTCCTCGTTTCCATTCATTTTTTTCTTCCCTTTTTCTCTTTTTTTCAATTAAATATATTTTTTTTTTCTTCTTTCACGCAAAACAAAGTAAATGAGTGACATGAGTGACACGAGTGACATGACCGACCCGATAAAAAAAGCCAGGGGCTACACCTTTCTTTTCATTTTCAGCGAGTACGCAGCGCTGGCAATCGTGATCTTTTTTTACCTTTACGACTGGAATACGCCCCGGAAAAAAACGACGACGGAAAAAGCCAGCAGGCAAGCCAGCAGGCAAGCCAGCAAGACAGCGACCGGTGAAATCACGACGACGACACCTGCGACGCAAAATAACACGCTTCTTATTGTACTGCTTTCCGCGCTGGCAATTATTGTCATACTCGCTGCCGTTTCCGTGTTTCTGTACAGGCGCGCAAAAAGGGTTGCTACCACTTCTCTCCCTCCCTTTTACAGTAATGTGCAAGACAAAATAAATGACAACAAAAGGACCCTTGAAACAGAACTTGATCGTCTCGAGCAAAAGCAAACAGACTTGATGACGGCGGCGCAAAATGGCGGCGACAACAAAATTACTACACTAGAACTAGCCGGAGTGGAAAAGGCCATTGAGCTGGTAGAATCGGAAAAGAGAGAGAATTTGCAGCTTGAAAATGAGATGCAGTATGCCGCGTCACAAACACTAATAAGAAACGACTTATTTCCTACGTACAATAACATCATCCGCGAGGGAAGAACTGTACAATCACAAGCATTAGTGCCCTACAAGACGCCAAACAATGAATGGACAAAAACAATGTTGGACTCGAGGATAGCTCTAAACAAGCAAAGTTTCAATCTACTCGAGAGTCTGAAAAAGCAGCCATTGTTGCTTCTCGAGGACGCGAAACCTGTAAAGACACCGAAAAAGGGCAGCGACAAAGTCCCTAAGGCTGTGGCAGGAGCGATGGTCGGGCTGGTTGCCGGTTTTTTGACGACGGAGCTTCAGGAGACCAGGCAGAGACTCGATAAAAAAACCGCGGAAGTAAATAAAATGATTGAGCAGTTACAGGCGGAAAATAAGAAACTCGAAGAGCTGAAATCTGGCGCGCAGGAACAGCTCGATCTAAAAGACGAGAATTACGCCGAGCTGCATAACAGCTTCGTGGAGAACCTGAGAGAGCGCGACGAAAATAGGAAGCAGTTGGAATTGAGGAACGAACAGATAAGGAATTTGGTCGAGGAGACGACCGACCTGACCAAGCACTTGGCGAGTGTTCGGACCCTCCTGCAGGAGACAAAGATACAGCAAGAGCAGGCAGAAGGAGACAAGGATAGAGCCGAAAATGAGTTAAAGCAGTTAAAAGAAAAAAACAATAGACTCACGGGCGATTTGCAGCAAGTGACTTTTGCGCACGACCAATTAATGAAAGATTTTATAAAGAAGTCCGTAAATTTGGAGACGCTGAATGCTACATACGAAAAACAGACGCTAAATATCTTGAGCAACAAGGCGACAAATGGTACTGAAGTGATACAGTTGCAAAAGATTTGTGAGCATCGCTTAAATGAATTGCGTCGTCTGAACGAAAAGGTCGTCGAGTATGATAGCCGGGTTTCGGACATGCAGGAAAAGCACAAGGACGAAATGGACACGCTTAAGAAGAGTGAAAAATCGTTTCGAGACAGAGCGATCCGCGCAATTGAGGAGTCGGCAAAATCTGTGCAGGAGGAGCTAATAGCCGAGAAGATTGCAATTGCGGAAAAACTTGAGAGAGCGCGGGATATGTTGACGAACCGGAAGAGGCTGCAGAGAGAAAGGCTGAAAAATCTGCGGAGAACATTCAAGGCGAAAAAGCAGGATGCGATTAAAGATCAAAGACGGCTCGAGAGCTTTTTTACTGCGCAAATGCGGTCGTTGAGCAAGCAAGAGCAAGCACTGAGGCGAGCAATAGCCAGGAAGGATGTACAGAAGTTGCAAAAAGAACAATTAGGGGAGAAAGTCGCCCAACTTGAGATACTGGAAGAGCGATACAAAAAGGAGGCGGAAGGCGCGCGGGAGGAGATAAAAAATTTACAGGGGCTTAAAGAGTCGGCGAGCTCGGCGGCCAGGATCGCCGAGGACGAGAAAAACGCCACGACAATCTTGCTGGAAGCGGAAAAGTCAAACCGCGACACAGCCGAGAAGGAGAAGAGCGCCGCGCTTGTTCTTCTGGAGGAGGCGACAAGGGAGATAGAACGGCTTAAAGAAGACTTACTGAATACAAAAAAGAATAAATACGAGAAAAAAATTGAGAAGGGACTGGAAATAGTGATTGAGGACTTGGGCTCCACGAACTTGCACCGCGAGCCTATGGATTTGATTGAAACAGGCAGAAAAAGACAGCGAACCTAATCCACGGGGGCGGGTTTTTTCTTCTTGGGAAAAAGCAGTAGGTTCGGCGGGGGTCGTTTTCTGAATACGAGCCTTAATGAGGAGGCGTCGTCGTCGGAGTCGTCGGGGCACGGGGACTCGGACAGGTAGCCGATCGCGGATTTGGCGTCCTGTTCTGCGAGCATGGGCAGGAAAGTGTCGTGGTTGTTGCAGCCCCGGCATTTGCATTCTTTGGTGCATTCGCTCTTCGCGGCGAAACAAACGCAGTATTTTTTGAGACACCTGGAGTTCCGACAGTTGCACTTCAATTTGGTCTCGGCCAGGATGCCTGCTTCAAGAGCGTCGCACTTGTAGCGCATGAGTACCACGCTGTTTTCGTGGTTTTCGCAGTCTCTACACCGGCACTCATTGGCGCACAATTTGCCTTGCGCAAAACAGTCGCAGTATTTTTTCAGGCACCGGGTTTGTTTGCAGTTGCAGAACACGGTTTTACTACTACTTTGCGGTGGTGCGAGCTCGTCGAAGTCGAAGTAGCGGACCAGTGCGGTGCCAACGTGGTCCATTTTTTTCTCTTCCTCCTTGTCTTTCTGTTGCGTTTCCCCTTCTTTTCCTCCCTTTCCCTCTTTTTTTTTCTCGTCCCTTTTTTCAAATTTTTTCCCCTTGTCTAGCTTTTCCGTATTGCTTTTTGATCTTTTTTTTATCCTTTTTTATCTTTTTTGTTGTTATTGCAGGCTGCAGCCGCCGCCGTTAGATTAAAAAAACACACAAAACAGGGGAAAACAGGGAAAAACAGGGAAAAACAGGGAAATGTCTTTGATATCAGAGAAGCATTCCTTTGAGAAGAGGGAGCGCCTTAGCGAGAGCCTGACCGTGCTGTCTTTTGATTGCGGCATGCTGAATTTTGCGTACTGTTTGCTAGAGGGCGTGGACGACCCGGAGAAAGAGTTCGACATAAAGCTCTGGCAGCTGTTCTCGATCAATTCGCTTTCGGCGAGCGAGGCGGTGTCGAATTTGAAGCAGGAGCTGGACGGGCGTCCGTGGATGTTGCAGGTCGACCACGTGATTATCGAGGCGCAGGTGCTGTCGAACAGCTTGATGAAGACGATTTCTCACGCGTTGCAGATGTATTTCATTTGCAAGAGCGACGTGCCCGTGCACTTCATTTCGCCGAAGAACAAGTTCAAGGTGACGAAGGTGCCGGAGCCGGATAACGTGAGCGGCCACGCGAAGAACAAGAAGGTGGCCATTCTTATGGCGGAGAAGTTGTTGTCGAAGCAGAATAACCGTTACGCGCTGGAGTATTTCCGTAGCCACAAGAAGTGCGACGACCTCGCGGACTCGCTACTGCAGGGGGTGTACTTCCTTCGCTTGCTGCACCAGAAACGCATGACGAAGAACAAGATTATCGGGTTCTTGAAGGGTCAGCGCAGGGAGGTGACCGTCATTGATGAACAGGAGAGCATAAAGACCACGAAGACCTTTAAGGCGGACAACGCGAACTTCAGGGTGGACGCTGCCACGGTCGAGAGCAGCAGCACCTGTTATAAGCGCGAGAGCAACGTGTAGTAGTTGTGGCGACGACGCGAAAAAAAAGTTGTTTTATTTTTTTCTTTTTCCTTTTTGTGTGAATTTCGTATGGGGCGCGATAGCAGCAAGAGGGTGTCCTTTTCGGGCAACGACCTGAAGATGGAGGAGGAGGCTCCGATCAGCAGGGAGAAGGAGGACGAGGTCGATGGGGCGAAGCGTCCGCGGCGCAGGATGTTTTTGTCGCTGTTGTTGGGCTTCGTGAGTTTGTGTTTCCTGTACTATTACCTTCGCGACCAGGGCTTTTTGGACCGGCTTTTCCAGAAGAAGCCCGAGCAGGCGCGCGCCGTGCTCATGCCGGCCGCGGCGACCGAGGATGCGACGGTGATTCACAGCGACCAGGAGCTGCTGGGTCTCGCGACCCGGTTGAAAGCCAATGGTTTCAAGATCTACGGCGTGAGCCAGTGCAGCTGGACGAGGAAGCAGCGCAATCTGTTCGGCACGGGCGAGGCGCGCAAGGTCTTCGAGAGCATGTACACGGAGTGCAGGAGCAGGGACGCCTGCCCGGCGAACATTCGCGGGTTCCCGACCTGGGCCCTCGGCGACCAGTCTTTCCCGGGGTTCCAGCCGTTTGAGGCGTTGCAGTCGATGGCGCGCGATTCCGAGGTGGCGCAGCCGGTGAAGATGTTGCAGCAGGAGGCGGAGCCGCTGGAGGAGAACGGCCTGGAGAAAAAAATGCCGCCCACTGCGTCGGGCACGACCGCGGCGACCGCTGCGACGACCGCTGCGACGACGGTGACGACGGTGACGACAGCGGCGGCGTCCGGGGCGTCGGACGAGGAGGAGAAACTGATGGTGCTCCTGCGCCGACTGATCAAGGAGGAGATCGCGAGCCAGCCCGCCGTCAAGGTGGAGAACGCGAGGGGCCAGACCGTTGCGAGACCGCTGGCGGTGCCGGACATGCCGGGCACGGCCCCGTGGAACGTGGGCCCCTCGGTGGCCGTCGACCAGGCGCTGCAGGGCAATCCGCCGCGCTCGGCGTTCCAGGACTCGCGGCCCACGGTCAGTATCAACGAGCAGATCCTGGCCGGTTTCGACATCATCAACCGCGAGAGCATGCGCGACCCGAAGGCCGCGGACTTTGCGAGCGTGCGCCTGCCGCAGGCGACCACGATCACCACGGGGGACGCCATGAAGGATAAGCGCGTCATGCAACTCTAGCCCCTTCTTCTGCTCAGGCTTTTGCGATCATTTCGCTCGTTATATTTTTTAGTCGTATAATCATCCACCATGTCGTGAAATCGAATCTTATTTTCCGCGCTAAGAGCGTGCCACGCTAGCCTCATCTTATTTGTCATGTTGCGCGTGATGCGCTCCACCTGCGCCTGTCTCTTTACTGGGTCGAGTTTCTGGTCTATGCCTTTTAATTCCTTGCGCGCCTCGTAAATCACTTGCGCGATGATTTCTGCTGCCTCCTTTTGAACACTAAAGTCCCTGGCGCTGATGCGGTAGCCGAGGTACGAAATCGGCACGACAAACGCCGCCGCGATAAGCACGGCAACCGGCAGACTGAGCGCGCCGAAGTACCACATCGCCACGAACAAGGAGCAAATGATCACGTTGGTCGCGGCTAAGAGAAAAACGACATAGGACATCTTTTTTTTTGATCGTCAGGTTCTTTGGCGAGGACACAGAAAAAAATGTTTTTTTTGCGTAGACAGCAAGAGCAGCATGGACGACCGCAGCCTGGTCAGCAGCCCTGTCATCCTGGTCCTCTTTCTCCTCGTGTGCTGCATGGTCGCCGTGCTGGTCGATCGACGCACGCGCTTGAGGGTCGAATACGCCAAGGCCGTAAAGTCGGCGGCGCCACCGATCCCGCGACTGATCCACCAGACCTGGAAAACGCACGACGTCCCGGAGCGTTTCGCGGCGGGGGTCGAGTCGTGGAAGTCGATGAACCCGGGCTTCCGGTACAAGCTGTACGACGACGCGGAGTGCAGGGCGCTCGTGTCGTCCGCGTACCCCGAGTTTCTCTCCTTTTACGACCGGCTGTCGTCCGGCGTGCAGCGGGCGGACGTCTTTCGGTACCTGGTGGTCCACCAGTTCGGCGGCGTCTACGCGGACCTGGACACACACTGTTTGCGGCCGATCGCCGAGGCCCTGGAGGACGCATCCGTCGTCACGGGCGAGGAGACGAACCAGTACCAGTTCCAGTTGCTGCAGTGGTTTTTTGCCGCGAGGCCGAAAATGGACGTCTTGCTGGACGTGGTCAGGGAGATTCGGCGCAGGGTGGAGCCGGATAACCGCTCGAAGATGCTGCAGGACCCGCGCTACGCGGCGAGCGGGCAGAAGGAAATGGCGAAGACGCTGTACGAGACCGGCCCCTGGGTGTTCACGGATGTCCTCGAGGCTTCGATCAAAGACGGGACAGTGAAGGTGTTTCCGCCGTGTAGTTTTGGTTGCTCGACCGAGCCGGCGGAGGGCACCGTGCTGTACGTGCGACACGACTACGCCGGAACATGGAAGAAATAAGGACGATTGTTTGTACCTGGAAATATATGTTTGTTTTTGCATATTCACTGTGGCAACCACAGGGACTAAAGGGACTGATGTCGCAATTCCTCGAACGCGGGAAGCGAGATCGACCGATTCAGCGTGAACAGTTTGATGTTAAAGTAGAAGGGCAGACTGGTCTGCGGGCGAACATTTCCCGCGAGGCGGAGCCGAAAGGTCAGCGAATTCGTTTTGGCGATCGGCTTTCGCAGTAAGCGCATGCGCGACCCTGTCTCTGGCGAAGTGAGAATCACCGACTGGATTGCCGGCAAAAAAATTCGCGCAAACGGCTCGTCCGGGGAGAATTCATCAATAAACACGTCCAGAAACCGGTACAAATTTATTCCGGCGGCCCGCGAACTCTGCACCGCCCTTGCCGGAGTACCATAGTACGATATTTTCGTGAAAGCGATATCCACCTCATCAAAGCCGAATATCGGCGCGACCGACAAGGCCCTGTTGGGCCCCGTGCCGAACAGAAACTCGCACTCTGTGCTGTCGCGACTCGCCGCAAAACCAGGATAAATCAGCGTTCTGCAAATCAGCGTCACCAGCGTATTCGGATCTGCTATTGGCACAATGTCCGCCTTTCCACCGAAATCGGGGTCCTGGAGTAACTTCTCTCTAAATGCGCCGTACAATATTGAAAGTAAATCCGCCGCGCGCGATTCTGGGATGTGATAGAGGAAGGTTGTCCGCGGGAACTGAATACTAAACATTTTCCACTGGCCCCCATAAATTAGAGCATTTCGCAACCGAAAATCAAGCATGTACCGATCCGTGAATTGCGACAGCGCGAACAGCGGCACATTGTAATTCTCGAGTTCCATGCCGATCACATTTGTCAGGTAATTGGGCGGAGTGTACACAAAATCGCTTTTACCCGCGATAGAGGTGGTGTACTTGCTCGACGAAGAAACAAAAAGCGTCGACACGTTCACAAACGACTGCGCGCCGCCGTCCTCTAGGAGCACCATGCTGCTACTGTATTCGCCGCCTCAACTAATAACTACGCCCCGATTTTTTTTTCTCCTGCTTCTTCTGTTCGCTTTGTTCCCTTTTTCCCTTTTCTCCTGATGCCGCTTGTCACGGGATCCAACGACGAATTTGAGCACCTTCAGGTCGAACGAATTTTTACTGACTCCAGTGAACGCCGGCCCGGTGACACGGTCGCTGACTATGTTTTTGTGCTCAGGAAACGCCTGCAGAACGTGGTCGGCATCGAACTCACCGCCTTTGCGATTCCATCAAGCGTAACACCCACGTTCTCCACGGGCGTCAACGATTCCATCGACTTTGAACTCAGCCAAGGCGCAGTCACGAAGGTCTTTCACGCCGTTATGCCCTCCAACTCCTTTGAGTACCAAAACATTTCCGTGCCTTATTTAAACTACGTCTCTGTACTACAGCAGGTACTTAATCGCACCATCTTTTTCGACCCGGACTTCGGCGCAAGTGGAGCGACACCTGCATTTTTCTGGACGCAAAGCGTGCCAGAGCTCAAAACCGTTATTGGAGTGTCTGGAGGGGCCATCTTGCGACTGCTCTTCTCCTCCGGTATCAACGCTAAAACAAATGCGCGCGCCGTTATGGGATTCAACGAGAGCGACTACGTCATTCCCGCTGGATCATACATCTTCTCCGACTTTGCCGTCAACCTAGAACCGTTCGATCACATCGAAGTCCACGTCGACGAATTCCGCGAGTACACACCAATCGCCAGGATATACAACGGATACACCGGCGGCTCGGTAATGCTACAAGACGCGTCCCACACCAGATTCCGCTACCTAAAAGACGCGCCACCGCGAATTCTTGACAAGTTGACAATCAGATTGCGCCTGCCTAACGGCACCCCAATTGAGAACGCATTCAAGAATAACCACTCCCTGACCTTTACGGCGATCTACCTCGCGCACAACGCCAATCCGGTTCCGCGCTACGTCAAGATTCTGCAGTCGCTATAGTGCGCTACTACATGCTGCCCGGAATGGGACTGCTCAGTATGACAACCTGCTTCGCGAGAGAGGCTCTTTCAGGTAAACCGGGGCGTAGAAACCCAGGGATCGTTGAAAAATATACCGTCACGAATGTCCGGCGGGTATACGGTGGCGTTTTGTCCAATGTCGTGGTCTCTAAGAAGAGGGGCTGGAGCGGCATTTTCGGATTTGCACAGAAAGGGAGAAATTATTTTTTTTCTCTCGTCAAACTGCGACCCGCCCGCCGTATTTCAGATGAGCTCAACAATCATCGGCGACACTTCCAGAAACTTCGTTACAATCATGAATGTGACACCCTACAAATCGGACGGTATCTACTACGCGTCTTTGACCTTCGAGTCCAACGCCAACGAAGAGCATCTAAACGTGCAGCTCGCGGACCGTATTGTTGTTAAGGCAAAAGCGATTGGGGGCACCCTGGTGTCGACTTTGCTGACCTACCCTACGCCGATTTTGGCGCAATACAACCTAATTTTTTGGTTCCAGAACAAAATTCAGCTGATTTACTTTACGCAGGGTATTGGTTACCCACAGGAGAGCCGGTCAATTTACTTTGTCTACGACTCCTACGCGCTGTCGCTGTTACCTTAAGAAGTAACTTTGCCGCCTGTAATAATCTAGCTAATATTATAAGTAAAAGACATGCACGTGGTTACACTGGCTTGCACCGCTGCCAGTGCCAGAGCTTCGATGGGACCCCACAAAGATGTTGGTGCCCGACGGCGTCCAGGAGGTGACGTCTATGGAATGCGACGTCAGCTGATCTCCGTGGTACACCGTCGCTAACCGCTTGGGGCCAAACCATCGGACTTCAATTGTGTCGAGTATAAAGAGACCCTCATGACCCTTGTATTGAATTCTTTCAACATCAGTACTATCAGAAGACTGAAAGTTTCTGTACGACCCCAGCTGGGTGCCGTTTGTAAAAAACCCGTTTCTTCGGTTCACTGTGTCGTAAAGGTAGGCGAGCCCACCGTTTGTGGTTAGCTGATTTGTTGTAAAGACGCTCGACCCGCCAAACCCGTACACGATGTGACTTTGCGACGTATCTGTTAGATTATAACAAACCCTCATGGCGAAGTCACGGGTGAAATCAAACCCGGCGACGTTAAAATTTAGGACGCTGTAACCAAAAGCGTCGCGACTAAATCTCACCCTTTTGTCGTCGACTGTAGTAACAAAGATTGCGTCTCCAAGAATCGTCGCGCCCGCGAGCAGATTCGGGTTGCCGTCGTATCTTGCAGACCACGCGAATCCGCCGCCACTTCCGCCGCCCCCTTCAACCGCCGCCCAAGCAAGAACCCCGCTGCCGTTATTTTTTAGGTAGCCAGTGGCGTTTGCGGACGGCAGTGTGAGCGCGTGGCTTGTTGTCGCTGGCGCTGCCTGCAACGTTAGTTTACCGCTGGTGTCGCCGTCTAAAACAAAGATCTCCGAGGTCGCGGTGTTAATTTTGGAGCTCTCGGCGTCAACAAGGCCGGTCGTGGTGATGCCCTGAGCCGCCACGACCTTCTTGCTAATTTCGAATTGGGCGTTGGAGCTGAATGAGATTACATTGGCTTTTCCGTTATTTGTGTAGATAAGGGAGGTGTTGTTAAGGGTTAAGGACATTGGGTTGCACGCTTGGTTGCACACTTGGTTGCACACGAGAGACAAAAGATTTTATTTTTTTTGTTACAGGTTATAGGTTATAGGTTACAGGTTATAGGTTAGGTTATAGGTTACAAAAAGCAAAGGTTGAGGCTGTATACAACGTTATAAAATCCACTCACAAAAATGTGTGTCCCCGCGGGGGTCCAATCGGTAATGTCCGTCGAGTGTTCGATGCCTTTTGTTTCACCTCCGTAAACTATGCACAAACGGCGCGACCCAATTGTTCGCACTTGAATCTCAACCGAGTTAACGTCATTAAAGGCCCATTTCACGTCTTTTATATGAGTTATTGCGCTTCCATTCCTCCAGATACGACATGCTTGAGTTACACCCCACTCATATCTGAACGCGATGCCGTTATTTACGGTTAAATGGCCGGTGAGAAAGGGACTGGAGCCGCCAAAACCGAAACTAATTTTGTCAGGACCAAGGTATTGCAAGCGCAAACTAAAATCCCGTGTAAAATCAAACCCGCTTACATTCCAGTTAAATACACCAACATTGTTGGCATCACCAAGCCTTAATCCGTTATTTAATCCGGTACGAAACCCGTGCAAGGTTGCGTTAACCGTCTGATTGGATATAGGGTCCCCCTGCGATTGGTCCCAGAAAAAGAACCCCTTGGGTCCGCCTTGCACCACGGCCCATGTAAGAGATCCGGTCCCGTCGTTGGACAAATAGGAATCTTCCGCGCCCTGTTCAGAGGGAAGAGAGAGCGTGTAATCCGAGGTCGCTGGCGCCGCTTTGAGCGTCAGCACGCCGCTTGTGGCGCCACGCAAGGAAATCTGGCCAAAACTGGGCGGCTGCATGGATGGGGAGCCCACGCTTAGACCGGTCGATACCAGACCGTGGGTCAGCACCGGTTTGTTGATTTCAATGTTTGAGTCCTGGTTGAGGCTGATTGACAAAACGTCGACCGTGTTTTCACCCGCGCTAAAGTTAAGGGACGTAGGGCTTAGGCTCATTTGCTGTTTAGGTAGCTAAAGCAAAAGATTTTATTTTTTTGGTTACAGGTAATTAAGAATTATACCACGGACAATCGTATAGGGAAAAGTTCCGCTGGTCGTAGCAAAAAAAATGTGCGTGCCTCCTGGGGTCCAGGACGTAACGTCGGCGCTTAGCTGGAGGGCGTTCATGTTCCCCATAAAAAAATTGGCCATTCGTTTATTACCAACTTGGCGTACCTCGATTGTGTCGAGACGGAACCAAGAAGGTTGTAATGACTCTTGATTATAAAAACCATTAGTTATATGGTTGAGCCCGCCCGTAGGTACCAGACTCTGTCCGTTTTTGTACCATTGACATCTTTCGCCCATAGAAAAAGCAACCCCATTGTTTGCTGTGGTATGGTTACTTGAAAATGCTGAAGAACCGCCAAAACCAAAATACACGGAACCACCATTAAATCGATAATCGATTTGCATATAAAAGTCGCGCGTGAAGTCGAACCCGGTTACATCAAATCCGATCCGACCCGCAACGTTCAGATTTACGCCAAGTAGGGAATTGGCGTTATTAACTGGATTTATTGTATAAAAAGCCCCATTTGTATACCCCCCTTCCAAAGTTGCTTTACGACCCATGGATGAAAATTTATTGCCCCATGATGTTCCGTTGTATTGGTACGAATATGCAAAGCCAGTAACACTATATACACCGGCCGACCTTTCGCCTTTAGCGCCCACAACAAGCTGGTTGTTCGCAACAGAAACTTTTTCGCCGTACTGACCATTGGTACCGTCTTTATCGCCGGTCGGACTCAATTTTTCTCCGAAGACCCATGATGTGCCATTATAGCGGTACACGTACGCATTACCATACGAGGCACCGGCGGATTCGCCGATTGCTATTACATTGCCCGAAACCTGCACACTGCAACCAAATCCACCATAATTTGTTCGAGTAGGTGCACTTAATGTCGCTTCAAAAGCAAACGCGCTTCCGTTCCAACGGTAGACATACACAGCACCAGCTAGGGTAAAACCAACGAAATTCTCTTTTTGTGCTCCGACTGCCAAGACGTTACCGGAAAGAGATACGTCACAACCGAAATCGGCGGAATGATTGTAGGAGGCGCCGGTTGGGTGAATAATCAAGGAGTAGTCGGACCAGCTCGACCCGTTCCAAGTGTACAGAAATGCGGCACCAGGGGTGGCATTAGCGGCACCTGCAACACCCGCAGAGCTTAGGTTTAATAACGGTGCGCCAATAACAAGTTTATTATTGGACACGGACAGAGATTGTCCGAAAAAGGCAGATCGAAGGATGGTAATATAGCTGACATGAGGAAGGCCGGGCACTAGTTTTATCTGGTCGCCCCAGCCCGACCCTGTCCATTTCCAGGTATACACACCGGGAGCACCGGGCGCTCCTGCAAATAGTCCCGGGGTCCCAATTGTCAAGTTGTTTTCGATGAACACGGAAGTTCCCAAATTGTAAGGGGTCCCAGAAGTGGTATGGTCATCAGCATAGAGTTTTGTTTCGTTGGACCAGGCTGAACCGTTCCATTCGTACACATAAACAGCTCCGTTGTTGTAAGCATTGTTTGGTCCGTCATCGAATTTAGCACCTATAGCGACTCTGTTGTCTGAGGCGCAAACACTGCTGCCGTAATTTGCGTTGGCCTCTGGGTCCGAGGGCAGTAGTTTTTGCTCGCTGTTCCATTTTTTGCCGTCCCAAGTACCCCAGGACGAGCCGTTCCAACGATAAACGTATGCGGCCCCGCTGTTTGCAAGGGCATTATTTAAGCCGTCGTCTAGTTGCGCCCCGACAATTAAGACGTTTCCTGAGGGAGACAGGGATACGGAATTGCCGAATTGATGACCGCTTTCAGTATCGACCGGAATAAGTTTTGTTTCCGCCGTGGGGTCTTGGTCCATTTCGGCGATCCACAAGAACCCGGTGCCGTCGTTAGGGGCCGCTGGCGCAGCTCCAGCGTTCTCCCAAGAAAGGTTTCCCTGGCCGTCATTTTTAAGGAAGTCGCCACTGGTGAGAGCCTGGGCTGCGGGCATGTTGAGGGTGTTAGTAGCTGTTGTTGCGTTCGATTGAATGGTGACTGCACCGGAGGTGGAACCTCTAATTTCCATGGCGCTAAAGTTAGAGCTTGCACTTACGGCGGAACCATCGGGCACGGTTAGAATATTTGTTTCGAAGCTTTGCTTGCCGACGATGGGTTTGTTGAATTCAATGCTTTCACCGGAAAGCGGTATTACGGTGCCCGAAACGTTGGCGGTGTTGGTAAAAGTTAGTGAGGTCGGGGTTAGGGTCGCGGTGGGTGCTGGCATTGTAAGGTTTTCTCAATTTTAAAGCAGAGATTTTTTTCTTTGTTGACAAAAACACTTCAATAATGCCCTTCGGTTATTTCAATACGCCAACGAGTACGGGTATCGCGGACTTGAATAACGTGGTGGGCACCCCAAGTAACGGAGATTCGCTGGTGTACGACGACGTTTCAAAGGTGTGGAGGTTCGAGGGTATTAGCGGCGGGATCACAAACAGAAGCGCGGCGGTTGATCCATCGGCCACAGACGATTCGTCGAGCGGTTTTGTGCTAGGATCTGTTTGGTACAACACGGTCACGCAAACCTCTTGGGTGTGTGTGTCCCCGAGCGGGGGCAATGCGAAGTGGCTGCAGACAGGGGCGAAGAATAATTTGAGTGCGGTGGTGGATCCAGTGGTCACAGATGACGCGGGATTGGGTTATAGTAGAGGCAGCCTGTGGATCAATACGGCAGCGTCGCGTTTCTTTGTGGCGTCCGCGACGAACCTCGGCGCTGCGATCTGGGTAAAATCAGGCAATGTGGTGAGCAATGCGTCCAGCGTTAATAATGGAATAACCTGTTTTGACGGGGTAAGCGGCCTTGTGGTGAAAAGCAGTGACGTGACGATCAGCAGTACGGCTGACATCGCTGGTGCCAAGTCGCTTGCGATGAGCGGATCGGTCAGTGGGACATTCACCATGCAACCAGCCGGCACAACGTCCAGCTATGCAATCACGATGCCCGCGACACAGGGAGCGAAGGGCTCGTCGCTGGTCAACAATGGTTCGGGGTCGCTGGCCTGGCAGTTGGCGGGCCAAGGAGGGCTCTGGTGGTCTTCGGCCGCACACGGCAACCCCACGGTGGCACCGCAGAGTATTCTGGGTGTATTTTCGGGTTCTGCTTACTGGAGCGAGACAATCGTCAACGGAGTTACCAGCAGTTTTGTGGTGCTAACTACCACCACAAGCAACCAGACAGGTGCGTGTAATTGGAACGTGCCGTCCTTTGATTTCACGCGCGACTTCATTCTCCGGGTCGGTTTTAAACAGGATACCGGTGCGTCAGGGGTGCAATTCGGAGTGGGCGGGTCAACGCCTTTCGCGAGTGCGAGCACCGCCAATGGCGGTCTGGCCTTTTCGTACAACACCGCGCCGAACAACACGAATTGGACTCTGAACGGCTCCACTGTTGGAAAAACGGTGGGTTTTCTCGACGGGGTGACGCACGAAAATGCTCATATGACAAGCTGTCTTGTTGTCAAGACCTTTTTGGACAAGCGGGGGGCTGTACTGTACCACGGCGACAATGGCGCCGTCGTCAACGCGTTCGATTGCACGGCGTGGCAGCCTGGTGGGCAGTATGTTTTTGTCGGTGCGCGAACGGCGGTCTCCGATGCTGTGCACGTGTGCAAAGACTTTAGTTTGGAATACATATAGAAGCATATTCATTTGCTGTTATTTTTTTAAGTGTACAAAGCGTTACGCGTACTCCATGATGTAGACCCCGCCGGTCCCTCCATTGCCGCCGGAATAAACATTTCCGTTTGTTTGAAAAGCGCCGGAAGCTCCTCCGCCAACTCCGTTTTTACCAGGTACCCCATTTTGACCGGCAGATACACCCGCTGCACCGGAGCCTCGCCCTCCGCCCCCGAATACGGAATGCCCGCCACTTCCAGCGTGATTTGCTCCGTTCAGGTAATTTTCTGCCCGAAAACCCTCGCTGCCCCAGACAGTATAGCTGCCGATGAGCACGGAATTGATCGCGGTCGAAGTGCCTGCAACAAGCTCGGGTGATTCGACCCACGAAACGCCACTGTCCTGGCTAATTCCCCCTGCACCGCCTCCGTTGCCAGTGATTGACGATCCGTTATAGGAGAAAGTCGTGTTTTCGCCCGCAGAGCCGGCTGCGGCAGAGCCTCCTGCTCCGCCTGCTCCGACCGTGATCGAACCTGAGAGGCTGTCGTTGATTGCAAAGAGACCCACTCGGCACCCGCCTCCGCCGCCGCCCCCGCCCACGCATTTGGTGGCACCCCCCAGTGCACCCCCGCCGCCTCCACCTCCGCCGATGACATAGACCAAGGCGCGGGAACAGCCGGTGCTTGGCGTATACGTCTGCACACCGGCATTCGTAAAGCTTTTTGCGCCTAGCAATTTCCCGGTGCTTGGAATTACCGCCCAGCTTAAGACACCCGCGCCGTCATTACGCAGGTAACTGCTGGAGAGGCCATTTTGCGAGGGGAGGGTCAGAGTATGCGACACCGTGGTGGCGGCAGCTTGCAGGGTGAGGGAGCCAGAAGTTGATCCGTTAAGTTCGACCTGGGACGCAGCGAGATTGTCGAAATCGGAGGAAGCAACAATTTGTCCGCTGTCAGAGACGGCCACCTGTGATGTGGTCACCTGGTTGATGGTCGCGGGTTTGTCAATGGTAAATTCATTTACGGCGAAAGAAAGGTTTCCGGTGTTTGCTGAGGCATCAGTGAAGGACAGGGAAACGTTGTCAAGACGAGAGGAGGCAGGCATTTTTTGCTACTCAAGATTTAGATTTTTTTTTTTTCGCTTAAAAAAATCTTTTGTCTATTGCCATGTAGAAGATGGCAAGTACCGCGAACCTTAGTAACGAATCACTCGTCTTCGCCAACGCAGACACGGAGGGCAGTGTTGCGTTCGCCGAAAACAAATTCACGGTCGACAAATCCACCCTTGTAGACCAGTTAAATGTGTCACAGAACGCTATAACCGACAGCGTTTACACGCTCTCCGCGAATTTCGACACCTTACAGGCGAACCGAGTCGATCTTAAGGGAGCATCTTCTGGAACGGTCAGTGTGCAAGCTGCTGCCAGTACAACGCCTCACACTTTGACACTCCCTTCTACGGAGGGCGGTGAAAACACGTATTTGTCAAACGATGGCGCAGGGGTTCTGAGTTGGGGCGCTCTTCAAGGGACGGGCACCTTGATCGGATTGCAGACATTTACGAGCGCCGGTGTGCAGACGTACACGCCCACGAGCGGGTGCAAAAATGCGATTGTTTACGCGATTGGTGGCGGAGGGGGGGGGGGAGGAGCATTTGCGGGAAGTACGCGTTCGACTGGTGGTGGTGGCGGAGAGGGGGGGTGCAGAGTTGGTCTGTTTGTTGTGTCTGGTGGCGTCACGGGTTCTGTTTCCGTTGGCGCCGGGGGGCAAGGAGGGGGGCCGAACAACCCGGAAAACCACGCAAACTTATGGGGCAGCCTCGGGTCTAACACCACTTTCACGTACAATGGTTCGACAATCACGGGAAACGGGGGCCGCAGAGGAGGAAATGCGACGAACAACAATTTTTCCTGGACAACCATGCCTTTGCTGTCAGACAGCAGTTCCACCGCGATAAACGACGTTCTACTTAGCAGCTACAGCGTCTGGGGCAAAAATGGATTCCGTGCGGACATCTACACTGAGCCGCAAGTGGTACACGGAGGTAGCGGAAGTTCAAGTATATTTGGCGGCGGCGGTCAAGGCCAGGGGACGCTAATTTATGCTGGAAACGATGGGTCACCTGGAAAGAATGGGGTTGGCGGCGGGGGTTCCGGTGCGTACCAAAGCGATGGCGTTGCTCGCAATGGGGGCGACGGAGGCTGCGGCGGCGTGTACATCTACGAGTACGCGTGATCAACTTGATGGTTAACCTTAACCCAATTTTGAATTTTGAATTTCTTTCAGTCTCTTAGATTAAAAACTACTGTTTTTTTTATTGTTTTTAGGTACGAAACGATTAGTATTTTCTTCTTGCAACAACAAAGCGCGAATGTGGGAGCAGTTTGATTACCATGTGCTTGACGTGCTGAAGCTGGTTTGTAAGCACCTGCACAAGAACTTGTACGTGGGCCTTGTGAGCCTGACGCTGATGAAGCGTTACTGGGAGTCCATTGGTGCGCGGACCACAATCAATCCGTGTGTCCTGCTGCTGACGTGCACAAATATCGCGATGAAGCTGGAAGACGCCAATTGCAAACACATGGGAGAGATTTGCGCTGCGCTTAGCAAGGTAGCGAGCACGAAGCCTTTTTTTTCACTGTGGGCGCCCAAGAGCGGGTACAGGGAGCGGGCGCTACGGCTGGAGATGCTGGTGCTGAAGCGTATCCGTTTCCGGCTTTTTGTGCCAAATGCGCACGCGCAGCTGCAGAGAGAGACGCTGACAAGAGTGCAGTTCCAGGATGCCTGGGCGCTACTGACGCTGTTTCACGCGAGTGGCCTGATTTTGACGAAAACGGCCCCTGAGCTGGTGAAGAACGCAGTTAAATTAGCGACCGCCGGGGAAACAAGCGAGTCGAGCCAGGAATCGTGGGACCAGGAGACGTGTTTATGTATCAATTTGGCGAATCAGGAGGCGCGTCGAAGGATGAATGAAGCAAAACGTTTTCAATACGAGGCTCTTTTTATTTAATTAGAGGTAACAAAAAAAATCAATCTTTTGCGCTCACATTTTTTATACGCCACCTTGCGCGCGAACAGTGATACCGCTGATGGATATTCTACTGGGCGCGAGAATGGATATTTGTCTTCCTTGTGTCATTTTCAGTGTCATGCGAAACGCGCTGCCCTCGGGTATGCGAATGATTGTCGTCGCGCTTGCGCTTTTTTTCGTAATTGGGATCACGAGCTCGGACCCCGGGATGAGGGCATTCGTCTGCGCGTCGTACCAGGCAAAGGACGCGGGGGCGGCAGATGCGAAAATGATGTAGGAGATCATGTATATGCCGGGGAGCGTAAGCGTCACGCCGTTCGCGTCGACGAGCAATCGTTCGTCGGCGTTGTTTTCCTGGTAGCTCGGGACGCCCAGCGGAATGACGGTCGTTGCGTTCAGTTTCGCGCTCTTGAGGTCGAAGGTGATGAGGGGCGCCTTTTCTATTCCGTTTATGCGCAGAGTAAGCGTGCTGGCGTCCTGGGACATTTTTTTGATCGCATTGTCCTTCAGGGCGAATTGGCTAACGGCGTATTGGCTGAAGTTTGTAACCTGTTGTCGCAAAAGCTCGATGTCGTCCTTGGTGTCACTGCTGCTGAGCCCGAAGGACATGAAACCATACGCGGCCATGTGCGTTGAAAAAAGGGACAGAAAATAATTCTCTTTTGCGCCTAAGCTCTAGCTCTCCTCTTTTTTTTTCTCTTTTCCTTTCGTATGCGCAATGCCGATCAAGCCCATCTTCGTCCAGCAGGTCTCGGAAAGAACGGTGCCCACGGTAGAGGGCGTAAAGTTCGGGGGCCAAAAGTTCACGAACACGTCGTCCCAGCAGCTGATGCCGGGGCAGCTCCGGTCTTTTTTCGCAAACAACAATCACGGAAGGTTGCTGAACGAGGTGTCGCTTCCGCAGAACAGCACACCGGATCTGGCACGGCAAATTGTGGACTTGTCTTCAACCAAGTCGATGTTCTCGGTGGACCGGACGCGATTCGACCAGGCGTTCACGGAGGAGACGGAGTCCAAGCGAACGGCCTTTTTGACCCCGAGCATGGCAAGCTGGGGCGTGCCGCTAGACAGGACCGAAATGCGTTGAATGGGAAGAATAAACTTGATTTGAGTTCGGCGCAGATAGAGTCGTTGCGCGCCGCCTTGGCCAAGGTGTCCCTTTCCGCTGACGACCAGAAGAAGAAGAAGAAAAGAGACGATTTAGCGGGCGCGATCCAGGCGCGACTGGACATTTTGCGGCGCGTGGATGTCAAAACTCGTGTGTGCGAGCCCTATTTTAGCGCGACAATCGCGGGCAGGGTCGAGTGCAGCGCGGACCTGGATTTTCTGGTGCGGTTCCGTGTGCAGAAGAAGATGGCGGTGTTCGAGAACCTGCACTTGGTTCTGGATTTGAGAGGCCTGTGGTGCGAGGGCGACGTGAGTGGTTTTTTTTCGGCGTGGGCGCTATTTGTGCTGACGAGATGCGACCGGATCACGGTCCTGCAGCCGAGCGACGCGGCGACCCGCGGGCTGGTTTGCTCCGTTGTCGACGCGGTAAATGAGTCGTTTCTGCCGGTGAGCGTGGTCGACGGGGATGGTGGTCTGTCCGCGTTTTTGCCCTTTCCGCCCCTTTCTTCACCACAGGTACTTGATGGCGAGGTAGCGCGAGGTGATGAGGCGCCCGCGCCGGTTTCTGATCGCCTCGCTTTTGAGCCTGCTGCCACCGTGTCGCAGTAAGAAGCGCTGGCGGCGCGCGGGGTCGAGGTGGTCTTTCGATGCGAAAAGGCGGAGCGGCGTGGCGTCGCGATAGTGCTCGTAGCGGCGGTCGCCGAAGTGGAGCACGCGGTCGCCGCCGGGTCCTCCGCGAACGAGGGCCTGGTATTTTTTGTGTTTCTTTTTCGAGGCGCGAAGCTCGACAACGCGTTCACGGGGCATTTGACGGGCGCTAGAGGCACCAAAGAAAAAAAACAGGGAAAGCGAAAAAAGGGGCGTGTTTTTTTTTCTTTTCTTGCCAGTGGAAAAAATGGCGGTCGATTTCAACGATTCGGTGAAGCAGCTATACAATGTCAAGAGATCGCTGAAAATGCTGAACGATGGTGTCAAATTTGAGCGGCAGAGCCTGAAGCGCAAGCTGGACGAGTTGCAGGAGAGCGTCAAAAGCTACATGCTGGCGAACGAGATTGACGCCGTGAATTACCAGACGGCCAAGTTTTCCGTGGTCACGACGAAGAAGCCGAACAGCCTGACGAGGGTCAAGCTCAAGGACGCGCTTTCTGCCATGTCGAACACCGTCGAGGCCGAGAAGCAGTTCGACTTCATAATTGAGCACATCGGTTCCGCGGAGTCCATCGTGCTGCGGCAGACCAAGGCGCGGAAGGCGGTGGAGCCGAAAGAGGCCAAGCAGCCGGTGCACCGCCCGCCGTACCGGGGCGACGACGACGACGACGACGACGACGACGACGACGACGACGACGATGATCGGTGATCAAAGGTAAAATAAAGCTATAAAATAAAATAAAGAAAAATATTGAATTCTCACGCGATTTTTTTTTTCTATGGAAAAAAAAGGTCGGCGCTGCTGGGTGTGTTGGATATGACGAGCGTCATCATCTATTTGCTTTTAGGCATGCTAGCCTTGGGAAGCGCGCCGTTCCTTTTCGGTTTTCTCGGTCTTAAGACCTGTCTGTTCGCGTGGTTTTTGGTGCTGGTGGGCGTGGGGAACCTGGCCGCGACCGAGATTCACGCGGACTACGTCTGCGACCGCGACTGCGACCGACCGCCCCTGCACGACAGGGGTTTCGACATCCTGGCAGATTCCACGCACGACACGGTCCTGGTCATGTGCGTGGATTCGGCGCCTGTGGTGGCCTTCTGTCTGCTGCTGCTGGGCATGTACCGTGAGCGGAACCAGGAGGGGGGCGTCGAGAGACGGGTTAGAATCATCCAGACGTTCGTGGTGCTTTTCGCCATGCGCTTTTTCGTCATGCAGGCCACGGCGCTTCCACCGGCGAAGCAGGGCAACGCGTCCCTGCCGCTGACAGAAAGCTTTCTCACGGGGCTGATTCCGGTGGGGCACAACAAGAGGGGCCACGAGTCCCACTACGACCTCTTGTTTTCGGGGCACATCAGCATGTTTTTGCTTTCGGTGCTGTGGTTGCTGAAGCTGGACGGGGCGCTGGATGGGCGATACGGTCGGTTGTGGATGGTTTTTGCGGGGGTGCTCTGCTGTTTGGTGGGGGCCGGGCTCGTCGCGTTGCGGATGCACTATACCGCGGACGTGCTGCTGGGGGTCATCATCGCGGGCCTGCTCTTCGCCAATGCGAGCAAGTGAGCGTATAAAATTTTCTTTTTTCCCCTTGGTAATCAGCGCGGATGGATCTTGCGGCGAAGCGTTTCATGCTGACTTTTGGCGGACGGGAGCAAAATGTTAATATGTTGCACGTCATTCTTTTTGCGCTTCTGGGCTGCAATCTCTTCCAGTACGCGACGGCCGGGGCGCCCGGGGGCGCGATGCAAGGGGCCGTAATGCCGGAGGACGGGGCGCTCCCAGCGCCCGGGCGGCGCCGCCAGCTGCGCGAAGGCCTCCTCGCGAAAGAGCGACCCTTGCTTGAGACAATGGCGACCCGTCAGGCGACCCGTCAGGCGACCCGTCAGGCGACCCGTCTGGCGATGCGCAACGCCTTTGCCTTCGGCATGACGGGGCTGATGGCCTCGCTGGTCGCGAGCGACCAGGCGCTGCCGGTGGTCTTTGCGCTAACCTGGGGAGCGATCGGCTGGGCGCTCACGCTGCGGTGCCGCTGGCTGGGTGTCGCAGTGGGCGCCGCCGCGGTGGTGCTGGTCGTGGCGATGATTCTGCGCACGTGGCAGGAGCGGTGGTCGGGCTGGTTGCCGGCGCTCGTGCTGACGGCGTTTGCCGTGGTCACCGGATACGCGGTGTGGAGCAGGCCCGCATCGGGCTCGCCGGTGCTGCTGCTGCTCGGCGCGTGCGTTTTTGTCTTTTTGTACCTGATTTTTCTAAGTGTGGACATCGCGAAGGGCGCCGCGCTGGCGGCGTCCGCGAATGATTTGTCTCTGACGGACTTTGTCAGGAAGTTGAAGACGGAGCTGGACCCAAAGACGAGGGCGCTGCTGAACGCGGGCCTGGAGGACGGCCGCCTGGGCGACGACCCTATCACGGTTTCCCGCAGACGCGTCCGCGCGGGCGATCTGCTGCCGACACAGACGCAGATCGACCTGGACAAGTCGGTGGGCTTTTACCTGGGAACGAACCCGGACGACACGGACCTCGTTGCTCTGGTGAAGAGCAATCTGTCCGGTGAATCACGGGAGTCGACCGCGCCGGCGATCACGGTCGCGACCGCGAACGGAAAGATGTACGTGATCGACGGTCACCACAGGTGGTCGCAGCAGTTGATCTTTGGCGGTGCGAACACCCTTCTGGCCTGCGACGTCATCGAGGCGGCGGACCGCGGGATCGACGACCCGGTGAAGGTGCTGAAAATAGTGCAGCTCGCGATCGCCGCGTCCATCGGCAAGGTGCCGGCCGCGACGGTGAACACGGCCCACGACGTTTTCGCGATGAACGAGAACTCGATTCGCGCGTACTACCAGGCCCCGGTGTCGGGCCCGTCGCCCAGGAAGAGCTGGGTGGTCTCGTACGCCAAGCTGGCGGAGATCGTGCCCGGCGGCGACGCGGTGCAATGGCTGGTCTCGCAGACGGTGCCGGTGATCGCGACAAAGCAGGCGCTGGGCGACCTGCCGCGAGAGGCCATGCCGCAGCTTGACGTCGGTACGAGCCCGGAGCACAAGTTGCGGCGTTTGAGCGCGGGGCACATTAACTGGGCCGCGCCATTTTAGGCCGCGCCATTTTTGGCCGCGCCTGATCTATTATGATTAGTAGCTCAGGTTCTGCTGGAGCCAGCTGGGCATGTCCGAGACGCTCTCGTCAATGGTGAAGAAGTGGAAGGTCAGGTACTGGGGAAAAAGGATCGGTCCGCTAACAAAGTCGCCGGGGTCCACGTCCTCTTCATAGCGGAGCTTGATGTGCAATTTTTCAATTTTGCGCGGCGGTTCGTTCTGATCGACCTCAAAGCGATAAATACTTTCGGTGATGTTGAGCCTGTTGGTGGTGTACGCCTCGTCCTTGAAGAAGATCCTCTGCATGGGGCTCTGGTTGCTCTCTTTGACGAACACGTCCAGGTAGTTCGCCCCGCGAAGCTGGACGGCGCCCGGGCTTTGCAGCGCGGTGACCGCGGGAGGAAGGACGTAGACCGCGGTGGAAGAGACGGGGTCGGAGGGCGTGTCCCAGCCCATCTGGTAAAATACGCTTTCCGCGCTGTTGGGCCCGCTCTGGAAGAGAAGGGTTAGGTAGGTCAGGCTGCCGAAGGGGAGGGTCGGGTCCAGTGTGCTGACGAGGAAGAGCGTGCCAAGCGTCGTGATCGGCACGACATCGATGTTGACCTTGTTTTTCCAGGTGGGGTTGGCGGCGATCGCGTTGTTCATGAGCGTGACGGTCGTTTGTACGTAGTCGCGGGTGGGGTCCTTGTAGTTTTGGTACGCGTAGAATTTGGTGGGGTAGGTGACGACAAAGTCGGCCGGTAGCGGCGAGATGTCCGTGTTTATTAGGCGAAAGTCGAGTTTGTTTGCGCCAGCGAGCTTGGTTGTCCGCGGCCAGAAGGAGGGCACGATGTCCCGAGGCAGCGACCAGTCAATGAGCTTGAAGCCGATAACGTTGTTGATCGTCTCCGGCAGCAGCACTTCGTAGTTAAAGTCGCTCTGGTCCTGGTCCGTTTTGTTCAGCGGGCTGGACACGGGCAGCTTGAATACACGCACACGATACTTGTTATTTTCTCTAGGAAAAATGTAGGTGGCCATGCTCTTGCTGGAAAAAAAGGGAGAAAATAATTTTCTGTTGTTTTTGTTGTCTGTTTCTCTTCTTTCTTTTCTTTTTCCTTTTTTCCCTTTTCTTTTTTTTCCAGTTCGCATCAAGACAGACGGACTGATTGGTTAGAGTGGTGGTGGTGGTTGTTAGAGTAGTATGGAAGGAATCGCGCTGATCCGATCGAGGGTGCCATTTCTGGTGACCCTGGTGCACGCGCTTCGCAAAATGGGTCTTCGTCGCAGCGGCAGGGACGACTTTGACGAGACCTGCGACAGTCTGGAGGAGCTGGTGCGTTATCTTTGCGCGGCCGACCTGACGACGCTGGAGGAGGACGACGGCGCGACGACCGCGCGGAAGAAGTCTTTGATGGTGCTGCGCTCGGAGGCGGAGCTGCAGGAGCTGAACAGTCTGGAGAAGCGCGTGCGGGCCGCGGACGAGGGTCTGCGCGAGGCGGTGAACAAAGCAAAGCTTTTCCGCGAGGAGGCCTTCGCGGAGCTTGCGGAGATGCAGCTCTTGCTGAACAATGAGCTGGTTAGCGCACAGAACCGCATGCACCAGGACCAGGACCAGCAGAACGAGGCGTGCAGGCCGCCCTCGCCCTGGAACTTTTCGCTCGATGTGTTGCTCGAGGCCCACCACAGCGAGCTGGTGCACCCTCGTTACACGACGCAGCCAGAGAATTCGCGGGACCTGGAGAACCCGCCGCCGCCGCCGCAGCAGGAGGAGGTCGCCTCGCCGCCGCCACCGTTGCAGGAGGTCGCCCCGCCACCGCCGCAGGAGGAGGAAGTCGCCCCGCCGCCGCCGCCGGCCGCGGGGGAGACGGACAAGAGTGGCACCCGGCGCGGTAGCAGCAGGTTGAAGCGGGCGGGCAGGGTTGAGTGAGTAAATAGCTATTTTTTAACCTTCTTAGTATATTACCTTTTTTTTCTTGTGGTCAGCGTTTGTTGTCGCTTTTCATGCGCTCGAGCTCGGAGTTGATCTCCTTTTCGCTTGGTTGTTTCTTTTCCGCGAAGAAGGCCGCGAAGGAGGAGGGCTCGTCGTCGTCGTTGTTGTCGCCGTAGAGCAGCGACGACGGCGCCGCCTGGGGCTCCTGGGACGACGGCGCCGCCTCGGGCTTCTGGGACGACGGCAGCGGCTCATCTTCTGTGCTCTTCAATCCGGCGATGCGGCGCTTCCTTTCGCTCATGGTGTGAATGGGTTTCATCTCGTCCGGCAGCCGCGGGTCCTCTTTTTCCTCCTCCTCCTCCTCTTCGTCCTCGCGGATCTCCCTGATTTCGGGCCTGACCCCGGACCTGACTCCGGGCCTGTTTTTGGACCGGGGCTCGGCCGTGGAGCGTTCGGCGGGAGCGGAGGTGACGGCGCCCGCGACGAAGGCGGTGCCCATTTGATCGGGGGCCATCCACGGGTGCACCTTCTCAAGCGGCTCACTGGCGGAGGGCGCGATGTCCTTCAGGTGCGAGGTCTTCGCGCCGCCCTGCTCGATCTTGGGCTGGCGGTAGATCCATTTGCGGTTCATCTGGCCCGGGCTCGAGGCGATGCCGAACTGGGTTTCGCCGTCGTCGATCCTGCTGCGGTTCGCCCAGTTTGCGTTGAAGGTGTAGTAGGGGTGCGCCTGGTGGAACTGGTTGGGCATCTCGCCGCCGAGTTGGCGGATGTACTCCTCGATGGCGCCATTGTCGAAGTTCATGACCTGCGGGGGGCGCATCAGCTCGGAAACGGGCAGCGGCTTGCGACCGCTCGGGTCCATGGGCGCGCGCTGGTACCCGTAGTTGGCCCGGGGCCCCTCGAGGGGGGGCGTGCCCTGTTTCTGCATGCGCGCGGTGAAGTCGTCCATCGCGTCCTCGCGCTTTCGGAACGGCGCAGGGGCCTCAAAGCGCCGGTAACCGAGGGCGTCGCTCTCTGCGGCGTCGCCCGCGGCGGCGTCGTCCGCGACCAAGCGGTCCGTGTTCTTGTAGGTCCCTCGGGTCGCCCCTCGGGTCCATCTTACGAAAATGGTCTCGTCTTTCCCTCCGAACACCCCCAGGAAAATCTCTTTCAATGCGGCGGTCGGGGTTTCGGCGGTCATGAACACGTAGACATTGCCCAGCACCATGCAAATAAGGGCAATCAAGAGCGCCTTGACGAAATGGAGAGGCCGTCCGTCCACCTGAGAATAAGTGCTCCACGCGATCGCCGCGATGAAGAAAAACAGGTCAATGGTATTGATTGTGGCTACAAAGCTGGACGTGGCGCGCGATTCGGGGTAGAGTAAATTGTGCGCTAGGAGAAACACGGCGGTCAGAAAGAGACCCAGCAGTATCTTCCATGGGGGCACTTTGCCGAGATAAACGATGGTGTATAACGCGCAGAGAACCGCGGCGGCTCGAGAGAAATTCCAGATATAAAAGCTCACTCCGGAGTTTGCTGCCCCCGTGCCGCTCTCATTTTCGCGCATCGCGGACGCGATCACCCGCTGGGGTTCGAGCATCGCGGGCAGGCCGACCGTCTCCGGTCGCGCCCGGCCCACCCCGACCGCGTCCCAGCTCTTCTGGGTGGTGCCCTTGGTGGGGTAGAGACCGTCCTTGTTCACAAGCAGCTGGTCCCGGGAGATTGGCGCGCTCGGTGCGCTCAGGGGCGCTTTGACCAGCCCCGGGACCGGCGGCCCGGGGGCGTCTCCACCATGACGAAGCGAGGTTCCTGGCGCCTGGGCCGCCGCTTGTGGCGCCTGGAACTCCTGCGGCAGGGATGCGCGCTGTCGCTTCCGCTCGCCTGTGTATTGCGAGAACTGACCCGCCTGCTGCTGCTGCTGCTGCTGTTGTTCTTGTGGTAAAGCATCCCGTTGCCGGGCATGTGATGATGACGCCAGAGCAGAGTCCGAAGTCGCATCGCCGTTGCCAAAACCGGTGCTGGCGACAAAGGAATCGAACCATGATGCCATTTTTCCAGACGAAAAAAGAAAAAAAAATATGTGTTTTTTTTTCTGTCCGGATTTGAAAACCGCGACGCTAGTTTAAATTTTACGTAATTTTACGTAAGTAAGGATTGAGGAGTGATGACGGCGACTCTAACTTCACTGGAGTTCCGGCCCAACTCCATCGATTTTCTCAATGAGAACAGCGAGCTTAACAGTCGGATTAAGTGCATCGCCGCGGGGATCGTGAGCCTGGAGGGGATTTACGGCAACACCACCTGCTACCTGACCGGAATCAGAGCGCCGTCGAACCCGTACGATGCGGTGAACAAGGTGTACATAGACACGCTGCTGCAGGAGTACCTGAATTCGATGGCGGTGTGCCACATTCTGAACACGACGTCGTCGACATCGGACGCGACCGGCGCGCTGGTCGTGGACGGCGGGGTCGGGATCAAGGGCGCGCTCTATTGCGGCGACGCGATCCACTGCCGGGCGCTGTACACGACCTCGGATTCAAGGCTGAAGACAAAAATCAGCAAGGTGTCTAGCAGCAAATCGGCCGGGCTGGCCAAGGTCAGCGCGTACGAGTACTATTTGCACGGCGAGCCGCGGATCGGCCTGCTGGCCCAGGAGCTCCTGAGCGCCGGCTTCGACCGCTGCGTGCACTCAGGCGACGCGAGCCTGGGCGTCGACTACCAGGCGGTCATCGCCCTGCTGGTCACGGAGCTGAATGTCCTGCGCGCCAAGATCAGCGAGGTCGAGGCGCAAACGAAAAAATAAATTTTATTTCTGTGTAAGCGAAAGAAAGAAGAAGAGAAATGGTCTCGTATTTTTTGATCATGCAAACGATCATCCTGGTCGTGGTGCTGGGCGGCCTGTACTTCCTATTTCCAAGGCTGTGGGACACCTGGTACGTGCCGCTGGCTATCGGGGGAGGCGTCTTCATTCTGGCCTCTGTGGCGTGGTTCAACCTGAG
>JACCDP011095408.1_pt1 | contig 32861 bp, 32 predicted proteins | sample 7445841 | NCBI WGS metagenome assembly JACCDP01 (sample SAMN15323441, study PRJNA562643) | freshwater metagenome | isolation source: river surface water | place: USA:Blue River Watershed | collected 2017-08-17 | reverse complement strand
GGTTTTTTCATGTTATTAACTCCGTCAAAATTAAAGCGATACTTGCGCATCCGCAAATATGGCACTTACCACTAGAGTGGAACGGCAATATCTTATATAAGTCATACATGTGTTTGTCGTAACAACTTACACAAGTCCAAATAGGGTCAGGTACGTACAGCTTTAAAGCCTTGCACCTATCACAGCGTAGATCATTACAATAGTTTTTAGTTGCAACTTTGCAAAACTCCGCTGGTGGCGATTCACCTGTGCTTATTATCGAAGTCCTGGTGTTCCCCGTGCTGCCGAATACAGCGTCTAACGTAATTTTCTCTTTGCTCATCAGCTTTGTCCTTTTCGTTTTTCAGTTCCCATGTTAGCCAACCACAGAAACCGGCTATGCTAGACCAAAATAATAGCCACATTTCGCGCTCATTCATACTAAGCTCCTTTTATATTGTGTGTTATTTGTATATAGTGTTATCACATAGATTTTAAATATAGCTCTATCTATATTTAAGCTAAAAATACACTCCCAAAGCGGAAGAGCGCTGATTAGTAATATAACGTAATTATATTACTTCTTTTTTGACGGACATACTGGGCCGCCAAAATCAGCGCTCTTCCACTTTGGAAGATCGTTTTTGGTGCTATTCATACCGCACCTCCTTTCTATATACTTATCACATAAAACAGCGCGAACTTGGAGAAGGCATGTTAGAACATTTGGATTACGAAAAAAGGCACAGGGAGCTACAGATGAAGCTTTCTCAGCTAATACCAACAATCTTAAATATCGAAAGCACAACTAGAAAGTTGGAAGTCAGCGAAATACAGTTCTCAGGAAATACGAATAGCACCAACTACTTAATGCATAGACAACTTAGGGACTCCGGTGGCACATTAGCACAAGACGTGTCAGCGAAGGTAAAGTTATTTGATAAGGCTACAGGCAAGTTAATTAACGAATCGCGTAAGGTAAATATATGCAAATTACCTGTGATTACTGCTAGACTTAGCTACCTTGTTCAAGGGCGTGAATACCAAGTGTCGTCTCAGTTTAGACGTATGTCTGGCATATATACGCGTATTGCGGATAATGGCGAAATACAAGCAGTAGCTGCAAACGAAAGACGTGGACAGATTCCGCTTGTATTTGACCCTATAAAGAGAACAATCACAATACAACCAAAGCTTGGTAGCAAAGACTCATCTGCAACGTTAGACTTGTACGCATTACTACACGGTATTGGGAAAACAGATGAGCAGATAGCAAGTGTCTGGGGGCAACCAATGGTTGACGCTGCTAAGCGAAATATCAAACCTGCTACAATCGTCAACTCTCTTATTTCTAAGGCTAAGCTGGTCGTTGGGGATAAGGCGGTTATTCCAAATGAAAAAGTAGCGGCGGAGATTATCTTTCAAGAGTTAGCAAAACATACGCTTGATACTAGAATCACACAAGACGTATTAGGAAGACCACACGCCACACTAACACCCGACGCACTACTTGATACAGGTAAGGCGTTGATACAGGTGTCTAAAGGCGAGATTAATGAGTCGTCTTATAATAATATCGGACATAAAAAGTTCTTAGATACACCCGACCTGATTGAAGACTATATTGCGCGTAAGGCAAGAGAGATACAACAAAAAGTCAAAAACAAGATGGGCGTAAATTCCGATTCTGCGTCAAAGATAGTGTCGGGTATTTTAGATCCGTATGTATTAGGGTTTTTTAGAAAAGGTGGTGAGACACAACTATCATCAGAAGGTGATCAAACAAACCCCGTAGCAATGATTTCAGGCGCACTAGCCACTACTGTAAAAGGTATGGGCGGTATTAGCACGGGGCCAGGTATGCAATTAGGAAGTGCGACGAGCGTCCACAGCTCACACCTAGCATTCTTAGATCCGCTAGACACGGGCGAAAATGATAATACAGGTCTTGCCTTACCACTAGCAACAGGCACCGCTAAAGAAGGCGACAGATTACACGCCATGCTATATAGTATGAAAACAAAACAGCTAGAAAAGGTAGACCCTCTTACCGCTGATAAGGCGACTGTTGCTTTTCCCGAAGATGTTGAATTTGTTAATGGCGAGTGCAAAGCACGAGTTCCACTAATTCGTGTTTCTCTGCCAGGCGGAAAGGCGGGAAAGGTAAAACTATCTGAGGTAGACTATGTAATTGTAAACGCTCAACAGCAATTTGGCGTAGCCACAAACTTGATACCTTTCGTTAATAACAACAATGGTAATCGTAATATGATGGCAGCAAAGATGGCTGGTCAATCGCTAAGTTTAGTAAATCGTGAGGAACCTTTAATACAAATACGTGTTGGCAATACCGATAAAACGATGGAGAAGTCAGTAGGCTCTAAATCAGCCGAAATGTCTCCTGTCAACGGAACTGTTGTTGATGTTACTGACGATTTTATTAAGATAAACGATGGGAAAGAAGTTCACACTGTTTACCTATACAACAACTTTCAAACAAATGCGATTGGTGGCGTTCTTCAACATACCCCTCTTGTTAAAAAGGGCGATGTTGTGAAGGAAGGCCAACTGCTTGCTGATTCCAATTTTACCAAGAATGGCACACTTGCACTTGGAACCAACTTACGTGTTGGTTACTTACCAATGCGTGGTTATAATTATGAAGATGGTGTCGTGATATCACGCTCAGCGTCAGAGAAATTAACAAGCCAACACATGTATTCGTTTGACCGCGATGCTACAGTACAAATTGGTACAAAAATTAGCCCAGCATTAATGAACGACTTAGAATCAAACGCGGTTCTCATATCAAAAAGTATCTTTGATATCGTAGCACCGCAATCATCAAAGCTCACCGTTGATAGCCATAAAAAACTTGACGAAAATGGTATCATTAAGCTGGGCGAACGTGTTGAAATGAACGACGTTCTGATCTGCGCTGTAACAAAGCGCGTACCTGACCCAACTCTTAAAGCCATGTCTAAGTCATCTTCGTTTGCGATTGATTGGAAAGCTTCGGAAGTTCGTTGGGAAAAGGAAACCCCTGGCGTTGTGTCTCGTATTGTAAACACTGGTAAGAAAGTTACAGTATTCGTGAAGACACAAGAAAAAATGACAATCGGCGATAAGTTGGTCGGTAGATACGGAAATAAGGGAATCGTTACTAAGATTCTCGAAAACCACGAAATGCCTTTCTATAAGGATGAAAAAGGCGAAGATGTTCACCTAGAAGTCGCCTTACATCCTGTAGGTATGACAGGTCGTACTAATCCAGGACAGCTATTAGAACTCGGCGCATCTAAGATCGTAGAAAAGACTGGTAAGCCTTATATTGTAACAAACTTTGATAAGAACAGTAAGGATAGGCTTGATGAGTTGCTAACTGAGATGAAAAAACACGGAGTTAGCGATCAAGAGATATTGCATGATCCTGATACCGGAAAGCAGATTGGCAGCGTAATCGTGGGGAAGCAATATATACAAAAGCTCCAGCACCAAGTTGAAAAGAAATTTACAGCTAGAGCTGGTGGATCCTTACCAGGTATCAAAGGTGCGGTTTACGATATTAATCAACAACCTGTTAAAGGTGCCGGTATAGGTGGACAAGCAATGGGAGCTTTGGGTGTTTACGGTTTATTAGCGCACAACGCTAGAGCGAATATTCTCGAAATGCAAACGCACCATTCTACCTACGAACAGGGGGACGTGTTTAAGGGCGAGTATGATTCTGATGAGTATTGGGATTCTTTAATGAACGGGCACCCAACCCCTGCACCACAACCGACATTTGCCACAAAAAAGTTCTTTGCACACTTAAACGCTTTGGGGATTAACACATCTAGAAACGCCGATGAATTTCAATTAGTACCCATGACAGATAAAGATGTGTTAAAAAGCTGCATGCATCGGATTGAAAATCCAAGTAGAGCGATTGTCGGTAAAACAGGCGAACCCGAAAAGGGTGGGTTATTCGATTTCCCAACAGGAAAGACCTTAAGTAAAGAGTGGGGACATATTCCCCTGCACACTAGGATTATAAACCCTGTATTTGAAAAACCTGTATGCACACTATTGAACATTCTTCAAAAGAACTTTGACGAAGTTGCACAAGGTAAAATGCCTTTAGCTAGTGGTGGTACAGGCATGAAGGCTATCGTTGATGGGCTTTCAAAAATTAAAACAACGCAAGAAATAGAGTCGCTGACTAAACAATTAGACTCATTAAGAGGGACAGACAGAAACAACTGCGTTAAGAAACTAAGACTGCTTAAAAACTTGGAGAGACTAAATCTTACACCCTATGACGCATACACAATGAAGTACATGCCAGTGCTTCCACCCGTCATGAGACCAATCGGCTTATCTGACGCTGTAGACGCCGTTGGTGATGTTAAGTCGGCTGACATTAATCAAATGTACAGACAAGTTGGTATGTTTAATATGCAGCTTTCTGAACTACCCGCGGAGGCATTACCAACTAAACGTCTGGAAGCTGAGTATCACTTATTTAATTCAGTAAAAGAGACATATATAAGCGGGGCAATGGATAACAAGGGCGCGCCCATGTCGTCTCTCTTACAGTATATTACAAATCCAAAATCATCAGGCGGTTTAGCGCAAGGCAAGGAAGGTTTCTATCAAGATAAGCTGATCGGTAGACGTGTTGAGTTGAGTGCTAGATCTGTTATTATTCCGGAGCCAAATCTTACGTTAGATCAAATAGGTATGCCTAGAAAAATGGCATTAGCTATCTATCGCCCATTCATCATTCGTGAAATTATCGGTATGGGGTATCGTCCAGCAGAAGCGATGAAGAAGTACAGAGATGAACCAACATCAGACACAGTTAAGATGGCAACTGACTTGGCAGTAAAGACTAGACCTGTTCTCATGAAACGCGACCCAATGTTACACAAACACAGCGTACTTTCATTCTTCCCAACACTTACAGAAGATAAGTCAATTCAAATCCACCCCATGGTGTGTAAGGGATTTAATGCGGACTTTGATGGCGATACAATGGCGATATTCCTTCCTGCATCTCAAGAAGCGGTTGAGGAAGCAAAGTCAATGACACCGAGTAAAAACTTATTCGGTGCTAAAGATTTCGATTTGATGAACTTACCTGAGTGGGATGCCGCTTATGGTATTTGGCAGTTGTCCGAAATCAAATTTGAAGGTAAGCAGAAGTTCGATTCTGAAGCAGCAGCATATCTTGCACATAAACAAAACGCTTTAGAAGAAAGAGAAGGCTTTGCGTATAAGGGAAAGAGTACATCTATCGGTCGTATGAAACTGTTAAATGTTATGCCAGATGATCTTAAGAAACACTTTGAAGAACGTATTCTATTCGGACCAAACTTAACAAAGTCAGAAATGGCAAAACTCATGAGAGAAGTCGCTAGACTTAGAAGAGACTACTACCCACAAGTCGTTGACGCACTTAAGAACTTAGGCGGTAAGTCATCATATATGGAAGCTGCGTCTTATGGGCTAGAAGATTTGCGTGTGCATAAGGACATTAGAGATAAGCATTTGGCAATAGCAGACGCTAAAATTGCTAAGATTGCCAATCCAACTGACAATGATAAGGTAGCCGCATACGGTGAGGCAAATTCAAATATTACGAAAGAACTAAAGCAACGATTATCCACCGAACAATCTGATAACAGACTTTGGAAATGGACAGGTGGTAGCGGAGCCATTGCAGGTAAGTGGACTAACGTAGAACAAGTTCTATCCGCACCACTTCAAGTACAAGATTCCAACGGTCAAACTTGTTCTGAGCCTATTCGTAAATCATACTCGGAAGGATTAGCGACATCCGATTATTGGAACACCCTTCCAGGTATTCGTGCTGGTACGCTTGCACGTGTTAAAGGTACTTCAGAACCAGGCGCCAAAGCCAAAGACCTAGTGAATCTTGCGATCAATATGGTTGTTACCGAAGAAGACTGTGGAACTAGAAATGGTATAGAAGTGTCATCTAAGGATATAGACGCAGAAGGTAGATACTTCGCAGACGACGCTGATATTGGGGGAACAAAGTACAAGAGAAATACTCTCACAACAACAGATATACTAAAAGAAATACAGAAGCATACAAACGCTATAAAGCTAAGAAGCCCCTTATCATGCCTACTAACACGAGGTGTCTGTAAGAAATGTCAAGGATTCAATGAGCATGGAAGAGACTATAAGATAGGCGAAAATGCCGGTGTAAATTCTGCACAGTCAATGTCGGAACCATTAACACAAATGGCGATGCGTTTGTTCCACTCTGGTGGTTCTGCAAACGGTGCGGGTGCAAAAATGGGTAATCAGCTCGACAGACTAAGCGAACTTTTTGAAATGCCTCAGACACTCAGAAACAAGGCGACAATATCTACAGTTGATGGAAATATCGTATCAATTACTCCTGATGATGTTGCGGGTGGTTATTTCATCAATATTGGCGAAGAGTCCTATAAGATACCAAGTAATAAACAGCTGTTGGTAAAAGTTGGGGATTCCGTGAAAAAAGGTCAACCTTTGTGCGATGGTCCTATAAACCCACACGAGTTACTTGAAACAGGTGGCATGTCGATGGCGAGAGAGTACTTACTAAAAGAGATGTCTCAGATATACGGTTCTTATGGTGTTAGACAACGACACGTTGAAACAGTGTTGAGAAATTTGACAAATATGGTAGAAGTTATTGAAGATCCCGAATTCGAGTTCATACCAGGCGAGGTTATCGCACGTACTCAAATGTTAAGGACTAATGCCGAAAGAAATGTAGCTAAGAAGAAGCCCATTAAAGCAAAAGATACATTAAAGCGTATCAACGAAGCTGTACAGGTTAATACTGAGAACGACTTCATGGCTGGGCTAAACTACCAAGAAATACGAGACGTGATTACTGAGGGCGCCGCACTAGGCGCTAAGTCTAACCTTCACGGCGTTAATCCTCTACCAGGTATTGCTTACGGTGCCGAGTTTGGTATGAAACAAACAACACCTGGAGGATACTAATGTTTAAGGCGTACAGACATAAGTTTGAAGATTCTAGCGACAATATTGCACAAAGACCTGCGATGGTTAAGAAGGGTATTGTGATTAACATATACCCAGAAAAGGCGACTTGTGATATTCAAACAACAGATGTACGCTCGTCTGTCTACAGCGATGTTCCGTATGCGACAGGTTATACAGGGGTAGAGGGAAATGGAATAGATATATGTCCGGAAGTCGGTTCCTATTGTTATTTTATAGCGGGAGATTCTGGTGCAACGAGCAAAGCGGATGCGCAAGTCTCAGCACCTACGGTCTTCTGCTTTTTCAATCCTAGAACAGAAAAAGGTAGTCTAGGCAATAGAACGCAGTTAAGTCCGGGGGATATTAGGCTGAGCGCGGGAAGTGGTGAGATGCTGCTAAGGAATAACGGCGACGTTTATTTGTTCTCGGGACCTACGATGTGTACTGCTTACTTATCTACGCAGCAACTCGTAAGATCGGTGTCCCCGTCTTATATGCACGACACACTTGGTGGCGGAGTTTCGTGGCTTGTTAATTCAGACATTGACGGTGGGCCTGTAGACTTTACAGCTACCGTAAAGAAGTCAGCCACCGATACGTTTGGTTATCTTACCTTAGCTGCGGGTGAGGGGAACAATAACAAGGTAACACTCACTGTCAACGACTCTGGAGATGAGACATCAAATAGCGTATTTATATTAGATATACCAATAGACGGTTCTCCGACGGAGCTTGTTTCTAGCAACGGGCTCAACGTAAGTACAGGGCTAAGCCCTATTTCATTAAACGGTAGGGCTGTTATATCTCAAACGTCGATTGATATGAATGTCGGAGATGCGTCAATCTTGCTAGAAAATAAAGAAACTAGTAAGATAACAATCAGCGCTGACGAGATTGTTATAAATACAAGTAAGCCACTTGTCATTAACATAGATGGCGAAGAGATTGTTAGGATAGAAAAAGATACGCTTAAGCGATTGCTTACAGATTCTTTACTACCCTGGTTAAAAACTATACCTGGAGCGCCCATACAACCATTAGAAGCGCTTGAGCAATCACAAGCAATTTTTACTAAAAGCAAACTTTCGTAGGAGAGAATAATGTACGACATTCCGTTGTTTAGAGATAGGTATTCCATGACTAAGATCGCTATGCCAGCGACAGTCTCAATGCCAGACGATGAAAAAAAGTGGGGTCCTCAGGTACTTAGCGAATTACACAGGCAAGCTCCCATCATGCAAGATTACCACTCAAATATCGTGATGGATAGAACAGACCCACAAAAAGGGTATGGGTTTGGTTACGTAGTTGCGACACCCAAAACTAATAACCCATTATTGGCCGATACACTCCCATCTGTAAAAATACCCGTTGTAATCAGAAACTTTAAGTTGTCTCCGTTTGATATGTTCTTCGACAGTCAAGGTTTTGGTTATCCACTAACCGAGCGAAGACTACAACAAGCATTAATGCGCATGGATCCGTTTGATGGTCCCGTTAACGAAAATGAGCCAGGGCCAGGTAGTGACGTTCGTACCATGCTAACACCTCCATGGGAAAACGTTGGTCAATTCTATCGCGGTAATAACAGTGCTGTGAGTCAAGCTGGTCAAGTAAAAACATCTTCTTTGTTATCTCAACTCGACGGGTACGTACAACAAAGATCGTTAGTAAAGGTGGCTAACTGGGTTAGAAGCGATGAAGCTAGAACTCTCTTGTATAATAACAGCGCAAAGTCAGCGTTCCAAAAATCGTTAGCACTTTCACCACTTACAGCAGATGACTTAGTGAAAGTTGCTGAGAGCGAAGGACCCGTTATTATTCAATATCGTTGGAACGGTGGCGACAATGTAATGGTTAAGTTTGCACAACCAGGCGGATTCGACCCACAACAAGGTGCTGTACCTGCACAAGACGCTTCTCAGCAAATGAGCCCCGAACAGCAACAACAACTCGCCGAACAAGGTGGTGCCGTTCAAGCGCCACAAATGGAAGTGATGTCTCCAGAACAAATGGAGATGGATGAGTTTATTCCCGCGTCAACATTCGGTGTGTATAAAGTCATTACCGTAAACAATGAACAACTTATCGGTTGGGTATTTCCATTCTTATTGTCATTTAAGATGGAAAAGATGCCTATGGCTCTATTTACAGATGGTTCAAACTACGCAACTCACCAATCAATTCCAGGCGTAATGGTCGGTAATTCTACAGCTTTGCCAAGTGAAACACCACAAGGCCGCGGTTTCTTTTATGTAATTAGAAACGGTCGCGCGTTCGCATTCGCTCCTTTAGAATTGATGGGCGAGCAACAACAACCAGATGGCAGTGTTGTATATATGGGGACAACAATACTCGGTGGAAATCAAGTGCAACTTCAAAAAGTGCAAGGCATGAACTCCCCTGCTGAGATGGGCGAACAAATGTTTGCAATTCCCATGGACGTTAAATGGGTATCGTTTAAGAATCAAACAAACCCACTTGTCGAAGACCCAATGCAAGCTAGCCAAAGATCAGCGTCTTATTTAATGGCACAACAGGCTCAAGCACAACAAGCCGCCATGGCTCAACAGCAACAAGCCCAGCAGCAACAAGGCGGTGGTAAGCAACAAAAGACCGCATCACTAATGGCGACTGTTAGAGCTACACAAGATAACACCTATACACTTGGTGGTTCTGCTTTTGAAGAAATCGATCGAAAGTATACACACTTTTTAGATGCACACGACACAGCGTGGATGTTAGCCTTAGCGGGTATTGACCCTGATTATACCATGGATAAACTCGCTTCTATTCACCACGAGAATAAAGGTTTTATAGAACTCGCAACTTTACGTAGATTAACTCCGCCAAAAGTAGAACATATTAAGGTTGCGTCCTTATCACACCCACTCTATAAGTTGAATAAGTTCTTAGTAAAAGAAGCGGCCGCTATTCAAGACCCAATGATTGCGGATACGCTGTTATCGTTGAACTTCCTAACACCTGATAATATTTCTCACTTTATTGCGAACATTCCTCAGCTAGAAGAAACTATACATTTGTTAGCTAATATGTTATTAGCAAGTAGAGTCGGCGCTAAAGAAATACCAGAAGGTGCTTGTAGTGATGCGCTGAGAAACTTGGATGATGTTATCAACGGTATCAGATTACTTACTATGAGAGATATGAACGTATGAAGCACCCCAGTGAGTTATTTGTTAAACACCTAATTACTTTGGGGTTTAGCGATGACGATATTAAAAAAACACTAAAAGACTTTGGCCTACCACCTATCTTAGATGCTTACAGTACATATTTATTAGATTTACGAGCTGATCTAGAGTTTGGTAAGCCAAAGTGTTTTACTATTGCGGACACATCAAGCGATTCAATCGATTACTTAAAAAAGCATAAGATATATAATCTATTGCACCCAGACGCTACAATACTTAGCTGTACTCAAATCTTCGATAGCCCACAAGCACGTAGAGATGTGTACATGGGTATATTAGGTAGAGTCGAAGAGTTTGCCTTAGTGTCGCATATAAATAAAAAGTTCTCGCTAGATATAAGTGTCAGAACCTTACAAGTGATTAAACACTATTACTTTAGCTCCGATAGTATATCAAGCGAAGATTGGGCCGAACTATTTAGCAACATGCCTGGTGGTACAGACGCAACAGGTTTTGAATCATGCTTATCTGGTGGTGCTAGTGTAGCGTCCTACCGTATAGGTATTGAACAAAACATCACAATACGTGAAGTAGTGAAAGAAGCTGTCACCGCTCTATACGTATCATTACAAGAAATAAAGCACTGGCCAGCGTCATCATCTAAGATTAAAGTCTTATCTGACACTGTTAGCGCATTAGCTAAAGCACACGTTGTAATGAATACAGCAGATCAAGAACTCGCGTCTGTTGCTGCTGAACTTAAACAGTTCAAACTATCTAGAAATACAACTAAACCAGTATCGTTAGAATCTCTAACCAAACAAGGAAAAATAAATGCTTGACGAGAAACAATTCGACAAGAGATATGTCACGGAGGCCGTGTTCTTCCATGACGTAGAGTCTACTTTCTTTACATGTAGGTTTGCGCAAAAAGGCGACGACATGATCTTTCATTTTTATGGAACACAGAAGTGTAGCCCCACTGCTATTAACAAAGTACTAGAGCAATCATTCGTGGACTGCCTAGGAGAAGATAGCAAAAAGTTCATGTCATTTGAGTTTATAAACGACGAGTTATTGGATGGCGTGGAGACAATATTTGTAAACGTGAAAACGCTTTGCAGAAACGAACTCGCTCTTAGGAAGATGCGTAAGGATGTTTTTGAAACACTTCATAAGATGTTGGGGGAACGTCATGCTTAAGTCGTTTGTTATTATGTTGCTAGTCCTGACATCTATTTTATTTGCGCAGTCCGTACAACCACCAAAAGACGACCCTAAAAAAATTGTGGATATGCTTATTATTGATCCCGATACAATGGACGTAGATGAGTGTCCAGAGGGTATAGATCCAAAAGCTTGTAAGTCGAAATGAAAATATCTAGATAACGCTGTGATAAGTCCGTATCAACAAGACTCCATAGCTTTCAAGAAAGGGCATCGAAATGGACGAACAAGATTTAAAGTACTTATTAAGAGATCAGGACTCATTTGAAAAGGTAAAGACCATTCCATACAAGACATGCTTAATCGCATTTATTTTGGTTTTGGTATGCGATTGTATTTCATCGTTTGACTTTTACGCTGTAACACATAATTGGTTTTACACTCAAATGGTAACGGGTATTGTAAGTCAGTTATGTTGGCTCACAACGGGTCTGTTGTTTTTCAACTGTCAGGATAACAGAGAACGAGTTTATGTAGGAATCGCTGAGTGCCTTGGGGCAAGCGTGGGGTCAACACTTATGTTGGGTTGGATTAAGCCTTGGTATATTCAATTGTTTAAGGCGATGGGATGGGTTCTGAGTTAATGCAATTACACGCTATATTATGTGATAATTATATATAAGAAAGACAACAAAAACCATACCTATAGAAAGGGTAAAAAAATGTCTAAGATTCCATTCAATCGTTTTAAACGAACCGCACCAGTACAACAACCAACACAAGGTGAAGAACAAGTGAAGAAACAAGCACCAGCACAACAAGTACAACCAACTCAAACAAAAGGTGAAGGACAAGTGAAAGTACCACCAAAAAGAGAAAAGGTATACGCTTACGAGAAATCAGATGTTCTAGCAAAGGCGTTAGCAGATGCAAGAGCGGCGCAAGCGAAGATCGATGCAATTAAAGAAGCAGAACATGTAAGAGCAGAACAATCTGTAAAGCAAGGTCAAAATACCGATGTAGATGCGTTCAAGAAAATTTACGGTCAATTAAATGACGCAGAAGCTCAATTGTCAATTCTACTCGCGGGATTACAAATGAATGACAAAGAAGCGTACCAAGCGATGGAATTACTAATGTGTCAATACCGCAAATTTGCGGGTTGGATGCTCGAAAACGCACATCTCTTGGGAAGATTGTACAATCTCATTGCCGCAACAAACAATCAACTGTCAACTGGGTTGACAGTGGATTACAATGAAATGTTAAAGACCACAGGCTTAAACAAGATCGCGCTATTTGAAGAAGTACAACCACAACTCTTGCCAGAACTAGGAACACTAGATTATAACGCCGCATCATCATGGCTGAGTCAAGTTGAACTAGTGCTGCACGATCCAAAGGCAAGAATTGAAATGTTGAAATTCGTAATTAAATACATCAGACAGGTTAAGGATGTTCTACCGATGATAATCGAAATGATGAAAATTGTGAGAACACTTGAAAAGTCAATCAAGGGATAAGTGTATTAAAGTAACGAACAAGGATAAGGAATAAATCGGAGTAAAATTGAGACGTATAAACAATTAATAATGCGATATTTTTTAGCTTTAATTCGCTCACTATCATCCGTGCAAATCGCATTAAAACCGTGTGATAAGAATATATAAGAACAAACAAAACACATACCTAGAAAGGGTAATATCATGTTATTAATCGTTGTAAAAATCATTCTAGTAGTCTTCACTCTCATCGCAGTGGCGCTAATCAGCAAAGATGCGTACACACAAATGTTGTTGGGGACAGGGGACTTTAATGAATGGATGGTCGCAGAAATCGAAAAGAAATATGGGGAAGATAAGCCCCTGAAATTCTACATCGACAAGTGCATAGTAACGCACTTGGTGATCGTGTCACCCTTGTTAATTATCGCGATGTTCGTAAGCAACCCTGTTGCTGCTGAGGGATTAGCGGTAACGAGTATAAAGATGACTGACAGTTTGATAAAATCAAATCGCAAAATGTATAATGTAATTCTAATGGCGAAAAACGAAGCAGTTCAAGAAGCCGCAAAGAAGCTCACATTTAAAGATTATGTGAGACTTGTTGAAAACGGAATATTCAAGGCGTATTGTAATTACTTGTGTAAGAAAGCGAATTGCGCAATTCCTTTCTAATAACACTTAAAACGACGGTCATCGTTATTTTTAGCTTTGATTACTATCATCAGGCGACCAAGCTGGGTCGTTTCTACGTTTATAGTACACTTTAATTGTTAACCCATCTAAGTTAACCTCCCCAGGAAATGCCCCTTGATCGCGTATTGTAGCTTTCAAACACTTTCGTAATTCTGTATGATAGCGTGGGTCAATTCTTGATATTAGCTTATATTCTAGTATTATCATTAGCGGATCTACGCTCTCTTTTACCTTAGACGCTGAAAGATCTATGCAGTCAAATGTTAGTAAGTTTATCAGCCTACCGACTACCCCAAGCAAAGCATTCGCTTTTTCTAGTATACTCACGGTGCACACATGCCTATAGTTAAAAATACGCCAAAAGCAAGGACTGGTATCGCTAAACCATTCCGAGTAACGAAATATAGCACAGATCCTAACCCAATTCTAGAGGAATGGGACTTTGAACCCGACTTACCTGAAGGTATAATAGGAAACCTAGATCCGTCTATGATGGTCGAGGTCAAGCCCACGGATTTCGTAGAGTTTGCGATCATGATACCAGACGAAAAAACAAAAGCGTTATTACCCTTTTCGTTTGGTAATCGTAAGTACCTAAAACCAATATATGACACCACATCACCTCGTGTACTGTTAAAGTGTGGCCGTCAGGTAGAAAAGTCAACGTATCTTGGAAATCGTCTTTTAGCTTTGACTTGTATTCAGCCCAACTTAACTGCGTTATACGTATCCCCCACTAATCAGCAGACAAAGACCTTCTCGACAGACCGTATCAGGGAGCCGTTAGAAACGAGCCCGAGGCTTAAGGTTTGGACTAATCCGTCATTATCTCAAAACGTATTTCAAAAAAAGTTTATTAATAGATCTCAGATTGTTTTAAGGTATGCGTTTTTAAACGCTGACCGTGTTCGTGGTATCCCAGCAGACCTTGTGTGCATTGACGAGATACAAGACATTTTGACCGACAATATTCCGGTTATTGAAGAATGTATTTCACACAGTGCTTTTAAGTTTAAGTTATACGCGGGAACTCCCAAATCTTTAGATAATACGATTGAGGGGTTATGGATTGAAGAGTCAACTCAAAATGAGTGGGTAGTTCCGTGCGACTCATGTGGTGGCGGAGATTATAGACATTGGAACATCTTATCAGAAGAAAACATAGGAAAGACGTGCCTTATCTGTAATAAATGTGGCAAACCATTAAATGTGCTACATGATCATTCACAATGGGCGGCGCTCAACCCTAATCCACGTGTTCCGTACCCAATGGATGGATACCGCATTCCGCAGATCATGGTGCCATGGTTAAATTGGAACGATATTCTTAATAAGCAGATGACGTATTCACGTGCAAAGTTCTTTAATGAAGTTCTGGGTATGTCTTATGATAGCGGTACTAGACCACTTACAAGAAAAGATGTTGAAGATAATTGTAATCCAAATATATCACTCGACCTACAAGGTCTTAAGTCGTCTATACACGCTTGTACAGGTAAGCAAGTGTTTATGGGCATAGACTGGGGAACGGGGGAACAGACATTTACACTTGTTGTGATAGGGGCGTACAACGCTAATAGATTTACAGTGTTTTATGCTAGACGCTTTGAAGGGCCTGAAGCAGAGCCACAAGTGCAAATACAAAAGATTCAAGAGTTAGTACGTATTTGGAAAGTCAATTTCATTGGTGCGGACTACGGTGGTGGTTTTGATAGAAATGACACGCTTATTAGGTTATACGGCCCACAAAAAGTATTTAAATACCAATATTCTACGATTACAGGCGGTAAGGTTAAGTGGGATGACGGCTTAATGCGTTTCTTAGTCAATAGAACAGAAGTGATGTCGGATGTGTTTAATGCGATAAAAAGAAAAGACGTATTTTCCTTTCCAAGATGGGCAGACTGGGAACAACCTTTTGCAGCTGATATGCTAAATATATTTTCGGAATACTCTGAGCAACGAAAGTGCAATGAGTACAAAAAGAGTAAGAGCGTGGCTGACGATACTTTTCACGCATTAGTTTTATGCTTCTTAGTGTCTCAGTTAAATAATCCGCGCCCTGATATTCTAGTCCCGCAGAAAGACTCACCTAGATGATAACTGATGTAGCTTTAGCTTAAGTTTCGACTTAAGAACAGATGCGCTTTTTCTCTTATAAAAGCCTAATAGCGCAATCATCTTTTCAATACATATTTTTGATACATCTAAACCTATGCGTATATAAAGTTCGGTAGAAATTCTGTTAGAATCTCTAGCCCACGATTCTAAATCCGACCAGCGCATCTTATCCATAGATATGATTTCGGTAAATTTATCACGTACAGCGATAATTTCATGTTCTTCCATTGTTGTAATTTCGTCGATATTAAAACCATTTACAGCCTCTAATAAGGATAATCTACTTTTTAGCATTCTTATTTCTTGCTCTGCGAATTCTAATCGTTGAACAATTTTTGCGTTTATTGTAGTATTCTTGTTAGTAATGTGTAATTTAGATACATCTTCTATTTTAAAGCACACACGATTTTTTATCTTGACAAACGGAAGAACTCCCCTCTGTCTATATCTTAGGATAGTTCTTTCACTGCACTTTAAGAAATCAGAAGCGTCTTTTTGAGAGATATATGTACCGATAATATCATCAAGATTAACATGACCCATAGGAGACTCGCAATGGCTATATACGATAAGATGGCGTTAGCAGAGATAGGAAAACGTGCTTCAGACTTGTTTTTAAAACACGAATTGCCACTAACAGAGGCCATCGTAAAGGTAGCTAGTAAATTACCCAATTTTACAGATGAGCATCTAAAAAGAGTAATAGAAAACGCAAATTTAGTGACTTTTGAAGAGATGTTTAAGGCAGCCGAATCAAAACACATCACATTTGATTTAGCTGAGTTTAGTGAAGTAAAGCAAAAAATGCAAGACGATCTTCATGGCGGTAAGGAGCCTACTAGTATGGAATACCTAACACCACCAGATGCGCCAAAAGTGGAATCAAGTATATTCGATAGAACGCCTTTTGAAAAGGAAAGTAGTTATTCCTACGTTCCAGAACATGTAACAAACAATAGAGATCGTCATCATGTTAAACAAGCCCAAGCGCATGTCGTAGAGTGGTTATTAAAAGTAGATAACGAATTACAAAACGAAGTAGCTGTTTTGAATACAATGTGCAAAAAAGCTAGTTTAGTACATGGTCAAGAAAGTGTTTCATATTTGCTAGGTTCAATCGCAAAAGATAGAGAAACACTTACCAAGATCGCGTCAATTATTGACATTCCCGTGGCGGATAATCAAAATAAGAATCAAGTTCCTAATAGTGATCACCCAATCGTAAATCAATACAACAAGTGTGTTGGTTTAGTGAAAGAGGCAAAGCGTTTGCGTGGTGCGTCAGTATACTTGGAAAATCAACGACAAAAACTTTTACACACAGTAGGTCACTAGTATGAGCGTTTTAGATAAATATAATTTAACAGATATTCAAAAAGATAGAGTCATGACAAAAGTCGCATCAACTATTAGCGAATTAGAAAAGTCAGGGGCTCTTGAAAAGGTCGCCGTGGACTGGCACTCTCCCTTAGCGCAAACAGGTCTTGCCTTAGCCGGTACTGCAGTTGCTACTGGTATTACACTCGGAGTTCCGAAGTTAGTAGATGCCATTAGATCCGCTAGCATCAGACGTAATAAAGATCAAATCTTAAAAGATATGAAAGCCGCGCACCCAGATCTTAAAAATGTGTCTCAAAGAGATTTAGACTTGGCATTCAATTCTATCGCTATTAATAGCCCCGATGTACTAAAAGATCCGTTGTTAGGTGGGCAAGTAATGAAGGAAATTACAGGTCGTGCTATGCGCTGGGACTTGAATCAGTACAGCACTTTAAGTCGTACTGCTGGTGGTGGTCTCGCAGATTACGAACACTCAGCCCTACAAAACGCCGCGAAGGGTGTTGGTAATTTGGCCAATGTTTATTATGACGCGTCTCATAAGCAACAACAATCTGCTTTGGAACAAAAGAAATACGACCAAACTGTGGCAATGCACAACTATAACACACAACGTGATCAACGCGCTGAACAGTTTAGAAATGACCAATTTACTTATCAAAAAGGCCGTGATACAGCAGCAGACGCATTCAACCAACAAAAACACCAGTTTGAAGTTAATAAGCAAACTAGTGCTGAAGCGTACCAAAGTAAACAACTTGCTAACGCGGATAGACAGTTTAACGCGCAGGAAGCTAGAGATACTAAACAACAAGATAATTTTGAACGTACTTTTAGGGCTAGTGAAGTTGATAGAACATTTAGCAGAGAGATGCAGAATAAGAATTACGATGCGTCACAGGCTAGAGACGCAGCATCACAAGCAAACGCGGATAGACAGTTTAACGCACAACAGGGTTATCAAAGTAAGCAACTTCTAAATGCCGAAAGACAGTTTAGCGCACAACAGCAAAGAGACGCACATCAACAAAGAAACTTTGAGCGCACATTCAACGCTAATGCTGCAGATAGAAAGTTTAGCCAAGAGATGCAGAATAAGAATTACGCTGCTGGTCAGATTAGAGACAACTACAACATGGGCCAAACTATAGCTATCAACGGAACTACATACAATAAAAACGACGATGCGTTCAATACTGCTTATAATAGAGCTGCCGGCGAGTTTGGGCATTATTACGATAATCAAGCGGATTACGCTGCTAGAGCTAAGGCTCTTAAAGGAAGACCCTAAATGATAATCAAAGAGAGTACGTTTCCAGCACTTAGCGCTCACGGAGAGCCGATGGTTCGACTCTTGAGCAATATTGGCACGCCTGGTTTAGAAAAAACAGCGGGTATACACCCCGAAATCTTAGCGTATAAGATGAACTTAGCGCCCGATCCTAACAAAACCTACGTCCACATTTTGGCCTTAGGTGCAGGGGAATTTTACGGCCCTAATCTAAATAACGACTATTTTTCGTGGGCAGGTCTCGCGCACGATCATACAACTACACCACACCAGCACATACACGGCTATAAGACATTCTTAAACGCGCACGCATTTGCACACCACGTTAATAAGGATCCTGAGAAGGCTTATGGCGATGTTCTTTTAAGTGTATTAAATCACAAAATGAAACGTGTAGAACTTATAGTCGCTATTGATAATGAGAAGTGTATAAAGAACGGTGGCGGGAAAACGCTCGAAAGAATCAACAACGGTGAATTTCCAAGCACATCTATGGGTTGCCGTGTTCCGTACGACGTTTGTAGTATCTGCGGACACAAAGCGAGAACACGACCAGAGTACTGCGACCACTTAAGAAACGAAGCTGGTAAGATTTATGCTGATGGTAGAAAAGTGTTTTCATTCAACGACTACCCCAGATTCTTTGACATAAGTTTTGTGTTTATCGGTGCAGATAGAACAAGTTTTGTACTTGAGAAGATCGCATCACATGAAAAAACAGCGGGAGACGCTGGCTTAGGCAAGAACTTAAGAAAAAATTCGGGAACAGTACAAGAACGACTGCTAGATAGAATACCTAAGAAGGTCGAGAGGGAAGATCGTCTCAAACCTAGACCACTATCCTTCGGTAAGATCAATACAATGATCAAACGAGATACACAAAGCAGAGCATTACCGCCTTTATTATACACGGCAGTTAGTCCCAAAAGCTCAACGTTGTTCAATAATGGAATTAGGACAGTTGTAAAGACAGATTCTCAAACAAAACAAATAATAGGTGGCGAGATGAAAACAGCTCAACTAAAACTAGCTGAAACTTCTAAACATAGCGACATATTCAAAGACGTTAATTCGCTTCCCATGGGAAGAGCCGTGAAGATGTTATCTGATCATGAAGGCGACTTACCAAGACCCGTACTTAGCTCTCTAGCATCGGAAGGCGATTTAGGCTCCGCTCTAAGCCAGGCCGCTGGAATGGGAATCGTTCTAAAGCCAAAAGAGTTTCAACGCGTAATATTGGTGAGGTCGGGTCAGCACGAATTGGCGGATCAGCTTGAAGATGAAGGCGAATGTTTTGACAGTCACGATGATGAAGTACCCGCCGTTAGGTCTATCAGAATCACGATAGGCTCTACAGGCGGTATTACGCCTAATATCATGAGTATGCTAGGGCCTTTTCTAGCAGCAAGAAGTTCGTTGACTCCATTTGCGTCTAGAAGAGTGATCTCAATTACACCGTCAACCCCAATGACGAGCGGATGCGGTTGTCATGATGAAGACGACGACGATGAATACGACGACTCGTCTATGGGTGGTTGTGGTTGTAGCAATAGCATGCCGATCCTACGCAAAATAGCTAGTTTCTATCACGGTTATAGACAAGACATATTAGAAAATATGGAAAGTCTTATAACCGACGCTTATAATAGTAGCCTAAGACGAGAAATCGAAAATACTAGAGGCGGTGGGTATTTAGACGAAGATATTATTGAAAAAGTGGCATCTTTTGCTATACCATACTTTGGTAGCGCCTATTGGTCTAACCCAGAACCTACAAACACCTTGACAAAGTTTGCGTCTTTTAGCCCAAAACTTGCAGATTATGTCATCAAATCTCTTGCCAACAGATAAACTTCTATATATAGTTTACAAATAAACGGAGTTATAACATGGATGAAATGCTTTTAAACGAGCTATACGGCAATGTCGAAAGTTCTGATAATGAACAAGTAAAACTTGCGCAAGCTGAATTTGTAGAACAAGCAGCACTCGAAATGGGTGTTGATATTGATTCTCTCAACGATGATGAACTTTCTAAATTTGCTGAATACGTTCTTGAAGACGGTATATCAGGGCAAACTGCGGAAGGTTATGACTCAAACCTTTCTTACGAACAAATTTCCGAAGCTGATGAGATGGGCAGAATTATGGCGCGCTCTTACGCTGAAGAATTACAAAAAATGGCATCATACGACGGAGATACTGATATGACTGATGAACAATATGTTGTAGCACTTGCGATGGAAGACATCGCACACGCTTGGGATGAAGAACTCGAAGGCGAAGGGTTTAGTAAGATTGCATCTGCCGATATTGCTTTAGAGCTACTTTCAATGGACGAACCAGGTTTAGCTTATATTCAAATGATGGATTCTTCTGAATTCGCAAAAGAAGCCGAATACCGCGCTTCTGAAATTCTTTTATCATACGGTATTGACCCAGTTAGCTTAGAAGACTGCGAACCAGAATATGTTAAACTTGCGTCCTTCCCAGACGCTGACTTAGCCGACGACCCATACTCAGCTGAACTTATTAATGAATACAATGAAAAGTTAGACACAGCGGCTATGTATATCGTTGATTCGCTTATCGGAAGCATCTTTGGATAAAAAATGAACGTATACATGTGGACAGCATTTAACGATGAGTTGATGAAAATTGCAACAAATCCTATGAGCGTTTCTCCGCTGGCAAAAAACATTCAATTACCAAACACCAACCGTTCTGCGTCATTGAAACCGACTATGCCAAATGCGCAATCCAATGTAGTTCAACAATCTGTTCCATCAATGATGCCTGTAGTCCCCGGACCACCTCCGCCACATCACATAAGATTTAATATCGGTGAACAGCCAATAAATCCTATGCCGAGTAGGCTAGGTAGTCCCATGGTAAACGCTCCTCAGACATTGCCAATGAATATGCTTAGATAATGGAGTCATAAAATATGAGTAACAACTTAAAGTCACTTATTGATAACGCGCTTAGATATGGCGAAGAGTATCAAGACGAACGAGCTACTTCAGAAGAGGTATTTGTCGCCGAAGAAGCGTTCACTGATATAGAAAAACTTGCAGCAGCACTTGATTTTATAGCAGTTAACCTCGACGACCTTGAACCTACTGCCGAAGAAAAGCTAGCGGAAGCAGAAATGCTTGTAGGGTACTTAAACGATTTAAAATCACCAGCTGCCATAGAAAGTTCAAATGACAGCTTGGTCGGTTTATTAAGATCAAGGCGAGGTTAACATGAGAAAAATAGCTTCTGTAAAAGCCGCAAGTGAACTTATCAAAGTAGCGAGTACACGCCTACGAGAACTAGACGATGAGGTAAAATACCTCCGAGAGCAAGTACAACATTATGAACAGATGAACAAAGCGGCATCCCTCGCGAAGAAGATGGCTGACCGTGGATTAGTTGACTCTGATAATGTAGACGCACAAGCAACTATGATCTACTCCAATCCCCAAAAAATGGGCGCGATTGAAGAAGCGATGGATCTACTAAATGGCGGTGGTTCATTTAAGATTGCAACCCTCTCAGACGAGCAAGGACGTGCTACAACTGCGCGATCCGCACTAGAATCATACTTAATCGGAAATGAACTTTAAGGAGTCAACGATATGGCTATTCAAACTTTTGAATTAGTATCGCCTTTTTTATCAATCTATACCCCATCTAAGGTATGGAAGGGCGATAGCAGTCTATTGCTTGGTCAAACAACAAATGCTTTGGCACCAGGCGAAATGTTACGTATTACAGGCGACTACGGTGTAGATCGCGCTTTAACAGACTTAATCGACAAAAACCAAGGTAATGGAGATAACAATCCTAATACTGGTGCAATTGACGATAGCGTTAGAATCCCCGGTTTTGCCTTCTTCTCTGAAACAGGTAGAGGCGATATCGTGACAGGCGGTCGTGTACCCGTGTTACAATTTGGTCCTTACGAAGCTGATACAATGATTTTTGACAGAGACGAAAACGGTATTCTTATTAATGAAAACGGTGCAGCTTTGAGCTCCGCAGATGTTGGTAAGGCACTCGGCGTGTTTGCAGTTAGAAATTACAAAGATTTTGCAAGTGCTAATCCTGCTACAGGCGTTTTGATGCAATCTGGTTTAGCTGTATTGTCTTCAGCACAAATCGCAAGTGGCGCTTTCAAAGCCGGTTATATCTCTAAGATTACTGGCACTGGCACTAAAATGCGCGTTCGCGTATTATTCGGTATTTAAGGAGTATAAAGATGACATACAGTGCAGAAATGATCAATTCATTATTCGTAGAAAAATTAGGTACCGAAGAAGGCCGTTCAAAACTCGCAGCTTATGGTGGTGGTGTAATCCGCGACCACTTGCGCGAAGTGTCTTTTGCTCGTAAGGTTTTGCCCCCACAACCTATTACACCCGCAGAATGTCAAGTTTCAACTGAACATGATGGTCTCGTAAAGATTGAAGAACTTGAACCCGAATCACGCGCCATGGTTGTTGACTTCCGCGGTGGTGCTAGAGCTCGCTATATCCGTGCTCCTCGTGTTGCCGTGTCTTTCTTCACAATCGAATCCGAACATTTTGAAAAGACAGAACAAGAATTACTCGCTTATAAGATGCCAATCACTAAGATGATTGAAGAACAAAGCGCTAACAATCTCCAAGAAATTGAAGATCGCCAATTCTTATTGTTCGCTGAAGCTGGTATTCAACAAATTCAAAAAGACAGCAATGACAAAGCTTATGGTAATCAAGTAGGCTTCTCAGCATCTGCTGTAAACAACGGAACTGTTGCTAATGGTCCAGACCAAAACGCTTCCGTTATGAAGGGTCAATTAGCTTTGACTGCTGGCGTAGATGACTTCACAGTACGCCCAATCAACAGACCCGACTTCGTAAACTTCTTTAAGATGATGAGCGGCCCAGAACGTCGTTTAAGACTTGAGCTCGTTCTTTTGACTGAAGCAGACTATGACGACATCCTTCAATGGACTCTAGAAGATATGGGTGATCGTATCCAATCAGAAACCGTTGTAGATGGTTATAAGTATAACACCTTGTTAGGACGTAGATTTATTCGTACTATCAAGACCGACATCCTCCGTCGTGGTAATATTTATGGCTTCACTACTCCTGAGTTCATGGGATGTTTTTATATCTTGAACAACACCAAGTTCTACGTAGATAAAGTTGGTAATAAAATTACATTCTGGTGCTGGGAAGATATCGGTATGGCTTTCCTTAACCTCAACTCTCTCGTAAAGATGGAACTCTATAGCGGTTCTGTAACACCTGGTCTTGAAACATCCGTAGCAAGCGGTTTAACATATCTCAGCAGATTGCCAGCTAGCGAAGAAAACCTCGGTCGCGCTAGAAATCAAGCTTTCTCTGATGGTAGCTTCGTAGCGCCACTCGTTACCCAATTCTAATTTATATTCGCGATTTATTGATTTAATTTAATTTACAATCTATACTATACATAAATCCAAATCCCAACGGAGCTAGTTATGTATAGGCTTGAATTAATCTCTCAAAAAGAATTAACCGATCTTTTAAGACGTGGTATTAGAACACGTATATCTTCAATTACCACGCAAGACGGAAGTACTATTAAATTATTACCAGGAAGACCAGTAATAGTGTCTGATGAGGCTGTTAAACTTAATCCCGCGATTTTAACAGATCCGACCGTAAAATCTCTTTATATACCAGAGAGAGTAAAAGTCGTTACTGAGATACCCGTATCAATCGATATCCCCGTTATTGTCCCTGATCACACTGTTGAAGAAGTGGTAAGTACCGATATCCCTGTTACTGTTCAATCTATTGAACAAGACAATACAGATCCACGAGTTTTTTGGGGGTTAGTCGAAGAAAAAGTTAGCGACGATGATATTAGCGCAATGCTATCAGTCGAAACGCAACAAGACGTAGAATCTACTCCACAAACTACAGATACTAAGCGTAGTAGGAGACGCAGATAATGGCAAGTGTTGTTCAACAACAGAGCTTGGCAGGATTCGTATCTCAAGTCAGATTATATTTGAGAGACTTCCCAGAGCTAAACAGACTTATAGATGGCGAAGAAACCAGCGACCGTATGATTGCGTGGGCGGTTATTGATACGCTTGATGATATCAACAATACTCCACCATTTTTAGGCGGCTATACAGTTGAAAACTTTCCATATAGACACCTATTGATGCGTGGTACCGTCCTATCAGTCCTCGAATCTGTTGGCATGTTGCAAACTCGCAATCAGCTTAGTTATAATGACGGCGGTATTAGTGTACAAGCGTCAGACAAGGCTCCGATGATTATGCAGTGGATAGGAATGTTTAGAACGTCCTACGAGCAAAAGAAAAAAGATTTTAAAGTCGCAATGAATTTATCAATGGGGTTTGATGGTCAGTCAATACAATCTGACTACTACTTTATTGGCGGTTATTACGACGTATTTGACAAAGTATTTAGATAAGGATTCAACATGGCAGAAACACCATTAACAGGCCCCAAGCCAGTCGGCGAAGCGCCTTATTTAGTAAACGCTTTTGCAAACACAGGCAATACTTATGACAACGCTATCCCAGACAAGCAGTTTATTGGTTATAGCGATGTCGGTACACTACGCATGAACATGCTTCAGTGCATCATGTTTCATGGCCACACTGCGGGGCAACGTTTAGCAGAGTTTGTTAGAAACTACAAGAATAGCGACGGTACTATCGGCGCTATCCTTCTAACAGGGATTAACATCGTTCCCGATTCACAAGATGTATTTCACTTATTTTACATGGGAACCAACGAAGACGACGCTGACAACAAGGCGTTAAAAGCACGTCTTACAGGTGGTCCGAGAGGATTTGGTGGCTAACTATGTCATGGTTTGATGATGACGATAAAAAACTAATTGACGTGTTATACAAGCAAGCGTCAATTGAAGACGATATGCCCGCTAAGTTTGGTGGAACTAACCGCCTAGACATAGCTAGAAGATCCTTAGCTACCGCAGGCGTTCTAAGCGGAAATAGAAATCTTACACGTGCGTCTTTGGCGCTTAGACCTGCGAGAGCTGCTCAAAGAGAAAAAGAACTGCGGATGCAAACACTTAGGGCGCGTGGCTTAAAAAATGAGGATATTCCAAGACCAATTGATGGTCAGCTAAAGACCGCAGGGCTATTTATGAAACCTTCTGACTTGGCTGATCATAAAAACTTGGCGAGCGTGCTAGAAGGTGCGTTGTCTAGCAGTGATCAAAGTAAAAACTTTAAAAAACACGCGGGGGTGGACCCATATACAGTAGCGGGAGCCGTTGTTGGTGCGGCAGCCACCGCATCCGCTGAATATTTGCGTAGGCAGTATGTTGGTACGCAAGACAGAGCAATACCACCACCGTTACCCGTAGAAGGTAATCTACCACAAAAGTTTAGAGCTGTCGTATCTAACGCTAAAGACGTTGCTGAAGATTGGGCGAGGAAAAATCCTATGACATCTATGCTCGCTGCGGCGTCTGCTGGAGCAGTAATTGGTGGAACAGGGTATTTGCCAAAAGCACTCAAAGACCTCACAACAACTATTAGTAACAGGCCACCAAGACCTTAATAGGCAGAGTATAATATGAGAATAAAGGACTTTATTCTAGACAGCTTTGATCTAGACTACATTGACATAAAGTGGAAAACGGACACATCAACAGAAGATCTATTAAAATACGAGTTTTTTGTTGAGAGGGCGGAATCTCCCGCGGGTCCGTACGAAATTGTCGCAGGTCCTTTACGAGATAGATATCATGTTAGGGATAATATTGCGCCCAGAAGAATGGCTTGGAGAAGTCTTTATTACAGAGTCAAATGCAAAGATTCACTAAGTGATACTACTATCTACAGTGAAGCAAAGAATCTTTCCGCTAGGTTGCCGTTTGACGCAATCGAAATGATAAGGCTATTGAACTTACAGCTTCGAGAGTTCACAGGTAGACCTTGTTTGTTTTTCCCGCTTAGAACATTTGGACAACGTTGTAGTTGTTTTGACGTTATTTCGAGTAGAAGGACTGTTTCTTCGTGTAAAACATGTTATAATACAGGATTTATACGGGGTTACCACTACCCTATGCTCGTTTATATACAAATAGACTCATTTCCTGCGAATAAAGACGTAAGAGAAGAACTAATAGCTAACTTCGCATCTACAACTGCTCGTACTATATCATACCCAGATATGAAACCTGGTGATATTTTTATAGAGCGTGAAGGAACGCGTTGGAGAATCCAAAGTGTACAAAACTCGGAAAGACTGCGCGCACCAGTACAGCAAATATTGTCTGTAACAAAAATAACAGAAGGCGACATAGAGTTCTCACTACCAATTACATGGCCGGAAGAGTACAAAACATCGCCTAGATCCTACAGCCCAAAATCAGACATAGGAACATAATATGAACGGTAGAGTTTATAGAAAAGTGTCAGAGCTCCACGGAGACGTTTATCAAACACCAATTTTTGAAGGTGTTAAGTTAGCATCAAAGCAAGAAGATAGTGGAAATAAACTACGCGATTTAGCGCTAATGCTTGGAGGCTCAGCAGCAGGAGCAACCGCGGGTTATGGCTTATCTAAGCTTATAAGGGGTAAGTTTGGCACAACGCTGTCTAAAGTGGACCCTAAAGATAGATTAAAATATATACTACCCGCATTAGGTCTTGCAGGGACTGCAACAATGATTGCGAAAGCTCAGCAAAACAACTATACTAAAAATGAAAAAACCGCATCTTTCTACTTGGAATAACTATGATAACCATTACCAAACCGCAGGACTTTGATCCGAAAAATAGAGAATACGACCCTTTTTACGATCCTGTAGCGCATTCTATGCGCGTATTAATAGGATTCCTGCAAGGGCTATTTGGATACTGCGAGCCAGGTAAGTATCATTGGTCGCCTGACATAGAAAATACGGAAATAACAATAACAGGGCAGTATCCTCTTACTTTAGAATCTTTGACTAGACGGCCAGCGATTGTGTGTGTTAATAGTCAAGCTGCTTATTTAAATACTAGCATGAATAATCTAGAAAACATTAATATCTTGACAGGAAATAAGATACATAGAGATATTATAAGTTGTAATGCCGTTTTTAACTGTGTTAGTAGAACAGGGTTGGAAGCGTCTAGAATAGCTTGGTTTGTTGCGTCTAATATAAAAGCGCTTCAGGTTTTCTTACAAAGAAACGGACCATTTACTAGAATAGGCCACGATGTAACAATCGGAGGCGAGTCTTCGCCTGGTGGCATACTTCCAGATGTCGTTGATGGGAGCGCTATAAATGTTCAAGTAGTTGTTCCATTCTTTATCCCACATAAGTGGGAAGTACGGCACCCATCCTATAAAAATGACGATATACAATTAAAAGTAGATGCAGTCACGAAACAAAACTACAATGGAGATTAATTATGGTAGATAGTGTAAGAAAACCAGGCGTAGAAATTACACAAAAAATTACATCACCCACCCCAACTATATCAGCGCCAAGTCTTGTGCCATGTATAGTAGGGCCCGCTTATGAAGTCGTAGACCTTTTGGACGAAAATAGCGTACTTACCGCTAGTTCCAGATTAAAAGACTCTCAAGGCAACGACATTCCTTATACCCAAATCTCAAAATCAATTGAGACAGTTGATTTCCCAACTGATAAAGCAGACGCACTTCAAATGTCTGTGGTCTCTAAAGAAGTCAACGTAGCCTTATCTAACGGCAAGACTTACAATATTCTTCCTGTCAGACCAAGTAGCGCATTTTTGGCTTACGGAAATTTTGCAGCAAGAGCTGGTATATTTTTATACGCACCTCCTAATAACTTTGCAGTTAACTTCAATGTCGCCGTCGATGTAATTTCTAAAACACAAGTTGTATCCGACAAATTACTAAACATAAGCGTCAATTTAAACTCACTTGATGATCTGGTGGCCGCGATTAATACTGAGATGGGTTTTGAGTTCGCCAGTAAGCAAACTTTTAACAACCAACAAGGCTTACTCTTATTAAGTCAAAGATATGGCGCAGGAAGTAGTGTTACATTACGTCATCAAAGTGGTGGAAATGTGTCTAATCACGGTTCTTGGGGATTAGCGTCTAAGACTTATAGAGTCGAAGGGGCTGGTTTCAAAACACAAGATGAATCCGCTAACAACATTACAGTCTCTTCTTATATTGTGTTTAGTCGTGGTAAGTTCTTCATGAATGATAACATTGCGACACAAACAGGCGATACAGATTCTTACGAAGGTCAAGGATTTGCCTTACCAGTTTGGGTAACTGGCGCTATTGCTGACGCAGAAACAACAAGACCCGCCGCAGTTACATTTACTGATGGCGGAACACAAAGAGACATACCACTCAAAGGTGCGACAAGATTTGCGGATGGCGATAAGTTCTATGCTAACGGCCCGTTTGGTAGCTCTGTGAGTGGCGTACAAGTTGCTCAAGTCGAAGCTAACCGATTTAAACTAGTGACCGTAGATACAACAAATAGCGTATATGATGCTGAAGGTAATATAGTAGACCAACGCTATATAGATTTTAAGCTAGGTGAACTTACATCACCTAACCCATTTGCGCCCAAAAACGTATTCTTTAGAGCATTAAATCTTTCTAGTTTAAATCAAACATCAGAATTTGCAAGTGAATCCTTCGAGATTGATACAAACGCCATAGGCTATGTTGCGCCAGCTGGTGGTACTATTGATCTTAAACTAATAAACAATGCGCCTATTTTAGGGGCTGACGGATTAGAGCTAAGTCTTTTAGTAACAAACGGTGATGTTGTTGGAAACGAATACACATTTACCGCGGGTGCGGCATACGACACATTAGATGCTTTAGGGACTGCGATAACTGATGCATTGACAGCAGACGGTGTCGTAGATTTTATAATCACAGTTGATAATGACGTTCTAAACATTACAAGCGCCCTCAAAGGCGCAGCCATCTCTTTACAAGTACGCGGTTCTATTTTAGCAATTTTCCAATCATTGGATAACGTTGCTTATGCACCAGACCAAATACTAGAAGACAGTGGCAACGATGAAACAATTCCCGACTTAGCTGGCGAAACAATAAGTATTTATTTTAACGGCAATGACAAATCAGTGGATGTCGTGGCATCATCAAATAGCTTAGACGCATTTGTTAGCAGAATTAATGATGTGGTCGGTGCAGTTGTGGCGCTTATTACAGAAGATGATAACGGTCGATACTTTACTATTAGAACTTATTTAAAAGGTATGGCTGGTAGTGTTGTCGTAAGTGATTTCGCACCACTCGGTATAGCTGATATGGCGATTACATACGGTACAGGTAGACCAGACCCAGACTTATTAGTCTATCAAGACGGTTCTATCTTAATTGGTGCAGAAGCATTAAGAAACTCAATCACAGGGCAGCCTTTAAAAAATATCAGAGCCGGTATTCACATCTCCTATCGTGCACTAAGACTCGATCTAAGCCCAATTGCGAACGAACCCGGTTTGATTAAAGTATCAACCATAGACGATTTAAATTCTATCTATGGCCCAATCAGTACAAAGAATCCTCTCGCTCTCGGCATTTACTACGCTTTAATCAATGCGGGTAATGGCGTTGAAATATCTGCTGTCGGTGTTTCCGATATTTCAGACAGCGAGCCTAACGGTACAGCACAAGCATACTTAGAAGCTTTAGAATTTATTAGATCTTACGAAGTGTACGCGATTGCACCACTAACATCTAGTGAGCAAGTCATCGAGGTTATTGATGCACACGTTAAAGACATGTCATCCCCTTCTAATAAAAAAGAACGTATTGTCATCTCCGCACCAACTAACCCCGACAGATTTTTACCAGTAGTCGTGGCTAGTGGGGAAGATGCACAAAGCACAGGGAATGAAAACCAAATCGACTTGAATGCTACCCCAGAAGCAGTTTTAGCCAACTTAGGTGTTAGTACTGAAGGCACTATTCCATTCCAGCTCGCCGACGGCAGACAACTTTTTGTATCTATAAAGCTAGGCGATTTTGCTGTAAATTACTCTGTAAGTAGTGTAGACGGCGCAAGAATTACAGTACGTAGGGTTTTGACAACAGCACAAAACGCAGACGGATTCTACACAACACAAGCGTTGCCAAGCTCTTTTGTTAATGCGACTTATTCATTACAACTTAGAGGACGTAAGTTAACACTTCCAGGTTCAACTAAGTTGGACAAGACAAGTTACGCTGAAACAATAAGAGATAAGGCACAGCAATATTCTAACAGAAGACAATTGCGCTTATACCCTGAAACAGTTCAAACAGTCTTACAAGGCGTGGAACAAAAAGTAAGCTCTTTCTATTATGCTAGCGGTGTCGCAGGTGCATGCGCGGTCGTAGCCCCACAAGAGCCATTTACACGTAGAAAAATTATAGGTTTTACAAACGTCGTAGGTCCTGCACTTGAGAACTCACAATTAGATATTATCAGTGCCGGTAATGCGGTAATCGATGTCGAAAGTGCGGGGGAAACACCCGCTTTAAGAATGCAAGGTACCACTGATCCTTCATCTATCGAAACTAGAGAATGGTCAATTACACGTGCAGTAGATTACTTTGCAAAAACATTGCGTAATGCCTTGAGAAAACGCGTAGGATTGTTTAATATTACACAAGCATATATTGATGATTTATCAACACTTCTCGATGGTGCCTGTGTTAGCGCTGTTGCTAACGGTTTGTTCTTATCAGCGGCTGTTACAAAGTTAGTTCAAGACAAACTACAACCTGATACACTACTAGTTGAAATACAAGTTGAAGTATTCTATCCAGCTAATTACATTAAATTAACAATCGCTATCTAAGGAGTTTAGAATGGCAACAGTTTTAACACAAAAGCAAAAAGATTTGCGTAGCATTAGTTTCGGCTCTGAACAAGGTGTCCGCCCACATAGCTTATATCGTGAAGTTGCAGACGTTCGTAATGATGTCGAAGCCGCTTTTAAAAGAATTGAACAAGGCGATATTCCAACAGTTATTGCTAGCTCAATCAAAGTTTATGATTTGGGGAACAATGGCGTAGCATCTGGTGTAGTTTTTGTATCTGACTTTTCTGTTAGATCACATATCGCATCTGTAACAATCGATGACAAGATCGTGATTAAACACCCAGGTGGCACAAGCGCCAATAGCTTGACCGTAGAGGTCTTAGCCGGCGTGGCGACTACCGCCACTGTAGGCGAAGATGGGAATTTAACAATCACTGTCGTAGATGATATCGATATTTCCGCGCTAGTTTCTTTAATAAACAGTGACAACGAAATTGCATTTTTCGCCGAACTCGCTGCAGGCGCAAACGGCGCAGCTGACGCAGACACAATCGCAGTAACTTCTGCTACTAAACTTAGCGGTGGAGCGGGCTTAGGGGTTTCTGCTAGTGTCTCTAGCGTGACAGTTGCGGGTGCAATTCAATCTGTGGACTTAAAACTAAGCGCTGTAGATACATCAAGTGCTATGGGTGCTAAGTTGTCTTTTAATTCCGCTGATTTCGCTAATGCGCCAGTCGCTGGGCAAGTAGCGTCTTTAAAAGTTGTCTGTCACACATCTAAATCTACTATACCACTAGTTGTAATCGCGGATTAAGGACTAAAAAATGGCACTAGACTTTCAACCATACAATAATTTTGTGCAGCAAGGGATGGTGGACGGGCAATTCGCCTCTGGTGCCTTCACTCTTATTGCTGCCGGTCCCCCAAGGCTTGCGAATGTATTTAATGTCGATGCAGTAGGCGACGCTGTTAGTACTGCGTTAGCTCAACCCATTGGCATGGTACAAAATCTCGGGTTAAACCATAGTAGAAGTTTTACACGCGTTTTTGAACTTGGCTCCGAACGTTCTTACCATATCTCTGGCAGAACACAAGGAAACTTGTCAATCAGCCGTATTTACTACCACGGACCATCTTTACTTAGAATGATGTATGCTTATTACAGCGACATTCAAACTCCTGTGGTTGTTCCACCATATACAGCCCTCAGTGCAGTAGCCGCCGCAGCTAACCCAAATCCACATAACGTCAAGATTAGACCAGGTTTTAACAACTTGTATCTAAATCTCGCGAGTGATTTATTTAGTCAGCCAATCGGCCTCTTGATCAAGACAGTTGACTCAAATGAAGATACCATCGGTGCTGTATACGCAGAAGCGTGTTATACAAACAACCATAGTTTCAGTGTAGATTCAAACGGTCTTGTTGTACAAGAATCAGTAGGTATTCAGTTTGAACGTATTGTTCCTGTTCGTGTAACAGCGCTTGATTTAATTCAATCAGGTGTAGAAGGCTTACTCGGTGGTGTAGCGCAACTTACAAAGACATCTGGAGATCAATGATGAGTGACTTAGTGGCACTGTTGCGACAACGTTCAATGGAGAAAGTCGCAGTCGATATTAAAAAAATGTATGACACGGCTAGTACTGCTCTATCTGGCAGGGGTATTAACCCTATTGGCGCTATCGCTGGAACTGCCTTGGGAACAGTCGGCGGTGCCGTTAAGGGTTATCAATCTGCTGGCGATGACGATAAGTGGAAGGGCGCTATTACAGGGG
>JACCDP010697080.1_pt1 | contig 32882 bp, 49 predicted proteins | sample 7445841 | NCBI WGS metagenome assembly JACCDP01 (sample SAMN15323441, study PRJNA562643) | freshwater metagenome | isolation source: river surface water | place: USA:Blue River Watershed | collected 2017-08-17 | reverse complement strand
TACGAAAGGTGCGGAGTTGATTTGTCAAATATTTCTATTGAGTTGGTGGTGTCGGATTAATGGCACATAACACAAAAGCAGGTGCAGTTTCAATTGCACTTGCTAACTGTTAACCGCCGTTTTAATGACGTAAATTATTAAAATTAAATCAGAATAATATGAAAGCAACACTTGAATTCAACCTACCCGAGGACAAGTACGAATGGGAGAACGCCATCCAGGCTGATGCTATGTTCTGCGCTCTGTGGGATCTATCTCAAGAGCTCCGTACTATGTGGAAATATCAACAGTACCAAAGAGAAGAGGAGTATGCCATTGTGGAGTCCATACGTGATAAGTTCTATATTATACTACAAGAACACAACGTCAACCTGGACAAATGAAATACGCAATCATTTTCACGTCGGCGCTTGTCATGGAAATATGTTCGACCTTTTACATTCGATTTGTCGCGGACAAGAACACGATCGGAATGATTGTCTTCGCTTTCATCGCGCCATTCCTTGGTCTTGCGTTCGCTGGGTACATGGTCGAATCAAAACAATGGAATGAACGAATCAAAATGGCTTTTTCGCTGGCGTTCGGTTACGTCGTCGGCGCTTTAATAGTAATAACTTTAATAAAATAATATGAAATCAAAAATCAAAGAAAATCAATGTTCGATTATTGAAGTCGAAAACGGTTATCAAATTCGAATCGGTGCTGAATGTTCTGGAACATACCGTGAAATGTACGTTTTTCAATCATTCACTGAAATGGTTAATTTCTTGAACACATTTTTCGAATTCAGGAATGAACTTCTTTATTCCGACATTTCAAATCAAAATCAAATTTTGATAAACACAAACAAATAATAACATGAACAAAGAAAAAGGAACGGTCGTCAACGTGACGCCATTACAACAAATCTCGGACAAGTTCCGAAAACAAGATTTCACAATCAAAACATTCGACGCGAATTATCCACAATTTTTGACCTTTCAAGTGGTCAATGACAAATGTGACCTTGTCGCTAACTTGAACGCTGGCGATGTGGTCGAAGTGAATTACAACCTTCGAGGTCGTGAATGGACGTCGCCTGAAGGAACAACGAAGTATTTTAACACCGTCGAAGCGTGGTCGATTCAATTATCCAGCGAACCAACACCAACACAAGCAACAAATGAAAACGCTGACGATTTACCTTTCTAACGATTCGACGATTGTTGACTTCATGCGGACAACGACCGAAGACCGTTTGTCGTCAAGGTACAAAATGACACACTTGGCCGAAGACATGAAGGTTTCCTATTCGATGCTTTACCGCTTCATGAAGGGACGTCCAGTCGGCGAAGAATTCTTCATTGCTTGGTTCAAACACTTTTCAAAATGAAATTCTGGTCGCGTGAAGCTTACGACATTGCCCGCAAGGTGACTTCAAATCATGAACTTCACGCCGACCTTGTTCACCACCTTTATATTCGAATGCATCGATTCAATTTCAAAAACGAAGACGTCCCGGCTATATTCGCAAGGTTCGCGTTCAACGAATGGAATTGGCAACGTTCCGAATTTTGGCGAACGTACCGAAGCAATACCGACGAAATCAATGACATGGCAGAGGAATTCAATTCGCCGTCGAACAACGAATTCAGTGATTGCCTTGACGCTTACCTTCATTCAAATGAAGGGGACGAATTCATCAAGGAAATCACGAAAATGCACCTTTGCGGAATGACCTTCAGGGACATTAAAGAACTGACGGGGATTTCGCTTGACACTATTCACAAAACTATTAAACAATTCAAAAATGATTTACACTCTTATTGCGGTGGCAATGGCACGGGCGTTGATGTCGTTCGGCCTTCCGAACATCAAACCATTTAATTGTCAATCGTGTTTGTCCTTTTGGACGGCGCTCATGATTTATCTTGTCGTCGATTGGACGCTTGTTCCGTTGGCGTTTATTTCCTATCTTGTTTCCGATTTAATTTTAATCTATGAACATAAGTAACTCACTATTGACGCAACTGGACAACTTCAGTCGTCACCGTTACGCGCATTTGAACGACGAATTGAAAGACGAACTTGCCGTTCATTACAAAGCGCTTGGATTCGGCAAACTCAACAAGCAATGCAACACGTGCGTTCGAATAGCAATGGACAAGCTGAACGAAAACAAACACAAGGTTCGACCAGCGGTAAGGCAAGAAAACAACGAACCGCACATGAACGAACAACCGCCGAAGCTTCACTTCGTTGGCACGAAACAAAAGACCTTCGCCGAACTACGACGCGAAGCAATCGAACGCGGGTTCAAAGGAACACGCAAGACAACGCGCGAAGACCTTGAAAATTTCCTAAGCAATGAATGAGATTCACGAAACCGCCGTTATTTATCCGGGCGTCACAATCGGTCACAACGTCACAATCGGCGCGTTTTGTATTATCGGCGCACCAGCGGAATCGAAACGTCACGAAGGTGAAGACGGTTTCGGCGTGGTCATTGGAAACAACGTCACGATTCACGGACACGCAACAATCGACGCGGGCGCGGAACGACCGACAATCATTGACGACGGCGCGTATATCATGAAGACCGTTCATATCGGACACGACGCAATCATTCACAAGGACGTAACGATTTCACCGCATGCGGTCATCGGTGGCTTTGTTGAAATACACGAACAAACAAACATCGGAATGAACGCAACGATTCACCAGCGCGTAACGATACCCGCGAAGTGCATGGTCGGAATGTCGGCGGTCATCACGAAGAAAACACCGATTGAACCGAACACCGTCCTTGTGGGGAATCCAGCACGAACAACACGAAGCAACAACAAATGAAAATAATAACCGTCACCGCAATGCACGGCCGACACGCAACCGTTGCCGAATGCATCAACCGAATGCCGTTTATCGACAAGGTGTTCATTTACTCAACCGACGAAGACGGCGCATTCCTTCAGGAACAAGACATTTTCGCCATGGCTAAATATCGCAACAATCCGCTTTCGTACAAATGGAACATGGCAATTCGCACGCTTGAACAAATCGACTTCGATGCGGTCGTCTTGTTGGGTTCGGACGATTACATCGACGAAGCATTCCTTCACTACGTTGAACGAACGATTCCCGACTTTGACATGATTGGATTCAAAGACATTTACTTCCAGCACAACGGCGGTCTTTATTATTGGTCGGGGTACACCAACAACCGACGCGGTGAACCTTGTGGCGCTGGAAAAGTATATTCACGGAAATTCCTTGAATGCATCAAATGGAATCTTTTTGACGTGGCAAGGGATCGCGGACTTGACAAGATTTCGTGGCAACGTGTCAAACAAGCGAAGGCAAAGGTTCACGTCACTTCGTTGAAGGAAAACGGATTGCTATTGGTTGACATCAAAGACGGCGAAGGAATGACGGACTTTAATAAATTCAAGGGACTTCAAAAGATTTCGAACAAGAATACTTAATATAAGGGATACTATATTCTTATGGCAAACAAACACCGCAACATCGACAAGGACGAATTGCTTCAAATGGCGTACAATTATTGCGATTACTGCATTGCGTCAACGAAGGAAATCGCGACGAATTCAGGTGTGAAGCAAGTCAAGGAAAGACACATTCCGACCGTGTCTTATTTCCTTTTGCATTGGCTTCGAAGGGAACACTTTGACTTTTATTCCCGAACGAACTGGTACGACGCAATGAAGGACGAAACACACCCATTGTCGAACACTATAAAAGGAATCGACGACCTTTTCAATTCATTGGCACGTGACATCGTGGCAAACGAAGGCAAGGGGATTTTCTACGCAAAGAACAAACTTGGAATGCACGACCGACAACAAGTGGAAACACGCAACGTCGAACGCTTCGATTTCGATGTCAACGATTAAAGGATACCGACCGCATTCACGCCAACTTGACATTCACAACGCAATCAACCAAGGGCATGAAAAATACTTCGCGTTGAACATTGGTCGCCAGTTCGGGAAAACGATGCTTGGAATCAATCAACTTTTGTACTGGGCAATCAACGACAAGGGTTCAAAGATTGCTTGGGTTACGCCCGTGTATAAACAAGGCAAGAAGGTGTTCGCTGAACTTGAACGCGCCGTGGCGAAGTCGGGGTTGTTCGAATTCAACAAATCCGATTTGAGAATCACGGGGTTCGGTTCGTCGATTGAATTCTTTTCCGGGGAACGTCCCGACAACATTCGGGGAAATACGTTCGACTACATGGTCGTTGATGAATTCGCGTTCACGCGTCCCGAACTTTGGGACGAGGTATTAAGCGCGACCGTGTTGGTCAAAGGAAAGAAGGTGATTTTCATTTCAACGCCGAAAGGAAAGAATCATTTCCACCGCGTTTGTCTTCAGCACAACTATGACGACCGATACCGTTACTTCCATTTCACGTCGTTCGACAATCCGATGATTGACCCGAAAGAATTGGAAGAACGTCGGCGTTCCTTACCCGACCACGTGTTCCGTCAAGAATACTTGGCCGAATTCCTTGACAACGCTGGCGGGTTATTCAAGGGCGTGTCGTCTTGTGTTGGTCAAGGTGAACGAACGTCACGAATGTACGGCGGTCTTGACATCGGACGCGCGGACGATTACACGGTGTTGACTATCCTGAACGAACACGGTCAAATGGTGCGCGTCGAACGTTGGCGTCACGACGATTGGTCACGAATCATTGACAAGGTGGCCGAACTTATTCGACAATACAACGCAATCACAACCGTCGAGGTGAACAACCAAGGCGACGTGTTCTTTGAAATGCTTCGCAAGACATTACCGAACAAGGTCGTTCCATTCGTGACCACGTCGAAGTCGAAACCTATCTTGATTGAAGACCTTGCGTTGGCGTTCGAACAACGTGCGATTCGTGTCAACGATGTCAAATGGTTGCTTGATGAATTGGAATCATTTACTTACATTTACAATCCGAACACACGTGGCGTTCAATATAGCGCACCCGTTGGACTGCACGACGACGGCGTGATGTCATTAGCGCTTGCGTGGAATTCATTGAAGAACAACAAATCGAAAGGACGATACAACACCGCACGAATATGAAAGTAAAATTGCCCGCTTCGCTTCACGAATGCAAACCCGACCAACTGGTCAAATGGTTGATGTTGGCCGAAGTCATCAAGGAAAAAAAAGACGATGACCTTTTTCAAATGCTGGACTTTCAATGTCAACTCATTTCAATCTTTTCAGGGTTGACGGTATCGAAGGTCAAGCAACTTGGAATCAACGACGTTCATCGGTTGGCTGGCCATTGCACCCGAATGTTGTCGTCTTATGAATACGCCGAACCGCTTGGACAAGTGACAATCAACGGACAACGTTACGTCTTTGAAAAGGACTTCCGATTGATTACGACCGGGCAAATCATTGACTTGAAACTAATCGACGACGTGGCGTCCGATCCAGTTCAGGCGCTTGCGATTTGCTACGTCGAAGACGGCATGGAATACTGCCAAGAGGATTCACGCGGTCGGGTGTTGAATCCGAACGACAAACGCTACCAAGCATTCAAAGAAGAATTCGACGGGGTGGAATTCATGAACTTCTTCGGTTTTTTTTTGCGCGAATCAGAGAAGCGGAAGGACGCTATCTTGGCGATTCAAACGATACGGACGATGATGAACCAAAGGAAAGCGTTGTCAACGATTCGGAATGGTTCACCTGGACAAGAATCCTTCAGCGACTTGGACAAGAACTTGGAACAAGCATTGACGCAATCACTAAACAACCGTATGTGAAGACATTGTTTTGGTTGAACTACATTAAGCTAAAAGACGAACAAGATTACTTAATAATGAAACAATCCTTGAAACATGGCTGACTTCGATTTCCTTGAAGAATTCGGGGTGTCGGTTGGTGAAGCGGAACAACCGCAAACCGTTTACGAAAAGTTCATTCTAAACGTCGGAAACAAAGTCACCGCCGACCTTCGCGAATACATTCAAAAGAACGCTTCGAACACGGGCGCGCTTGCGCAATCGGTCGTGTACTTTCCGACGGGAACGTTGTCGTTTGAAATCCAAGGGGACTTTTACTATAAATTTGTCGACGAAGGTGTCAACGGGATAGCTTCGAACGTTGGTTCGCAATACTCATTCAAGACGCCGTTCGTTTCGTACAACATGGCGAAGGCGATTCAGGAATGGAAGGGACTTGACATGTCGCATGCGTTCGCGGTTGCTTCGAACATCAAGCAACGAGGATTGAAGCCGAAGAATATCACCGACACGGTCATCAATGACAAGGTGTTGGAAATGATTGCGAAAGATTTGGCCGAAGCGACGGGATTGACCTTTGAAGTTAAATTTGAAAAGACAACCGAAAAATGGCAGTAACTATAAACCAACAACCGCAATACTTTCAACCAGCTTGCAATCCTTACATTTGGACGTTTGAAAGCGACCAAACATCGCAACCGAACTTCAGCTTCATTGTTGAACTTTACGTCGGCGGGGTGTTGGTATCGACGCACCAAGTTTTCAACGAATCGTTGAATTATGCGAAGTTTGACGCAAGCGGTGAATTGCGCGCGTTGCTTACTTCCGAAATGGTCACGACGGGCGCATTGTTGACTTACTACGATCCAGCGATTGACGTTGTGAACATTCGTATTTATGAAAAGTACGGAACACCGCCGACGTTGTCGGTAACGTTTGCAACGGGAACGGTGAACCGCGCTTGGAACGCTTCGCTTCGACACCCGGACTTTATTGCATACGACCATTTGGACTACATGATTTCAAGGACGAACGCGAATTCAGGGAACATTCTATTCCTGACGGATTTCCCAAGGGCGCGAAAGTATTTCGTCGGACTTTACGAAAGCGCGTTCTTGACGTTCATCAATCGGTCGAAGCCGAACATTGACTTTTATTTGAACCTATACGACGCAACGAACACGTTGATTCTTAACTATACCGCAACGATTGCGGTTGGTGACTTGAACGTGATTGATTGTTCACCGCAAAATTTGATTGCAAACACGACCGCAACGTTGACGAACTTCCAAGCATGCGCCTATTATACCGTCCGCGTTCAAGGTCTTGACGTTGGCGTGAATTCAGGTTTCAGCGAAACGTTCACATTCTACATGGACACGGAATGTCACCGATACGACACGAAGCGTTTGCATTGGTTGAACAAGCTTGGCGGGTGGGATTCATTCACCTTCACGCTTGTGTCACTCAACACGTCGAAAGTCAAAACGTCGGAATACCAGCGCGAACGCGGGGATTGGAATACGGCGGGAACGGATTGGATTTATACGCGATACCACGGGCAAGACATGGCGTTCAATAAATTCGCAACCGACCAACTCATTTTGAATTCGGATTGGATTCACGAAAGCGTTCAACAATGGTTGGTTCGCGACCTTTACGAATCACCGAAAGTTTATCTTGAAACAACACCGGGCGCGTTCGAACCAGTACGAATCACCAACGAATCGTATCAGCAAAAGCAACGACGGGTTGACGGATTGCTTCGGGAAACGGTGAACATCGAACGGACGTACAATTACAATTCACAACTTGTTTAATGGCTGGCGAACTTTACATCAACAACCGAATCATTGAACTTGACCAAGCGTTGCCGTTTCCGCTTACGTTCAACATTAGCGACATTCGCGACGTGTCGTCACGGAAAGGGAACAAGTCGAAGACGATTAGTGTTCCCGGCACGAAGGCGAACTGCGCGTTGTTCCGTTCGATTTTCTTGTTGACGTACACCGACCAAACGACACCAACGAATTCGGCGTTCCTTGACTTCGATCCAAGCGCAAAAGCGACGGCACGATATTACAACAACGGAATTCTTGAATTCAACGGAATCGCACAACTTCAGGAATGTCGATTGGTCAATGGAACATGGACGTTTGAAATGACCTTGGTTTCCGATACGATTGACTACATTGGCGAAATGAAGAAAATCAAAATCAACGAACTTGATTTCAGCGAATACAATCACGCGTTAACAATGGCGAATCAATTCGAAACGTGGAATGGATTCAACCAAGTGAACGGAATTTCGACGGCTATTAAGACGGGTTTGAATTGGGACGGACTTGGCTATTACTACGGCTTGATTGATTACGGCTATCCACGAACATCGTCGGACAAGTTTAATTGTGACCAGATACCGCCACAAGTATTCGTTTACGGAATCCTGAAGAAACTATTCGACAAGGTGGGAATCACTTGGTCTTCGAATTTCATCGAATCACCAGCGTTCAAGAAATGCGCAATGGCTTATTACGGCGGTGACTTTCCGACAATCAATCCGACGCAATCGGCGAACGATTCGGTCACGGCCTTGGAACAAAACAACGCGAACGGATTTATCATTAACGGTTCAACGTTTCAGGTTAGCGCTGGAATTACATGGTGGAATGACGCTAACTTGTCGGACGTTGTGAACGCACAAATCGCAACCGATCCATTGAACCAAGTCGTGACGTCCGATCCTTTGTTAATTAAGGCGGGAACGACTGGTCTTTATTCGGTCGAATACAACGGAACGCATCAACTTGACATTACCTTCGACGCGGTTTCGACAAATTACTTCGATGTTCGGTTGATGTTTAATATCATTAAGAACGGCAACTTGATTGCGCAAGATATTATTTATACCGACGCGGTTGACGCTTTAATCGGAAATTATTCGAACACCTTTACGTTCAATTACACGCGTTCGGTGAACATGGCAATCAACGACAACATTCGCTTCGGAATCACGCTTGTCGTTGAGAATGCCGAAAGTTACGGCGCGCCTAACTTGACGCGAACGATTGAAGTGACTTCCATTTCGGCGAACATCAATTTCATAAAATCACAACAAGCGCTTGCACCTGGGGGAACGGTAGCCGTCAATTCGTTCTTACCTGACATGACTGGCGACGTGTTTTTCAAGGGGTTGACGACCATGTTTAATTTCATGATAAAGCCGTCCACGTTCGACGCGACGGTATTGGAAATCGAACCGTTGTCGGAATTTTACAATTCGTCACAAGACGCGCTTGACTGGACACAACTTGTTGACTATTCGCAACCGCTGAACGTTCAGCCAACGATTAACTACGCATCGAAAGAATACAACTTTCAATTCAAGCAAGACGGCGATTATTACAATAATCAATACACCAACACACAACTGGACAATTATGGCGAATTCGCCATTTTAAGCCAGTCGCAATACGCGACCGAAGTGACGAACATGGCGCTTCCATTCAGTCAAAAGCCATTGGTCGAAATACACCCGTCGTTGATTGTTCCTTGCGCGTTTCAAGTCAACTTCGATTCATCGGCCACGGGACAAAAAGTTCCGAAGAAAGGAACGGCGTTTATTGTTCAGGTTGGCGCAATGAGAAACGCTACGTGGAAATATCACGACGAATTCAACGCTCAACAAAACTTGACGCAATATCCATACGTCGGTCACGTTGACGACATTGACACGCCGTCGTTCGATTTGAACTTCGGTGTTCCTGAAGTTTTGTACTATCCCGCGACGACGTACACGAACAACAACTTGTTGCAATATCACAACACGTTCATTCAAGAACTTGTTTCGAGGTACGGTAAATTGTTGACGTGTTACGCTAAGATTGACACATCAATAATCAACACGCTTGATTTCCGCAACTTAATAAACATTAACGGCGTCGTGTATCGATTGCAAAAAATAAGCGACTACGATTCAACCAAGGAACGAACAACACAAATCGAATTGCTTCGTTTGATTCAAGGCGAAGGAACGGCAAGCGACGAAGAACTTGAAACCGAAGGCGTGATTCCAAACAACGTCGTGACCGAATACATTGAAGACACAATAATCAACGAATAAAATGGCAAAAGTAAAAATAAGTGATTTAACGCCGAAGGGCGCAAACCTTGCGAACACCGACTTGTTAATGATTAGTCAAACGACAACGGACGGCTATGAATCAAAGTCAATCACGGGTGCGGAAATAATCGCGGGCGCACAAGAAGGACTTCAACCGACGCTTGTTTCAGGAACGAACATCAAGACGGTGAACTCAACGTCGTTGCTTGGAAGCGGAAATGTAGCGGTTCAACCGACGCTTGTGAGTGGTACGAACATAAAAACGGTGAACGACAATTCCTTGCTTGGAAGCGGGAACATAGCCATTCAAACGAATCCGAGAACGTTGGCAAGCGTGAACGGGTTGAACCTGACGGGAACAAGCACACAAATAAGCGCTTCCGTTTTGATTCCAGCGGGGACGTTGGTGGCGAATAATTCAATATACGTGCGTAACTTACTCACCAAGACGGCGGGTTCAACAACTTCATCGGCTCGAATGTACGTAAACACAAACAACAGCATAACGGGCGCGACGTTGTTGGCAAGTGCGCAAAACATGACGGGCGCAAATTACTTCGAACGATTCGAACGAAATTTTTTCTTTGACGGCACGAATCTAAATTGCTTTAATACTTCGACACAAGTTCCGCACGATTTGGCCATTTCGTCAATGGCGCTTGTTGCGTTCAATCCGTTGGTTGATAACTACCTTATTTTTACGGTTCAAAACTCAACGACAACGCCTGACAACTTAGGACACAAACGCGTAATTGTTCAAATATATGATTAACTTAACAACCATTCAAAACGGATTCATCATGCATGAATTCGAATTCCATTTCGACGGTGACGCCGAAGTTCTTGACACAACACAAGCGCACGTTCCAACGGATCGCGGTGTCATTCTTTGCGACACGACAATGACCATTGACGGCGAATCATTCAATAATATAAACGATTTTTTAACGACGCTTTATGGCAAATAAAGAAGCCGTTTTCACGGTCAAAGTAAACACGGGCAATTCGGTTCAGGATTTACAAAACACGGACAAGGCCGTTCAGCAACTCAACAAGGACTTGACGTCAACGCAACAAACCGCGAAGAACAATTCAGGCACGGACGCGCTTGCTCAAAAGCTTGCGGAACTTGACGCACGTCTTGAAGCGGGCGGGTTGTCCATGCGCGAAATGACCAAGACGATGAAGGAATATCAAAACATCGCGCTTCAAGCGGGTGCAACTTCACCCGTCGGTTCGCAAGCGTTGCAAAATTCGGCACAATTAAAAGACCAAATAAGCGACTTAAAAGCGCAAACATTGGCGTTGTCTTCGGACACGGTCAAGCTTGACACGGCCTTGGCTGGTGTCGAGGTAGGCGCACAAGCGTTCATGGGCGTTCAATCGGCAATGGCGTTGATGGGAACGGAAAATGAAGAATTGATAAAGTCAATGCAAAAGCTTCAAGCGGTTCAAGGCGTTGTGAATTCCGTCACGACGATTGCGAACAAACTGAATTCGGATTCGGTGTTGGGGATTCAACTTCGAACCGCTTGGGAAAGAATAAAGAATTCAGCATTCGTTCAGGGTACAACGGCAACGACCGCGCAAACAACGGCGACGGTTGCACAAACAACGGCGACCACGGCTTCAACGGTTGCAACGGCGGGCGCAACGAATGGAATGAAATTGTTTCGTCTTGCATTGATTGGAACGGGAATCGGCGCGATTGTCGTGGCGCTTGGATTGCTCATTGCGAACTTCGATTCGGTTGCGAAAATTATTCAAAATCCGATTAAGTCATTCAAGGAATTCGGCATCGTTGGAAAAGCGGTCATGTTGTCATTCGCGCCATTGATTGCGACCTTTACCGCCGTCACGAAAGCGCTTGAATTCTTTGGTGTCATTGAAAGTTCAGCGACCAAGGAAATGAAAGCGAACGCGCAAAAGCGAACGGAATCGGCAATCAAAGAAGCGGACGAAAGAATCAACGCATTGAAGCGAACGCAATCACAACAAGACGCGCAAGCGCAACACGAAATCAATTTGATGAAAGCGTCCGGGAAAGAAACCTACCAAGCGGAATTGCAAAAACAAAAAGCGCACCTTCAAACTGGACGCGTGTTGTTGGAAGGGTTGAAACAAAAGCAATCCATTTTCAAAGCTGAAATGGCCATGTTGCTGGCGAACGAGGATCAAGATTCCGACCGTTACAAAGAATTAAAGAAACGATTGAAGGAAACGAACGACGCTATTTCGGAAACTTACAAAGACAACGTCGCCACGAAGAACGCCATTGAAGTCATGGTCGCGGAACACAACCATGAGATTCAACAAAAGGCGAACGAGAACGCGAAAAAAGCCTACGAAAAAGCGCAAAAAAATCGTGAAGAAATTCGCAAGGCGCAAGCCGAAGCCGACAAGAAAAGCGCCGAAGACCTGAAGGAACACAACAAACAAATGATTGCCGAAGAAGAAGCGCGCGACGAAGCAATTCGCCGTTCGAAAATGTCCGCAATGGAACTTGAATTGGACGACATTCAAACGCAATACTTTGAAAAGAAAACGCAAGCGGAACAACTTGGCGCGGAAGGGACTGAATTGGTTGCGAAATTAACGGCCGAAGAGGAATTGAAAAAAGCCGAAGTTCGAAAGAAATACGCGGACGCTGAACTTCAGGCGCAAGCACAACGCGACCAGCAACGACGCGAACGTCAAAAATTCCTGAACGATATTCTTTTGACCGACGAACAAAAGGCGACCGAAGAATTGAATCAAACAATCGAGGATTCGAAAAAAGAATTGTTGACGCGTTTGAATTCAGCCAACGAAAACGAACGAATCACACAATCGGAATACGACAACGCCTTGGTTGCTCTTGCACAACAAAAGGAAGACAAGCTGAAGGAAATCCAAAAGGCGGGAATCGAAGCGCGAAAAGCGCAAGCACAAAAAGACCGCGAAGAAGAATTGAAAGGTGTCACCGATTTCCTTGCGAATTCTCAAATGGTGTTGGATCACATGAAGACGGTTGACGCTTTAATGGACGAAATCGACCAAGCGCGAATCAACAAGTTGACGGAATCCCGCGACGCTGACCTTGCCGAACTCGACGCCAAAATGCAACAAGAATTGAACGTCGAAGGAACGACCGCGGAACAAAAGAAACAAATCGAAGAAAAGTTCGCACAACAAAAATATCAAGTTCAACTGGAAGCGTTCAACGCTGAAGAAAAGATTCGAAAGCAACAATTCATGCGTGACAAAGCAATCAAACTTGGTCAAATCGCAATCGACACGGCGTCCGCAATCGTGAAGGCAATCGCACAATTTGGTCCGCCACCGTCACCCGCTGGTATTGCGGGAATTGCGTCCGCTTCAGTTATTGGAATCACGCAAGCGCTGGCCGTTGCGAATCAACAATTCAAATCTGGTTCAGCACCAAGCGCGCCAAACATTTCAACGGGCGGGGGTTCAATGACTGGCGCAAGCGCTTCGTCGTTCAGTTCATCACCAACGCCAACGACATCGACGGCGGGATTGACGGAACAAGGCACACCAACACCGACCACGACATCGACGCAAGTTTACGTTTTGGAAAGCGACATTTCAGCGACGCAAAACAAGGTCAAACTTCAGGAAGCCAAAACAAGTTTTTAAGCCATGACCGACCGCGCGTCGTCAAAAATGTTTCGTTGATTGACAAGCAACCATACGTTCGAAGCAATTCTTCGGCCTTCGGAATGTTGTCTTTGTGAAGCTTGACGTTGTGACCTTTGCGAATGAATTCGGGAAGGTTCATGTTCAGGTATATTGACTTGATGAAATGGTTGTATCGTTGCCATTCAATCAGTTCAAAAATTTCAAGCAACTTTTCGGAATCCATTAACACGGGCGAATGCGTTTCGAAATTCCACAACGGGCGTTCGTAGTATTTCAAGAATTCAATCGTGTTGAACATTGCTTCACGATAGTGCGACGGGTGTTGTGGAATGATTTCAAGCTTTCCTGAATGAATCGGAATGTCGGCGCGAAGTTTTGGTGTCACGAAGAAATCGTCGTTCATGTATATGAATTCACCGCCACGTTGCCGGGCGTATGTTAAGACCTTGTTCGTCACGTCCGCGCCTCGAATGTTGTTCAACTGCGGGCAAGGAATGTTGTCAATGGTTGCGACCTTGTCGCCAACGGTAACGATGTGCGCGTCCGGGAATGACATTCGAATGAATCGGATTGATTGTTGAATGTCGAAGTCGTCACGACCGCGTCGGTAAGGGAATACGAAAGTCATCGAACAAAAATACTTAATATAACAACATGAAAAAAGAACTTCCGATTTACGAAATCATGATTGATTTGAACGATCCCGAAACAACCGTTTCGTTCAATTCATTGGTTGAATTTCCAGCGCACGAAAAGAATTTTGAAACGTTCAACAAGCGCGTGAAGTACGAATTCAACGAAGAACAACAAGTCATCACGGGAATCGCGATTTCAGCCGATACACCGATTTACCGATACGACGAAAATTCGAAAGAGGAATACTACGTCGTTTTCAAAAAGGACGCAATTCGCGACATCATTCTTGATTACGCACGTCGGAACAATTTCAACAACGTGAACCTTGACCACAATCCGCACAAGGTCGTGGACGACGTGTTCATGGTGATGTCGTATCAAATCGACAACGAACGTGGATTCACCGCACCCGAAAGATTCAAGGACGCGAACGACGGTTCGTGGTTGGTTTCGTACAAAGTTACCGACAAGGCCTTGTTTGAAAAAGCAAAGAACGGCGAATTCAACGGGTTCAGCATCGAAGGCGTTTTCACCTTATTGGAAACCGACAAGACAAAGGAATCCGAATTCGAAGCAATCTTGAAAGAGGTTCAATTTTGGCGACGCAACATCGAACGAATCCGAATGTTCAACGACTATCCTGAAGCGGTATCGAACAACGCAAAACGCGGAATCGAATTGAATCAAAAGTACGGGAACAAGTGCGCCACGAGAGTCGGCCGTTTACGCGCAACCACCTTGTCGAATCGCGACACCGTTTCGGTGGCAATCATTAAACGAATGTATTCGTATTTGTCACGCGCCGAAGCTTACTACAATGAAAGCGACGAAAGCGCTTGCGGAACGATTTCGTTCTTGTTATGGGGTGGCAAAGCTGGCCTTCGTTGGTCGGAATCCAAGCTGAAGGAAATCGGCGAACTTTAATTTTCGAACAAGATTACTTAATACTTAAAAACAAACATGAACGCATTTGAAAAAGTAATGAAGGAACTTGGTGCAATCAAGACCATGTTCGCAAGAGCGACCGAACAAACGTTCGAAACCGCAACACTTTGGGACGGCGAAACAACCTTTGATTTCGATTCATTGGAAGCCGGGCAACAAGTTTTTATCGTAACGCCTGAAGGTCGAATTCCAGCGCCCGAAGGAACGCACGCGCTTGGTGGCGAATACACTGGCGTGACAATCACCGTTGACGCTGACGGATTTATCACTGAAGTGACCGACGAACGCGCGACGGCTGACCAAGCACCAGAGGAACAAGCACCCGTTGAACAATCAATGAGCGCTGAAGAAATTGAAACGATAATCAACGGAAAGCTTGAATCCTTCGCAACTACTTTCGAAGCGGTTGCCGAAATGATGAAAAGTATTTCCGAAGAAAGCGCGTCACTTCGAAATGAAATTGCTTCGTTGAAAGCTGACTTCGAAAGCTTCAAGGCAATGCCTTCGAATGAAACAAAAGAAAGCGAGAAATTCGCAAGGGGAAGCCACTTGACGGCTAAACAACAATTTTTGAAACAATATAAAAACCTATAAATCATGTCTATTAAAAAGTACGTAAAATCGAATTTCGATTATGATGTGTCTGGATTGTCACCATACGTTGATGACCAACGCGAAGACCTAATTCACCGTTCAGTTACCGAAGCGCAAACGCTTTCGTATATTGCAATCCAACAAGGAATCAAAGGAACTGAAGACCTAAAATTGTTGAACGATTCAATCGTTTATCAAACTGGCGATTGTTCCATGTCACCTTCAGGCGACACCGTGTTCACGGATCGTCAAATTTCCGTTGAAACAATCGGTTATTTGAAAAAGTTTTGTCAAAAAGACCTTGCAGGATTTTGGACGCAATTAGCGCTTCGTCCGGGTGCAATGGCTGAAGACAAGACGCTTCCATTCGAACAAGTTTTAATCAACTACCTTTTGGAATTACACGCGTTCGAATTAGAAAAGTTAATTTGGCAAGGGAACAAGGTTTCAGGTTCAGGCAACTTGGCGTTCATGAATGGATTCAATTCATTCTTGACCGTTGCGAATGGTTGTGTTGACTTGAACTTGTCAGGTGCTTCGTCTATTGACGCAACCAACGCTTTCGACATTTTCTACGAAGCATTTATCAACACGCCTTCCAACGTTGCCGAAGGTCAAGATTTCATTTGTTTCACTGGTCGTGAGAACTTCAATTTCCTTTTGAAGAATCTTGTTGACTTGAACATGTTCCACTACAATCCCGCGCAAATCGGAACAATGAACGAAATCCTTTTACCGGGAACAAACATGAGAATTGTTAAAGTAAACGGGTTGAACGGAACTACTAAAATATACACTGGTCGCGCGTCACATTTCTATTTCGGAACTGACCTTTCAAGTGATTTCGAATCTTACGATTTGTGGTATTCTTTCGACGACGATGTGATTTATTTACGTTCTAAATTCCGCGCTGGTGTTCAAGTTCCATTCTTGAACCAAGTCGGAACATTCGAAGGAATCTAAATTCATTAACGGGGGGATTCGTCCCCCCTTTGTTAAACTTAAAAAAATAAAAAGAATATGTCTTGTTTAATGACAACCGGGTACAACGACCGAACGTGTACGAACGGCAAAGGTGGAATCAAAAGCGTGTTGTTGTTCCCGTTGGGCGCAACTTCGGGCGCGGTTGTTTCACCTTCCAACGAACTAACTTCGTTAACGGTAACGGGCGAAACGTTCCTATACAAATTGAAATCAAACCTTTCAAGCTACACCGCACCCGTTCGCGTTGACAAAAACAACGGGACGCTTTGGTACGAACATGAATTGTCAATGATTCTTGCGTCCGATTCGAAAGAATTGCGCGCTGAAATTCATTTGCTTGCACAAAACGAATGTGTTTGTTTGGTTGAAAATGCCGACGGAACAATCGTCGCGCTTGGACTTGGCGAAGGTCTTCAGGTTGCCGACGCTAACGAATATACTTCAGGCGTATTGAAAAGCGACCGAAAAGGACACGTGATTGTAATGCGAGGAATGGAAAACGACGAAGTTCCTGACGTTGATCCAGCGCTTTATGCTACATTGTTAGGTCAACAATCACCTTCAATTTAATAACAACTTAACTTGCAAAGAAGGGGATGGGCGTTGTCCCGTCCCTTTTTTTTGTTTAATTTAGTCATATGAAAGTAAAAAAGGAATTCATCGGTTGCAAAGTTTGGTCGCCAACGATGCAACGCTACGTCAAAATCGAAGAAGGAAAAGACGAAATGTATTTGTCGCTTGGAATCCTTGACATTTTTGAATTTGAGAAACCAAACCTTGTAAAAAAAGAGAATGTTAAAAATACAAAAAAACGGAACAACTCCGCTGGTAGTGACGGTCACGGAAATGACAACAATCCCGAATCCGAACTATCTATTTGAATTCATTCACGAACAATCGTTCAACACGCAAACTTGCGTTTTGACAAACATTTCGCAAGGGATTCCGCGTTACGATGAATTCGTCTTGGTTGACGGCGTTGACGTGAATTTCATTTACGACGGCTTTTATATTTACAACATTTACCAACAATCGTCGCCGTCGAATCTTGATCCGTTGAACACGCAAGGTCTTGTTGAAACGGGACGCGCTCATGTGATTGAAGCGGATTCACCTTCATACGAATACGATTCACCGATTTATTTTAACATTTATGAATAACAAGCTTACTTCCGTTTCATTTCGCAAGGACTTTCAAAAACCTGAAGAAGAAAAAGACCGTTCAATGGGGTTCGTGAAATGGGGAAAAAAGAATGATTACCCGTTTTTCTTGGTTGACCTTTACAACGGTTCAGCTTATCACCAAGGAATAATCAAGAACAAAACGCATTACATCGCGGGCGGTGGTCTTGAAATAGTGAACGGATTGGTTCAACCATTCATCGACAACCGTTGGTCGGACTTCGACATGAATGAAATCGCGGAACGTCTTGCATTCGACCAAGAATTGTTCGGGGGAATGGCCGTCAAGGGAACGTGGAATAAGGAACAAACGAAGGTCGTGATGTGGGAACACATACCGCTTGACATGATTCGAACGTCGGTCGATGAACGGACGTACTACATTAGCGACGATTGGACGGCCTTGAATCAATCACGTGAAAAAACAAACCTTCGAATCCTTCCAGCGTTCGACAAGGACAATCGGACGGGTTCATTCATTCTATATTACAAAGAACCGCATTTGAAAGGGCGCAAGGAATTGGGTGTCTATCCGAAGCCGTCGTACTACGGTGGAATCACGGCCATTCAAACGGATTGCGACATTTCGAAATTCCACATGTACGAATTGCAAAACGGATTCAAATCCGGGACGCTCATCAATTTTCCTTCAGGTTATCCCGAAACAACCGAAGAATTGAACCGAATCAAGGCCGACGTCAAAGGTCGGTCGCAATCGGTCGAAGACGCTGGGGAAATCATTTTAACCTTCAGCAACGGCAAGGACGAAACGCCGACCGTGTTATCGTTGAACGGGAATAACCTTGACCAACGTTATTTGGCTACGGAAAAAAGCGTTCAACAAAACATTCTTGTAGCGCACGCGATTACATCACCGCAATTATTCGGTGTACGTCTTGAAGGTTCATTCAATTCAGCGGAATCAATGGACTTGTTCAACATTTTCAAGGCGACCTATGTGAACTCAAAGCAAAAGCGAATTGAATGGTTGCTGAATTTAATGCTTGAACTTGGTGGATACGTTGGCAAAGTGAAGCTTCACGACGTTGAACCATTCCCGAAGGACGCACCGCAAGCGGAACAAGCGCCAACAATTGAAGGACAACCAGCACCCGAAGCCGTGGACGTAGCAAAAAGCGCATTGAATGGCGCACAAATCGCGTCATTAATTGACGTCGTTGCCAAAATAAAAGAAGGAATCTTGACACCGCAAAGCGCTTTGTCGATTGTGTTGGCTTCATTTCCTACCATTGACGAACGAACGGCGCGTGAAATCGTTGGCGTTCCACCGACGGCGCTTTCAATGTGCAAGCATGATTCGTTCAACACCGACGAAATAAAGGTCTTCGAACAATTCGGGGAATCGAACGACAACTTCATTGTTTTGCATTCCGAACCGATTGCGTGGGACACACCAAGCGCCGAAGTTTTCGCACGAAGTCAACAACTATTCGACAAGGTTGGCGAAATTTCCGCCATGTTGACGGGTGGCGACAAGGACGTTTTGAAACTTTTGGCCGACGGCGAATCAAGCGACGCAATCGCGAAGGCGCTCAACACATCGGTGGCCGAGGTTGCGAAACGAATTCAGGCAATTCGTGAACTTAAATTGTTGACGAAAGAAGGCGACGTGAACACCTTGGGAAAGAATGTAATTGACAACGTGGAAATTCCCGTTTCACGTTTCCAAGTTCGCTATACTTACCGAACGCGACCGAACGTTCCCGATCCGATAACGCAATCGCGCGCATTTTGCGTCAAGCTAATCGAATTGAATCGAAGCTATTCACGCCAAGACATTGACAACATTTCAACACGCGTTGACCGTGACGTTTGGAAATATCGAGGTGGTTGGTACACAAATCCCGACACGGGTGCGACGACACCGTTTTGTCGTCACGAATGGATTCAACAACTTGTAATTGCACAATAATATGAACTATCTTTTATCCGTTGAGAACCTGAAGAAGCTTGGGTTGATTCACCAAAACACCGACACGAAAATTCTTGCGGTGGCCATTCGTCGAAGTCAAGACATCAACGTTCAACCAGCGCTTGGGACACCGCTTTACAAGGCGTTATTGCAACGCGTTCAAACGAATACATGGACACCGACCTATTTGACGCTCATGAACGATTACGTCGTGCCGTGTTTGGTTGCTTACGTCGATTACCGTTGCGCGTTATTGTTGAACGAAAAGCTGACGAACAAATCGGTCGGTCGAATCGACGACGAACACATCAAAGCAAACGACGACAAAATGACATTCACGCTTCGCGACCAACTATTGAAGGACGCGCAATTCTACAAAGAACGCTTGATTGGTTTCTTAATGGACGACAACGGAGACAATTACTCTGAATACATTGATTGTTGCGGTTCGCCGTCGATGTGTCACGAAAAGGTGACGAAGGATCAAACGGGATATTCACCGCTTAACTGGACAATATGAACAAACGGTTCACACCAAGCAAAAAAGACATTGAGAAACTGAACAAATACTTGAAGAATGGAAAAGACGTTAAACCAACTCATGAAGGAATTCGAAACGATTGCAACGGAACACCGTCAAATCAACGCGTTCTTTCAAGGCGACTATCTTGACGCGGTTTCACGCGACGCGATTGATTACCCTTTAATGGTTGTCACGTTGCAACCGGGTGTCATTAGCGACTTCGGTGTTCAGGTGAACGCAATCATTTCCATTGCGGACAAATACAATGTTCAGGAATATCGGCAAATCAACGAAATCCATTCCGATTGTCTTTCGATTTGCAAGGACATTCACGTGATATTGAAACAATGGCGCTTCGAAGATTTCCTTGACGTTCAAGGAACAATCACAACGACGCCATTTATCAACCGTTCGCACGATGTTACGGCAGGGTGGACGATGAACGTCGCGATGAACGTGTTCGACGCTGAAGATTGGTGTCAAATACCCATGGACAATTATTCATTCGGCAATGATTAAGCCGGGACACATTCAATTCATGGCCGTGGCTTATTATTTATTTAGCTACGCGACCGCGTTTTCCTTGTGGTTCGCCGTCGAACTTCATTTGATTTTGTTTGGGTGGGCGTTATTTTGTTTTAATAATTATCAACTATTCACCGAACTATTCTACCAACAAAACGATGAAAGCTAAATTGATTCTTTTCCTTATTTCCGTTCTTTCAATTATTGCACCCATTAAAGGAATGGTCATGATAACGGTCTTTTTCATTTGGGTTGATTTGGCCTTCGGGATTTGGCGAAGTCGTAAATTGAAAAAACCGCTTCGTTCCCGTGGATTCGCTCGCACGATTTCGAAGACGTGTCTTTATGCGGGTGGAATTGTGTCGGTTTTTTTCCTTGAAAAACACGTTCTTGCCGACTTGATTGGAATGTTTGTATCGGTTGACCTTGTGTTGACGAAGGCGTTCACCTTTTATTGCGTCTTCACCGAATTAAAATCAATCAACGAATCTTATTTCGACGTAACTGGAAAAGACGTCTTGAAAGGATTTAAGGAATTTATCACCGCAAAAAAACAAGAATGGGACGAATTCAAATAAGTGACTTGAACTTGATTCAAGAACGATTGTCACCCGGACAATTCATTGCCGAAGAACACCCAAAAAAACAAGTTTACCTTCATCACACCGCTGGCGGTGGGGACGCTCGAAGCGTTTCAAGATTTTGGAATTCGAACGAATCCAAGATTGCGACCGCGTTCGTCATTGGTGAACGTGGCGAAATCGTTCAATGCTTCAGCTCGAAACATTGGGCGTGGCATTTGGGCGTTGGTTCGGACATTTTCAAAGCGAACAAACTTCCATTCATCGACCTGAACAAGTATTCAATCGGAATCGAATTGACAAATTGGGGAATGCTTCGACAAGTCAATGGTAAATTTTACAACTACGTCAACGGTGTCGTTCCTGAATCCAAGGTTGTTAAACTTAATCAATCATTTAAGAACAACACGTTTTGGTACAAATACACCGACGAACAAATCGAATCAACGCGCAAGCTTGTCATCTACCTTTGCGAAACCTACGACATTCCGCTTGACTACCGTCCCGAAATTTGGGACATCGACTTGAACGCGCTGAAGAACGTTCCGGGAATATACACACACAATTCAGTTCGTCGCGACAAGTCCGACGTTTACCCATGTCCACGTTTAATCGAAATGATGAAGAACTTATGAAAGCAATCTTAGCCGTTTTCGTGGCGTTTGCCGTCGTTTCGTGTTCGTCCGAACGCTTGGCGCAATACCACATAAAAAAAGCGCTCAAACACGGCGCAAAATTGACACAAGATAGCGACACAATTCGAATCACAACCATTGATTCGTTTCCAGTCATTCGTCACGATTCCATTGTTTGGGAAAAGTTCATCACAACGAAAGACACAATCGTAAAATTCAAAAACGTGTACGTTCCGAAGACACGCTGGCAAACGCGAATCGAATACAAAGAACGCGTCAAGACGCTTCGAATCCAAGGCAAGACCGAATGGAAGACCGCGAAGGCGCAACAAGTCGTTAAATATCGAACGAACTGGTGGATCGTGTTGATTGCTTTCGTTGTCGGATTCATTCTTCGATTCGTTTTGAATTCAACGTTCATCGGTCGCGTTAAGCTATTCTTGAAACTATGGACTTAATCAAACACGGGCGCAACATTCACGAACTTAAATTGAACGGAATGACCGTTCACGTTGCGTTGTTGTCGGACATACATTGGGACAATCCGAAATGTGACCGCGCGTTGCTTAAAAAACACCTTGACTTTTGCAAGGCGAACAACATTCCAGTCATGATAAACGGCGACTTTTTCTGCTTAATGCAGGGGCGCGGTGACAACCGACGAAGCAAATCGGACATTCGTCCAGAACATAACAACGGGCGCTATCTTGATTCAATCGTTGAAACGGCGGTTGAATGGTGGTCGCCATACGCCGACATTATCACGGTCATAGGTTACGGAAACCACGAAACGGGTGTCATTAAATACCAAGAAACCGACCTTCTTCAACGCTTCGTTGATTTGCTGAACTACAAAAATTCCACCAACGTTCAAACGGGCGGTTACGGCGGTTGGTTGTTGATTCGTCAAACGTTTCACACGAACGTCACAATGACAACAAAAGTGAAATACTTCCACGGTTCGGGTGGTGGTGGTGTCGTGACGAAGGGCGCAATCAATCAAACGCGTGCGCTTGAAATGTACGAAGATTTTGACGTCTTTTGCATGGGACACATTCACGAAAATTCATCACGAAATGACGTCCGCGAATACGTCAACTTTAACTCGAAGGTTGGATTTTCAGTCGGACAAAAACAAATTCACCTTACCTTAACGGGAACCTATAAAGAAGAATACGGCGATGGCGGTTCAGGTTGGCACGTCGAACGTGGCGCACCAGCGAAGCCGTTGGGCGGTCGAATCCTGAAAATGGAATGTCGCGAAATTGACGAACGAATGACAAGGTCAATCGATTCGTTCAAATTTCCGTTGTAAAATTCACCTACGGGTTAACAAATCAAGCGTTTTTGTCAACCTATAAACGGAATTTATGCGATTATTCGCACAATTTTGACATTTGTTTATTTAGAATCATTCTAAATTTGTTGAAAATGTGAAAAAAGTTTTTTAGTTATGAAACATTTTGTAATTTAGCAACGTTAAACAATTAAAAAAAACGTTATGAACACTTACAAAATCTTTTTCAAAGACGCGAACGACGACACCGTCTTCGCAATCAATCACCAAGCGGTGACTCAATTCGAAGCGTACGCCTTCGCGAATCAAATCGTTGAATCAAAGGCCGAACAACTTGGATTGACACGCTTCGAAGTCGAAAAGAAACCTTCGCAACAAGAACTTGAATTCGCTGGTAAATATCCAGAATATACTCGCGCCATTCAGTACGTTCGCAAGAACGAAGACAAGCTTGACAAGCAATTCTTGTTCAACCTTTTGACGTCGTGTCTTTGCTACATGGACGAAGCTTCATTGAAAACAATCAACAACATTTGGCTGAAATGAAAAAAATAATTATCAACGAAATCGGTGGCGCTTTGTTCGTCGCCGTTTTCCCTTACATTCTTTACAAACTTTTAATCTTTTTAATATGTGGATAGAACTTGAAAATCAAACGGCCTATTTCGCGAACAACGAATTTCACGGCCATTGCACCTTTGAATTTGTCGATGTTCCTGAAGAAGGATTCGCTGTCAAGGTGTCCGACATCAACGCAACAATCGAAATCGGTGGCGTTGAACACGACTACGAATTGAACCAAGCACAAGTCACCGAATTGATTGAATACATCGAATCAAGAGCAAACGACGAATTGCTTTGGGAAAAACGAATCCAAGACGAATGCGCTTACAACGAATGGATCATTGACGAATTTATACGACACCATGAAGACAACTAAAAAACAACAACCGAAACCAACGCCACAAATGACGCTCGCCGAATGCGTTCGCTGGTGGACGAAGGAATGGCGCGGAACATTCAACGTTCAACTTTATATGAAGGTATGTGAAATCAAATCAAAAAGGGGATGTTGACGACAATAAGCTTTAATCAACAAGAAATAATTCAAAACATTTTGAAATTGCATTGTCCGCAAGGAATTGAACTTGATCCAACTTATTCAAAAGGAAATTTCTATAAAAATTCTAACATTGATGAACCGATTGAAAAATTTGATTTAATTCCGCAAACGGATGACACACTTCAATCAAATGCGAATAATTTACCACACTTAGATCAAAGCATTTCATCAATTATGTTTGATCCACCATTTGTTGTAGGACATACAAAGGAAAAACCTTCAGGAATAATTGGTGAACGTTTTCATGGTTTTCCATACATTGATGACCTTTGGAAATGGTATTCCGAATGCTTACTTGAATTTTATCGAATTTTAGAATTCAATGGTATATTGATAATAAAATGTCAAGATACGGTGAGTGGTGGCAAACAATTTTTTTCACATCTATACTTAATGAATCAAGCCGAAGAAATTGGTTTCTATAATTTGGATTTATTTATTCTTTTAGCGAAAAACAGAATAAAAGGTCACAATCATAAAAATCAAAAACACGCAAGAAAATTTCATTCTTATTTTATAGTGATGAAAAAAGTAAAAAAATCAAAAAAAATACATTTATGAAAGAAACAATCCTTGAACTCATCAAAGAACACAAGCTTGACGGCAAAATGCAAACGCGGGAAAAAGTTTACAAACGTTATTATCTTATGGGCGTTCTTTATTCGATGAACACAATTCCCTTGCGCGAAATCGGCGAAGCATTCAACCGCGACCATTCAACCGTAATTCACGGAATCAAGCAACACAACAAATGGTGGCACATGAAAGACGAACTTTATTTCCGCATGATCCACGAACTTGTCGAAATCGTTCAACCTGAAATCTTGTCGCTTCCGCGCGATTATTATTTCAAATGTAAGGCCAGCGAAAACACGGTCACGATCCAAGGCAACTTCACGCAAAAAATGTTGACGGCTTTGAACGAACCATTGAATCGAAAACAAATTTCCGCTATCTTTGCGGGATAGCGTTTGACTTTTAATTGAAGAAACGTCCGGGAAACTGGGCGTTTTTTTTTGGCCTTGCGTTACAAAACGGCGTTTTTCCTTATTCCCTGCCACGGAAAAAAAGCAAAAAACAAAGGGGGGGGGGGTAAAAACTTTTGTAATTTTGTCGCGGAATATAGGAAACGTAATGTGGTATTGCGTTTCAGCCGTTACAAAACGCGTTACAAAAAAATAATTTTGTCGCGGATTGTTTACGAATGAAATTTATTTTTAGATTTGTAACATGGCGCAAACAATTAAGAACTTATTAAAGAGAATCGACCGAGTAAACGCGCGCCATCGTTGAAAGGTCGGTTCTTTTTTTTGTAACGAAACATGATTCCAAACATTTCCGTTTTCCGTTCCCTTTTCAACGCGAAAGAAACACCTTTCACAATGAACGTGGTTGATGTCTTCAGCCGAATCAAGAACGGCTATCCTGAACTAATTTCCAAAATCAACCGACTTCGTGAAATGGACGATTCAACCGAAGCTTATCGAGGTTTGAAGAATTCGTTGTTGGCAATCATGTTTAATGGGACGTTCACCGAACGAACCGACAACGGACTTGTTGAACATTCAGGTCTGTGCATTCTTGATTTCGACGATTACCCGGACGAACAAACGATGAACGAAGACAAGAAACGCTTCAAATTACTTCCGTTTGTTTTTATGGTGTTCACGTCGCCTTCGAACAAAGGACTGAAGGTTGTTGTCAAGATACCGAAATCAACCAAGGACGAACACAAACGAAGGTTCAAGGCGCTTGAAAAGGAATTCAATTCGGACTATTTCGACGCGTCCAGTCAAAACGTTTCACGCGTTTGCTTCGAATCGTATGATCCCGACGCATACCTGAACGAATTTTGCGACGAATTCACGGCAATAACGGAAGAACGTGGACACGTTTTCACCGAACGTCCACCGATTTTTTACTTAATGGACGAAAGCAAAATCATTGAACGAATCATGAAGTTCGATTTCGACGGTGAATTCGTCGCTGGCAACCGCAACAATTACATTTTCAAGATTTCCGCTTGTTTTTGCGAATACGGAATCACGCGCGACGTGGCCGAATCATTCCTTGAACAATTCGTTTGCGCCGATTTCACGAAAGCCGAACTTGCAAACACCGTCAAAAGCGCTTACCGAACCGCGCAATTCCGTTCGAAATACTTCGACGACAACGACAAACTCAACAAGGCAAAAACAAAGATTCGTCAAGGGATCGCACCGAAGGACATCGGCGAAGCGCTTGGACTTGACCATGAACAAATCGACGAAATCAAGACGGAAATCGCAAACATTGAAGACATTTTTTGGACGGTCGTTGAAACAAAGACGGGTGAACGAATCACCATTGAACCGAATAACTATTCCGCATTTTTGTCGAAGCATGGATTCGCAAAGTATTACCCGGAACGAAGCTTGTCACCGACCTTTGTACTCATTAAGGAAAACAAGGTTCGATTGTCGTCGGTTGAACAAATTAAGGACTTTGTTTTGAAATACCTTGAATCGCGAGGGGAAATAAGCGTTTGGAATTATTGCTCACGTTCGACGTATTTGTTTAGTGAAAATTTCCTAAACATGATTGATTCAATCGACGTCAAAATGCTTCAGGACACGAAAACGGAATCGTTCATTCCATTTCAAAACGGTGTTGTTGTTGTGACCAAGAACAAAATTGAAATGAAGCAATTCATCGACGTGGACGGCTACATTTGGGAAAATCAAATCTTGAACCGGGACTTCGTCAAGGTTGACGACCACAAAAACGACTTCCAAGATTTCATTCACAAGGTATCGAATCAAGACGACAACCGAACGATTGCGCTGGAAACGACCTTGGGTTATTTGATGCATACATTCAAGGACAAGACCGAACAAAAAGCAATAATTTTCAACGACCAAGAAATCGACGACAACGCCAACGGCGGTTCGGGCAAATCCTTAATGTTGACGGCAATCAATTACTTCAGGAATCTTGTCACGGTGGACGGCAAGCAATTCAATTCAATGAAGAATGACTTCGTTTATCAACGCGTGAACCTTGACACACAAATCCTTGCGTTTGACGACGTAAAAAAGAATTTCGACTTTGAACAATTATTCTCGGTCGTTTCACAAGGAATTACGGTCAACCGAAAAAACAAAGATGAAATTTATATTCCATTCGAACGTTCACCGAAGATTGTCATTACCACGAATTACGTTATTGCTGGCGCCGGATCAAGTCACGACCGACGAAGACACGAACTTGAATTTTTTCAGTATTTCAACGCGCAACATTCACCGCTTCGTGAATACGGTCGTTTGTTATTCGATTCGTGGTCGGTTGATGACTGGTCAAAATTTGACAACTACATGATTTCAAACGTTCAAAAATACCTGAACGAAGGACTTACCAAGACCGCGTCAATTAACGCCGACACGAAGCGCTTCATTCAAGCGACGTGCAAGGACTTCTTTGAATTCGTCCGTGAAGGGAACATTCCGCTTGACGTTTATTGCTACAATCAAAGCAAGCTTCAGGACTTCCAGCGCGAAACGAATTCATTCAAGGACTTGTCCACGCAAAAATTCAAAAAATGGGTGCGGGAATTTGCTACCTTCAAAGGGTACAAATACACCGAAGGACACAATCACATGGGAAGGTATTTCATGTTGACCGTCGGTTCACCTTCGCACGACTTCACACCACCGAAACAAGATTGTCCATTCTAATTTATAGCTTATGAAAACGTTAATCACTTTATTTATTTTATTCACCGTCGCGATGTGGTGGCTTGCGCTTTATTTCTTTGGGATTTGGGGTGCGGTTGGTTGCATTGCGCTTGGTTGGTTGTCTTATTTTTACATCAAATACAACGGGTTGCCATGAATCAACGCAAGATTTACCGCGTGTTAAAATTGATTCAGTTACTTGAAGTCAAACCGCGAAGCGTGAACGGAATGTCAAGATATCTTGGAATAAGTGAACGAAGCATTTACCGATATTTGAAGCTATTCCAAAAGCTTGAATATAACGTAAAACGAGATATTTATTACAAATACTTTATAGAGAAATGAACAAAGAAAACAAACAACGATTGAAGGACTTGGAAATCAAGTTCAAACGCGAAAAATATCCCACGATTCCCGTTGATTATTTAGCACTCACCAAGTTCGAAGACAAGACCGCGAACGGCCTGACCAAGGCAATCACTTCCTTTATTAAGTTAAACGGCTACCAAGCGGAACGAATCAACACAATGGGCGTCGCAAGGGAAAAGAAACGAACCGACGGCAAGGTCATCGGAATAACATGGACGAAGTCAACATCGACCAAGGGAAGCGCGGACATTTCCGCAACGATCCGGGGACGTTCCGTCAAGATTGAAGTCAAGGTCGGGAACGACATTCAATCACCAGCGCAAAAGAAATATCAAGACGACATCGAACGGGCGGGTGGCGTTTACTTGATTGCGCGTGACTTTGATTCGTTCGTGGAATGGTTTGATGAATACGTTCAGGAATGATTGAAATAACCAACGAAGACAACATGGTCTTAATGGCTCGTTATCCCGACAAGTATTTTGATTTGGCGATTGTTGACCCGCCTTATGGAATTGGAGAAGATGGTGCAAAGAATCACAGTAGAGGTAATTTGACAAGACCTACAATGTACACAGCAAAAAATTGGGATAGTTCAGCACCTTCAAAAGATTATTTCATTGAGCTTATAAGAGTATCAAAACAAGTTATTATTTGGGGAGCTAATCATTTTATTGAAAATATACCTAAATCAAACAGCTCAAGTTGGGTGGTGTGGGATAAACAAAACGGAGATAATGACTTCGCAGATTGTGAACTTGCATGGACAAATCATAAAACAGCTGTAAGAAAATTTGAATTTAGATGGTCAGGAATGTTACAAGGTGATATGAAAAATAAAGAAACACGAATCCATCCAACTCAAAAACCTGTTGCACTTTATAAATGGATTTTAGATAAATACGCAAAGCAAGGAGATAAAATACTCGACACACACTTGGGTTCGGGTTCAATCGCAATCGCGTGTCATGATTACGGATTCAATTTAACAGCGTGCGAACTGGACAAGGAATACTTCGACCAAGCAATGAAGCGTTTGAAATTACATCAATCACAATTAAAACTTTTTTAGCTTTGATGTTGCACGAATGAAAAATTTGTTTATATTTGATAAAATTTTAATTATTTATTTATGGCGATAACAAGAAAACAGACCGAAGAGGTCACAACGGAACAACCGAAAGGTCTATTCCACAAGCTTCATTCAGCGAAGCAACACATCGGAAAGGTTGCGAAGAACGCGACGAATCCGCATTTCAAAAAAACATACGCGGACATCAACGCGTTGCTGGAAACGGTCGAACCGATTCTTTTATCTTATGGGTTGATATTGCTTCAGCCGATAAAAGGGAACACCGTGTTCACAATAATAACGGACATCGATTCAGGCGAATCGGTCGAATCATTCATGGACATTCCGTTGAACATTGTTGATCCACAAAAAACGCTGGCGTGTATTACTTACTTTCGACGCGGAACGCTTCAATCATTGTTGTCGCTTCAGTCAATCGACGACGACGGGAACGAAGCTTCAGGGAAAGGAACAATCACAACGTTCACGAATTCGAAGAATCAAAAACCAACACTGGACAATGACCGATTCATCAACGCGGTGACCGCAATTCAAGAAGGAAAGTTTAGTGTTGAGAAATTGAAGGCAACCTATTCGTTGACACCTGAACAAATCAATCAACTGAAATGAACGAAATGACCGCGGAACAACGCGCAAGGTATTTGATTGACTTGTTTGATTTCATCGAATACGATTCGAAGGTGAAGACATTCATGACACGCAAATCATGCGCGTTGATTCTGGTTCAAGAATTAATGAAGGACGTTGACATCAAGTCACGTGATTTCATTTATTGGTCAAATGTTAAACTTAATATATTGGAAATATGAAATGGCGCGCTTCACAAATCGGCAAACTCATGACCACGTCCAGGTCGAAAACGGACGCATTGTCGCAAACGGCGAAATCGTACATCGAACAACTGGCGAAAGAAGATTTCTTCGGCTACACTTCACCCATTGTCAACCGTTATCTTGACAAAGGAACGAATCAAGAACTTGAATCAATCAATCTTTTGAACGCGGTTCGCTTTGAGAATTACGAGAAAAACACCCTTCGGATTGAAAACGATTTCATCACGGGGGAATGTGACATCGTGACGAACGAACGAATCATTGACATCAAGACATCGTGGTCGATTGACACGTTTCCGGAACTACCTGAAGACATCGATTCGAATCAGTACGAATGGCAAGGTCGTGCCTACATGCTTTTATACAATCGATTCGAATTCGAACTTGTCTTTTGCATGGTGTCCACGTGGGACGAATTCTTGACGCAATACGATGACAAGACGCTTCACATGGTTGACCACATCGATCCGCGAAAGCGAATCACGTCGATGCTATTCGAACGCGACTTCGAACTTGAACAACAAATGATTGAACGGTGTCAACTGGCGACTGAATACTATCTGGAACGAATATCTAAATTGAATAACAAATGAAGAAATTTTTCATTCTCGAATGTCATTCCGAAGAACTTGACACCGCGTTTTTCATTACTGAATATCTAAACAAGCTTGGTCATGATTACACGATTTCGGTGACCAACAATGAAGGTCAATTCGATTTGAAATCGGTGTCGATTGATGAATTCAAAAAATTTAATAATATACAATAACATGAAACAAACCGCAACAAACTACCTAATCGACCAGCTTTCATTGAAAACAATGGCTGAACACATGCCGTGGGTGGCAAAAATTCTTGACACCGCGATTGAAATGGAACACGAACAAATCGCTTCGGCTTATGAACGTGGCGAATGGAATCAAGGGTGCAATGGTGACGCGAAACAATACTATATTGAAACCTATATCGCAAATCGCAATACGCAATAATATGAAACAAACAGCAGTAGAGTGGATAATTGAACAAATAAACAATGTAAAACCACATCAGTTTTGTTCATTAGAAACTATAAAAGAATGGTGTGAACAAGCCAAAGCAATGGAGAAGGAGCAGAGGGGTTATAGTGAAGAAGATGTAATTAAAATTGTAGAAAAAAGTAGAGAAACGGGATTGACTGCGGAGTATTTACTATTAACTTTTAAATCAGAACAAGATGAAACAGCAAAATTACCACCGCAGACACCGAGCAACCAGCAGACGGAAATTGTATTTTAGATCTGCATAACATAACCTTAAAAAGTAAAAACCTATGACAAATTTCGAAACAAACCCTAATTTATTTGTGAATAGATCCTTATTCATTCACGCCTGGCAATTTTTGCCGGAAAACTTACACACCTTAGATACTTTCATTCAAGAAAGTAACGTATTAGGTTACAAGATTTTAAACGATGTACTTTATTTGCACATACAAACACCGGACAAAGAAGAAGTACACACATACAGCGCACAACCTTACGAATATTTAGTAAAAGATCCCTCCGGCTGGGTAGAAGTTTACCCGGAAGAAAACGTAAATAAATACTGGGTAAAATTTTCCGTATTTTTATACGCTCAAAAAAATAATGTCCTCACGAGTACTTTGCCACCGCAACTATGTATGGATTGTAAAAACTTTCCTTGCGATAATTATGAGAAACATTTAAAATGCAAGGATTGCGTTTTTAGAGATAATCAACAAAGCAACTTTGAATCGAAGTCTGTTTAGTATTACCGCTAACGAACAATTAGATTCAATTCTTGAAGGTATATTGGTACTTTTTGTAGTGAAGAGCAAATAAAAGCTAAAAGAGATGTAATGATTGAAATAATTGAACAAGCCAAAGCAATGGAGAAAGAGCAGATAATGAAGGCTTTTTATAAAGGTAGGCAAGAAGAACAATATAAAAACTTATTTAATAACCACGTTAGAAAATCAGAAGAACAATACTACAAAGAAACCTTTAAATCAGAATAAGATGAGCAGTGAAGATATTGGATTTTGTATTGTTTATGGAGCAATTAGTTTTTCAGGATTTTGTATAGCAATTCACTATTGGTATTACCAATTATTTAAAAAAAAAGAAAAAGAAACCTTTAAATCAGAATAGAATGAAAATTGAAGCAAAAATTGAATTATCAAAAGTTGAACAATGGAGTACAGATTGGGGCAACGAAAGCGAAAAGTCAAACGAGTTAAAGAAACTGGAATGGGATATGAAAATGGCAATTTACGAAAGGTGCGGAGTTGATTTGTCAAATATTTCTATTGAGTTGGTGGTGTCGGATTAATGGCACATAACACAAAAGCAGGTGCAGTTTCAATTGCACTTGCTAACTGTTAACCGCCGTTTTAATG
>JACCDP010035421.1_pt1 | contig 32886 bp, 7 predicted proteins | sample 7445841 | NCBI WGS metagenome assembly JACCDP01 (sample SAMN15323441, study PRJNA562643) | freshwater metagenome | isolation source: river surface water | place: USA:Blue River Watershed | collected 2017-08-17 | reverse complement strand
AGGTGCCCGCGCACACACGCACCATCTATCGCCAAGGCGATACGGTGGTCATTCAGCACCGTGTTGGTGACGACCTAGCGCGACTCCAGCGCATGCTCAAGCAGTGGTATCACGCGCAGTTACATGCGCTGTTGGCGATATTGGTGCCACAGTGGCAAGCGACCATGCAGACGCCTGCGGTGCGAGAATGGCGCATTCGGTCGATGCGAAGTCGCTGGGGGAGTTGTGCGCCACATACTGGCGTGTTGACCTTTGCGACGGGGTTGGTGCACTATCCGCATGATGTCATCGCCTATGTGGTCATCCACGAACTTGCACATTTGTTTCACCCCAACCATGCTGCACCGTTTTGGCAGTGTGTGACACGTTATTGTCCGCAGTGGCGTACCCAGCGGAACGCACTGCGCCAACATGAACCCAAACAAGGAGAATGATGTATGCCACCCCAACGCACTTCAGATGGATATTTGCGTTTCCATGTGCCATTGATTTTTGATGTACAACCTGAACGACTAGCCAAATATCCCGATGGGATGCAAGATGCACTTAATGGGGCACTGAGTCGTCTCGTAGAATTAGTAGAGACCGATGCGAATTTGCAGGCGCATCTCAAACGGCATGGGATTGACTTCGGTTGGGATGCTCCAACGTGGGAGGAGCATCCGCCAGCGAAATAGTGGAATGGTGCCTGTATGAGTGATCTCATATACGATAAGCCGCAGATTATTCGTATCATGCGCGAAATAATGCGTCGCCTGCGGCTGAAACAGGTGTTCGTCGTCGATATTCTTGATGCCATGGCGCAACGCGACATGCCACTCACACGGGCGCGCTTTGATGATATGTTTTTGACACGTGCTACCCGTGATGTGCATATTCCACTCGATGTATTTCACCTTTTTTTTGCGATTGTGTTTGACTATGATGCAGATATATTGCGTGCTGATGAATTCCTCGAATTGGTGAATGCTGTACGCATCCCTATCAATCAGATACAGCGTTATCAACGCTATTTTTCCCAAAAAGAGTGGCAATCAGCATTGCACAGCTATGGATTTCGCACGCGACTTTTGATGCATCCGCATACCATGGTCATTGGCCGCGATGCGATTCTCAATCGCTTATATGCGTTGATGACAAAACAACGCAACATAGTTATCTCTGGTCCAGCCGGCATCGGCAAAACCGCAGTGGTAATTGAGCTACTCCGTCGCTACGAGATGTCACACGGGCAGCCCCTCTTTTATCTCGATGTGCGCCCCATTAAGACACTTGCGCAACTCTATGAGCAGTTAGCCACGTTATTCCATGTCAAACCCATTACCAATGAACCAATATTGTTGCGTTTGCAACTCGTGATGCAACGCACGTTTGTCTATGTGGTACTGGAGCACATTGATGAATGTGATGCTGGAATTTCTGCGAATGTGATTATGACACACATTCGTGCACACCTGCCGATGCTGCGTTGTATTGCGATATCACGTACGGTGGGTATTCTTGGTCAGCAACGTGAATATCATGAAGAAGTCATCCCAGCACTCGATACTGCGCATCTACGCGCATCGGCGTGTCAACTTTTTATGCAGATTTATCAACAGGCGGGTGGTCGGAGCATTCGTGCAGCGTATGTGTTGGAATCATGCCAGGCAGTGCAAGGGAATCCGCTTTTTATTTGCATGATTGCGAATGCCGTTGCCAATGCCGCTGATGTGACGAACACAGATGATGTGGTGCGCAACAATATAAACCAACTTGATCGCATTGATAAACAAATTGTGATGTTGCTGAGTATGAGTGCGAGCCCCATGACACAGCGCTTTTTGACATTAATTGCACCACAGACTTGGGGGATGAATGCGAACGGATTACTCAACCGACTCATGCGACTTACACAGCGGCGTATCGTGTATGAGGTGGGGAGTGATGCGCAGATGCGTATTGGGGTGAATGTGGTCATTCGGCAAGTGGTGATTCATCATCTCTCCCCAGATGAGACACATACGCTCTTGAGTCGTATTGCGTCAGCGATTCACCAACTCGATGTACGTTGGGAAGTCGTGACGGGTACGCATGGTGTGCTGAGTGAGACGAGCGATTTGTGGTGCGTGTTGGAGTGTGCCACGCTCATGCTCACGTATAAGATGCACCCAGAAACCGCACACCTATTGATTGTGGGACGCACCATGTGGGTGCGACATGGGCTCAGTGATGATGCCATACCATTGGCTGAAGCATGTATATCGGCGATTGACGATGCGCATCCACTTGTACCTGAACTATTGTTTACTATGGGTTCACTGTATAGCGCACGTGGCATGATTTCGTTGGCATTGGCCTATTTGCGCCGCGCATATGCTGAAGCACTCTATCGGCAACAATTGCCACTGGTGTGTCGGATTGCAGCAGAAATTGGTATGAATGGTGTGATTGATACTTCTACGCCGCCCATCATTACGTATGACACCATCTGTGCATACTTGGATGCTGCAGTCACATTCTTGCAGTCACACGATGACCTCGTGTTACGGGCAAGTGTACTCGATCTCTACGCCTATGTCTGTTTGAGCGCTGGTGACAGCCAGCGTGCGGTCGCACTCAACGACGATGCGTTGTTCCTTTATACGCAGTGTGAGTCGGCGCATGGGTTGATTGAAGCACAGTTTAACCGTGGGTTGATCTATATGACACGTGGTGAATTTGATGTGGCACAGCCAGCACTTGTCTATGCCAAAGCTGAATATGCGCGGCTACAGATTGATATTGGTCAAGCACAGTGCAACTTGCGCCTAGCAGCCATTGCGGTACTGAGTGGTGATGCGCAGCAAACGCGTACACTATTGGCTGCAGCCATTGACCCGCTGCAGCGTGGTGGCGGATTGCAAGACATGTTGTATGTCATGGACATCTACAGTGGCATGCTCTTGTTACAGGGTGCATTTCATGAAACATTGCTGTTGTGCGAGCGTGTCGAGCACTTTCGTGGTGAACGTCACATCTTTCGTGGTAAGCAACTCGAAGCAATTTTTCAACAACAGCGCCAACGCGCATCCCAACACGTTGATATATCTGCGCTTGACCGCACCCACGTGTTAGCGCAACTGACGTTCTACGATGTTATCCGTTTGATTCGTGATGATTTGCTTGTCGTGTAGTGCATGCATTTGCACGTAGCGACGATAGCGGCAGAGATAGACCCACCCCGTGCGCGTGGCGACGTGAGTGCGATTGATGGTGTGTTGTATCCACGCTGCGACCTTTTTGCTCGTCCAGCGCCCTCCTTCACTTGGAGGTTGAGCAAGCACGCGATAGAGCATGACTATTTGTTGATCGTTCAAGAGCGGCCGTGCGCCAATGCGCTGCTTTTGCTGCCGCTTGACCCCAACAAGACCTAGGGCGTTGTAGCGCTTACAGATTTGCCAAATCCAAGTACGACTCATGCCAGTGGTCGCAATAATGGTTGCGATGGGTGTGTGCGTGCTCATCATCCACAAAATGCGCCACCGGCGTGCCTCTTGGGCGTCTTTGCATAGGCGATACCGTCGATAGAGCTCTTGTGAAGTCAGATACGGCGCTAATTCAAGTTTTTTCATATGATGCTCGCTCTGTTGCCGGTTCTATACATAATTTACAATCATGACGTATACTTTTTTCGGAAATTTTCAACGAAAATGTGGTATATTTCATTTGAAGAATTCGATATAAATCTGAAATGTTCAGCCATGTTCGGTGATATGTTCTACGATAAACCGACGATTACCATTGTCATGAAGCGTGCCATGAAGCGGCTTAGGACAGTAGATGTTCATGTATCGGATGTTGTGGCTGCGTTGCAAGCACAAGGTGTCTCAATCACACGGGCACGTTTTGATGACCTGCTATTGATGCGGCCAGAACGTGACATTAGTGCGTCGTGCGAGCTCTTTGCGAGTGTGATTGCAGTCATGTTTATGTTTCATGCACAGGCACTTACGACTGCCGAATTTTTTACCTTGGCCATTGCTATGCGTATCCCTATCAGTCAATATGTCGGGTACATGCGCTACTTCCCTGCTGAAGAATGGCGTCAGTGTATGCGTGATTATGGTTTGGATATGACCGCAGTGACGAATTCGCAGTCATTGATTGGTCGTGATGTTGAGCTTTCGCAGTGGCATGATGCAGCAGTGGCTCAGCAAAATATCGCAATTTGTGGACCACCTGGTATTGGCAAAACGGTATTTGGTCATGCACTGCTACGTGCGTACGAAACTGCCCATGGAAAACGAGCATACATGATGAGTGGGCGTTCGATTCACTCATTTGCTGACTTTGTGCGTCAGTTAGCGCAGATACTAGGGGTGGCAACCCTCGTGCCTGAACTCGTCCAGGCGCAATTGCAACATGTAGTGCAACGTGAGCAACCATACCTGCTCATCACCGAAATCGACGACATCCAGGCAATGACTCCAGCTGTATTTGTGCATGCGGTGCATGATGCGTTTCCTGCGGTTAGATGTATTGTGACAGCCAAAGACTTCCATGCTTCTGGGTATGTGGCGATGCAGCTGACACCGCTCCACCATCACCATGCACAGGCAGCGGCGTGTCAACTGTTGCGGCGTCAGCGGGTCATCCAGGCCCTCCCCGTCCCCACAGATAGCGAAGTCATGCAACGTTGTACGCATACCGACGGGTTGCCGTTAGCAATTATGCTGGCTGCTGCTGCAGCATACAGTGCCACGCAGCCATTTCAGCTTTCCGATGAAATTCAACGACGCATGGATGTGCTATCACCCATCCAAATGCGGCTGTTATTGCTGCTGTATCACTGGCCAACGGGGGTCACATACCGCTTTTTGTTGTTGATGCAACAGCAGCTGGGTGTGCGTGATACGGTGCACATGCAACGCATGATTGATGATCTGGTAACACAGCAACTGTTAATAGTACGTGCCGTTAATGATCGTGAAATATATGTACTCCATGAGCTAATTGCATTGCAACTCGCGCGACGCATTACTCCAGATACGTTGCTGTCGTCGTACTACGACGTGGTGAATGCCCTCATGCATGTGGATTGGCGTTGGGAAGATACTTTTGATGATGCGTCACAGGCGATTACTGTAGCCGAAATGCTTCTGGTATATGACATAATCGTACATCTCGTTGCACAGCAACACTATGTGCCTGCCGCACAACTCCTGACGCATTGGCATGGTGTATGGCGTCGGTTTGGTTTTGTGCACCATATGCGTCCACTGATCGAGGCATGTCTGCAGCAAGGTACTGATGGAATGCATCCATATCGGACAGAGTTAGACTATCTACTAGGATGTGTCATGTTGGATGGTGGTGAGGTTGAACAGGGCATTGCGCACTGTGAAGCGCTATTGCAAGGTGTAACGCATACACCTCTCCTTTGGGCACGCATCAGCTATGATCTGGTGTATGCACACGTGTTGTATGTGAGACAGCTAACTACAGCCAAGCGTGTGCAGCTTCAGGCACAACTTGATATGGCCAAGCAGATATTTGTTGACCATGTCATGCCTGCATGGCAGGCGCGTGTAGTGCAGCTGATCGGTATGCTGGCGTGGCATAGTGGCGAGTTTGGTAGCGCACTCGAGATGAATGATCAGGCATTGCGTGCGCATCAGCACCACACCAATACAGTTGCAACCTTTGATACGCTGTTGCAACGAGGCATCATTTTGACGAGCATGGGAGATTTTCGCAGTGCGCGCAATTATTTGAGACAGGCTCGGCGTGGTTTTGCACAGCATGCGCTGCTGAGTGCAACCGCGCAATGTAGCATATGGCTCTGTTATGGTGCGATTTTTACGGGTGATGCGCAGACTGCACGCATGCATATTGTGCAAATGCTTGCAGATGGCGAGCATTGTGTCTCGCTGGTAACTGTGCTGGCATTTCTGGATTGCGTTGCCGCTTATATCGCACTGAGCACACCCGATCTACCAGATGCGCATCAACTCTATGCGCTAGTCACACAGTATCGGCAGGATGCGGGAATTGCCAGAGATGCACAGATTAGTGCGAGTTTGCCGCATTACAGTGTAGATCAGCCTGCGATGCGCAATCACTCACCCGTGTTTGAAGCACACATGCCGCTTGCCCGTGTGGTCACACTTGTGATGCATCAGTTTTATCCATGACGATACTGTTGTGTGTATATCGACGAGTGCTAGTCTGTGACCAATACATGCATGTGCTCTGTTGATGCGCAGATGTGATATGCTGGTGGTACACGCCGTACAACAGGCAAAGTGATTCATGCCGTATTCGCGGACAATTTTCGAACGGATTAGTGAACAACTACCGACTGCGCCGACCAAGCGCATGTTTGGGGGCATCGTCTTTTTTGTGCGTGGGCACATGCTGGTTGGGGTGTTTGGCGACGCCATGATGGTGCGGGTAGGGGTGACACGGGCCCAGCAGTTGCTTACACGCCCCGGTGTGTCACCCCTTGCCAAAGACCCACGTCGCATGCAAGGTTTTATCAAAGTCGATGAGGCATTCATCGACCGCGAAGATGATTTCCTGGCACTCATCGCAGATGCGATGGCCTGGAATGCACAGTTGGCATAATCAATTACACCAATCCCCCCTGTCGCTCTGCGACAGGGGGGATTGGTGTGTTATGGTGTGGGCGGTGTGGTTGCAGAAGGTACCGGTGTATCGGTCGGTACTGGTGAATTGGTGTGCGATGGTGTAATGGTCGGCGACGGTGTAATGGTGGGAGTAAACGTATAGGTGCTGGTTGGCGTATTCGTACGTGTGTTCGTGCGTGTTTTGGTATGAGTGGCACTCCTGGTGGGGGTGCGTGTAATTGATGGTGTGCGCGAGCGTGTGCGACTCACGGTAATTGAGCTTGTACGGGTACTCGATCGTATTGCTGTTGCCGTGTGTGGTAACGGGTATGCTGACATAGTAGGAGTGAGTGCGTCTGATGTTGCAGTCAAAGCCGCTGCTCGCGTTTCGGTGGGAATCGCAATCACCGTTTGTGTCTTGGCCTGATTGGATGCTGCAGTTGCCGTGAATGCGACTGAAGTCATGGTTTGCGCACCGTGAATTGGGCTCAAAATGACCATCATCGTGCGTGTAATCATGAGTGGTGTACTTGTCGGCGAAAGCGTGCGCGTGGGTGAAAGCGTTGCAGTCGCTGGTCGTACCGATGTGTTGGTTGCATTGCGCGTGCCTGATGGAGTGCGGGACATGGTCACACTGCGTGTGGGCGATGCAGTCAGCGTCATCGTCGGATATTTGGGCATGGTCGCCGTCATACTCGCTGGGAGCCGTGTTTTGGTGGCTGCGTTGGTACTGGTCCGGCTTGCAGTTACCGTACGACTAAAAGTGGGCGTCGGTGAACGAGATCCTGCTACCACTGTGAGTGTGGCGACCCGTTGCTCAGGCGATGTCGCATTGTAGAGTTGGGTGATGTGCGCATGTGTGAGTGGTGCATTGTAGAGCATGATATCATCCACAAACCCACTAAAGCCTTTGGTATTGAGGATGCTTTGGCCAATCACCGTGTGACTCACTGCACTATAGGTCACATTTGTTTGCGTCGCAACTGGCATCCCATTGATGTACAACGTCACGCTACGCGCAGCTGCGTCGTAGCTACACGTGATGTGGTGCCAGGCGCGTGCCATCGGAGTGCTGGTCTGGATACTCTGATTGGCAATCCGACAGAAGATGCGTTGATCGTTGGTAAAGCCGACTTCCACACTTGTGGTATCACTGGTACCATGCCCGACGACTACCATCGGATTGTTGCTTGTGCGGGCATATACCCATGCCGCAATCGCAAATCCACGTGTGCCAGGCCAGGTTTCACTAAAGCGGAGTCTGCTTTCACCGTTCATTTCAATGGCGTGCGCATTGTGGTTGCTTAGCGGCATAGTGGGACACTGTGCGAGTGTGGTGCACGTCAATGTGCTTTGATTGCTACTGCGACTCTGCAGTTGCTGATATTCAAACTCAGTGGTCAAGAGTGGGTTGGTCGCATCAAGCGTCTGGTAGGTGGTCAGTTCGCTGGTAAGCTCACGCTCATAAATGGCTAAGCCGTCAATACTACCACGTAGTCCTTCGGCACTGTCGTTGCGCCAACCAATGCTTAGTGGCGCAGCAGTTGTCTGGAGTGGTGCAACACTGCGATCCTGGGCAATGATGACACCGTCACGATAGATACGGCGGATGAGTGTGGTGGTATTGAACGTACACGCATAGTGATGCCATGCAGTATCGGTGTACCACATACCACTGCGTAAATCATCCCCAAAAAAGTTACAAAATACACGGTTGGTTGCATCAATACCCACGGTTAAGTGCCTGCGTAATGCGGGTTGACCGTAGCTGAGGGCCACATCTGCCTGATTGATACGATCACGGCGCATCCAGAAGCTTACGGTGAACGATTTGTTAGCCAGCGCCAGTGTGTGATTGCTCACCAGTTCATCGCCGAATCGGTCATCGAACCACGCCGCGCTCCCACGCACCCCGTCTGTGATTGTCAGCGGACATGTCGAGCGCGGTGTGCAGGTCAATACTCCAGTACTTGTGTTCCAGCTTGTTGCGGGAACCATGTCACTGGCTGTAAACCAACCAATTTGATTGGTGGTCACGTCGCCTGCGATGGCGACGCTGGTTGGGGTGGCACTGGCTGCGCGGGTGGCGCTGGGAATAATCGTTGCACGCGGCACACTGTTGTTGCTCAGTAACGCAATTGTGTGGTGTTTGGCATAAATCGCCACCACGTTGTTGGCCGCATTATGCACGCTGAGCGCACTACTTGTACCACTCGGTACATCTCCCCATGCCACTACGGTGCCATCGGTGCGTAATGCTAGCGAAAAGGTATCTCCGGCAGCAATCGCATACACGTTGGACTGCGCCGCATACGGTACATCTGCTTGCCCAAAGTCCTGGTTGTCGCCATCTGCCCCCCAGGCTAGTACGGCCCCGCGGCTGGTGAGTGCGAGTATGTGGTGATCGCCGAGTGCAATGTCACTTATTGAGGTTGCACTGCTTGGAATCTGTGTGATACCACTGCTCACATCATCACCCACAATTGCAATACTCCCGTTATCGTAGAGGATTGCACCATGTGTCTGATTGGCTGCCACATGGATGATGGGGCGTGTATTGGGGATGGTGAATTTGTTTGACCACGCCTCACCTGCACTGTTGATAATCATCACGTGGTCGGCGTACGCGGTGATTTCGGTGGCTGTACTCCGCATGTGATCGGGGATGACTGGTGCCTGCGGTCCCCATGTCAGTACCCGGCGGTTACGCGTAAGCGCCACGCCAAAGTCTCCCATGGCCACTTGTGCAATGTTGCCTGTGCTGGTAATGGCGCTAGTCAGTGCCGTATTGACCACACCTGAACCAGTTGGAAAGGTGATCACCCCACTACTGGTCAAGAGTGCCATGGTATCGCTTCCAATTGCAATCTGGTTGATGTTTGCCTGGTTTTGGCTGAGATTGCCGCTGAGTGTCCCCCAGCTATTTGTGGTGCCTTGGAACGGACTCTGCGACATGTCAGGGATACCACTGATTTGGCGTGGAATTTCGAGTTGGCGATAGTCGTTGCGCCCCCATGCCATCAACCGTCCGTCTTCAGTAATGGCATACGACGTGTTACGCCCTGCAGCCAGCGCAGCAATGCGCCCCAAGTTACTGGGGATGGTGGTAGCGCCAGCGGCTCCGTCACCCCACGCTACCACATTCCCGTCTCGTGTGAGTGCGAGCGCATGGGTTGGCCCCGCATCAATTGCAATCACATTGACGGCACCTACTGGGATACTCTGTTGCCCATGGGTATTGTTGCCCCAGACGCGAATACTCCCGTCGGCGCGCAGTGCCATGCTGTAGTTGCCTCCGGCAGCAATGGCGATGGCTGGTGTTGAGTCACCTGGAATGGTGATTTGGCCATCCGTATTGTCACCCCAACCAACAATGCTACCATCAGCCTTGAGCGCAAGGCTGTGTGTGGCTCCTGCAGCCACAGCAATCACTCCGCTAAGGCCAACAGGTATGGTGGTTTGTCCTGCGCCATTTGCGCCCCATGCGTGTACTGCGCCACTCGTTGAGAGTGCTACTACATGTGCGTCGCCGGCCGCAATTGCGCGCATCGGCGGTAATCCGACAGGAGTGGCACTGATTCCGTCACCCCATGTGGTGACCACACCGAGATCATTGAGTGCCACATGGAACTGATTACCGCTGGCTACGGCCATGATATTGATGAGAGTAGGCATGGCAAGTTGATTACTTGCGTCATTGCCCCATACCACCACATTACCATCCACGGTTGCAAGTGCACTCTCGCTCCCTGCAGCCACTCGGGTAAAGCGCATGTTGCGCTGCTCACGGGTGGGTTGTGGCGTAGGTGCCACAAATGCGGCACTATTGGGGACTAATGCCACGCTAAAGTTGCTCCCACCAGCCAGCATCAGCGCACGTGTCAGCGCCGGTGGGATAGTGGTTTGATTGTTTGTGTCGAGCCCCCATGCCACTGGTTGGCCAGTTGCATCAATTGCTAACAGATGATTGAATCCGGCATCGACATGTTGGTAAATGCCAGTCGGCACATTGCGTTGGTCATCGCTATTGAGTCCAAGCACTGTGACGCGCCCGTCACGGTGCAAAAACATACTATTTGCATTGCTGGCTGCCACATCGACCACGTTGCTGAGTGGTGGGAGTGTCAACTGTCCAAAGCTGTTACTGCCCCATGTAAAAATTTCACCGTTGCGCAATAATGCCAGGTTGTGAAAGTAGCCACTCGCTATTTTTTGTACTCCGGCAACTTTTGGTACCGTAATCTGACCAGCACTATTGTCGCCCCACCCCACCAATGTGCCATCATTTTGGAGTGCAATGGTATGCCGTGCACCCGCACTGATTTGCACAATCGGGTTGAGTCCAGTAGGTACTTGCAGTTGGTTGAAGGTATTGTCACCCCACACAATTACCTCACCATTTGCGCGTAGTGCCACACTATGGTTGCCACCGGCGGCTACGGCTACTACACGCATGGGGTCATCTGCAACACGTACATCATCGAGGGTTGTTGGTATCGTGCTTTGCCCATACATGTTGTCGCCCCATGCCACCACCACACTGTCGTTGCGCAGCGCTACCACATGGTAGCGACCCGCAACGATTTGGATCACGGTGCCATCACGGGCGTTACTTGGAATGGTGGTGATATCGCTATCGTCACCCCATGCTACCACATTCCCCATCTGTGTAAAGCGTTCGACAGCCAGGGTATCTAACTGCAGACTCGTAGTGGCGGTGGGTAGGAGACTGATTGCTGCATAACTCAGTGCGACACCACAGCTGTGGTTGCGATGCATCCCCAATGTGACAATCCGCGCATCGGGGAGTGTCGGTGCTTGCTGCGTGTAATAGGGGATTGTGAGCGCCATCCCACTGCGGCGTACGAGTGCTATTCCCCATTTGGCACTTGCGACTTCGCTGATGCCAGTCATATTTGGTACCACGAGATATTTTGCGCCACCCTCGTCGAGTCGGGTCGCGCCACTCACCGCACTAATATCAAGATTGTCGACAGCACCCCAGACGATGAGTGTGCCATTCGGATTGAGTGCCGCATAGGTGTTGCCACTGGCAAATACCTGCACCATGTCGGTACGTGCTGCCGTAGGCACGGTGCGTGCACTCCCCCACTGGGTGATGTCGCCATTCGCACTCAACACCACACTACTGTCACTACCTGCAGCAACTGCAACGGCAGCCCGTGCCGCATTGCACAGTACTACGCCACCGCAGTTAAATTCACTTGGCACTGCACGTTGCGCTGTCGTGCCACCAGCAACAATGATGCCGCCGCCATTCCGCAAGAGCACCACATGGGCATCACCACTCGCAATTTGCACAATATTACTAAAGCTGCGTCCTTGTTTGAGCACATTTGCATGCCCCCAAATAGTAACATTCCCTGTTGCATTCAATGCTGCACTATGTGTGATACCCGTGGTGACTTGGACCACATTACTCAGGGTGCGGGGAATGGTGAGCTCTCCGTTGAGGTTGATTCCCCACCCTACTACCGTGTTATTTGCCGTAATTGCGAGTGCGTGATGGTCGTTCACTGCAAGTTGCTTGACACCACTCTGGGTGCTCACTGGCAGGCGATGCAAGTTTCCACTACTAATCCCCCAAGGAATCGCCTGACCACGAAATGGCGGGGCAACGATACCGGCAGTCGGTAGTGCTACATCACGTGGTGTAGCCGCCATCGTAGACTGGCGATAGATGGTGGTACTCACCAGGATTACCATGCAGACGATAGTAATCGCCACCCAAGAGATACGCTGATAGGTATTCATTAGCGTTCACCTACCGGAGCCGCAGGCTCTGTGGCACCGGTCATCAACGGAATAAAGACTTGGCTGCGTGCGACGCGGCTGAAAAAGACCCCTGTTTTACTGGCAGTCCCCATGGCATTGCGTGCCGTGATTGTGTAGCGATACCGTCTGCCTGGCTGTATGCCGGTGACCGTCACAACCTGGCGCTGGACATCGCCGGAGGCAGGCAATACTAGGTCGGAATCGAGTGTGTACCGGAATGGTTTCCATTCCATCATCGTAGTCTGATATCCGAGCGCGATGATGTTGACGCTGTGTGGCACAGTCATGCGGTTGCGTCCCCAGATGGTGACGGTGCCATCACTCTGTACGGCGGCACTAGTGTAGGCGCCTGCACTGATGTAGACCACGTCCGTGAGTGTCGTCGGCACAGACGTTTGCCCAAACGTGTTGTCACCCCAGGCTAACACACTCCCGTCTGCGCGCAACGCGATAGTGTGTGCATAGCCAGTGGCGATTGCAATAATAGGCTCATCAGTGGGGGCTGGAATGGGCACGTTTGTTTGCCCACGGTTGTTGCGCCCCCACGCACTGACCCGCCCCGCATCATCGAGTGTGACGGTGAATCCATCACCGGCACTGACCTGGGTAATGTGTGTGGTATCACTGATAGCCTGGGTGGTGACTCCAGTGGTATCGGTCTGCCATGTGAGCACTTGACCCGTGTTGAGCAGGGCGACATTGTGTGTGCGACCAGCATCGATTTGCACGGCGGTCGTATTCCCGAGCGGGTACGTCAGCGTATCGGTGATGAGCTGCCCGACGCGCCCATCTCCCGTGATAAGTAACAGGCGGGCGTCGTCGGCGAGGATATCATCGGCGAGTGCAATGTGTTGCACGTTTTGGAGTTGGATGGCAGTTGAAATCGTGCTCCCCGCCGCAATCGGCCATAGGTTGACATCACCGTTGGCAAGCAGCGCAGCACCGATATACGTGCCAACCGCCAGTTGTTGGATTTGTTGCCCGTGCAGGGCAGCTATGGTGGGGTGTTGTACGAGGTCACTCGGATCGCCATATGACCAGGTACCAACGGTGGTACTCACGTCATCGGCAGGAGGCATGTCGTCGCTGAATTCGACATCGACGGTGGTCGCCTCATAATTGCTCTTGAGTGCAAATTCGATTTGTGCTGTCGTCGGCACAAAGGGTGGGCGATCTGCAACCCACTCGATTTGTGGCGCTGCGTGGGTCGGGTTGTCAAAGACATAACGGCTACTGACCAGCGTATTCCCTAGCGCATCTGCGGTGTAGAACTGTACATAGTAGATCCCCTTGTCGTATTTGGCGGGGTCAAATGGCAAGGCCCAGCTGTACACGTTGCTACTCCGCCCACTCACAAAGCCTTGGATCTGCTGACTGCTGTTGGTGGCACGGGTGAGTGCTAACGGGAGCGTACGCACCAATACATCGTCTTTGTAGAGCTTGGCGAAGAGTTCAGGGGGAGTGGGACTTCCTTCGGCAATCGTCCCTGTAAACAGATTAAACTCCTGCGTAGCACTGATACTGCTGGTGCCTCGGGGAATCACACTCAGGACAGGAGCCACAGTATCGATTTTGAGGCTGACGCGGCGCTGTGCACTGAGATTGCCGGCAGTATCACGGGCCCACATGCTGTAGGTGCGGACTACACCATCCAGGTTTTCCGTGTTGCTGAGTGTGTACGCCCAGGTCGAGTTGATGGTGCGTGGTTGCGACTGCGAGGTGATACTCAGACGGCTCGACACAAATGCTCCCAACGGTGAGGCGGTGCGATTACATGCGAGAATTGCCCATGTCCCGTTGACGGATTCGCCCACTAGTGTGGTGAGTGCACCATCGGGATGTACTTGAACGGGGGATGCTGTGGTGGCAATAGTGCCTTGTAACGCAGTTGTTGCCGTCGTATTGTTGTCACTGAATACAGCTACCAGATTGGTCATCGCCGCCCGTGTGGATGTGACCAGCGCTACGCGGGTGCCGGATGGTGAACGAAGCCATAATTCGACGTGTTGTGCACTCGCATGGCTGATGCGCACTTCCACCGCAATGTCAGTGACACGTGCTGTGGCAGGTGCTGTTTGGGGCAACGGGTAGACGGTGTAGTCACTGAAATTGAGCGCACTACATGGCTGTGCGTCAATCGGTGTGTTTAGTGTCTGTGTGGCCGTGTATGTCTGAGTGGTCGCTGTGACGGTTGCGGCATCGACGGTGTCACACGCAATTTCACTTTCATCACAAACGGTCAATGTACTGATACTCGTGCTATCAGTGATGAGCCCACTCATCTGGATGCGATTGCCGCCGACGAGTGTACTGCGTGTGAGTGCAAGTGTGTTGGCATCGAGTACAAATATCGGCCGATCTGTATCGACGGGAGTGACATAATCACTGCTCCACAGACCAACTAATCCGTAGCGGTCGGTGGCGCGTAGCCGGTATTTGAGCGATGTGCTTCCCGGCGGAATGACGAGAGCACATTGCCACTGATTACTTGAGTCCACACTGCAGAATTTGCGTTGGCTGAGACTCGTGTTGTTGTAGCCATACATGATTTCGACACCACTGATAGGTGATTCATCGACCACCGTGCCCCGCAGCGTCGTGTTACCCACGCGTACCACTTGGTGCAGGGTGGGGGTGACGTGCGTAGGTGCTTGAGTATCGATGCGTACCGAGGCATTCAACCATTCAATGGTGCGATTGGTCAGCGGATTGTTTTGTGGATTTCGGTCTGTCAGGCGGATTTCGACCTTGGCAATATCGCCGGTCGCAATCCGATCTTCGGCAATGGATTGCGCTTTGTCGATGTCAATGAGTCCGTTCAGTGTGACGGTATAGACGCCGTTGGCAGCGATGGGTGGAATTTGCAGGATGAGATAGTCGCGCAGCACAGCATCGCTGACGGTGTGGTAGGTGTAATTACCTCCACTGGTCACGTTGGCATTATTGCTTGTGGTCAACCATACACCGCCATAGGTCTGGGCAATGCCGTAGATGGTCGTAGTGGCTACAGTGCTCGTATTCGCAATACGCAGGGTGTAGGTCACCACCGAATTATTGCCGAGCACGGGTGCTTGACTCTGGACATTGATGGAACGCAGACCGGCAAGCAACGCCGACCCTGCCATCGAGGTGGTTTGGAGTTCGCGAATCGTCTGGCACCAGCTATCGTCGGTCAGTAGGGCACAGAGTGATGTGGTTTCATCGATAGCCATCTGGACGGCATCAGGCTCCGTGTTGGCAAAGGCATCAGCCACACTGCGCATGCTCGCACCACTCGGTGTGCTGACAAGTGAGGCTTGAATTTGCGTGGTACTCGGGATGCTGGCACTTTGACGTGCGCACACATTATCACTCAGGCTTGGCCATGCATAGCCATTGATGAATGGAAGCACCACGATTTTGTCGTCGTACATGCTGTTCCGTGATGGATTGGATGTAGGGAAGCTGGCCCATGGCATGAACAACGATTCGGTGGTGGCAAATGCAACCACCCCAAACGGCGTACTTGCATCATAGTCGATGGCACCAAAGTCGAGGCGGAGATCGCTGTGGTCGAGGTAATTGTCTGTTTCAAAGCGATACTGCGGCCGTGATTCCGATAATTCCCACGTGTTGTTGGTTGCATTCCAGGCCCACAGACTGGCATGTGCCGAATCACCCACATAGATGACGTAGTCTGCACCTTCCACGAATGCCGTGTTGCGACTGTTTTGGGCACGGAAGAGTCGGGTGCGCCAGTCGGTCAACGCCTGCGCAGTGCCCACGGGGGCAATGGCCCGTCCAGCAAGATTGGCGGGGAGGACAATAAAGGATTCACCGTTGGTTTGTTGAGTTGCCAAATCGTTGGTGTATTTATCGGGGCGGAATGCGTTGACAGTGCCACCAATTTTGCTGTCAATATAGATAAACAAGTCGCCGTCAGTGTCCCAGTTGGCTCCTTGCCAGTTGAAACGCACGGCCTGGCTATCCCAGGTGGTGGCAAACTGTTGGCCATCGTAGCGTACAATGGTACGCTCGTCGTAGCCGAGTACCGCACAGCCATTGTTGAGCCAGCCACGATAGACGGGGCTCGTCTCATCAAAGAGCGTGTAGTCGGGAGTCAGCGCACTATCCACGTAGACATCGGGGAGGCGAGTTACCGCACTATTATCAAGGCTGTCGCTGGTACGCACACCGATTTGTATGCGCGATGCTTCGACTGTATTCAGACCAGGGGTGCGCAGCGCCGTGCTCACAAGTGCACTATCATATGCATCACTACGCACCACCGTGGTGACCTGGTATTCAAGTTGACGTAACGTAATTGCGGAAATATCGCTGATGCGACTCCAATTGACATTCAAGTCAAGCGTGGTGGTCGGCGTAATCGTGCTATTGGCAGTGAGTGGGGTCATTTTGCCGTTGATATTCGCACTCACCTGCGCATTTTCGAGTTGTGGTGCACTATCATCTACACGCACATCAAAGCGACGTGATACTTCGTTACCTGCTTTGTCATATGCCTCGACGATGATAGGAATGAGCGGTTGGCTCAGCGATCCGCGCGGCACATACACACTCGCGAGTACAATTTGTTCTACCCCGGTTGATGTGCTTTGTGTATAGACGGTGCTGCTAATTGGATATATTGCTGCAGTTACCGCATTGCGAATGTTGTAGCTGAGTAATTCACTATCATCCACAATCCGTACGTTGACTTCGATGTAGTCGTTGATGAGATTCTGTACGCCTACAATCGAGTCACGGATGCTCAGTGTGGGTGCTTTGGTATCCACAATAAATGAATACTGCGGTGATACCTGTGCACTGGGTGAATCCACAGTCTGATAGACGAGTTGTGCCACATGCCGTCCAGTGGTTATAGTTGGTAAGGTGAATACGTATTCCACGGAGACCGGCGGTTGCGAGTCATCGATGATATTGCGTGGTACATGGGTCAGCTGTGGTTGATTGTCGATTAACAGCGTCATGGTGAGTACCCCGGCAGGGGCATCAGCGCGGAAGTGGAAATCGAGTGATTCGGTTTGCGTGTATGCAACCATCGCATTCAACATGAATGCACCGGCTTGAATTGGTGCACTGCGCACTAGCTGACTCGATATCCCGGACGTTGCCGCTTGTTCACTACAGTTGCTGGCACGGTCACAGGCGGTGGCAGCCCACCGTCGATCACTCACTTGGAAACTCGTCAGTTGTGCAGTGTTGTTTGTGGTGCCTTGTTGCAATACCAGCACATCGTTTTTGGCGATTGCAATCGCTTGTGCGGTACCGCGGAACTGAGTTTCGCTGCGCAAGGTAGGTGTCACGCTGGTAGTGTCCATAATACTGATGCGTTGACACGCCACATCGCAGTATTCATCTGTTGCGAGTGCACTAAGTACCATTACATCATCGCCGAGATAGGGGATGACTTGACGGATATGGTAGGCATCGACCGTGTACAAATCGTCGCTGAGCGATGTATGTACATAACTACTTATTGGTTGTAACGGTGATGTCAACGCATACGAATCACTGTCGAGGTAGGCATAGGTGAGTAACATATTTGGTACGTTGGCTGCAACACCATTTTGCAGTGGGACGTCGTCCACGATGACATACAAATACGTATCGTTGGCCATCACATGGTGCACATATCCCGATGTTTGCAGGACTTGTGCCAGCTGAAGCGTGCCATCACTATCAATCTGGTAGAATGCCACACCATCGTCACCTTGGGCCAATGACACTACCGCATGACTGCTGGTGAGTGCATAGCCCCGTGTCCCTGCGATAACATCGCGTGATAGATTTTGGATAGGGCTGCTCAGGTTGGTGAGGGTAATGTTCATCAGTTGCTGACGTGTCCCATCAGTCAAAATAATGAGCTGAGTATCATTATTTGCCATGGTAGCATCGACTACGTTGACTGCCGTGTTAATCCTGAGTTCACCGAGATACTGCGGTGATTCTGGCGTTGTACTGATATCGAATGTACTGATAAAGAGTGCGTCTGCGCTGCGATTTAATGCGACCAACGTGTGTTTGTCGCTACTCATTACTAGTGATTGGATGGTGCCGCTGACCGGTATGGAGCGCTGAATCAGCGTATCCGGACTATGCGCATCAATCACAGCGATGCTGTTGGCTTGTGCCGTGTAGTGGTACCGTGCTCCTGCCACAAGCTGGGATGTCGCGGCAATTTGTTGTCGTTGTACTTGGATAATGTCGGGGACGATACCATATTCACACGACCCAACCATGCGTGTTGGCTCACGTAGCGTGCCATCCACTGCACTGTTTTGACTAATATAGGCCACCGAGTTGTGTTGTTGTAGCTCGGCATCGAGGCGTTGGCCACAGGGTGTTTGTACCGATGCCGGGTTGAGGTTACGGTCATTAATATCAATGGTGTACCGATAGAGTCCGGTGTCAGTATCTTGGATTTCTGTTGCCACAATCTGTGGGCGGCGCGTGTCTACCCGCCCATTCCACAACGTGTGCTCACCTTTGTAGAAGGTGCGATTATCGACATTATCACGCGTCACGCTTTGCAGAATCGCATTGATTTCGAGATTTTCTGGGTAGGCGGTACTCCACACATTCCCGTTGATGCTACTCGAAAGGGTGCTGGTGCGCCAGCCCGACTGTGCCAAAATACGTCGTTCGTTGGCGTTGAGGGCGTGTTGGTAGATGCGTAGATCGTCAATCATGCCGTGATACTGGTCACCGATGACAAGGCGTGCGCCTTGGACGACGACCACCTCGGCGATGCCCAGTTGTGCTGTATCTGTCCCTGTGGTGGGAATCGAGATGCGGATAGAACGTCCTTGAGTGTTGGTCGGTGGTGTCACGCGCAACTTTTCTGCGACCACCACCGAATCAGGCACTTGATACGACCACAGCACCTGCGTATTGTCGGCTCCCAACACGTCCACACGCAACTCTTGCATGGCTTGTGCACAGCAGGCAGCGGTGTAGATGTCGATGGCATCAATATACTGGAGTGACCCAAAGTCCATCGTCCAGCTGGGATTAGCTGTGGCTTGGGTGAGTGCCACACTGCCTAGTTCTGTCACACGGTTGGTGTTGCCATCAGTGGCGCGCCAGGCACCATTGTCACCTGCAGTGCTTGAAAGTGTGCTGGCGACCCGACGCGCAATATTGACATCCGGGATAAACGGCTCCTGCGTTTCAACCACGGTCAATGGAATATCTTGTTGATCGAGGTACATCTTGACATTGGTGCCGTCATAGATTACTGCCAGGGCTTGCGCCGTGCTAGGTAGTGTGTATACGGCTTGGCTAGTGACTTCGTAGCTACCCATGCGAAAGCGCAGCTTGTTGGCCACGAAATCAAGCACATATGTGTAGCCGTCGAGGGAGCCACGCACCAGCTCACCCGTTGTACGTGTGGGTTTGATCCAGGCCGCAAGCGACCACGGATTGTCGTTGTACGGCACTGTCAAGCCATCGGTGTCGTACATGGAGACCGTATCATTGCCGTCGAGCAGGAGTGCACCACTCCCAATAATGCCATTGGTGATGGTAAATGGAGTTGTGCCCGGCAGATACGTGAGCTCGTGATGGTAGACCGAATCATCGTTTTCACGGAGGGCATCGATGGCCTGTGTATTATCGAAGGGAATCGTGACCACCGCATGCATGCCCCGATCGAGGTAGGTCATTTCACGTGCATCGAGCGCTTTTGCAAAGTAGCTGATGTCATCAACACGTAGCCCCAGTGCGCCATCATTTTCGGCACCACCGACGCGGATGGTCGGATTTTGCCAGCGCAACTCGCTGTCATCAAAGCCAAACACATACATGCCATTGAGATAGACGGCAATCACAGTCGTGTTGTTTTGGCGTGCACTCGTAATGCCCAGGTGGTACCACTGACCGTACTCAGGTGCGGTCACCGGGATTGAGTGCTCGTACATACCGGTACCGTCACTATCCTCGACAGTCACCAGGATGCTTTCTTGAGTGTGGTCATACCACGTATGCACCATGAGTGCAGTGTCTGTTGGGTTGGACGACACGATACTCGCAATGCGCCCTGTCTGCGTATCCGCATCGAGGCGCACCCGCAGGGCGGCACTCAGGGTATCCGTGATTCCTTGCACCATGTGTGGTGCCAAAAAGACCCCGTCGCTTTCGCGCTGGATGGTAATCCCCGTCCCGACGAAGCCATTTCCGAGCGTCGGGCAGGTCATTGGTTCGCGAGTATATTCGCCGTTGCAGATATCACTTTGTATGCCGCGGGTGCTATCTAGGATGGGCAGACGCGCTTGCGACACTGTAGAGTAGTACCGCAACGATGCGCTCAACGTGTCTTGCACAGCGTAGCCGTCATCTGCCATGACGAGCCGTGTCTGGTGTGTTGCCACTCCACTCCCCAGTGCCACACTGCGGCCAATCAACTCACTGGGTTCAACGATGAACGACGACACGAGCACATCATCAATCGAGCCACGGAAGCCGTCTTCGATGAGCGTACCGGTGGCGGCCGATGCAATTGCCCCAATCAGCAGATCCGGCGTATTGATAGTCAAATCACCACGATATGCCATGCTCGTTGTGGTCATCGCCGTGAGCTGGGTGCCGACTGACAGCGTCAACGTATCGCTGCTCTCCGAAAAGACGATGTAGTACCAGCGCTCGGCATCGAGCTTGAGCGTGCTACGGAGAATGTTGTTACCGCGCAGGCTCTTGAGCACGAATTTTTTGGCGGTCGGCGTATAGCTGCTATCGCGTTCTACCATGATGCGCAAGCGTGGATTACTCGCTACACCCGAGCCCACCAGCGTGCCACTATCAGTGATTTTGGCAAGCAGGGCGATGGTATATGTGCCAGTAATGACGTTTGAGGCATTGATGACGCGAATGGCCTGTTTATTGCCCGTAATATTAAACAGCGCTACACGTTGATTGCCGAGACTGCTGTCTTCGCGCACAAATGGACAGGCATCACAGGTCGCGATGAATTTGCTGTCGCCTCGGTTGTCAAAATAGGTGTCTTGTTCGGGATCCGACTCAAAGTCGAGGCGTACCCGGAGATTCTTTTGCAGTGCTGGACGACCTTCACCGGCATCTGACACGGTGCCGATCGCAGGCTGCCGGTTGCTGACAAGGTACAAATTAGGGATGAGTGGTGAAGGAAAGACCCCGATGTCTTTGGGGGGCGCACCATCCACCTCAATCGGATTGGCATCACCAGCGACCACCAGCTCCACGGGATTCGTGTTGTTCATCATGTCGGTGGCGATCACGGAGACCTTGTAGAATCCAGTCGGATTACTAAACGGCAATGTGGCCAATGTATGCCACACATTGCTGTTTGGCAGACGGCGTGCTTCGAGTGGTATCAACGTAATCAAGCGCCCTGATATGTCATATAGCTTGATTTTGACTGCCTTGACGCCGCTCCCGGCCGCCCCATTCGCATTGCGCAAGGTGGGGTCAGTCACATTCACGTTGATGTGAATCATCGGCTCATTGGTGACCAAGTTGCGTGTCACCGTGTAGACACTACTCCCCTGGGGCAATGGCACAATTGATGCCACTGGTGGCGTATCGTCGAGCAGTGTAGTGGTTGTAATAAAGCTGTGGTTGTTGACGATGTCATAGGCATCAATGGTGATGGCATAGCGCCCTTCGATGCCGTTGTTGAAGCGTGTATCAAATACGGGACAAAACGCCACGGGATGTTCGCTCAGGTCATCGACACAATCCGCTGTTTGCGTTGTATACGTGTTTGACAGGGAATTCGGTGCCGTAATTGTTGTTTTTACCGTTTCCACATACGAGGTTGGGTCAATCGCGTAAATCAGGTAATTGGTGGCCAGTTTGGGCACGTACGCAGGGATGTCTACATTGATGGCAGCCACATCGGCATCCACCACAAAGGCATCGAGTTGCTTTTGGGATGTCGACATCGCCATTTGCTGGCGTGCGTCGACGAATGCATTGCGCATCACAATGCGACTGGGCATAAACGTGATGTCGTCTATTCCCCCATAAAACGCATCGACTACGGTAGCCGCATTGATGCGCCCACCAATGCTTACGCGTGCATCTGGAATAGTGGCAAACACGGGCAATGTGACCGTATTACTCAATGTTTGGTTCGTGTTACTCAGCCCATTCTGAATGTATGTAAATCCATTCACGCCATACGTGAACGCAATATGATTCCAGCCAGCGGCAATGGCAGTGGTACTCGTGTAGGCATAGGAGCCCGCTTTCACCGCAATATAGTAATCCGGAGTAATGCGTACTTCGAGCGCACTAGTGGTGTCGTTGCCGTAGCGAAGCAGTGTTTGGGTGCTTGTAACTCCTGCTTCTGGGCGCACACTGAGTTGCACCGTGCCACCGTTTTGCATGGCACTCATGATGCTCGTGGGTTGTTGCACAAGGAGCATCGATTGTTGCCCATCAAAGTTAATCGCAGCCCCACTTAATCCGGCAATGCCAAACGCAGGACAGGTGGCGTTGGTAGCGGTAGTGGCACACGTGGCAGATACCGTGTTGCGTTGCAAGCCCCAACGGATACTCCCTGTGACAGCGTCACCGACCACGGTGTGGTCGGGCAACGCCAAAAATGGGGTGCTGACGGTGGGTGAAACAGCGTTTCCTTGACTGAATGCCGGTGCCTGGGACGTAATGGTTTCTTCGAAGCGCAGTTGCCAATGGGGCGCCTGGCTGATAAGCATGCTTGCATCGTTGGCGAGGATCAGCGCTTCACTGCGCAGATCGATAGCATCAAGTTCGCCCACAAAGCCACTACCAAAAGTGAGCGGACCACGATAGAAGTTCGCTGCTGAACTCACGGTTTGGTTGGTCACTTGTTGGTTGACGATCAGGGTTTCGCGACGTGTGGCTGAATCAAAACTGTAGAGTACATGGCTCCACTGGTTGAGCGGCATCACGGTGGTAGATGCCAACGCACTGTACGTGTTGTTGATGGTGCTGGTCAGACGGCGCATTTCCATGGTGCCGTCCGCGCGGATAGCGAGATTGAGTGCAGGAGCGCTGGTTGCATACAGTCCGGTATTTGTCCCCATCACCCACTGCGCATAGTAGCTCGGTTTGACCCACATGCTGATGGTATAGCGTCCCGCTTGGCTGAATAACTGGCTGACATACTCATTTGTTGTGGTGGTCAGCTGGACGCCTTGTGTGCCACTAAAGCGCACCGCATTGTTGATACGACCTGGTAGACCACTTTGTGGACAGACGCTCATACAATCGAGGCGTAAATTGATGTTGACCGTATCACTAAACACACGCGACTGGGCGGGCACATCAAAGCCAATATGCAGGTCTTGTGTGCGGCGTTGGAATGCGAGCCGAATCTCTTCGGTGGAAAGCGCTTTGTCATTGAGTTGCACGCCGGCTGCCCAGAACGAATGCGGCCCGCCAAAGCGGTATGTGGCTGTTTGATAGGTGTTGGAGAGTACTTTGCTTGTGAGTGTCTCGCTGATGCCGTTCACATAGACGTTCGCACCACTCGCCTGTTTCACAAATGCCAAATGGTACCAACGATTGATTTCGAGGGTAGTAGTAGCCGTATAAGCACCGGTAGGCGTCGCTAGGTATGCCTTGCCGTTGGCTACGCCGATGCTTATCCCGTTTTTACTGGTATTCAGATTGGGTGCAATCAACGTGGTAGTGGTGGTGTCAAATTTGAACCACCCCATCATAGTCATTTCCCGGCTGAGATTAAAAACGCCATTGATACTGTTGTTGGTATCAATGTAGGTCTGGTTACTACGCCAAAAACGAGCAGCACCTGCCTGAATTGCTGGGCAGTGGGTGCCACATGCTTGCAACTGGATGTGTGTGCCGGTCGGTAATATGTTGTTGCTACTGACCGGGTTGACTTCAAGCTCTTTCAATGAGAGGGTGCGGGTGCTTGTGCCAAACATGCGTATATGCACATAGCGCGCCATGGTGGCGTTATTTCCCGATTCAAAGTTGCGCTCAATGATGGCAGGCGGCGTGGTCGTGTTGCAGGTATCTTGGTTACCACACAACGCATATTGCCATGTAACCGCCCGCGATTGCACGGCTGACTGCGCATTCACACTCGCCAGAGATTCATTACTCAAGGCGATGATGGCGCCACCCCAGTCGGCACTCGTATCAGTGTGGATGCGCAATGTGCGAATCGCTTTCACACTACGCAGATCGATTTCATACCACGGTTGACCACTTGCACTCGTCACTGCCAGCGTGTTGGTCGTGTTGCTGTCAATGGCCAGATTTGCATTGACCGTGGTTACCGTGGTGCCACTCCCTGCCGATGCCACGGGCCCCATGTAATCACGCACATCGCTACTCATGAATGGCATGCAGATACGCGTTGATTCCAACACACACATGTCTGCAAGTGGGTATTTTTCAAAGTTGGGATCACTCGATATGACCTTGACACTGGCCGTATTGGTGACAGCAATCTGGTCAGACTGTGGGATGCGTGCGAGATCGGAGCCGATAACTCCATCAAACACATAGCGCACATAGGCTGCCTCGTTGCGGGGTACCATGGCCTGTCGGAAGATACGCACGTCGCGCATCACTGTCGCATTATTTCCGACCACGATGGGGTCAAGTGGTCCATCGGCGAGTGCGTTGATGGTGGCGGTTGCCGATTGCATCGAACCACTGCTACGGTAGACATGCAGCCGCATCGTCAGTCCGTCAACGGTTGCCACGACCACATAGGTCACATTTGGGCTGATCGTGTCACTGGTGCTGACGCTTCCTGCCGCATAGTTGAAGCGGATCCGCCCATTGGTCACGTCCAGCGTAATCCGGTTGGCCGTGGTCGGGTTGGTGCTACTCCACAGCGTCTGGTCGGCTGCACTGCTCGTCTCGAACGTCATGTAAATGCTAAAAGCGTGTTGGTGCAGGTAGGCTGCCATGCCATCCGCGTGGCGGTAGGTGGCCATACACGATGTGGATGTGATACAGGTGAGGGTGGAATTGTTTGCTTGTGCGAAGGCCGACGTGTCGTCGCGGCTCGTCGTCGTACTGGCACTACTGCAACTTATCAACCACGGGTCGTCACAGTTGCTGGCAATGGTACGAATCTGCTGGTGATTGAGCGCTGCCGAGTAGACCTGTATGTCACGCATAAAGCCGAGTGCGTAGTTGTTGGTGCCTGTCACCACACTGGCCGCATTATTGGTGTCGTTGCCCAGAATGAGTGTGCCAAATGCTTCGGAAGGGGCATCAATGATAGCCGAATTATCGGCTGCATTCAAGCTGACATTGCGCCCATTGACAAAAATTTGGCGTGATATCTCGAGCTTGGGTGTATTACCGTCCATGAAGCTGCGAATTACGCGGGCACGGAACGCAATATGTGTCCAACTATTGCCACTTGAGCCCACATACGGGATGCCAGTACTCGCCTGTAGGCGCGATTCACCAATCTGAAAGACAGGTACAATCGCCTTGGTCATGTCTTCACCACCCACTGGATTGGTGTTCTGTCCATAGAGGGCAAAGGCATTTTTGCCCGCTTTGCCGTTGCTCAGAAACGTGCGTTTGTTGGTAAATGATTCAGTTGGTTTGTACCAGAATGCGACGGTGAAATCACGACTGCTGATACTATTGCCGACACCCACATCGAGGAGCATCGAATAATCGCTCTGGTCTGAATTTTTGGTGAACTTCCAGGCACGTTCGCTTTCCACGTAGTTGGCACAGAGCACCGTGCGACAGACGATATGGCGCGACATGTTGGAGAGGTCGGTAAAACGGGTGGCGGTAGTGGTTGGCGTTTCGTCGAGTTTGAGACACAGCTCAACATTCGCAAAGGTACAGCCAAGTTTGTAGGTGGTCGTCGTTTGTGTGTCGTCGACACTCCCGGGCACGGTGATGACGCTCTCAGCGTTGATACTTGCGTTGTGCGCTACCGAAAACCCGAGGGGGGATTCCGCAGCAATAGCGTATTCGTTGCTCCGCGTGCTCACGCTACTAATGCCCTGCATATCACGGTTAAGCAACTTGCTTTTGAGGGTGGATGCAACGACCATACTATCACCAGGGCGCACAATCAGGTTGTTGTCACTCTGGAACGTACCCGCATGGAGTTGCGCAATGTCGAGTGGCGTGAGCGCAGTGGCAAACATCGCCACATCATCAATGCTCCCCTGCCAGCTCGTGCCTGTTTCGTAGCTACTACAGTTCGATTCTTGGGCACCACACTGGTACATGGCTCGTGAGCTCTGCCAGCCGCCGATGCGCAGCTCGTTGTTGTTGCTGTCCGTATCCCGTGGTCGGCCCGTCACAATGGTGCGCATCACCTCTTTGCCATCGGCATACAAGATGACCACAGCGCCGTCATAGCTGACGGTAACACTCACGGGACGCAGGGCAGGCACCTTGTAGTTGGTATTGATCTGGGTACGCCCTGTATCGGTATTGATATCAATGTACAGCGTGCCATCGTCGTTGCGCGCCAGACTAAACAGCCCCGCTTGGGTGATGATGGCGTCAAAGTAGGTGCGTGATGTATCGTTGCGCCGCGCAAAAATACGTGCGGATACGGTAAACTCTGGTGACAACAGCATTCGATTGGCCGCACCCGCACTGAGTTGTTGGGTGCCAGTGAGTTTGATACCTGGGGTGCGGAAGACGCTGTTCTCGGTGCTGCATCCACCGATACAGGTGGTTGTGTTGTTCACTTTACCGGCATCAGCCATGCCTGGATTGCCAGCATCATTGAAATCAACGGAATAAACGGGGAAACGCCCTTCGCTCATGATGCCGGTGATTGCCAGGATGTCGGGGCTGTTTTTGGCATATGGACTCAGACCAAAAATCTTTTCACGCATGTCGATGATGCCATCACCGTCTCCATCTGCCGTGGTCGGGTCAGACCCCATCCAGGTAACGAGTGGTACATCATCGACGATGTCGTATGCTACATCCCAGCCTCCCACGCGTTGACCATTCACGACCCGTACGACTTCTTCGCCATCGGTGAGACCGTCACCATCACTGTCGATCTTGGTTGGACTGCTGCCGATGATGAGTTCTTCTTGGTCAGTCATGCCATCGAGATCGGTATCAGTGGCATTTGGCGATGAGCCGGCAATGGATTCATCTTTGTCAGAAATACCATCAAAATCGCTATCCCACTGGTCATCACGAGATGTCAATCGTTGCTCAGTATCCGCATTGAGTCCATCATTGTCTGCATCTAAAAACGTGGGAAACGCAGGCACATCAGCTGGGCTCGCCCATTCATAGGTGTACTGATACGTGTTGACGAGTCGAAACGAGTTGTATAAATCAATGGTGGCAGGAAAGATATCAAAAATACTTTGACTGCTCTCATTGATATTCACATAGTCGATATCCGACTCATCTTCGATGAAACAAATTGGGATTGGATAGACGAAAAATAGTGCAAAAATCCAGATAACGAAACATGTCTGACGTTCGGCTTTCCACGCTTTGGAAAGCCATAAATCTGGCAATTTTTGATTGACACCTGTATTGGTAAGTGATGACTCGTATCTGACATACTGTTGTAATTGCCATGAAAAATCGGGGTCGCTGATGCTCGTATATGAACCATATTGTGACCCAATCGACAGCCTACCCCGAATATCCATTTGGTTGGGATTCAGCTCATAACGAAAGTCTGTTTCGCGCTCATTCTGCCGATTCCATTGCCAAAACCATGGCAGTGCCATCCACGTAGCCGGGAAGGGCATTTTTTCGATTTTATCTACTACCGACAAACGCATATTCCATGCATTATCTTTGACAAACCCTTGTAAGTTGTTACGTAGTTTGATATTGTCTCGGTCGGGCTCAACTTCCAGTTTGCGTGAATACTGATCGTCGGGATCCACAACTAAACTCGATTTGTACCAGGTGAAGATATTTGCAAGTAGTCCGCTAATCCCGCCACACAACCACTGCCCGGCAGACGAGCGTTGTTGCTTTTCGGAGAGCGCTGAACACACCAACGTGGCAATGGCATCTAGCGCACCAATGATTGCGGCAACAAGTGCACCGATTGGACCTGCCAACGAAATCGCTGTCAGAATGGCAAGAGCAACGAGTTGCCCCACAAATGAAGCGACTGCATTACCAATTTGCCAGCCAAATTTGGCTGCTTTGATGGCAAATGCCATGGCAGTGACCGCGAGTCCCACACCAATTACAACACCAATCACGGCGAGCGCTGTAGCAGTTTTCGACATCGTAGATACTGTCTCATCGACAGCCTTAAATGTTAGTTCAGCTAATTTGACACCGTATGCTCCTGGTACTGCGCTTGCTTGGGAGAGTTTGTAGTATTCATTGAAGATTTCGAGCAGACCGATGACAAGATCTGCTGAATTGAACGATATCTCAAATGCTTGTTTGTGCTGATTAATAAAACTATTTTGCCCAAACGTCCCCATACCCGTCAATACCACAACTCTGGCAACAACCAGCACTGAGCCTACCACCTTGAGAGCGATTTGCTGTTTATTCATCGACGCATACTCAGTTGTTGTATCAAGTATGGTCTGAATCACCGAGACAATTTTATCGCCAGTATCGAGCGTGCCCTCGACACGCTTAGATTCAATATCTTCGTCACTACTTTCTTCGTCTTCGAGACCAATCAGACTGGCATAATCATCAATAAACGCCGCAAACAAATCCCCCCACGTGTTGGTTGGATTGTCGCCAAATACAGCCAGCGCATATTGCGTAGCGGTATCGGTGATATCTTGTGGCGAAAATGTTTTGGCGTGTGGTGAAACGAAAACTGCAATAAACACGTTTGCTAATGTTGTCGCGTTCTCTGTCAGCTGGGTTGCGAGTCGGTTGTCGGTGATTGGTGCCGATGTGACTGCGGCATACGGTGTTATCAAATCGATTTCATCGCGCATTTCATCACGTGTCAACACCTGCCATACGTATGTACTTGGATCTGATGCGGTAGTACCTGATTGTCGTACCACCTTAAAAATTAGCCCACTGATGCTACGTGTTTCACTGTCTGCGACATCGGCGAGCGACAATGTGCCAACATTTGATAGTGTTGTTGTGCGTTCGTTACTGCTCTGCGCTATGATTGCTGCCGGATGGCAGCGTACGTCATCGTCTAATGTACTAGTGGTTACACAGTCCTGTTTAAGTTCACTGATTTTTGCGTTAGTACAGCTAGTACTCTGAGAAAAGTTTGCACATATTTGTTCATCAAGGATCTTTGGTAAATCCTCAGAGTAAAGTCGTAGACTTTTGATCGACGTCTCATATTGTTTATATGTCGTGGTAAAACTTGCCAAATCCATCCCGTAGGTGTTCGTGCGCAACGCTGTATTGGTGCGTGCATCGAGCAAATGACGAATTGATGCCTGTGGATTGACAGGATCGTTAACACGGAAGCGCGGTGTACTCACAAATGCTTCATCGAGCTTCGTATGCACGGTGATGATTTCTTTGCGACGCTTGGTTGCAGTTGTAATTGCTGGTTTTGTGGCATCCTCGACAATGACGGCTGTTTGGTGCGGTGTAACAGTATCATTCACTGAAGCACCACTCAACAACCAATTGCCGTAGTAGGTCTGGACTACACGTACTTCTGCTCTGCGTTCACTGTCATCACAATTCGGGTCAGGTTTGTCATTGTCCGGTGGGCAATAGTCTTGGACGGACGAAATCACCCACTGGAGACGTGTTTTGTGGGTGTCGAGCCAATTACGCCCGTTGCTCTCATAGTACAGTGTGGCACTGTATGCGACTCGACTCCCCGTGACGGGATCCTCGACTGGGTAGAGTGGTACCGTCAATACGAGAATATTGGTGTTGGTACTGCCGTCACCTTTGCGTGCATAGGCTGCACTGATCCCATATGTTTGCAATTGGGCATAATCGAGCCACGAGGGCCGTGTATCGGTGCTACTTGCTGGTGCACATGACCCGTTTGTGACACAGTCATTGAGTGGTAACCCACCGTATTGTGCTGCTCCAATTGGTACTTGTACTTCGAGCGCCGCATTAATTCGTATGTCGCCCTTCCCAGATTGGCTGTCGCCCTCGTACGGTGAATCATCTTTGTAACTTGCAAAAGTTGAGTCATTTATTCGCTGAATTTGACCACTTTTGTCGTTGCTTGGCCAATCATGTACCGCATTATGCAGATACATGTGTTTGTATAGACCACCCGATAACGTTGTATCGAGATTGATAGGGACAATTTGTAGTTCGACCTCTAGTGGGCGTACCACCGTACTTGGTGCAATGCCCTCGACCTTGAGGTTGTACGCGGATGTTTCACTAAATGGTCGTGATTTCTGTTTATGCAGGTTGTTATTGTAATCAGTGCCTACAGCGGTGACGTACACTTCTGGACTACTATCAACCGCATCGCGCACGCCGTCGTTATCGTTATCTTGGTCAAGAAAATCAGGAATACCGTCGTTTTCACTGTCACGACAATGGCTGATTTGCGCAATCGGTGTAGTACTAGCCACCATGTGCTGGGGGCATTCTCGTCCATCAAACAAACCATCGCCGTTGGTGTCAGATGAGATTGGATTGCTGTACAACTGGAGCGAGTTGTTATTGTAATTGGAGGGGACAGTTACTTCAATAATATCGGGGATGCCATCTGAATCAGTATCTGGATTGCGTAGTTCAGTACCGATCTGGACTTCGGCAAAATCACTGAGACCATCACCATCTGTATCACGATTGGTGAGATTAGACTGGAGTAAATATTCGGTTTTGTCGTCGAGCCCGTCTGCATCACTATCACTATTGTCTTTATTGCTCTGTAATCGTGCTTCTTCAGCGTTACTCAAGCCATCGTTGTCGTCGTCTGCTGTGCTACTGCTGCTGCTACTGCGTGTGGCTACAGTACGTGCATCGGTGACTTGCCCATTTGTTGCCGTACTTCGCGTACCTGCATTTGGCAACGCGAGGCCGAGACTCTGTGTTGCTGCTGATGTGAGTGGCGTGAATACCACCGTGGGTGTTGATTGCGTATCACTCGGTGGTGCGCGACTCTCTGTTGCTGCATATGTGTTGGGAATTGAACTAAACGGTTGATAGATCAGCATACCAACGACGATAACCGTCAACGGTAAGTAGATGCGCCGCCGCATAAAGAGTACGATGATGCCAAGCATGAGTGCGATACACGCCATCATGAAACCCGCAAATATGCGTGTCGAGTCGACTTGGTGCATCCCCAAATACTGTGCAATAGTTGCAAGTGGTTGATGCATGGCGCGCTGCAATGCTAACCCACTTCGCGCATAATTTGAATATGTCGTCTCGATGACTGTGCGTGCTGCGTTGACCCGTGATGTAGCAGGAAAAGTGAGCTCAAGGGATACACTACGCGGTAATCCATCAGCATCGATTTGCATCGTGCCTGTGCCTGTGCCGGCACGGAACTGCTCATTGGCACTGACATCGCGCCATTGTGCGTCGTGCACTATGCCGTGTTGGCGGTCTGCAGCCAGCGAGCGTTGCATCTGCTCAGCAAACATATTTCCGTCGAATGTAAATGCAAAAATGCGTTGCTGCGCATCGCGTTGTGAAACATCCCCGATCCCAGATAGCAACGACAACGTATTTAACTGACTGATTTGTGCGGTGTTGACAGGGATCCACTCATTGCCTTGGCGTGCATATGTTTGCCCGCGCTCACGGCGAACTTCCAGGACAGAAGATGCATTGAAAACATCGGTGATGCGAATATGACTACTCTGCGCAGATTCATCAATGTGCCCGTCAATACGAAAACGTTGATGTCGCTCGTGCATACCCGCATTACTCATCGCAGGCGTGAGTGACGAATATTGGTCGATGGTGGTTGAAATATCGTAGGCGCCACTTAACTGAATGGTTTGCCAGGCGTTTTTGACTTGCTGGGTAGGGGTTAACGTGCGTGCAACCTGTATAAACAAGGCACTTGCACTCACTATAATCCCACAGAGCACTACCAGGAGCACAACTACGGCTGAACGCGACATACGCATACAATGCTCCTTAAGGGGGGAATCTACGGTTGTGGCACGATGCAAGATGAGAAAATTATATAGGTGCATCGATGGAATGTCAATAAAAAGTAACGATATATCAATAAAATATAAACAATTTCGCATTAATGCATAATTTATTGAAATGCACATCACGTATAGCGGTAAATGAGGCAATCATGTCTAACGAAGCGTCCCGACAATATGGCGTTAATGCCCCGCAAAGCAATATTCCCAATCTATATGCAACCGCGGTTCGCTTGTCCACAAATGTGGTGTTTTGTAGCGCTATAGTGGGGTGATGACACGTATTGATAGAATGGGTAGGAGGTATGCATGCTGGCAGATGGAGTAGCGTGGTATGAGTACTATGCCTGGGATCCTGCCCCCTACGACAGTAATCCAGATGACTTCGAACCTGATGATTACGTCGACGAATCCGGCGATGAAGACGGCGATGAAGACGACGATGAGCTGGATTACTATGACTATGACGAAGATGT
>JACCDP010182625.1_pt1 | contig 32890 bp, 53 predicted proteins | sample 7445841 | NCBI WGS metagenome assembly JACCDP01 (sample SAMN15323441, study PRJNA562643) | freshwater metagenome | isolation source: river surface water | place: USA:Blue River Watershed | collected 2017-08-17 | reverse complement strand
GCTGCGCGGGTCTCGCGGGGGCCACCCCCTGGGGAGGACCCGCGGCCAGTCTGGCACGACCCTTGCATACCGCCACCGGCCGGCTCAGGTCGACCCGCTGGCCGTGGCCCGTGCCAGCAGCGCGGCCACCTTGTCCAGGGCGATGGGCACCCACTGCTGGTCGACGGCCTTGTTCGCGGTTTCCACGAACTTGAGGCGCGGTCGGAGAGGCGTTGAGGGCTTGAGGCGGTACAGAAATTCCGTGCGCCACCCCGGGCGGGTTGCTGAACCTCGTCCTGGACGATTTCTGACCAGAAAGATCCCGGCCGGCGTCTCCACCCGGCGCACTTGGTCGCGGGGCAGCTGGGCAGGCCGCAGCCGGCGTGGCACGATGGCCATCTCGTTCGGCTTGACGGCCTGCAGGGGAATCGCCACAGTCCGGCCACCCGCCCCCGGCACCTTGCGGCCGCCCTCCTCGTGCTTCGCCAGGACGTCCCGCTGCGGGTTTACCCGGACGAAGGCCCGGAGGTCTGTTTTTTTTGCGAAGTCGGTCCCCGGCCGGCGGTAGATGGTGCGCAGGATGAACTCCCGCCGGCGAAGCGTGAAGCCGGTCAGGTTGTCCCGGATGGCCTGCTGTGCCGCGTTGGCGGTGGCGTTGAGGGCCTGCGCGGTCACGAAGGCCGCGTCCTTGCCCAGTGCGGCCATGGCGGCCTTGGTCGCCTCGTCACCCTTCACCTGCAGTGTTACGTCCATGGTCCCCCCCCCGGTTAAAAAAAATCTAGGCCTTCAGCTCCAGCACTTCCTGAGCGCATCGGCGGGCTGCCATCTCGCAATATCGCTCGTCCATCTCGATGCCGATGGCGCGGTGGCCCTTGGCCTTCGCCGCCAGCAGGGTGGAACCGCTGCCCATAAACGGATCCAGCACCAGCGAGGCCGGCGGGACCACCTGCATCACCCACAACATGACGTCCGCCGGCTTCTGTGCGATGTGCTGCTTGTCTTTTTCTGGGCTGCAGCGAAACACGTTGTGTGCGTACAGATCATGATCAGGAAGCGATCCATTGACGGCATGTACAATAAACTCCGATCCGCTGCTGAATCCGCCCCGGTTTGGTCGGCCTGGTCCTTTCCACCATGTGGCGATATTGCGCCACGTCCAGCCGCCGGCCTGCACCGCATCGGTCATCGTTGGCAATTGTCGCCAGTCGATAAAAGAACACAACACCGCGTTATGCACACTTGCTGCCCTCGCAGCGTTGAGCCACAGCGAGCACCATGCAAGAAATGATCGTTGGTCTCGATTGTCTCCGGCAAACTCCGGGCTGTATCGTAGAGCATCGGACCGAACATATTTCGCCGAGGTTTTTTGCATGCGGTCACCTCGGAACTGACCGCCGCTTGAGTATGGCGGGTCCGTGATGACAGCCCCAATACCCGACAGCTCCGGCAGAATGTCGAACATGTCACCGTGATAAATGGTGACCGCCGCGTCTTGATAGTAGGGGCCGCGCACTAGGCCACCAGTCCGTAGGTGGCGGCCACCACCGACCACGCCTCCTCGGCGCTCCGCACAATCTCCACCCGCCAGCCGCAGGAGCGCAGCTGGTGGTGCCACGCCACCTGTTCCGGGCTGGCCCGCACCCGCTTGTCAGGTCGCTTAAACTCGAGGGCCAGCCCGACGCATCCAGTGCCGTGCATCATCGAGCCCGGCATGAAGCAGAGCCAATCCGGAGCGCCGCGGCTCACCCCTTCCGCTTTCAGTATGGCCGCCTCCCGCGGGTGCCGGCGACCCCCGTTCGGGATGGCGCAGGCCGGCCAGCTGCTGGTGGTGGGGTTCAGGCGCCAGCGTTGGATGAACAGGCGCTGCTCCACCGATTCGGGATGGCGCACCCTGCGCGGCAGGGCCGGCGTCAGCTGGTCGCCGATCACAGCCACCGCTCCGGGTCGCGGCTGGCAATCTCGAGGCACAGGTCGGCCAGCGCGATGGCCAGCGGCAGCGGCAGGGGCACGGTGCGCCGGTCCCCCCGGTGCGCCTCGGCCACCTCGCCGGCCAGCCAGGTGGCAGCCTGGACGACATTCGCGTGGGTCAGCTTGCGGGCCGGCATCTCCGGCAGGGGCCGCGGGTGCTTGCGGGTCATGAGGTCGTGGTCGCGAGGTCAAGAAGCTGACGAGTCCGGAATCGGGATGCCCTTCGGCCATTTCTGGCGCATGTTGCGCAGCGCCTGGCGCGAAATTGCCTTTTGTCGGTGCGCGGCACCAAAGGATCACCGCACCGCCGGCAATGGGTGCGGGCACGAAAAAGGGCTGGAGCACCACGGCCGTGTTCCTCGGTAGCGTGGAGGCGGCTGTGTTCTGTGTGGGTCATGAGTCCAAGGTGCTGACTGTTGCAGCAGCCCGGGTTATGGCAAATGTGATGGACATGCATCCCGGCGGGAATGTCGCCTTGGTTCACCAAGTACAGAAGGCGGTGCACCTTATGCATTTTGCCGCCAGCCTTGAACACGGTGTAACCCTTGCTCGTTTTGGCCCAGCGGCTTTCCCAGCACTGGTCGCCCGAGCGAGACTGAATCCGGGACCACAGCCGGCGCAGATCCGCTTCTGTGAGCTGGTAGCCCTTGGAAACTGGTAACGGCCGCGTCGGCACCAGCTCTAGCTGGGCGGCGTCCTGCGGTCGGCGCCGGCTCACAGGCCGTCCTCCCGGAGCCCAGGCAGGATGTCCAGCGGCCAGCCGTACTGCACGCGGCCGCGGCGGCTGTTCCGCACCTCGCGCTGCCGCACCGCATCCATGAGGCCCTCGAGGAGCTCCACTCGGTCGGCCAGCTCCTCGAACATGGCCACCAGCTCATCATGGTCCGGCGGCGGAAACTCGGGCTCCTCGGGAGAGCCGGGCCCATCGGCAAACGGAAGGTCGCGGCGGGTCATGCGTCGGGCTCCCAGGGGTCGGCGTATGGGTCGGCGGCCGCATGACACGGCGGCACGGTCTCGGCGTGGCCTTTCCGCTCGCGGAGGTTGGCCTTGTGCGCCGTACGGGCGGCCTCGTTGCTGGGGTCCAGGTTGGCCGGATCCCATCCCAGGATTTCGTACATGCGCACGGTGTGGCGGTAATGCTGGTCGCGGGTCCAGCCCTCCATCGGCCCCCACTCGGCCTCGAGCTGCCGGCGGGCCACGTTGAAGGGGCTGTGGGCCTCCTTGGCGTTTGGCCGGCCGTCTTTGAACCGCTCGGCGAGCTCCTTGGCCTGCCGGCGGTTCATCTCCTCCCGGTGCGCCTCGCGCAGCCGGATCACCTGGTAATACCGGGCCTGCTGGTCCGGGCCCAGCTCATCGGCGGGACCGAGGTGGGCGCACGGGCGGCAGAATTCGCCGACCAGCCACTCCATCCGGCCGCCGGCCCGCCGCATGCGCTCCCTCCGGAAACTCTGGATCGGAAACGGGGCGAGGCACGCCAGGCAGTCCAGCTGCTCCGGGAGGGTATTGAAGTAGCGGGCCATCCTAGCTTCCCGAAACCGATTTCGGGAACCTCCGCCGTGCCGCGGGTGCCGGCGCCTCCGTGGTCCGGGTAGCCGGCGGCGGTGGGAACAGCGGCCGCAGCCATGCGGCGACATACCTAGTGCCATCCGCCAGCAGCTTGCCGGCCTCCCACAGCATGTACCACAGCCCAATGAAGGCCAGCGTGCCCAGCAGCCACCACCAGTCCCGGGGCAGGGTATAGGTCAGCGCATCGGCGGTCACGCGGCCTCCGGGTCAGGCTTGAGGCGGTGCAGGAGCTCGAGCAGCTCCACCCCGCAGATTCGGGCCGCATCGGCCGGCTTGGTGCCATCGCGGACCATCTGGATGGCGAGGTGCATGTCCCGTTCGCCCAGGGTGGGCCGGTGCCGGCGTGCCTGCTCGATGACCTCGGCCACCGCCAGCAGCGACCGCCCGGTGGCTTGGGCGATCTGCTGCTCGGTGCGGCCTTGCCGCCACAGGGCGACGATCACGGCCCGATGGCGTTCAGACATCAGCGATTTGGGCATATCCGCCTCTGGGATCGGGCGGCGGTCAGGCGGTGGGCGCGGAGGTGCTTGCTGACGGTCTTGCTGCTGCGCCCGACAGCCTCGGCGATCTGGGCCAGCGTGTAGCCGTCGCGGGCGAGCTTGACCATGCGCTGCACCTCGGTGGTGGTGGTGTAGACCGTGGTGGGCCGGATGGCGGCGGCTGGCGGTGGCGGCGGCGGGGTGGTCGCCTTGGCGCGCTGGGCGGCGTTGAACCGGGCGGCGCTGGCGTTCTGCACCGCCTGGTAGATCAGCCGGTCGTGATCGTGGCGGCTAGCCGCGGCCATAGCGGCCCACTCCTCCCGCGTCATCGGCTCCGGCAGCCCGCCCGCCTCGGCCTCCTCGCGCGTCAGGCGACGGCGGTTGGCGCCCGTGCCGGTGGGGATGCGGTCACCGGAGCGGATCATAGTGCCACCCGCTCTTTGCGTAGCGTGTAACCGTTGACCTCTGCCGCACCTTTTTTCTTGAAGTCAGATTGCAGCTTGTACGCTGGCCATGTGCCGCAATCGTTCTCCTTCGCATCGCACAACGCATGAAAGTAGCTAGACGTGCTGATCCCCATCACGCGCCCTTGCGGGTCGCGCACGATGTAGGCGTCGATCATGCTGCCTCCTCCTCGGCCTCAAGGGCCATCCACAGCGCGGCGAGGGCGCGCGCTTCGGGTTCGGTGCCTTCGGGATAGACATAACCGTGTAGGCGACTGCTGGTTTGTATGAGATGACTCAACACGTTTATGTGCATTGCAGATGCCTTTTCTCCCGTGATCCTGCGCTGCACTTGTAGGTCAGCAACCTCTCGACACAACCCGTACTGGTCCCACTCCCCCTCCACGATCCGCCGCGCGATCTCGCGCCACGCTTCGGCCTCGGTCATTGCCACCCCCACTGGATGTCCGGGTTCGTGGCGTGGGCGACCAGAGCCTGCTCGCCGTACGCCTTGATCTCCTCGGGCATCCCGTAGTAGTCGAAGCCGCACGCCACCCACGACCACAGGTAGGCGGCGAGGTCCACGACGACGGCGAGCGAATACGACTGCCGCCACACCCGGCGACGACGGCGCACGAAGTCCAGGACATGCACCAGCTCATGCCCCAGCAGGATGTTGCTGCTCTCGGTCATCGGATTGCGCAGGTAGACGGTCGTACCGATGGCGGTCCCGTCCGTGCGGAGCAGCCGGGGCAGCCAATGCTCGGGGCGCAGCGTGACGGTGACCGGCTCGCCGTCGAACCGGGCGCGGATGGTGTACCGGATCATAGCGCCACCTGCTCGCGCCGAATCGTGTAGCCGCGATACTCTCCGGCGTCTCTGTTCTCGCAGCCGTTCATGAGTTCGCGATAGGCTGTCCTCGGGATGTGCCCCTCCACCTCCGCATCCCCAAGTGCGGAGGTGTAGTTCGTCAGACTCAAGCCGATAACCGTGCCTTGCGGGTCGCGCACCACGTAAGCGTCAATCATGCGTCCCTCCAGTGGATGTCGAACACCACGCGCATGGCCCAGCGCATAAACCAGCGTGGACGGCGGTGCATCCCAATGCTCGTCATAATTCCATGCCCGTGGTCATATACCCAATGACCCATCACAGGCGGCGCAGGCGGCAATAGGATGTGTGTCGCGCCGTGGGCGGCGCTAGTCATATTGATGAACCCCCAGTCGTTAGTTTGCGCGTTGGCCTGCACGCGATGCACCGCCCGCTCGCCAACGTAGAACACCATATCGCCGCTGGGATTTTGCTCTACTTCGCTCATGCGTCCACCCCGTCGATGGCGCGGAGGGTGGGGCAGGGATATACGGCACCGCACTCGATGCACTCAGGTTCGCACTTAAGACAATTTTGACGGCATGTACGCTTGCCGTGCAGCGCCCGCACCCGGTCGATGGCGGCATGCGCCGCAGCAAGCTCTGCCCGAAGCCAGTCGATTTCATCGATGAGCGGCAGAAACTGCCTGTGGTACGGGTCGCCATAGACCACCTCGCGCAGCGTAGCCAGTGTGGAGTCCTTGATACGACGGATCATGCGTCACCGTCCAAGGCGCGAAGGGTGGGGCAGGGATAGTTGTGGCCGCACGCCCTACAGGTGCCCTGCACTAGCTTGGCTCCACGGTGGTGCTGCCGCCGCACCCGGTCTATGGCGGCACGGAGCGTGTTAATTCCCAGCCCCATGTTTTTGATTATGCTGCGCAATTCATAGCCCTCTGCCCGCAGCCGGTCGATCTCCTGCACAAGCACCGCCCCCTCCCCGCTTTGCAGCGTGGCGTCGGGGTGCCGCCGCAGCCAGTCCTCCACGCGGGCCAGCCGGTCGCCGTAGCCCGCCCGGTGCGAGCCCTGGAAGGCGCCGTCCGCCTTGGCGTCGGTGGCACGGTCGGCGGGGTCGCCGGGTTTCATGTCAGCGCTCACGACTCGCCTCCAGCGCCCGCAGCACCGCCTCGGCGCGGCGGCGGTCGTACTCGATCTGAGCGGCGCGGGCCTCGCGCACGCGGCGCGCCCAGTGCAAAGCGATTGCCAGCAGGATACCGCCGATCCCGATCAGGACCAGCGGCACCGCGTCAGGGTGTAGTCGCATCGTTCGTGCTCTCCCGTGAAGGTTGGTCCTGCTTGGCGTCCAGCAGGGCGGTGACGATGGCGAGCGCCACCACCCCAGCCCAGATCACCAGGATGAGCGCCAGCGTGGCGAGCGCCCGCCAGGCGGCATCCCAGCCCATGCTGCCGCTCATGGCGTCCCCGGGATGCTCTGGCCGGCCGCCAGGCGGCGATAGATCCACAGCTGCCGGCCGGCGCCTTGCGTCTTGGGCTGGTCGTAGCTCCGCTCCAGCATTTCGCCCACGGTCTCAATCCGGCGGGTGACATGCCCCGAGGCGACCAGATCGGCCAGGAGGCGCCGAACCGTATCCGTGGCGGTGCCGGTCTGCAGCGCCAGCTGCCCCACGGTGTACCAGCGCTCGCCCATGGCCGCGGCGATCTGGGCGCAGTGCATCACCCGGCTGCGGCGGGTCATGCGGCCACCTCGGGCCCGGATAGCATGGGCCGCCGCGCCGCATCGGGCCCCCAGCCAAGGAAGTCATACAGGAGCTGGGTGTGCTGCAGGTGCTGCTCTCGCGTCCAGGTGTGATACGGTCCCCACGCGGCCTCGAGCTGCACCCGGGTGTAGTCGAACGGATGCCGCGGGGTCCACTGCCCGGCCGGCGGCTCGACGGCCACCGGCGGCGGGGCCGGATTGGCCCGCCGTCTCCGGCGGTTGCGCCGGGCCTGCGCCTCGTTGCGGCACATCCGGCACTCCCACGCGCCGGTCATCACGCCATGCTGGCGCCGCTTCCAGTAGAACCGCAGCTGCCCATCCCCGTGGCCGGCGGTGCAGATCACGAGCCCGGTGCGGTGCCGGATCGCCCGCCCCGCTTTGTCCCGGGCCGGCGGAGCAATAGACGCCGGCGCCGTCTCGAGGGTATACGGTGCCGTCATCACGCCTCCGGATCGGCCGCCGGCTTCGGGCCGAATACTTGGGCCGCGGCGGCGGCGCCCCAGTCGGTCAGGGCATAGACCCAGACCTCGCCCTGCTCCGGGAGCTCGAGGGTGGACCGGCAGACAAAGCCACGGCGGCGCAGGTTGGTCAGGTTGGCGGAGGTGGCCCCCTTGCTGCCTCCGGTGGCCTTTACCAGCTCGCCCAGCCGCATCCACGGGCACAGGGGCCGCGTGGTGTCCTGCGCTGCGTTCCACAGGGCCAGCATCACGGCCCCGAGCTTGGTGTTGGGCTTCGGATGCTTCGGGAGGCGTCCGGTCGGGGTGCGCATCAGCCGGCCTCCGGGCGCAGGGCGCGGAAGCAGCGGGCGGCGCCCTGCGCCGGCAGCTCCTGCACCATCTGGTCGGCCAGCAGCTCGGCGAGGATGCACCGCAGGGCCAAGGCACCGGCCCGCTCCTGCAGCTCGTCCTCGGTCAGGCCGCGGCTGCCGGCGGCCGCCAGATACGTCAGGACCACGGCCTGCGCGTCGGTCAGGGGCCGCCCCGCGGCGGTCAGCCGCTCGCGGGTGGCCTGGTAGGTGTCCCAGGTGCTGTGCATTAGAAGGGTACCTCGTCGGTGGGGGTCGGGAGCTGCAGCCCGTCTCCGCCCGCTGCTTGGCGGGATGCCTGGATGGCATCGAGGGCAGCAAGGATGAACGCGTTTTGCTTCTCCTCAGCCCAGGTGCGGATCTTGTCCAGCCGGCGGTCGTCCATGTCGGCCAGCAGCTGCCCCTTCATCTCCACCGTGTTCGCCTTGGCGAGGGTCATCCGCTCCGGCGGGGTCGTCGGCACCCGGTCGTGCAGCCGCTGGCCCGCGGCGGGTGCGGGCGGGGCCTTCGCCGGCTTCTCCTGGCGCACGGGCGCGCCCTTGGCCGCCGCGTTGCCGTCGTCGTCGTCATCGGCGGCCAGCGACAGCAGCGCGGCCAGCCCGTAGCGCCGGCCGTAGGACAGCGCCGACCCCAAGCCATGCGCGTCGGCCTTGCCGACCGGGACCGGGACATGCGAGGCCATCCACTCACCCGAGCTGTGGACCAGCCGGGTCTCCACGGTGATGCCGACCAGCCGGCCCTCGCCGGTAGTCTCCGGGAAGGTGATGCCCTGCAGGATGGCCAGCCCCTGCCCGGCCAGCGCCGGCCGGACCGCCTCGAGCATGGCGTCCAGCGTCACATATCGGCTGCGGAACGCCGGGTTGGTGCCATCTTTGCCAATCGGCTTGAGGCCGGACTGCGCGGCCACGAGGGCCGGCGCCAGCTTGCCGAGGGTCTCTGAGTGCTTCACCGGGTCTCCGGGGCTGAGGGTGCGAGGCTCCACGGCCCGAAGGCACTGCGCTGGCGGGCCCGCTCCGGCGCGTCGGGGTCACAGCCGAACAGGTCAGGCCGCTCGTTGAACAGCGCCGTGTCCTCCGCGGTCCAGCTGCTGGGCACCTGTCGCACCGCGGTCTGGACCGCCTCGAGGTGCCACTTGAGGCCGGCCATCGAGGTCCAGGCGGCTTGGGCGGCCTCGCGTTGCGCACAGATGACGGTCCACGCCACCTCCCGCTCGTCAAAGGCGATGGCCACGTCATAGGTGACGTCGGCCGGCCGCGGCCAATTGATGACGAGGCCGGCCAGCTCAACCTGCAGCTGGTGATAGAGCTCGAGGAGCCGGGCGCACCGCGGCGCGGCGCCCTGCCGCCACCGCGTGAGCGGCCGGCCCACGGTGCTCTCGGTGGTCAGGGTCTGCGCGGCCGGCGCCGGCGGGGTCGGCGGATCCCAGGGCAGATCCCAGGCGGGATCATCGAGCGGCAGGGCATCGGGCCGCGGCGGCTGGTTAATGCCCATGCTGGCACACCTCGCAGGCGAGGGTGAGCCCCATGGCGCGGAAATCGTCCGCGTCCTCGCGGGTCGTGCGGGCGATCCGCTGGCCAGACAGATCCCGGCCGGTCAGGCGGGCGCTGGCGCCGAGGTGCTGACCGCACAACACCCGGCCGTTATCGGTGAAGTACAGGACCGCACTGGTCGCAGATAGAGGCAAGCTAGGCATGGCGTCTCCCGTGAAGGTGAGCCGGGGCTGGTGGCGTCCAGCCCCGGCGGTGGTGGTTCAGGCGGCGCGCTGGTATGTGGTCTGAAGTTGCTTGATGATTGCCACCATTTCGCCCAGCACTTCCTGCTTGGCGCGAGCCGAGTAGCGGTGGCCACTCCGCTCGAAGTTGAAACGGAGCGTAGAAAGCCGCTCGCGAAGCGCATCAATCTCAGCGTTGGTCATCTATCAGTCTCCCGTGAAGGTGAGCCGGGGCTGGTGGCGTCCAGCGTCCGACACGGGATAAACTAAAGCGAGGCCCCGGGGCTGTCAATGTTTTGTTTGCGCGCCCTGCTGGGCCACCCGGTCAAGGCCGTGTTTCACGCAGATGGCCCGGTGCTTGGCCTTGGTCCAGGTGCCGCCGCAATGGGCGCAGACATGCCGGGTCCGGGCATCCGCCGCGGCCCGTTCGGTCTGCCGCGTGCCGGCCGGCTTGCGGCTCTGGCCCGGTCTCTGGCCCGGTCTCTGGCCCGGTCTCTGGCGCGGGCTCTGGCCGCGGGGATCGGCCAGCAGGGCGGCGTTCATCGCTTGGCGGGCCGCCTCCACCGCGGCGCGGCGGAACCGCTCGGTGGGCTGCGGGCGCCCGTGCCGCTCGTTCAGATCCCACTGGCAATCGAGGCACACCAGCTGCAGCCACGCCGGCTCCTCGTGTCCGACCACCGGCGCGAACCGCAGGTGCCGCACATGCACCCCGCGGCGGGTGCGGCAGACCTCGCACTGGCCCTTCGCCCGGTCGGTGACCTCCCATCGGCGCACCGTCCACGCCACCCGGTCCAGCGGCAGTCCGGTGGCCTTATGCGTGCCGTACCGAATGGTTTGAGTAACCGGGGCCGGTTGTGGAAAACTGGCGGGTTTCCGAGGCATAAAGGCGGCTGGGGTCGCTGGTGGACGTACCGGGGCCATATGCGGGCGCTGTACCTTTTTGCCCCGACGGTGTGCCTACCTGGTAGGCGGAGTGCCGAGCTGTCCATGAGTCCCAGCCTTGGGCCGCTGTCCGCCGGTGACGGTGAAGCGTGCAAGGGAAGGGTTCCCGGCGCTCATGTGCGCCAATTGGCTGACCGGTCACGTAATGCCTGCGCCCGACCACGTTGTAGGCCGACAGAGCGTGGATTTTGTGGTGCGCTACGTCCCGGGGCTTCTAGCTCAGGATTGTGCGCGGGTCGGCACCCACGCCAGGGGAGAGCGGCTCAGGCCCCTGTGGTCCGGCTTGCGGTCCTGCTGTCGCGGTGCGGTCGTCTAGGAGAGAAACGCAAAGGCCCCGGCTCATCTGTGTGCACCCCACCCTCGGAGGGAGGGTGGCACAGTGAGCGCGGGGCCAAGGCTTGCGCGGTCAGGCTGGTGGGTGCATCACCAGCCAAAGGCGAAGGTAGCGCCGGCGGGCCAGAAACGCAAACCCCCCGGCGCACGGCCGAGGGGATGCGCTGCCGGGGAACCCCCAGCATCGCCATACTGACCGCGCCACGGGAGCAGCGCGGCAGTTCGTGCAACCTAACGGGCCCAGAGCCCCACCGCCACCCCGGCGCCGGCCGCGGCGGCATGGGTCAGCAGCTGCTCGCGCCGGGTCGGCAGGCGCCGGCGATAGATGCCGAGCTCCTCCTCCGCCAGCTCGGCGCGCCTGGCCTGCAGGGCCACCCGCTGTTCGCAGGTCAACACCGTCGCCCGGCACGCCTGGACAGTGCTATCGGCCACCTGCACGACCCGCTCGACGGTGATGGTGTCATGCTTCCAGCGGTCCACCGTCTCGCGCAGCGTGTCCCACCGCGTCACCAAACGCCTGAGCCGCAGCGTGTCGCGCCGGTACACCGTGTCCAGCACCGCCAGCGTCTCGACCACCGCCGCCCGCTCGGTTGCCAGTCCCACCGCCAGCCCGTCCCGCCGCCCCAGCTCCCACGCGCCCGCCACCAGCGCTGCCGCCGCGCCCAGCGCCAGCAGCATCAGCTTGGCCTGACTCACGATGCCCCCCTAGGTGTAGTCGTGCCGGTAGAAATTGGGGATCAGCGTCGGGTCACGCTTGCGCCCCGGCGAGATCATGGCATGGGTTAGGATGCCTTCGATGCTGGGATAGCGTGCCCGCCAGTCCTCGATCAGCCAGCGGGCCGCGTCGACCTGGGCGTCGGTCAGCCGCTCCAGCCCGTCGTGCCGGTTGCCGAAGGCTAGCGACAAGCTGTGCCGGTTGAGCCCCACCACCCCGCCGTACTCGCTGGCCCCGCAGGCCCACGCCGCCCGGCTGTCCACCACGAACCGCGTGACCTTGCCGTCTCGGTGGACCAGCGCGTGGTAGCTGACCTTCGACGCCGCCGACAGCAGCCACGAGACCGTGGACGACTCCCGCGGGGACACGTCGGCGTGGAGCACGATCCACCGCACCGCCGCGCCGCGCCGCTCGCTGTGGTGCGTCGACCGCGCCCAGACAATCGGCGGCGCCGCCCGCGTGCCGAGCTGGTCGACCTGCGCAGGCCCCGGGCTCAGTCCCACGTGACGTCCCGGTCGTCCGGTCCCCGCTCGTCTTGGTCCATGCCGGCATACGGCGGGCTGGTGGCCGCTCCCAGCGCGCCCATGGCCTTGGGCAGCGCCGGGGCCAGCAGTCGGGCGCGGTCTATCGGCACTTTGATGATGGCGAGGATGAGGATGGACACGGCGTTATAGCTCAAGGCGGCCAGAAACGCCTGTTTCCCGTGAAACAGGGACGCCACCACCAGCACCACGCCCAGCCCTAGGTGCAGCGCGAGAAAGAGCCACAGCGGGTCCAGCTCACCCTGCTGCGTGTAGAGCCAGGTGCCCCGCCGCGGGCTCGGCGCCGGTCTATACACGATGCTGGGCACGGGTCTAGGCACGGGGCTGCCCCCGCCGCTCCATCGTCCCCTCAATCCGCGCCACCCGCTCGGCGGTGGCGTGGGTCGTCTCGCGGATCTCCCGCACGTCCCGCGTGATGTCCCGCACCTGGACGTTCAGCGCCTCCACGGTGGCCCGGAGGATCCCGTAGGCGGCGCCGGCGCCCACCAGTCCCGAGACGATGGGCCAGACCCAGCCGATCTGCGCAGGGCTCGCCACCTCGATGGCCAGCGAGCCGAGGGCGGTCAAGGCGCCCACCTTGAGGGAGGCCAGCACTTCGGTGGAGATCATCTCACACCCCCAGGATGGAAACCTTGATGCACCGGGCCAGCAGCCGCTGCCCCACCCCGGTGACCTGCAGCACCCGGTCGAAGGCTTGGCCGATGGACAGCGAGCCAATGGCGGTGGCCACGTCGGCCACGTCATGCGTCCCGGTCCAGCGGCCGGCGCCCTGATGGGCCAGCGTGACGGTGGAGGTGCCGCCCGCCAGGGCGGTGGTGGTCCCGACCGTGCACAGCTTCATGGTGACCGTCCCACTGGTCAGCGCGGCGCCGGTCGAGGCGTCGGTCAGGGTGACGTCATAGAACAGGTCATCCAGTCCGGAGACGTGTTCGGTGGGGATCCCATAGCTATCCATGGCGGGCTCGCGGGCGGCAGGTAAGGTGTCGGGTCAGGGAGGGACCGGCACCGCCGGCGTGGCGGGGCTCGGGGTGACGGCGGAGCCGGCGACGGTCAGCCGGACGGTTGAGGCATCCACGATCCGCAGCGTCACGCGGTCCGGCCCCTGGCGGAGCTGCAGGCGCAGGCCAGACCGGTCGGTGACGTTCAGCATGCGTGCCCCGGCAGCGGCGCCGCGGCGGCGTCCTGCACCAGCTCGAGCTGCCGGAGGATGGCCGGCTCGGGCTGCGCCTCCGGCGCGGGCTCCGGCGCCGGCTCGAGGCCTTGGATGGCGGCCACCCCGCCCGCCACCTCGGCGTAGGGCCGGGAGACCAAGTAGGCCAGCAGCTGGTCGCGCACGGTGGCCGGCAGCAGGTAGGCCGCGGGGCCGGAGGTCGCCGGCGTGGTCATGCGATCCCCTGGGCTGCGGCCGCGGCGGCGATCTTGGCGGCCGCCTCCTGGAACCCGCCGGCCACGGTGACGTCCGAGACCGGCACGTCCAGAGCCTCGGCCACGGCGGCGCACAGCTGCTGGTCGGTCCAATCCGGCGGCAGGCTGCCGGAGGCCAGCGACACCTGCCGGCCAAAGTAGGTGATGCCGATGGTGGGCACGTCCGCTTGGATGCTGAGCTGGCAGTCCGTCGTGCCCGACGTGTAGTTGATGCTGGCGGTGCTGATCGTGATCAGGCTCATGGTGTGGGCTCCTTGTGAGTGTGAGAAATCACGGCCCAGCGTCACGCCACTGCGCGCCGCTGTAGAAGTACAGCTTATTATTCGTTGTGTCCACGACGATCGGCGCCATGCCGGTGATCGCCGTGGGCGTGCCGGTCGGCGTCCCCGCGCAGGTCGGCACGTACAGGAACCCGTCCGTGGCGGTGGTGGCGAGTGCGACGGAACCGCCCGCAACAACGCTGCCCGCCGCCGTGATGCGCGCGCGTTCGGTGTTGTTGGTGCCGAACAGCATGGGCTGGTTGTGCGCGTTCCAGACGTACCCGTTCTCGTCGGAAAAGATGCCGACGATCATGCCGCTAGACGTTGATGTTCCCGTGTCGCTGTTTTGGAACAGCAGAAACGCTTCGCCGCTTGTCGTGTTGCGAATGCGGTTGCGATAGTCGCCCGTTGAGCCAGACACTACATCAAGACGCGCGCTGGCGGCAATAGGCGACGAAGCCCCAATCACGAGATTCCCGCTCGCATCCAGCGTCATCGCCTGAACGAACGAGATCGCGTTGCCAGTAAGACCAGAAGGGGCATTGTACCAAGTGTGACCGGGGCCGCACTGGTACCACGATGCGTCGAAGTCGTTCGCGTACTTCCACGCGCCGTCGTTATAGGCGTTGGCTACGATATTGACAGAACGAACCGAACCTAAGTTGACAATACCGTTTCCCTTGTATCCTACCTCGAACGCTTTCTGGCCAACCCCCCACGCACTCGGCGTCACCCCGAGGCCGAGGTTGCCGGAGGCGTCGAGGCGAGCGCGTTCGGTGCCGTCTACGTTGAAGCGCAGGAACGTGTTGGCCCCAACATTGCCGGGGTCTGCGGCAAGTGTGATAGACTTTGACGTGTCGCTCTCGTTCAGCAGCGAACCTGAAAAGTTTCCATAACTGTCGCCAACTGCAAAACTTGTCGTTGTACGAGTTACGCCGATTACATCCAGCGCGACACCCGGCGTAGCCGTTAGCACGCCCACGCGGTTGTTCACCGCGTCCACGAACAGCGTGCTGGTGTCGACGGCGAGGCTGGCGAACGTGGCCGCGGCGCTCGGCGCGTTGAACAGTTGCGCCGTCGTGAGGTTGAAGTTGCTGGCACCCCGCGCAATCACGAACAGGTCGCCGGCTTGTGCGTTCGTCCCGCTTGAGAGCTGGGATATTTTCTGGTCAGGCATCGCTAGTTCCCCGACTGCTTGTGATAGACCTCGAGCGACCCAATGACCCGGAAGGCCTCGCAGATCGCCGTCCCGGCGCTGGTCACCAGCTGCACCACACAGCCCGGAGCCAACACCCCATAGATGCCGGCGGTGGTGATGGCAGTCCCGGCGTCGTTGGTGTCACCCGTCAGCAGGTTGACGTAGTGGACGTTGGCGGCCGCTTGGCCGGATCCCTCGAGCGTCACCTTGGGCAGCGTCGAAAACCCGCCGGCGGGGCTCCAGATCTGGAACACCACCGAGGCAATCTGGTCCTCGCCGGCGGCGTTCCCACCGCCCAGCGCCCGCTGCCCAATCGTGACCGTCCCTTCTGCCAGGCTAAACCGTGCCATCGCTCCTCCGGTGTCGTAGGGTGCTCATCCGTCGTGGTCGTGTTAGAGACTGTCCGCAATATCGTCCAAGTCCTGCAGCCCGGCACCATACGCCACCTGCAGGTAGAACCCTTCCGCGCCGCCGCCGGTCGGCGCGCCGTTGAGCCGCAGCTTGGTCGCGCTGCCCCAGCTCGTCGGCCTAGTAATGGCGGTGGACCAGCTGCCAGTCGTTACGCCGGCGGTGCCCAGAATCTCCAGCAGCAGCCGGGCCCGAATCGTGCCGCCGCCGTCCTCGAGCTGCAGGGCCAGCCGCGCCGCGGTCCCGGCCACCGGCGTCCCGGTCGAGAGGCTTGCCGTCGTCGTGGTGCTGCCATTGTTGAGGATGGCCTCGAAGTTGGTCCCGTTCCCGCCGATGGTCAGCCGCGCCCCGGTGCCGGCATCATTGCCCAAGTACAGCAGGAACCCGTTCGCGGTGGTCCGGTGGGTGATTTCCACGAAATCGACCAAGAGGGTCGCCGTCTCCACCGGGAACGTCACCGGGAACCGCAGGTCCTCGCTTGGCGCACCGCCGATCCGAAGCCCCAGCCGCGGGCCGCCCGTCTCCAGCAGGATCTCGTCCCCGTCCTCGGCCAGCAGGTTGTCGCCGTCCTGGAGGAGGAGATAGGTCGCCGGCGGAGTGCTGCTGGTGGACACGTCCACCGAGCGGGTCTCCCACCGCGGCATGGAATGGGCCGCCGTGTAGCCGGTCCAGCCGCTGTCCGTGGCCGTGTTGGTGCCGGCCCGGGTCAGGGTGCCCACCTGCCCGGTGACGGCGTCCAGCGAGCCCAGGCGGGCCACCCAGCGGAACCGGGAGGCCGGCAGCAGGACCGGCGGGCCGGTGCGGCGGATGGCGCGAGCGGTGACCGGTGCGGTATTCATGGCGTCTCCACCTAGTAGCCCTTCCGGTACAGCACGAGGCCGGTCGCGGTGCCGGCGTTGCTGGTCAGCTCAAGCGTGATGCCGGCGCCGTCCAGACTGTCCTCGGGATCCAGCACCGGGAAGGATCCCGAGGCAAAGAAGGCGTTCCCGTTGGCCTGCAGCACCCCAGCGGTGTACAGGCTGCAGCTTTGCTTGGCGCAGTCCACCACGAGGGCAGACGTCGAGGCCAAGGAGCCGAGCGTGGTCATGCGGCTCACCTCGTCCCCGGTGTAATTCCGCGTGATGATCTGCACCCCGGTCACGGTGGGGCTGCCGCCGTACAGGTAGATCAGCGGGGCCGAAGGCACCGTGCCAACCGGCACCTCGCGCCGGCTGGTGCTCAGGCCAAAGCAGATGGCGTCCCGCTCATACCGGGTCGGGTCCACCGCGGTGAAGGTCAGCTCCACCGACACGGTGCCCAGCGCGTAGGCGCCGTTATAGAGGGACACCTCCACCCCGCTGCAGGTGCAGTAGAGCTCGCGGTCCGGGGTGTCATCCGTGCGGAGCAGAAGCAGCCCCTTGAGCCGGCGCGCTAGGTTGTCGATGGTGGCCGCGCGCGCCACCGGGGTGGTGCTGCGCACGTCCAGCACGACCTGCACCGTCCGCGGGGCCACCTCCACCCCGATGCCAAACAGCCCCGGCGCATTGGCCACCGGCACCCGGGTGCGCACTGTCACGGTCGGTGCGATGTGCCCATCGACCCGCAACACCGCGTCGATGACGTCCTCGATGGGCCGGTCGTTCAGGTAGGTGGGCATGGTCAGAGGCTCACCGTCACGCCGGTCAGGCGCGGCACGATGGCGCCGAGCTCGAGGTTGAGCCGTTCGGGTTCCATAAGGTCGAAGTCCAGCCGAATCACCCGCACGGTGGCGTCCAGGTTGAGGCGTTCACTGCGCACCCGCAGGAGCTGCCCCAAGCTAATCGCGTTCGTGTCCTCGAGCAGCTGCTCCAGGTCAATGCCGCGGAGGGTGTAGCGGGCCGAGGCGCCGGTAGTTTCGAGCACATCGTTGGCGCGGTGCCACAGGGTGTTGGAGTCGTTGCGAATGGGAATCGGGCTCAGGCTGGTGGCCGTCGCGGAATCGCTCAGGTACAGCGCTGCGGAATACCAGAAGTTGATGACGTTTTTGCCGCCGGTCAGGACCTGCGGGGTGCCGGTTTGAAATGGCGCCCCAGGGGCGAGGAATGAATTGATAGAACGCCCAGGCATGAGGCATAGACGCACTGACTTGTTCGTCGTGAGCGTATAGACCCCACGCAGGACATCATCCGATTGCGTTCCGGTCTTTTGCGTGACATGCCAGACCGCGTTCGCCTCTTGATTCTTGCTCAGTGACGTGGCGTTATTGGTCGCCGAGGCGCCGCCCTGCGACGAAGTGCCCAGCACGGTGCCGGGAAAGGCCGTGTCCTCCAGCAGCATCACGATGGGCCCAACGAATGCCGCACCGCCGAAGCCATAATCCGGCTCGAGTGCGCTACTCGTGCAGCGGCACTCAAAATGCAGGTAGGGACGCGATGCCAGATACAGCGCGCTAATCGACGTTGATTGGATCCTTGGCAGATTATTGGCCGACCCGCCGGCGTGGTAATATCCGGTGCGCAGCACATCGGGTGCCGCAGGGTTCGCGGCAAAAGTCGGCCGCGGAGTCAGCAGGACCACGTTCAGGGTTCCGGCCGCCGTCGAGCCCGCCAGATTACCAGTGGCCCCTTGCATGAAATTTGCTGTCCAGCCGGATGGCGTCCCGTCGATGTCGGCCATGAGGTACAGATCCATCACCCCGCCGCTGGTCGCCTGCGAGGTCTGCGACACTCGCGCAATCTGCGAATAGCTGGTCGCGCCGACCGTGTAATATATGCTGACGATTTCCCCGATATAGATCACGGAGTTGGCGCCGGCATTACTGAGCGTAAGCTGGTTATAGCTAATCGGAGCCGCGGTGTCCCAGTCAACCTGCTGGTTTACCGTCGCGGTGAAGCTGGTCGGGGTGTTGCGAGGATACCGCTGCAGCACTGGCGTGAAGGCGCCGCCGGCAGACTCTGCGGCCCACTTCGTAAATCCGTTGATCGGGTCGAAAATGAAATCGGCGTTTTCCGCCAGCTGGCGAATAATGGTGTTACTGGCGGTCGAATTGACGGTCGCGACGAGGCGACCGCGGTTGGCAATGCCCGCCGGGTTGGTCAGCTCTTGCACCGGCACGGTGGTGCTGGTGTACACGGTGACAATATCATCGACGGCCAGAGTGCCTATGGTATTCAGCAGCACCTGCGAGCTGGCCGCAAACGAATCCTGCACGGTAAAGGCCGTGCCATTGCGCATGCTTATCTGCAGCCCATTCCACTGGTCGTCAAACCGTACAGGTTTCGGATTGCCGCTGGTCGGGTCGGCAAGCGTCACAAGATACGGGCCCGTTCCGGTGATAGCCGTCACCAGCCAGGCCGTTTCGTGAATTGGATCGCCCGCCCCATTGAAGGGCACCGCCACCGTCGCGCCGCGGAGCGCGTCTCGCGTGCGGGTCACATTCTCGAAGTGCGTCCCGGCCGCCATGATGCGCTCGCCACCGGTCGCCACCGGCGGTGCGTTCACATTGATGTAGAGGCCGGCGAATTGATTGGCCACGAACACCTGCTCGAGCTCGATGTCAAAGCCGGTCTGCTGCTGGATGCGGTCCAGAATCGTCGTCCGGTTCACCCGGTCGAAGGCGCCGATGTCGATGGTGTCCGTAAAGGCCGAGGTGCCGAAAAACAGGTAGGTCAGCCCGTCCGCGGTCAGGTTGGTCAGGACATAATCGGTCAGCAGCTGCTGCGGCGTTTTCTGCCCCGGGGTGAAGTCATATATCGGGTAGGCCGCGGTGGACCGAACCAGTCCCTTGGTGGACAGCATCTGCCGCAGATCGCCGGCCGTGATCTGGACGACCCCGTTGTCCCCGTCGGTGTCCTGCACCGTGGTGACGAACCAATACCGCGTCGGGCGGGCCGAGCTGAACACCTTGAGGAGGCGACCCTCGCCCACCGAACACCGGTCGGCCACCTCCCGCGGCACGGCGAGCCGGAGCGTGGCCGGCGATTCGGTCGCCTCCGATCCGCTGGCCGACAGCAGGGGCGACAGCGCGCCGAAGCAGACCGCGCCGGCCTGCCCCTCGAAGTCCGACCAGACCTGGATGGTCGCGCTCATCCGAGGGAGAGCTGGACCCCGCGTTGCGCCGCCAGCGCCCGCCGGGTGGTTTCAAGGCTTTGGTCCACCGTCTCAGCCACGGTGTTGGCGGCCATGCCCCGCCGGATCTCCACCAGAATGGCCTCGGCCGCGATGGCGGTCCGTTCGGTTGCCAGCGCCACCCGCGTGTGCAGGGCCCCGTGAGCCGTCAACACCGACGTCACCGCGTCGGTCTGGGCGGTCACCGCGGCCTGCACCGTCTGCGTAGCGGCCACGGCCGGCGAGATGCCGGCCGGGATGGCGCCGGCCTCCGCGCCGCCGGCCGCCCCCATGAGGTCGTCAATGCGGCGGATCAGGTCAAGCGTCAGGTCCAGGAACTGCTCGCCCGTGAGCCCGCCCAGCTCGGCCGCGGTGAAGCCGCCCGCTTGGAACCGCTCAAACAGCTGTTGCAGCTGCAGCCGCGTGCCGGCCAGATCCGTCAGGCCGGCCCCGGCGATGGCGTTCAGGCTGCCGGCCGTAAACCGCCGCGTCAGGTCTAGCATGGCCTGCAGCTGGGCGCGCCCGCCGGCGCCGCTCACCTCGAAGCCGGCCCGGGTCGCCCGGAGCTGCTCGGCATAGGAGGAGCCGAACTGCCCGAGCTCCACCATGCCCATGGCCTCGAGCAGGGACCGGATGCCCTCCACGGAAATGGCGCCCGAGCTGGTCGTGACCTGGATGCCGAGCTGGTCACTCAGCTTCTTCACATCGTTCCAGGACAGCCCGACCCGCCGCAGCGCGTTGAAGATGTCCGCTTGGTTGGCCGCCCCGCGGCCGCCGGCCAGCTGGGGCAGCACGCTACTGAGGGCCCGCTGGATCTTCGCGAAATCTTCGCCGGTCACGTCGAGGGAGAGATCGCCCACCTTCTCGGTCAGGCGCGCCAGCTGGTCAGTGTTCGCCTGGATCAGCCGGCGCCGCTCGGTGTCCCCGCCCATCATGCGGGTCAGCAGCGAGGCGGTGCTGGTGATGATGCCGGCCCATCCGCTCTGGTCGCCGCCCACGACCTTGGCCACCGACACTCCGAGGTTGATCACGGTGGCCAGCGTGGCGACGGCCTCGTCATTGATGACCCCGAAGGCCTTGGCCGCATCGAGACCGGCCCGCGCCACATCCGCCACCCGCACCGCCATGTCGCGGCTGGATTTGCTCCCGGCCTCCATGGGCGCCGGCAGGGCCTCGATGCGCGTCCGCGCATCACCCGCGGCGGCCACCAGCGTCTGCATATGCCTGGCGAACCGTTCGGCCTGCCCCGGATCCAGCTGCGTCCGGGCGGACTCGCCGAGGTCCCGGAGGGCCCCCTCGGTCAGCTTTATGGAATCCTTAAGACTCGGCCCGAGGTTACGGTTCAGCAGCTCGGCAATGCGCGCCGAGTCGCCGGTCACCTGGTCGGCGGCGGTCTTGCTCGAGGTGCTGACCTTGTCGTTGGCCCCCTTGACCTCCGTGCCATAGGCTTTGGCCATCTGCTGGGTGGCCGCGAAGGCGGCATCTATGGCCCGCTGCTTGTCGGCCGCCTGGTCGGTGCTCTTGCCAAGGCTCTTGGCCGCTTCGCTCAATTCGTTGAGCGCCTGCCCGAAATTTTGGGCCGAGAGCGCGGTGCGGGCGCCCCATTCAACGAGCGTATTGCTGCGGCTCAGTTGGCCGAATCCAGTCACCAGGAGCCCGGTCAGGCCGACCACGTTGGTGAGCACCTTGCCGAGGGCCGTAAACGTCAGGATGACGACCTTGGCAATGAACGGGGCCAGCACATTCAGGACCGGCAGCAGCTTCTGCCCCAGCTCCAGCGACATGAGGCGCAGCGGATCCAGCGCCCGACCAAAGCTAACCCGCGCTTCCTGCACCGCGTTGGTAAACTGCTCCTGCCGGCCAGCACTGGTCTCGAGGTACTGGGCATAGGTGCCCTGCACCCGGAGGCCTCCGGTAACGGTTGCATCCAGCAGGGCCTGCGCCTTCTGCTGGTCCGTGAGCTTGCCGGCGGTGGTGCCGATCTTGTCGGCATACTCCGCATACAGGACCGACGGGTTTTTGCCGAACAGCTTGTCGGTGCCCTCGTCAATGCCGAGGATGGCCTGCTGCACCGCCTGTAGCGTCTGGGCCGACGACATGCCGCGGGCCGCGCCGATTTCGAGGAAGGCCGCGAGGGCATCCTTGGCCTTGGTCGTGTCGCCGGCCTTCTCGGCCAGCTTGCCGACCTCGGCCGCGAATTCGTTGGCCACCCCGCTGGATAGCTTGAAGGCCGACCGCCCCTCGTTTGCCAGCGCGGTGAGCTGCTGCAGCGGGATCCCGGTGAGCTTGGCCGCGCCCTCGAGCTTCTGCAGGCTGGACCGGTAGGCGTCGAAGGCGGCGAAACTGCTGGTCACCTGGTCGTACAGTTGCCGCGCCGCGCCCGAGGCCAGATCCCAGGCGGCCTTGAGGTCCACGAATGACCGGAACCAGCCCTTGATGCCGCCGGTAAACCGGTTCATGCCCTCGCCGGCCTCGTCCGCGGCCTTCGAGACGTACTCCTTGCCGTTGATGACGACCGATATTTCCCGGCTGGCCATTACTCGCCCTCCTCCGGATAGGCCATGGCCAGCAGCTGCCGTCGCACGCGGTTCGCATCCTTCGAGCTGGCCAGCGCCGTGCCATCCGCGACCACCAGCCGCTCCCGGGCCTCGAGGGACTGCAGCCCTACGAACTCAATCCAGACCGCCGAAAACGGGACGTAGCCGTCCGCGGTCGGCCACCGGTCGGGTGCGTACCACCACCGGTCCCCGAACGCCACGCGGCACGCCAGGGACGCCACCGCCAGCGTCGGCCGCGGGCCGCCTGCCTGGCGGGCCCCATAGACGGCGGCCCGCTGGTTCCGGCGCACCTCGTCCACCTCGGAGAGCGCGGCCTGCGCCTCGGTCGGCATCGCCAAGAGCGCGGCCAGCACCTGCTGCCGGAGGTCATTCGGCAGCGCCAACAGGAGCCCCACCGGGTCGCCAGTGAGGCGGTGCCACCAGCGGCGCGGCAGGACGGCCCGCAGCAGCCGGGCCGTTTCGATCAGCATGGCCACCGGATCCGTGCCGGCGGATTGGAGGGCCAGCATCTGGACGGCCGACACCGGCCGCGCCGTCCAGGTGCGGAACCGGCGCACCCACCATTGGCGCAGCCGTGAGCCGTCAGGCCGCCCGATGGTCAGGACCACCGGGCGGCAGGCATGGGTCAGGGCTCGCGCCGTGTAGCGCATCGCGGCCGTCTCGCGCCGGCCTTAGTTGAACAGGACCGAGAGCGCGTCATTGGCCGCCGGCGTGGTGGCGAACCCGCGGAACACGAGCGTCACCGTGGCCAGCGCCCCCTCGGCGCCCGGCGTCACCGCCGTCAGCTGCGCCTGCGGGAGCGTGATCTTGTAGCGGTTGTATTGGGTGGTCCCGAAGGTGACGTCCACCGCAGCGGAGGTGCCCGCCAGGAAGGTGGCCTCGGGGTCGTAGGTGCTCCGCTCCGGCCGCTCGATCTCGAGCTCCAGCTCCGGCACGATGTTCCCCGGGATGAACCCGCGGTGGCCGCCGGCGGCGTCGAGCGCCACCCGGGCGGTGTCGATGTTGCGGTTGAGGCGGAAGGCCACCCGGCGAATCACCGCCGAGGTGAAGGAGCCGATATTCTCCACCACCGCCGAGGCGATGGGCGGCACGATGCTCGTGGCCTCGTGCGTCAGGGCCGGCAGGGCCGCATCGGTGGGCGCCGTCGCGCCGATCCCGCGGAACGGGAAGGTCCAGATCGGCACCCCGAGCCCCTGCGTCTCGAACGACCAGTCGCACAGCGTACCGCCGAGCTCGTAGATCGAGCCCTGGGCATACTGCCGGAGGGTCAGGCTGGTAAACGTCGTACCGTAGGCGGTCGGCGTGTACAGCCACTGGTGCGTGGGGCTGGCGCTGTAGGCGGCGTCCAGCCCGGCCGCCTTGAGGAACCGGTGCACCTCGATGGGCGGGAAGGCCGAGGCGGAATAGGCCGACCCGAGCCCCTTGGGCAGGCAGGTGAAGTTGCCAGCCATGCTGCGGCCGCTCGGGGTGGCCCGGCGCACCGGCAGCAGCGTGCCGGATCCGCGGCCGACGGAGCCGTCGAATACATGGTCATACGCCGACGGCGGCTCCGGGTCGCCATCCCCGATATACGGGGTGGCGGCGTCAGCCGACGCACTGAGCGTGACGTTGGTGCCGTAGGTGGTCTCCTCCTTGGCGAGGAAACCAATCACCTGGTTCAGGCGTGGTGCGGTCATGGTTTAACCCTCGCTGGGAGAGGTGGGGGTCTTGCCCTTGCGGGCGGCAGTCACCGGCACGGTGACCACAGGGGCAGCCGGCGGCGCCGGGATGGGTGGGGCATAGGCCGGCAACAGCTCGGCGGCCTCGATGGCGTCAGCGGGCGGCGCGGCCATGTAGGCAGCGCGGTCGGCCAGCGGCAGTGCCTCCGGGAAGGCAATGCGGCGCACGCCGGCGTCCGTCAGGTGGTGGAAGTATTCCGGCATGGTCGGCTGGCGTTAGGCGTTGGTGTAGATGTCGCGCACCCGCACGGTCACAATCACCCCGGCGGTCGAACGGCTGTCGTCGTTGCTCTGGTAGAGCTCGACCCGGAGGTCTCGCAGCTCCACCAGCTGCAGCTGCTGCCGCACGCGGGCGGCCTCGCCCGCGGCCGTGGTCCAGAGCTGCCCCACGGCCCGCATGATGGCCCGATGCACCAGCGCCGTCTCGTTGAAGGCGGCAGCGGTGTCGGCGGTTTCCGTGGCGTAGCGAATCGCCAGATCGACGAGGTAATCCGGCGGAAAGGGCCGCGCCATCGGGGCCGCGGCGGTCAACGGGGTGGCGGTCGTCGAGATGAGCAAGGCCGGCAGTTGGTCCGGGATCTGCGCCCGCGCCACCTCGGGGTGGCGGGTCTCATCGTAGACCGCAATCGGTGGCGGCATCGGAACGCCCTGCTCCCGCGGCACGCCGTAGAGGGTGGCGTTGATGCCGGTGGTGGGGCTCGCCAGCCACTCGGCCAGGATACGCACGGCCGTCGTCAGCATCACACCTCCAGCAGCAGCTCGGACATGTTCTCGAGCAGCATGTTGTCGGTGTCCTCGAGCAGCAGGTTGGATTTCGCCACAGGAGCCGCAACAATCACGGTCGGCATGATCGGCGTCCCGGTGATGGGGGCCAGCACATACCGCACCAGCTCGCCATCCTCCTGCGGGAGCAGCGTGCGCACCTGGTAGGCGGCGCCGTCAACCGTGAGCCGGCTGTTTTGCCGCACCGCAGCAGGCAGGCGGCCTTTCGGCACCAGCAGCACCCGCTCATCCCGCTTCACTTCCCCGCCGGTGCCGTCCTCGATGAGGTCGGTCTGGTGATTGAACAGGCCGCGGGTGCGGAGGGTGCCGTAGACCACCGGCACCGACAGCGGGCCGCTGCACATCAGCGCCAGGTGCCGGGTGACGATGGCCGGAGGCATTACCGCACCGCCCGGGGCCGCATCCGCGGCAGGCTGCGGTCCTGTCGGCCGCCGAGCTGGTCCAGCGCGACCGGCTGCTCGGCGTCCTCCTGCAGCGCATACGGGACCGGCGTGGCATGCCCACAGGTGACCAGGTATCGGGCCAGCGCCTCTGGCTGGTCAATGACCAGGCCCGCCGCGTCCCCTGTGAGCATGCGCACGCGCATCGGTCAGTCCGCCCGGGCGTTCAGGGTGTTGTCACCCTTGTGCTTGGGCTGCAGCACCACCACCGCGGCGGTGATGTTGCCGGCATTGCTCGCCCCGGTGACCACCCGGATGCAGTCGAACCCGCCGGCCACGTCCAGCCCGGCGGGGTCGATCAGGAACTCCACCTTCTTGGAGGTGGTAGCCGCCGAGGTGGTGAAATTCTTGGCCGCCGTCTGGCGAGTGAACACCGTGGTGGTGGCGAGGTCCTGCGCGGTGTAAATCGGCACATCCTGCGACAGCGCCTTGGCGCCCGTGCCGGCCACCGCGGTGCACTGCTCGGGCGTGAACAGCACCGTGGCGGCGTTGCCCTGGTTGACGGTGCAGACCAGCCGCACCACCCCGGTGAAATTCTTGAGGGAAATGGCCCGCGAATTCCGACCCGCGGCATCTGCCGCGGAATCGAGAATCGGGATCACTTCGACGTCCTGGACGTTCATGGTTGGATCCTCGGTGAGCTGGTCAGGTTACGGGCGGGTGGCGACACCCACGAAGGTGGACAGCGTGTTCGACCCCTTGTTCGGGGTCACCGGGTTCTGCAGCATCGGGAACCCGTCCACGCGGTAGGTCATGCGGAAGGTCTCCTCGTCGTTGAGGAACCGGACGTGCATGCTGCGGGCCATGGTGCTGGTGGCCTTCTCGCCGAGGGCATAGTAGCTCATATCCGCCAGGACGATGTCGCCGGGCGTGCCGAGCGCCTCGCAGTGCTCGATGGGCACCACCGGAATCCCCAGCAGCTGGCCCAGCGGGTTGCCCGCCAGCCCGCCCGGGGGCAGGTACACGGGCTGGTTGCCGATGCTCATGGTCTGCAGCTCCGGCTCCACGTCCAGGTGAACGAAGAACACCGCGTTGGCGCGGCTCCGGGGCAGCAGGCGGGCCCGCATCTTGACCACGTTCGCGGCGACCACGGAGGCGGTGGACTGGGAGCTCTCCTTGGCCACCGTGACGAAGGCGTTGGAGTTGAGGATGCCGAGGGGCTGCCCGGCGCCGGAGCCCGAGAAGATGGCGGCCTCGGTCATGAAGGCGACCTCCTCCGCGAACGCCTGGTCCAGCATGGTGGACGTGGCCGGCGCGTCCTCGAGGGCCTCGGCGGTGACGTAGGCGGCCACGGCCAGCTTCTTGGTGACGTCCAGCGTGGCCCGGCGGATCTTGGGCTTGCTGGTCGTGATCGTGTCCCCCTCGCCCACCCAGTAGCCGCGGATCCCGCCCCACCGGTTGCCGGTCGTGCGGTTGGTCTCGTCCACCAGGTTCATGTGGTACTGGTTGCCGCTCACCGGGATGCGGTTCACGCGGGACAGCACCTGGCCGGTCTCGAACGCCAGCTTGACGATGTTGTCGGCGAACTGCTCCGGCACGAGGAACCCGCCGTCGGCGCCGATCTGGACGCCCATGCCGGAGGCCGACCGCTCGGCCATCAGCCGCTTGTCGGTGCCCATGCCGGTGCCGGCGTTGCGCACCGCCCGGAAGAACTCGGCGTTGTTGCCCCACGGCTTGGTCGCCTCGCGGTCCTGCCCGACCTCGATGCCGGGGGTGGCCGTCGCCCGGGTGGCGGTGTCGGCCACGGTGGCCAGCTTGCGCATGACCTCGTCACGGGCCGCGTCCACGGTGACGCCGTCCGCGATCCAGTCGGCCAGACGGGCATGGGTGGGGAAGTTGCGGGCCAGCACGGCCAGCTCCTGCGAGCGCGCCTCGCGGCGGCTCTGGTCCGATGCAGGGGCCGTGCCCGGCACCGGAGCGGTGTTCGTGTCCATCGTGCGCTCCTGTGGTGTGGCCTGTGCGGCCGCTGCGGGATGGTTCGTGCGTACCAGCTCGCGCCCGCTCGCGGGGCTGGTGGTCTGTCTCGTCCTGCCGCCGCGGGTCGCCACCATCGTGGCCCCACTGCGCTCCTCCTCGGCGTCCACCGCGTCGGTGGCCTCCTTGATGACGTCCCGCATGTACTCGAGGCCACGGCTGCCGACCACCAGCCACTTCACCTGGGCAATCACGCCCGGCAGCCGGAAGTCTCCCTCGTGCCGCGCCGCCCACGCCTCGCGCAGCCGGATGGCGTCCCGCTCCGCCTCGGTCCGGGGCTCGCCACCCCGTTCCGCCACCGGGGCCAGAATCCGGAATTGGTCGTTGCCGCGGATGTTGCCGCCGGCGGCCCAGACCGAGGGATACTCCTCCTGCAGCTGCTGCGCCTCGCGCACCGGGAACACGTCATACCGCGAATTGTCCAGGCTCACCGGCGTGTCCCCGCCGGCCTCCGGGAAGTCCGTAATGGGCCGCGTCTCCTCGTCCATCGGCTTGTAGCCGCGCCCCATGCCCATGGCGTAGTCCGCCGGCACGGCCACGGAGCTGGCCTCGAACAGCGTCCACCCGCGATACCGGCGCACGCGCATGCCGTCGGCGCGCCGTGTTTCGGTGTAGGTCTCGCCCGGCCAGTAGCCTATCGACACCTTCCGCCGGATGCCGGCGGCCATGTCCTTGAACACCCAGCCGGCGTCGGGATGGTTACCCGGCACCACCTCGGTCCGAAGGATGCGGTCCGCGCCCAGCGTGGGCACGGTGCCGAGGCCGATCTGGTTGCCGAGGTCATGGTCCAGCAGGAACGGGATGCCGTCGCGCACATACTCCAGATTGGGGCCACCGGAGGCATGGTCCAGCACCTCGAGATACATGTCCCCGGTGGCCCAATCCATCCGCTCGACCGCCGCTTCGCTCGAAATCGCCAGCCGAATCGGCACCGCCGCCGGGCTGTCCTCGTCGTCCTGGCCCTGCACCTCCGCCTCGGTGTCGCCGTCCTCCATGTAGCTCTCGAGGTCCACCGTGATGGTGACCTCGCGGGTGCGAAACCCGCCGGGGTTGCCCCGGGAGAACGGCTGGAAGGGATCCTGCTGGGTCTTGGTCATCTCAGGCCGCCGTGGTTCGCTGGGTCAGGGTGCGAAGGAATCGAGAGGGGCTCGCCTCGCGGGCCTGCTGCTCCTCCGCGGGTGACGGGGTGCCGGTCGCCGGCTCCTGCTCCGCGTCGGCGTTGACCGTCAGCTGCAGCGGGGTGGGCTGCAGGTCCACCCCCTTGGCCGCGGCGTAGGCCTGCGCCTCCGCAATTTCGTCGATGACCTCGAAGAAGTCCCGGCCCTGCTCGCTGCACAGCCGCTGGGGGCTGGTGATGCCCATGTTGAGCTGCAGCTGCGAGGCCGTCACGTCCTTGAGCGGGTCGATCCACGGCCAGCCCTTGCATTGCCAGGTGGCGAAGCGCGTCATCCCCTCCGAATCCACCGGGACCGTGCCCAGCGCGCCGGTGAGGGCCGCCATGCGGGCCCAGTCGGCGAACACCGGCACGCAGAGCTGGTCCACCAGCAGGTCCTGCTGGTGCATGCGGTTCTGCTCGATTTCGCGCACGCGGTCCGTGCGCATGCTCGAGAAGTTGACGTCCGACAGGTCGCCCGTGAGGCTGGCGTAGCTGCGGCCGAAGGCCCGGGCCACGGTCCGCTTGACCACCTTCATGAAGCCGACGTAATTGGCGGTCGGGTGCTTGGGCTCCCACGCCTGGAACTCATAGCCGCCGGGTAGCACCCGGGCCGAACCCGGCTCGGCTTCCATGACCAGCGGGATGGGATTGCCCTGCTCGTCGGTCGGGATGTCGAACCCGCCACCGTCCCGGTTGACGAAGAAGCCGCCCTGCGCCGCGGCCAACATGCTCTGGTAGAGCTCGGCCTCGGTGTACCGCTGGCCGAGCTTCCAGGTGACGAGTGCCGGCGCAAACCAAGGCACCCCACGGAGTTGCCCGGGCCGCAGGGTCTTGAACATGTGCAGCACCCGGCCCGCCTCGATGCGCTGCCGGATGCGGCCCGCCAGCGAGGGATGCCGGTCCCAGATCCAATACGCCACCGGCCGCCCGGACCGGTCCGTCTCCACGCCCATCATGACCGCGTTACCGTTCGGGAGGCGGTCGAAGGTATAGGTCTCGTCGAGCTGGTCGGCGTCGAGCGGCTGCAGCCGGAACCCGTAGGGCAGCCGCGGATCCATCTCCTTGAGGGCGAGGAACTCGCCGTCCACGATGACGGTCCGGAGCGCCAGCCGCTGCAGCGCCGGCCACGTCAGGTGCCCGGAGGCGGTGCAGCTGTCCCGGCGGCCCCACCCGTTCCACGCGGCCTCGACCCGCTCGTTGAGCGGCTCGCGCAGGGCCCCTCGCGGGGTGCGGGCCCGGAACTGCAGCCGAGCCCCGGCGGCGCCCACGATGTCGGCCTCGAAGTCGAAGGCCAGCCCCGCGGCCTCGCCGTTGTCCCGCATCAGCTGCCGGCTGCGGGCCCGCAGCTCGCGGAGGGTGTTCCGCAGCTCCTCGTTCGGCTCCTCCAGCTCGGTGAACCACCGGGCCACGATGCGCTGGTGCTCGGCGCCGGCATAGCGGGCCAGCATGCGCGGCCCGGCCCGGCGGCCCGTGACCGCGGCAGTGAGTAGCGCCAGGCGGGCCCGGAGCTTCACTTGAGCCCTACCACGTCATACCGCACAGCCCGCCCGAACCCGAGCCCGCGTTCCATCTGCACCCGGGTCTGCCAGAACGTCTCCTCGCGGCGGAGCTCGTCCAGGCTATGCATCTGTACCTGCCGGCCGCCGATCATGTAGAGCTTCATCTCGCCCCGAAGGATGTTCTCCCGGGCCTGCTGACAGATCGCCAGCTGCTGTTCGGCGTAGCTCATCAGCTCGCCCGGGCCCGCGGCGGCGAGGTTCGGCGTCACCGTCAGGCGCCCCGTCTCCACCGTGGTGGTGGTGCTCCCGCTGGTCATCCGGACGCCGTAACTGTAGGTCCCGGGCAGCAGGTTGGCGCTGGCGGTCGTCGTCAGCGTGAAGGCATGGTCGGTGCCGCTCTGGGCCCCCGACAGGTCCTGCGCCGAAGGGCCGCGCAGATACCAGCTGCCGGACCACGTTGGCGCCGGATAGTCCGGGAACGACAGCGTCACCGCCAGCGAATCGCCAGCGGCGAAGGTGTGCGGGATCCTCGTGAGCGGATCAGGCATGTGGAAAACCTAACCCGAGTTATCCACAGTGTACGACGGTGCCGTATGGCCTATACGGGCCGGCAGTGTTGGCCGGGTTGTCCGATCACCGCCTCCACCCGCCGCGCCCGCTGGTGTTCCACCAGGCGGTTTGAGCCGGCGGTCTGCCGACCGGTGCCACCCGGGTGGGCGCCGGCGCGGCCGGTTCGGACCGGTCGGTCCTCTCCACGGGCGGCGCGGGCTCCTCGGGCTCCGGGTGCTGCTGCGCCAGCCGGCGACCCGCGGCGTTGACCTTCTCCACCTCGGCCCCGAGCTGGGCGCGGTCGATGGGCGCCAGCAGGAGCGCGGCGTAGGCATAGACCTCGGCGTCGGCCACCTCGTTGCGGCGGCCCTTGGTGGCCACGAACCGATACCGCCGGGTCTTTTCGTCCTTGACCCGTTGCATGCTGGTCAGCTGCTCGCAATAGTCCCCGGGCACCCCGTCGGGCGGCGTCGCCGAGGCGTATTCGTTGAGGTGCAGGTAGCCCGGGCCCGGGTTGGGCATCGCGAGCCTTCTATAGATCCGTTCCATGATGGCATGCACCCCGACCACATACAGCCGCCCCGGCTTCACCTTGGTGGCCTTATTCGGCAGCATGGGCGCCGCGGCCAGCCCGTGGCCCTTCACGGCGAACACCCCGGCGCTGTGCTTGGCGTGGCAATACTTATACACATTCTGGGCCATGGCCCCGTCGCCGGCGTCGATGCACATCGACCGGATGGGCAGGATGGCGCCGCTCTGGTGCCGGTACTGCCTCGAGGTCCGCCACTCGTCCAGGGCGCCCCAGAGCTTGGCGTTGAAGGCATCGCCCCGCAGGACCACCCGCTGCACCAGCCACGATTCCTCGCCGGCGCCCCATGCCCGCACGACGATCTCCAGCCGGTCATGCTGGACGTCCACGCCGGCGGTGATGAACCCGGCCTCGGCTGGGATCTGCCACCGTTGGGCGGCATCGTAGGGCCGCGCCCGGGCCATCAGCTCATGCTGTTGGGTCTCGGCGCTCTGGTCCACATAGAGCGCCCCGAGCCCGGTGTTGAAAAACGCCCGGAGCATCTCGGCCCGGAGGCTCGGGTCGTCCTGCTTGTTGGCCGTCACGAACTCTTGGGCCAGCTCGTCCCACTGCGTGAAGGCCGCGGCCATCCCGGTGAGGTGGAAGGTCCGCTTATGCGGCACCCGGGGCTCGGCCGTGGCGGTCCAGCGGCCGCCGCGGAGCATGCCGGCCTTGGCGGTCGGCGGCAGCATGGCGGGGCAATGGGCGCAGCTGTACCGCACCGAATCGGGGTCCACCGCCCGCGCCGGCGTGAGCTCCCACTTGAGCCGCTCGAACTGGAGCACCTGGTAGGCGCCGCAGCTCGGGCAGGGCACCTCCCACACCTCCTGGGTGCCCTCGAGGTAGCTGGGCCAGATCAGAGACTCCTCGGCGCTGGTCGGGCTCGACACCTCGACGATCTTGCGGCGGCGGCCGAAGGATCTGGTCCGGGCCCGGGCGATCGCCTTCACGTCCCCTTCGGTGCCGGCGCTCCGCGGGTGCCGGTCCCGTTCGTCCAACAGGACCACCCGCTTGGGCCGCATCGCCAGCCCGCTGGGCGCATTGGCCCCGGTGATGTCCAGCTGCCCGCCCGGGTACTGCTTGGAGAGGATGGTGTTGTTGCTGTCCCGGGAGCGAGCCGGCGCCACCAGCGGCTGCAGGGCCGGGCTGTCCCGGAGCATCGGCGCCACCCGGTCCTTGGAGAAGGATTCCCCGGTCTCCACCGTCGGCTGGACCACCAACATCGGGCTCGGCTCCTGGTGAATGAAGAAGCCGATGGCGTTCAGGATGGCCTCCGATTTCCCGGCCTGCGACGGGGTGACCAGCACCACCTCCTGGGTGGTCCGGTCCCCGATGGCGTCCATGATGGCGACCAGGTAGGGCACGACATCGTTTCGCCAGGGGCCATGCTGGGCCGTGGCCTCCGGCGAAAGCACCCGGTGCCGCGTGGCCCACTCGGCGATGCCGAGCCGCGGCATGGGCCGGCAGTGCCGCTGGAACCGGCGGCGGGTCGCCTCGTTCAGCGCGTCGATGGCGGTGGGGTGGGTCTCCATCACTGCTCCGGCCGGATCTTGCGCGGCCGGCCCCGAGCCTTGGGCAGCCGCACCTCGGCCGGCTGGGTCGGCCCCTCCTCGAGGGCCGCCCGCGGCGGCGGTGCCGGTGCCGGCTTCTCCAGCACCTCCTCGTCCCAGCCGTGCAGCTCGATGATGACCCGCTCGGCCTCGGCTTCCGCCGCGGCTTCCACCTCGGTGCCGAGATGCGCCAGGCGGATCGGCACCGACCGCAGGCGGGCCGACAGCCGCTCGAGGATCTTGCCGAGCGCGGCCTCGTAGTCGGTCACCGACAGCGCCGCGGCCCGCGCCTGGGCTACCTCGAGCTCGGCCAGCTCGGCCTCGGCCAAGGCCTTGCGCGTTCGGGCCGCGTCGAGACTGACGGTGGCCGACGATTCCCGCCGCGCCCGGTCCATCTCGCGCCGGCGCAGGTTGATGGCGCAGTCGGGCTGCTTGTACTCCGCCTCGCCGGCGCCCAGCTGCCGGGTGACCAGCACGCCGGGCTCCTCGGTGCGAATCCGCTGCAGATGGCGCCGCGTGACGCCCACCTCGTCGGCGAGCTGGCCGATTGACACCCAGCGTTCGTTCATCTGGCCCCGTTCATGTGGGAAACTGGCCGAATCTGGTCCCTTTCTCGGTCATCTTGACCGAAACCGCTGGCGCTAGCCGAAAACCGGGGCTGCGCGGGTCT
>JACCDP010988849.1_pt1 | contig 32901 bp, 26 predicted proteins | sample 7445841 | NCBI WGS metagenome assembly JACCDP01 (sample SAMN15323441, study PRJNA562643) | freshwater metagenome | isolation source: river surface water | place: USA:Blue River Watershed | collected 2017-08-17 | reverse complement strand
GGGCGGGCTGCTGGCCGGCGGGTCGGCGTCGTTTCGCGGCGACGGGCATCTTTCCGGCACGGGGCTTTGACGCAGGGCGCCATCGGCTTATGGTCCGGCCCCTCCAGGAGCGGAGTCAGGTTGAGATGAGGCTTCGACGGTCACATTGGGAACGGCTCTCGGGAGAGACCTTCGACGTCGTGGTGCTGGGCGGCGGCATCAACGGCGCGGTGAGCGCTGCGGCGCTCGCTTCACGCGGCGTGCGTGTGGCGCTGGTCGAACGCGGCGACTTCGCCGGCGGCACCAGCATGCAGTCGTCCAACCTCGCCTGGGGCGGCATCAAGTACCTCGAGAGCTACGAGTTCGGGCTCGTCCGCAAGCTGTGCCTGTCGCGCAACCAGCTGATGCGGAGCTACCCCTCCTCCGTGCGTGAAATCCGCTTCTTCGCAGCCCACCCGAAGGGCTTCCGGCACGGCCTCTGGAAGCTGGTCGCGGGCTCCTTCCTCTACTGGTTCATGGGGAGCCTGTTCACGCGTGCGCCCCGCTGGCTGACCCGAAAGACGATGGCGACCGAGGAGCCGGTGGTGTCGCTGTCGGGCGTCGACGGCGGCTTCGAGTACTCGGACGCCTACCTGCGCGACAACGACGCGCGCTTCGTCTTCGGCTTCATCCAGCAGGCGATTCGCAGCGGCTGCATCGCGGTGAACTACGCGGAGGCGGCGCGGCCCCAGCGCGAGGCGGACGGCACGTGGCGCGTCTCGGTGAGGGACGTCGTCGGCGGCGGCGAGACGAGCGTGCGCGGCAAGGTGCTGATCAACGCCGCGGGGCCTTGGGCCGACGGGCTCAACGCACAGGCCGGCATCGAGACGACGAACCGCCACGTCTTCTCCAAGGGCATTCACCTCATCGTCGACCGCATCACGCCGAACCCTCGGGTGCTGACCTTCTTCGCCGACGACGGCCGACTCTTCTTCGTCATCCCGATGGGGTCGAAGACCTGCATCGGCACCACCGACACCTGGGTCGACAGGCCCGAGGTGAGCGTCACGCCCGAGGACCGGAAGTTCGTCCTCGACAACGTCAACAAGCGGCTCACGCTGGAGCGGCCCCTGACCGAGGAGGACGTGATCGCCGAGCGCTGCGGCGTTCGTCCGCTCGTCGTCACGGGCCGACGCGAAGGGACGGGGGCTGGGGCGGGCGGACGCGACTGGATGAACCTGTCGCGCAAGCACGCGGTCGAGGTGCGGGCCGCCGACCGGCAGCTGACGATCTTCGGCGGCAAGCTGACCGATTGCCTGAACGTCGGTGAGGAGATCTGCCGGGAGGTGGCGGCGCTGGGTGTTTCGCTGCCGTTTCCCAGGCAGCGCTGGTTCGGCGAGCCGGACGATGTCCAGCGCAGCGCGTTCCTCCACCGCGCGAGGCTGATGGGCCTCGACGCCATGACGCATGCCGGCTCGTCGGAGCCGCTGTCGACGCGCCTGTGGCGGCGCTACGGCCTCGACGCGTTCCAGATGCTCGAGGAGATTCGCGCCGACCGTTCCATGGCCGAGCGGCTCATCGAAGGGGCCGAATACATCCGCTGCGAGCTGGCGCACACCGCGCGCGCCGAGATGGTGACGAAGCTGGAGGACTTCCTCCGGCGGCGTTCGAAGATCGCGCTGGTCGTTCGAACCGCGGAGCTGCGCCGGGCCTTGGGGCTGCGCGAGGCGTGCCGGATTCTGTTCGGCGACGAGGCCGACGCGAAGCTGCGCGAGTACTTCGAGTCGGTCGAGGCGCCCTCAGAAGCGGCGTAAATTCAAGTGCTTCTGAATATAGACGTCGATATTACCCCCTCGCCCGGGCCCTCTACGGCTTGAACCGGATGGTCGCGCCCGCGGGCCCCTGATCGCCCACGAGGAAGGCGTCCATGTCGGGCCGGCCCTGCAGGTGGCGCACGAAGAAGCCGGCGGACACGGTGCGCGTCAGGGCCAGCACGGCGTCGGTCGAGGCGCTGCCGCCGGTGCACGAGAAGCGGCAGACGTTGTTGCAGTTGTCGACGAACTGCGAGTGGTTCGCGCCCTGGACGTCCCAGAGGCCGGCCCACGGGCTGCGCACGGCGGCGTCGTAGAAGGTCTCGAAGTTCTGGTCGAGCGGCGCGCAGGCGGTGCCGCCGGGGAAGGGCGGGGCGCCGTTCGTCGTCTCGCCGATGAAGCCCACGGGGATGGTGAGGGTCTCCACCTGCGCCGGGACGATGTCGGGGTGCTGCGCGTCGTAGCCGCCCTGGGTGACGAACGGGATGGCCGGCGGGTAGCCGTTCACCGGGTCGATGCCGAGCAGCGCCTTCACGCGGGCGTCCCGCGCGGCGACCATCGTCGCGACCTTGCCGCCGAGGCTGTGGCCGAAGAGACCGACGCGCGCGGCGTCGACCTTGCCCGCCAGGAGTCCGGTGGCGCTCGTCACCTCGTCCAGCACGGCGATGGCGTCCGAGGTCATCTCGAGGTGGTCGGCCCCTTGGAGGAGACCGGCCGGCGGATCGGCCCGCACCACGACGAACCCCTGCGAAGCGACGTACTCGTGCAGCGGCGCATAGGCGTCGGCCTTGAGCTGGAACCCCGGCAGGAACAGCACCAGCGGCGCCGGCGTCTTGTTGGGCAGGAGGGCGGTGAACGGCGTCTCGCGGCCGCTGCGGACCACCTTGCCCGAGACGGTGCCGACGATGGGGAAGGGGCCGGCCTGGCGCGGATCGGTCACGGTCGGCGGCGCACCGGCGTCGGCCGAGCCGGCGTCCGCAGGTCCCGCATCGACGGGATCGACGCCCGCATCGACGGGATCGACGCCCGCATCGACGGGATCGACGCCCGCGTCGACGGGGTCGATCATTCCGGCATCGGTGTCGTTCGTCGGCAGGCCGGCGTCGCCCTCATCGGCCGTTCCGGCGTCGAAGAGGAGCGCCGGGGCGCTGGCCGCAGAGCCTCCGTCGCAGCCCGCTGAGAAGGCGAGCGCTGCGATTGCGCCCGCGAGAAGGAACGACCCGCCCGATACGACCCTGCGCATGACGCCTCCGGAGACGGCGCCGATTCTAGGCACGACCGGCGACGGCCGGCGAGGAGACCGGCTCCGATTCGTTCAGCCGCCGCGCCAGCGTCTGCCGCGCGATGCCCAGATAGCGGGCCGCCAGCAGCTTGTTGCCGCCGCACAGGTGGAGCACCCGGCGGATGTAGGAGAGCTCGACCTCCTCGAGGGTGGGGACTGGCCCCGCGTCGAGGGCGGACGGGAGCACGGGCTCCTCGAGCGCCTGTCCCGCGGCGATTTCGGGCGGAAGGTGCGGCGCGCCGATGACCGGCCCCTCGTGGACCAGCACGATGCGGTTCATCACGGCCCGGAGCTCGCGCACGTTGCCGGGCCAGCGGTAACCGCGCAGCAGCGCCTCTGCCTCGGCGGTGAAGCCCCGGTAACGGCGCTGGTGACGCCGCGCGGCCTCTTCGAGGAAGCGCTTTGCGAGCAGCATGACGTCGTCGGTGCGGTCGCTCAGGGGCGGCAGCACGATGGTGGTCTCGCTGAGCCGGAAGTAGAGCTCCTCGCGCACCAGACCCGCCTCGACCCGCGCCCGCAGATCGGCCCCCGTGGACGCAATGAGCCGCAGGTCGACGCGCTGCGGCCGGTCGGTGCCCGCGGGGATCCAACTGCCCGTTTCGAGCAGCGCCACGAGGCGACGCTGGATGCCTTCGGGCAACTCGCCGATCTCGTCGAGGAACAGCGTGCCGCCGTCGGCCAGCTCGACGAGGCCCTCGCGGCGCAGGCGCGCATCGGAGCGGGCCACGCGGGGCCGCCCGAACAGCTCGGCCTCGAGGCTTTCCTCGTCCATCGACGCGCAGTTGAGCTCGATGAACTGTCCCAGCGCCCGCTCCGACTGCTCATGCAGGAAGCGTGCGGCGAGGCTCTTCCCGCTTCCGGTCTCGCCGAGCAGCAGGACCGACGGCGTCTGGCTGCGTGCCACGGACTTGAGCTGCTCGCGCATCGACTTGCCGGCGGGGCTCTCGCCGAGCAGCACGGCCGGGCCGCGGCGGTCGTGCTCGAGGTAGCGCACGCGGCTCTCGAGTGCGGTGGTGCGAAGGGCGTTGCGCACTGCGGCCAGCACCTCGTCCAGCTCGAACGGCTTCTTGATGAAGTCGTAGGCTCCGGCCTTCATCGCGGCCACGGCGCTGTCGATGCTGCCGTGGGCGGTGAGCAGGATCACTTTCGGCGGAACGCCGTCCTGCTCGCGCAGCTGGCGCAGGACGTCGAGGCCGTCCATGTCGCCCAGCACGAGGTCGAGGATGACGGCGTCCGGAGCGGCGGCGTGGGCCGCGGCGAGCCCCTCCCGGCCGCTCGTCGCGACGCGCACCTCGAGGCCGTCCGCTTGCAGTATTCGAGCGAGGCTCTTTCCGATGAGCTGTTCGTCGTCGACGATCAGGATGGACTTGCCCATGGCATCTCCTTCTGGGGCAGGGTGACGATGAAGCGTGCGCCGACGCCGTCCGGTCCCTCTCCGGCGACGATGCTGCCGGCGTGCTCTTCGACGATGTTCCGGCAGACCGCGAGCCCGAGGCCGTGTCCGTCGTCGCGGGTCGTGAAGTGGGGCGTGAACAGCTTGTCGCGCTGGGGTGGGAGGCCGTGTCCGTGGTCGTCGACCTCGATGACGAAGGCGCCGTCACGCCGGCTGGCCGTAACCTGCACCCGGGCCCCGGGTGGGCTCGCCTGCGCGGCGTTGGCCACGAGGTTCGAGACCACCTGAGACATGAGTGCGGGGTCGACGTGGACGAGCGGAAGGTCGCTTGAAATCCGGCGCTCCACCGTTACCTGACGCTTCGCGAGCGTGTGAGCGACCGCCTCCACTCCCGACTCGACGATGCTCACGGCGGTGACGTCGCGATAGTGCGGCTCGAGCGGCCTGGCGTAGCGCATGAGGCGCGCGAGGATCACGTCGATGCGAGAAAGCGCCCGGTCGGCCTCCATCAGCGATGCGCGGCTTTGTTCCGGCAAATCCCGGGTGCGGAGTTCGACCTGCAGCGCGGCCTTCGCGCCGGCCACGGGGTTCAGGATCTCGTGCGCCAGCTTCGCGGTCACCTCGCCGATGGCCTCCATCTTTTCGGCCTGCACGAGCCGCCGACGCTGCTCGCTCAGCCGCTGCACGAGGCGTGTGACGTGGGCCGACAGGGTGCTCAGGTCGTCGCGCGGCGGTGTACCGGCGCCGGGGGAGAGACGCACGCGCTCTGGGTCGGCGCTCTCGGCCTGCAGCGACAGCTCGAAGATGGGGCGCGCGATGCGGCGTCCGCTCCAGGTGCCGAAGGCGATGCCGAGGAGCGCGGCGGCAACCGACAGCAGCAGGAGGGCGGTCTGTGCGCGGTCGACGCGCTGCTCGTTGCGCTCCATGGTCTCCAGCAGTTCGCGCCGGCTCAGTTCAGCGAGCTCCTGCGCCGCCGCCAGCACCTCCTCGACCGCAGGGGAGGTGTCGTCCAGCGCCTTCATCGCCAGCTCTTCGTCCCCCGCCTCGAAGAGGCTGACGGTGCGCGCGCGCAGCGCCGTGTAGTCGTCGTAGGACGCCTTCAGCTTGATCGCGAGGTCGCGGCGGACGCCGGGGGCGCTCTCGGCGACGGTCTCGTCGAGCCACAGCCGGGTGCGCTGCTGCCGCTCGCGAAGACGGTCCAGCCAGACCCGGTTTCGCGTCGCGATATAGGTGGCGACGAAGCCCTTCTCGAAAAGCAGCTCCTGCAGCCGGCTCGTCTGCTCCAGCGTGCCGAGCTGTCTCTCCCCCAGCGTGCGCGTCAGCTCGGCGCTGCCCTCGAGGGTGCGAACGGCGAGCAGCGTCGTGATGAGGGTGATGCCCGCGAGCACGAGCGACGCGATGAGGATTTGAAACGGAAGCCGCCGCATGGGTGATTCGTTGTCCTTGCGCGGCAGCATAGACCCGAAATCGGCCTCTCCGGCGAGAGACGCACGGGCCGGCGCCCGCCTGCTGCGGTCGGTGTGGCGCAGGCCTTCACGCGACGCTCGTGCGAGCGTCTGCTCCAGAACGAAAGCGCGCGCGACGCGCCTTTTCGGTTACTACTCCCCGCATGGCCCGCCACGCGACCCCGCTCCCGCCCGATGTGCCACAGGTCTCCCGGGCGCGCGCCCGCCAGCTGCTCGCGCGCGTCTTCTCGCTGGCGAAGCCCGAGTGGCGGCTCCTGGCAGGGGCGATGGTGCTGCTGGTCGTCGGCAGCAGCGGCAGCCTCCTGTTTCCCCAGGCGATCCGCGTCATCGTCGACGGCGCCATCGCCCGCCGCGACGTCGAGGAGCTCAACCACGCCGCGCTCGCCATGCTCGCCATCTTCGTCGTGCAGGGGGCGGCGAATGCGATGCGCTTCTACCTGTTCTCGGTGGCGGGCGAGCGCGTCATCGCGAGGCTGCGCGCGCTGCTCTTCTCGCGGCTGCTGTCGCAGGAGGTCGGCTTCTTCGACGTGCGCCGCACGGGCGACCTGGCGACCAGCCTGTCGTCCGACACCACGGCATTGCAGAGCGCCGTCAGCGCCAACCTGTCGATGCTGCTGCGCCACGGCGCGATGGCCGTGGGCGGTCTGGGCATGCTGTTCTGGACCTCGACCCGCCTGACCCTGGTGATGCTGACGGTGGTGCCGGCCATTGCCATTGGCGCGGTGCTGTACGGGCGCAGGGTCCGGCAGCTGTCGCGCCAGGTACAGGACGCCGTGGGCGACGCCGGCGCCGTGGCCGAGGAAAGCCTCGCGGGCCTTCGCACCGTGCGCCTGTTCGCCGCCGAAAAGGCCGAAGCGGCCCGCTATGCCCAAGCGGTGCAGCGCGCCTACGAGCTGGCGCGGCGCCGCGTCGCCGCGTCGGGCGCCTTCATGGGGGTTGCCGTCACCGCCGGCTTCTCCGCCGTCGCGCTGGTCTTCTGGTACGGCGGCCGCCTCGTCTTCTCGGGCGAGATGACGGTGGGCGAGCTGACGGGCTTCCTGATTTATACTCTCACAGTAGCATTTTCACTCGGTGCGCTGGCCGACCTGTGGGGCGACTTCATGCGCGCCGCCGGAGCCGCCGAGCGGATCTTCGAGCTGACGGACCGTGTGCCGGCCATCGGCCTTGAGGGCGGCGAGGTGCCGCCGTCCGTCGAAGGACGCGTGGTTTTCGACAGGGTCTCGTTCGCCTACCCGTCCCGCCCCGATGTCCGCGTCCTTCACGACCTGGAGCTGTCCATCGCGCCGGGCGAGGTGGTGGCGGTGGTGGGCCACTCCGGGGCGGGCAAGAGCACGCTGTCCCACCTGCTCGCGCGCTTCTATGATCCGGCCTCGGGGCAGGTGCTTCTGGATGGCCGCGACCTCCGCGACCTGGACCCGTCGTGGCTGCGCCGGCAGCTGGGAGTGGTGTCGCAGGAGCCGCTCCTGTTTTCGTCGACCATCGCCGAAAACATCCGCTACGGACGGCCCGGTGCGACCGACGCGGAGGTCGAGGCCGCCGCCCGCGCCGCCAACGCCCACGACTTCGTCGCCGCGTTCCCCGACGGCTACGGGACCAGGGTCGGCGAGCGGGGCGTTCAGCTGTCGGGCGGGCAGAAGCAGCGCGTCGCCATCGCCCGGGCCGTGCTGAAGGACCCGCGGCTCCTGGTGCTGGACGAGGCGACCAGCGCGCTGGACGCAGAGAGCGAGTTCCTGGTGCAGGAGGCGCTGGACCGGCTGCTGAAAGGCCGCACGACGCTGGTCATCGCCCACCGGCTGTCGACGGTGAAGAGCGCCGACCGGGTGCTGGTGCTGGACGACGGCCGCGTGGTGCAGCAGGGCTCCCATGCGACCCTGGTGGGCGAGGACGGGCTGTACCGCCGGCTGGTCGAGCGGCAGTTCGTCGCCGCTTGAGCGCCGTCTCGTGATCGATGTTCCTCGTGGAACATCGCTCCGGTAGGCTCCGCCGCCCGCCACCGGAGCCGCCGATGACCCGACCGCTCGCCGCCGTTCTCGCCATCGCCGTCGTGGGCTCCGCCTGCGCCGACGACTCGCCCTGCTCGTACGACGACGGCTACTCGGTCGCGGTCTCGTGCCGCACGTCGTTCTTCCGGTCGCCGAACCCCGGCACCTGCCCAGGCGCCGAAACTCCCGCCGGCTTCACCGACACGCTCGTCGAGAACAGCCGCGAGGAGTGCCGGACGCTGAAGCTGCAGGACTACTACCGCTGCGCCCGGGACGTCGCCCAGACGGCCTGCATCATGGCCGGCGGAGGCGACGCCCCCCGCCAGCTCGAGGAGAAGTGCGGGGCGAAGCTGTCGTTCGACGCCGACTGTGCGAAGCCCTGCATCGATAGCCGCATCGCCTGCTTCAAGGCGTGCGAGGTGACGCAGTGGAGCGAGTGCGTGGCCTGCAGCGACGAGTGCGGCCCGCCGTTCCTCTCCTGTCTGTCGGCCTGCGCGCCGGCAGTCTCAAATAGTCCTTAGTATATAGTAACTTGGCGCGTCATGGAACCGGCGCCATCCCGGCGCAGCAGAGCGAGCCCTGCGCCTCGGAGAGGCCGCACGAGGGCGACGACAGCCGTCGTACGGCCTCCCGGAGCGCGGCGGTGCGTGCCGACCCGTCGTCGCGTTCGGCGACCCGTCTTGGCGGGACGCCCTTCGCGGCGAGCGTGCGGCCGTCGGTGGAGTCGACGAGCTCCCAGCGGCCGCCGGCCTCCGCCACCGCGAGGCCATCGGTCTGGCCGCGGTCGCTCGCGCGGAGCGAAATGGCCAGCGCCCGCGCGGCGCCGACCTCCCGTGCCCGGCGCTTGAGCGCCTCCAGCCCGCTTTCCCCGGCGATCATGCCCGCCACGCCCGGGACGCCGCACGACGACAGCGCCGAGGTGAGCGCATCCAGGATCGCCGCGGGACACGTTTTCGGGGCCTCGCCGCAGTCGACGGCGACCAGCGTCCGGCCCAGCGCCTCGCGCGACAGGCGTGCCCACTCGTCCGCAGACAGCTTCACCACTGCGAAGGCCCGAAGGCCGTCGCCCTGCCGCGCCGCGCGGAACCGCTCCAGCACTGCTCCCCGCACGTCGAGCCGCGCGGTGCGGGTGCGAAGCGAGTGGCGGCTTTCCTCGGTGCAGGTGGACGTGACGACGCCGTTCCTGTCGAGGGTGAAGCACGAGGCGTCGAACTCGAGGCTGCCGTTCACCTCGGTCCGCAGCTCGGCCGCGGCGTGGCCCAGGGCCGCCGCGACGGCCGACGCGCGCGCCTCCTCGAGGTCGCGTCCGAGAACGGTGGCGCAGTAGCGGCGCGAGCCGTCGGAGAGGGGCCGTTCACAGGTCGGCCCGTCGGCGTACCAGTCGGGCGTGCGGGGCACCGAGGCGCACCCGAGGGCCAGCGGGGCCAGCAGAAGGGCTGATGAAAGGCGCATCCGAGGTCTTCCTGCCGTGTGAAGTCGACTTGGTCCCCGAGCGTATCCGAGAAGCCTCACCAGCCGCAGCCGCGGGCGAAGAAGTCGTCCGGGGCCTCTCGGAGGGCCTCGAACCACGTGCCCCAGAAGTTGCGGGTGCGCGCCATGAAGTCGGCCATCTGCGCGTCGCCTGCGGCGGCGGCCTCCATGGCTGCTCCGTAAGGGTCGATGAGGCCGTCCGCGGTGCCGAGCCCCGGCACGCGCAGCGAAAGGCGCCACCGCTCCGACCGCTCGCCCCACGGGTCGTCCGCGCCGGTGGGGCGCAGGCCGTCGAGATCGCTCCACGCTTCGATGAAGGTCATCTCCCCAGCGTCGTTGAAGACGAACTCCTCGTAGATGGGACAGGGGCCGCCCCGGTACTGGAAGCTGACGCGGCAGCGGGCGAACGGCTGGACCGGGAAGAAGCGGCAGTCGCGCACCGGCACCGTCGAGGGGTCCTGCTCGCGGAGAATCTTCTCGGTGTCCAGCAGGATGCTGCGGCCGTAGCCCGTCAGGTAGAGCCAGGGCGGCCACTCCCATCGCGCGACGTTCTCGCTGTAGGCGGGCTGGACCACGGGATCCACCGAGACGTCCAGCGTGTCGAAATACCGAAGCGCCTCCCGCACGTAGTGCTCGGGCGGCATCGTGGGCGACAGGCAGCGCGCCGTCGCGCCCGGCGTGCCGAGGCCGTCGCATCCCGGGGGAGCGTTCGGCTCCTGCGCAGCGCAGGCGAATGCGGACAGGGCGAGGAGCGCCGCCGAGGGCAGCGCAGGTCCGGTGGGGCGGTTCATTCTCTGGAGCCTAACAGCGCTGGCGGCGGTTTCAGAGGGTCCTCGAACGCGCGCGCGAGATGGACGGGACGGTGTAATTTCGCTCCGCGAATTCGCCGTTCCGCGAGGTTTCTGATGGCGCCACTGCGTACTGTCCGCGCTCTGTCCCTGATCACCGCCGTCGTATTCGCGGCCTGCTCCGGCGACGGGGGCTCGACCGACACCGGCGATCGCTGCGGCGGCGTCGTCTGCACCGCCTCGGACAGCTGCCACGTCTCGACCTGCAACCCGGCGACGGGCGCCTGCGTCGAGCGGTCGGCCTTCGACACGACACCCTGCGACGACGGCGACCCGAACAGCCTCAACGACGCCTGCTTCGAGGGGCGCTGCGTCGGCTACGGCCGCTGCACCGGCGTCACCTGTGAGCCGGGTGACCAGTGCCACGAGGCCGGCGTCTGCGATCCGGCGACGGGGCAGTGCGGCAACGCGCCGAGGCGCGACGGCACGACCTGCGACGACGGCAACCCGAACACCGTGCAGGACGCCTGCACGGCGGGCGTCTGCGCCGGCATCAGCCTGTGTCGCCCCGAGGGCTGCAGCCCCAGCGATCAGTGCCACGTGGCGGGCACCTGCGATCCGCAGACGGGCCTCTGCAGCAACCCCGCGAAGCCCGACGGGACGGCCTGCAGCGACGGCAACGCGAACACCGTGAACGACGCCTGCCGCGGCGGCGTCTGCACCGGCACCAGCCGCTGCGCCGGCGTCGCCTGCACCGCGCTCAGCGCCTGCCACGACGTGGGCATCTGCGAGCCGTCGACCGGCCTCTGCTCGAACCCGATCAAGAGCGACGGCTCGGTCTGCGACGACGGCGACGCGACCACCATCGACGACCGGTGCGTCGCGAGCGTCTGCCGAGGCATGAGCCGGTGCAGCGGCGTCGCCTGCGTCGCGTCGGATCAGTGCCACGCCGTGGGCATCTGCGATCCCAACACCGGCGCCTGCTCGAACCCCGCGAAGAGCGACGGCGCCACCTGCGACGACGGCGACGCAGCGACGTTCGGCGACGCCTGCCGGTCGGGCCTCTGCAGCGGCTCGGCGGCGAACGGTGACACCTGCGCGCAGGCCCTCGTCATCGCCGCGCCCTACCTCGCGACACACAACCTCGCCGGCTTTACGAACGACTACGCGTCGGGCACCGGCTGCCGGCTCTACTCGAAGGCCGATCGCGTCTTCGCCGTCGACGTGCCGGCGGGGAAGCGGCTCTACGCCAGCGTTCGCGGCCTCGGCACCTCCACCGACCCGAGCCTCAGCGTCGTCGGAAGCCTTGCCGACTGCGGTACGCAGCCCTCCTGCCTTGCCAGCAACGACTCGGGCAGCGCGGCCGCGCTCAACTTCGTCACGCAGACGAACGGCGCCGCCCAGTCGCGCCGCTACTACCTCATCGTCGACACGGTCAGCACCACGCTGACGGGCGACATCGAGCTGCGCGTCATCGTCACCGACCCGTTGCCGGGCGACACCTGCGCGACGGCGGAGGCGATCACCCTCACGAACGGCGCCGCGGCGCTGACGGGTCAGACCACCGACCTCTACGAGAACGACGTCTCGACCGGAACCGGCTGCTCGGGCTTCGGCGGCGGCGAGCGCATCTACCGGCTCGATGTCCCCGCAGGGGCGACGGCCAACCTCGCGGCCACGCCCGAGAGCGGCTTCGACCTGTCGCTGAACCTCGTCCAGGGTGCCGCAGGGGCCACGCCCTCCACTGCCTGTGGTGCGTCGATGGCCTGTGTCGCGGGCGCGAACGCCGGGGCTGCGGGCGCGGTCGAGCGTCTGACCTACACGAACAGCGGCACGGCGACGAAGACGCTCTTCGTGACCGTCGAGGCGGCGACCACCAGCACCCAGCCCGGCCAGTTCAGCCTGAGCGTCGACGTGCAGGCGCCTGCCATCGCCGTCGCCGGCGACACCTGCGCGACGCTCCAGAACGTCGTCTTCAACGGAAGCAGCGCGAGCTTCACCGCGCAGACCATCGCTGACGCGCGCAACGACTACGGCGCCGGCACGGGCTGCGTCGGCACCGAGGGCTCCGAGCGCGGCTACGCCGTGACGATTCCGGCGGGGAAGGTCCTCACGGTGACGGCCACTGGCAGCGGCTTCGACCCGTCACTCAACGCCGTGTCGGCCTATGAATGCGGCTCCGCGACGCGCCGCTGCATCACCGGAGGCAACGTGACGGGCTCCACCGAGACCATCACTCTCTTGAATTCGTCTGCGCTGCAGAGCGACGTCGTCGTCTTCGTCGAGACGGCGGCGACGAGCCTCCCCGCGTCCGCGACCTACAGCCTCAGCTTCGCGCTGAGCGACGCGGCGGCGGGCGAGTACTGCGGCACCGCGCAGTCGGTCGGCACCGGTCGCCTCACCGGTCAGGCGCTCGTCGGCTTCACGAACGACTACGGGACGGGCACGAGCTGCGTCGGTACGGCGGGCCCCGATCGTTTCTACACGGTGGTCGTGCCCGACGGCCAGAAGCTGACGGCCACCGTGACGCCCGAGGGCAGCGGCACCTCCGCCTGGGATCCGGCCATCAACGTGATGCTCGACTGGGGCTGCTACAGCGCCGGCCGCGCCTGCGTCGCGGGCGCGAACAGCGGCGGCTCCGGTCTCCTCGACACCGCCACGTGGACGAACCATACCGGCGCCAGCGCGACGGTCTACATCGCCGTCGAGAACGTCTCGTCCACCGCCCCCGCTTCAGGGACGACGCGCAACTTCACGCTCGACGTCGCCCTCGCGGCCGGCAGCGCTCCGCCCGTGGGCGAGAGCTGCAGCAACGCGGTCGCCATCAGCGCCGGAAGCCGTTCGGGCGAGACCCTGATCGGCTACTCGAACCAGTACGGCCTCGGTCTGGGCTGTGCGGGCGAGGCCGGTCCGGAGCGCGTCTACAAGATCGCCGTCCCTGCGGGCCAGCGCCTCACCGCCACCGTCACGCCGAAGGTGCCTTCGGGCGGAACGAGCTGGGATCCAGCCGTGAACCTGCAGACCGCCTCGGCGTGCAGCGGACCGCGGACCTGTCTCGCCGGCATGGACGACGGCATCTCCGGCGAGGCCGAAACCACCTACTGGGTGAACACCGGCGCGAGCAGCACCGACGTCTACGTCGTCGTCGAGACCTACAGCACCACCACGCCCGGCTCGACCGCGACGCGCACCTTCGACCTCGCGGTGACCCTCGACACGCCGCCCACCGCGCCCTCCGACGAGTGGTGCAGCGACAGCTCCACGCGCTACGCCGCCAACGCCTCTCTCTCGGGGCAGACGATGAACGGCTACCTGAGCAACTTCAGCTCGTCGAACTCCGGCTCCTGCGACTTCTACTCGGGTGCCGACCGCGCGATTGCCGTCTCCATCCCGTCGGGCAAGACGCTGACAGCCACCGTCACACCCGATTCGAGCTGGGATCCGACGCTGGGCCTCGTGCTGGGCGGGCAGGCGGCCTGCGGCGCGAACGTGATCTGCTCTGCGTCGGTCGATTCCGGTTCGGCGGGCGCCGTCGAGACCCTGACCTACACCAACGTCGGCGCGGCCACCGCCGAGGGCTTCCTCATCCTCGACAGCTACACGACCGGCGCGGCGACCTACGGCTACACGCTCACCTTGAGCCTGACGCCGTAGCGTCGATCGCTCGCCGGCGCGCCGATGCTCTGCTAGAAGGCTACATCCGTTCAGTGTCGATGGAGTGGCCGCTGCCGTGGTGAACGACCCCGAACCCGACGATCTCGCCCCGCTGGAAGAGGAGGCCGCGCCGCAGCCCGCAGATCGGCTCGCGCGCGTCCTGGCGCACGTCCGCAAGGTGCTGGGGTCGGGTGGACTGCTCTCGGAGCAGGGCGAGACCTACGAGGAGCGTCCGCAGCAGCTCGCCATGGCGGAGGCCGTGGCCGAGGCCCTCGTGGGCGGCTCCTCCGCGGTGATCGAGGCCGGCACGGGCACCGGAAAGACGCTCGCCTACCTCGTTCCCGCGATCCTCTCAGGCCGCAAGGTGGTGGTCTCGACGGCGACGAAGGCGCTTCAGGAACAGCTCGTCGACAAGGACCTGCCGCTGCTGCAGTCGCTCGGCATCCAGGTGTCGTGGGCGGTGATGAAGGGGCGGGGGAACTACCTCTGCATCCTGCGTCAGGAGCAGTTCGACGCCGCGCCGGTCTTCGTCAGCCGCGACGAGCGCGATCGCTACGTGAAGCTGCGCACATGGGCTGCCAAGACTGAGACGGGCGACCGCGCCGAGCTGGACCTCCCCGAGAACTACGTCGCCTGGCGCGACGTCTCGTCGACTGCAGAGACGTGCCTCGGGCAGGACTGTCCTCGCCATCAGAGCTGTCACGTCATTCGCATGCGGCAGCGGGCCGCCGACGCCGACATCGTCGTCGTGAACCACCACCTGTTCTTCGCCGACCTCGCGCTCAAGCGCTCGTCGGCCGCCAAGACGGGCGCCGAGGTGATTCCCCGCTACGACGGCGTCGTCTTCGACGAGGCGCATAACATCGAGGAGGTGGCGACTGAGTTCTTCGGCGTGCAGTCGTCGAACTGGCGCTTCTACGACCTGTGCCGCGACGTCGATCGGGCCGCGAAGGCGCGCTCGAGCTGGCCCACCGAGAAGCTGGCGAAGCTGGCGAGCAACATCGGCCGCTCCGTGGAGGCCTACTTCGGCGAGGTGGCCGCCCTGGCCCCGCCCGAGAGCTTCACGGCCCGTCCAGAACAGAAGACCGCCGCGCCGAAGAGCAGCCCCGTGATTGGCCCGCCGCCCACGCCGCCTCCCACGACCCTTTCTCTGTTCGACCGCCCCGCCCCGCGCGAGACCGCCGCCAGCGACACCGAGGTGCTGGCGCGCGCGCTGGTGCTGGATCTGCCTTCGGAGCTGGATGTTTCGAACGATCGCCGGGAGCAGCGCTGGAGCCTCGAGCCGGGCGCCCTGTCGAAGCTCACCGAGCCGCTCGACGCGCTCGTCGACGACGTGCAGGCCCTGGAGGATCTCTTCAACGACATCGGCGGCGACGAGCCGGAGGCCGAAGTCGAAGGCTTCATCCGCCGCTGCGAGGAGCTGCGCCAGTCGCTCAAAGTGCTGTCGCAACAGTCGACGCCGAACCTCGTCTACTGGGCCGAGGTGCGCGGCCGCGGCGTCTTCCTGCGCGCCTCTCCGGTCGACATCGCGGAGCAGCTGCGCCAGGGGCTCTTCGGCGACGAGTCGCGCGGGGTGGTGCTGACGAGCGCGACCCTGGCCACCGGCGGTGACACCTCGTTCTTCCAGCGTCGCATCGGGCTGCTCTACGGCAAGAAGGGGGAGGGCGAGGCGCGCGAGCTGGTGCTGCCGTCGCCATTCGACTACTCGCGACAGGCCGCGCTCTACTTTCCGAAGCACCTGCCCGAGCCGTCGAGCGAGGCGTTTCTGGATCCGGCGACGAACGAGATCGCCGCGCTCATCGCGCTCGCCAAAGGCCGCACCTTCGTGCTCTTCACCAGCTTCCGCGCGATGAACGAGGTGCACCGCCGCCTCGCGCCGCGGATTCCGTACCAGGTGCTGCTGCAGGGCGAGCGTCCGAAGGGGGCGCTGGTGCGGGCGTTCCGCGAAGAGCCCAGCGTGCTGTTCGCCACCGCGTCGTTCTGGGAGGGCGTCGACGTCCCGGGCGACGCGCTCTCGATGGTCATCATCGACAAGCTGCCGTTCGCCAGCCCGGGCGACCCGGTGGTGAAGGCGCGCCTCGGAGCGATCGAGGAGAGGGGCGGCTCGTCGTTCGGCGAGTACACGCTGCCGTCGGCCGCCATCACGCTCAAGCAGGGCTTCGGCCGGCTCATCCGCAGCCGCCGCGACACCGGCGCGGTGGCCATCCTCGACACGCGCCTTTGGACCAAGTCGTACGGCAGCTACTTTCGAAAGTCGCTGCCCGCCTGCCCCACCTTCAGCGCCTTCCCCGACCTCAAGCGCTGGTGGAAGGAGACGCGCGGCGAGGGCTAACGGCGCGGAACAGGGCACCGCTGAGCGAGAACTCCCCCTGCCGCGGCTGGAGAGGCCTGCTCCAACCGCTCGCCCGTCCGCGGCGACCCAGATTCGGAGGCGACGCATCGTCTTTCGGGAGGCTCGCTTCACGATGCGATTTCTCGGGATTTACACCGACGACCGGGTGATGGCGATGACGCCGCCGCTCGTCCGCAAGCGCCTCGAGCGGCGCACCCGCGAGGCGCTCCGGCGTGCAGCGCTGGAAGGCCCCGACGAGATCGATCGCCGCCTCGTCGTCCTGCGAGAGGAGTGGGACGTCGACCGGACCCTCTTCGCGTGGGCTCCGCTGCCTCTGATGGTCGGCGTCGGGCTGTCAGCATGGCGCGGCCGGGCGTTCCTCGTCCTGCCCCTGCTGGTAGCCTCGTTCATGGCCACCTACGCCGCGCTCGGCTGGTGTCCTCCCTCGGCGGCGCTGCGTCGCCTCGGCGTCCGCACGCATCGCGAGATCGAGCGCGAGCGGACGGCCCTCAAGGCGCTCCGCGGCGACTTCGCCCGGCTGGCGGGGATCGATCAGCTGCTCGCTCACGTCGAGTCCTGACCTGCTAGAAGGCGCACCCCTTGCCGCCGAGGTGTTCACCGATGGCCAGTGACCTGACCACCACCCGTCTCGCCGCAGAAGAGGAGCGGCGACGCATCGTGGGCGCCCACGAGGGGCTGACCGTCGACCTGCCCCTGCGCTTCTGGCGTCAGGAGGCCCACTTCACGACGCCCGCCAGCGACCTCGCGATGGCCACGAAGGCCGCGGAGCAGGGGTTTTCCGCGGCTGCGCGGCTCTTTACGCGGTACGGCGTCACGACCAGCATGCTGTCGGAGACGCTCGACGTCCCGGGCAGCGAGATCGACGCGCTGCTGTCGGCCGAGCCTCATGCGCCGCTTGTGCTCATCGACGGCGAGGACGCGCAGGCCCTCTCCGACGAGGTGGTGCTGCGCGGTCGCGACAACGCCGTCCGCATCTTCCGCACTGCGAAGTGGGGACGGTCGCTGCGCTTCTGGCGGCCCAGCGGGCTGCAGCTGTCGTACGCCACCGACGACCTGTTCGACGTGCTCGTGCGCGCGGGGGAAGGGCTGTCGCCGGACGCGTACCCGATCGATGGCGTCATCTGGCCGAAGGCCGAGCAGCCCGACGAACTCGAGTGGCTGGGCGGCGTGCTGTCGGCCGTGGAGCGTGAGCTGGGGATGCCGAAAAACCGGCTCCGGATGCAGTTCCTCGTCGAGAGCGGCTGGTCGGTGCTGGAACTTCCGGCGCTGGTGAGGGCGGCGATGCCGAGGCTGTGCGGCATCATCTTCGGCATCGCCGACCACGCGGCGAGCCTGGGACTGCCGGAGCTCCGCAACACCCACCCGGCGAGCGACCACGCGCGGCTCGCCATTGTCCATGCCGCGGGCGCCGCGGGTGTTCCGGCCATCGACGCGATGACGCTCGCCTACCCGGTGGCCGACAAGACGCTGGACGACGAGTCCAACCGGCTGCGGCTGCTCGAGCGGTTAAAGGTCTGCTTCGACGACGCGCGTCACGGCCACCAGCTGGGGATGTCGGGCAAGTGGGTGGGCCACCCGGCGCAGCTGTTCGCGTGCCTGCTCGCCTACCGCACCGCATTGTCGAAGCATCGGATCGAGCACGAGGTGGCCCGCCTCGAGGCCTATCACGCGGCCGTCGCCGAGCAGAAGGGCGCGACGATGATCGCCGGCCTCATGACCGACCGTGCGAACGACCGCCACAGCCGCTTGTTTCTGCGCCGTGCGGTGGTGAGCGGCCTCCTCGACGCGGCCCGCGCCGAGGGGCTGGGCGTCATCACCGCGGACGAGCGCGCCTCGCTTCACGCCGGGTGGGCGGCGTGGCAGCATCCGCTCGCATGAGGCTGTTCATCCCCGTTCTGTTCATGGGCGCGCTCGTCACGCCGGCCCAAGCCGCCGAGAGCGACGCTGAGCGCCTGGCACGCGGCGAGACGATCGTGCGAATCGAGGCGGCGAAGGAGGGCGGCCCGGCGCTCGCGCGTGTCACCGGTCTCATCGACGCACCGCCCGAGAAGGTGTGGCCGCACATCGACCGGTGCGGCGACTACAAGCGCTTCCTGCCGCGGGTCAGCGACTCCGAGGAGCTTTCGCGCGCGGGGGACCAGGTGCGCTGCCGCGTCGTCATCGACACGCCGTGGCCGCTGGCCGACCTGACCTCGGTGACCCGGGCCACGCACTTCGTGACGCCGACGCTCTACAAGCGCAGCTGGGCGCTCGAGTCAGGCGATTACCTCGTGAATGAGGGCAGCTGGACGCTCACCCCGCACGACGGCGGCCGGACCCTCGCCGTCTACGAGATCCGAAGCCAGCTGCGGCAGGATGTCCCGGCCGTCGTCCGCGACCTGGCCCAGCGGCGCGCCATGCCCGAGATGATGGCTGCCGTGCGCCGCCGGGCCGCGAAGCCCTGAGAAGAGCCACCATGGACAGTTCCCCCTGGAAAAGCCTGAGCGTCCTCGCCGTCCTGTTCGTCGTCTGGTTCGGCGGCTGGTGGGGCTGGTCGCTGCTGGCCGCGCGCGAGTCCGTCCGCGAAGGCCGAGCGCCGACGGTGCTGGCCGCGCGCCTCGGCGGCAAGTGGCTCGGCAACACCAGTCCGCGAGGGCGCACCTACCGGAACCTCGCCATCGCCTGGGTTCTGCTGCCGGTGCTCCTCATGGCGCTCGTGGCGGTCGTCTTCGGCCTGCGCAAGGGGTCGTAACGGTCACTGAAAAGGCTACGGGAGTGCGATAGTCCGGACTCCCCCGCAACGGAGACGCAGAATGAACCCGAAGCTGGAAGCGCTGTTCGTCGAATACACCGACGCCCACCGTCACCCGATGAACCGGCTGACCCACAAGATCGCCATTCCGCTCATCGTCTTCCACATCGTCGCGATGCTCGACTGGGTGAAGCTGCCGGTGGAGGTCGCGGGCCACGCGCTCTCGCTGGGGCACGTCGCCTTCGTCGCCGCCATCGGCTGGTACGCGGCGATGCACCTGCGGCTCGCGGCGATCATGGCGATTGGCTTCGGCCTCTGCTTCCCCTTGGGACACGCCCTCGACGAGCACCGCTGGGTCGTCGTCGCCATCGCGCTGTTCGGCTGGCTCGTGCAGCTGGCCGGTCACGTCGTGTGGGAGAAGAAGTCGCCGGCCTTCCTGCGCAACCTGCTGCAGGCGCTGGTCGGGCCGCTCTTCTTCGTCGCGCTCATCACGGGCGACTGGAAGCTCTCGGACGCCGACGCGAAGACGAGCGAAGCGTAGGGCTCACTCCGTCGGCGGCTCGAACTCGGGCCCGAACGGCTTGCCGCGAAGGAGCCACCACGAGGCGCGAGCCTCGGGCGTCGCGGCCTCCCACGTCGCCTGCTGCCATTCGTCCAGCCACTGCAGCTTCTCTTCGTCCGAGAGGGCGGCGAAGGCGCGTTTCTGTTCGTCCGAGACGTAGCCCCAGCGCGTCATGTCGGCTCCCCGAGATCGGCGAGGTCGTGCAGGTCCTTGTCCCGGCCGGCGTGACGCTTGAGGGCCACGAGGTCGGCGCGCGAGCAGACCCTCAGCGTGTCACGCCCGAGCGGCCGGGGTTGTGCGCGGGCAACGATGCCTTCGGCGTCGATGTCGGGGTCGACGAGGAGGTCTATTTCACGCAGGGGGCGATTCGGATCGGTGAAGGTCATCGCGACGAGGTTGCGCGCCTTCTTGAGCGCCCTGCGCTGCTCGACGTCGACGAGTTCTCGCAGAAGCAGGTGGAGGCGCGGGCGCAGCCCGAGCGACAACAGCACGCGCTCCAGTGCTTCGTAGGAGCTTGGCGTCACGACGAGGTCGACGTCGTAAGTCATGCGCGGAACCCCGTGCAGGTTCATTGCGACGCCGCCCACGATGGCGTAGCGCACCGAGGCATCGGAAAGGGCGGCGGCGAGTTCGCGAAGGAACATGCGGCCACTCTACGCTTCGCCCGAACGTGCGGCGAGGCGCTGTTCGGCGGACGCATCCGGTGGTAAGCGGACCGCCATGCACGAGTTGCTGTCGTTCGCCCTGCTCGCTTTCTCGGCCATCTTCGTCATTGTCGACCCAGTGGGCGTTGTGCCGCTGTTCCTGTCGCTGACGGCAAAAGACAGCGTCGAGCGCCGGCGACAGCTTGCGCGCCGCGCCTGCCTCGTGGCCTGGGGGGTGATGATCACCTTCGCCCTCGTCGGCGCGCGCCTGCTGGCTCTGTTCGGTCTTTCGCTCGACAGCTTCCGCATCGCGGGCGGCCTGTTGATGCTGGTCACAGCGTTCGATCAGCTGCGCGCCGAGCCGCCGCGCACCCGCAGCACCGAGGCCGAGGAGCACGAAAGCGCTGAAAAAGACGACATTTCGGTCGTACCGCTTGCCATGCCTATCCTCGCCGGCCCGGGCGCCATCGCGACGGCGATGGTGGTGATGACGCGCGCGACGAGCCCCCTTCAGGGCAGCCTCGTGCTCGTCGCCATCACCGTCACCATGCTGGTCGCCTACGCGGCCATGCACCACAGCGGGACGATCGCGCGGATGCTGGGCACCACAGGGCAGCTCGTCCTCGAGCGTCTCATCGGTCTGCTCATCGCGGCCATCGGCATCCAGTTCATTCTCGACGGCATGCGGGCGTTCCTGCGCAGCTAGCGCTGCCTGCGGGGCTTCTGTGTCGGGGCCGGGCGGGCTGCTTCCAGCGCTGCCTTCATCATCGCCGGCGGAAAGCCGTCCCTGCCCACGCGCTCGAGGAGCACGGCGCAGCGCGGCTCGTATTCCAGGGCTGCGGTGCAGGTCATCGGGGCGAACAGCGTGGGCTCGGGGCTCCAGGCGGCGTTCATCGTGACGAGCTCCTTCGCGCTGCCCTGCGGAAGGTATGTCCTGCGCACGCCGAACAGCGGGGGAATCTCGATGCTTCGTGACCCCTCCGAGCGGAGGGAGCGCTCCAGCAGCTCCCGCATCTCGGGCCCGGTGCGGCGCTCGTTACGCGTCGCATAGACCGTCGTCGTCGTTCCACCTTCGACGCAGGCGAGCATGAACCACTTCGGATCGGAGGCGTCGAGGCGGCAGTGCTCGAAGGGATCTTCCGGCACGGGCGCGAGGACCACGGCAGGGGGCTCCGGCGGTGCCGCCGGGGGCTCTGAGGGATGGGGAGCGGCCACCTCCTCCTCGACGGGAGCAGGCTTCCGAGGCTGTTCGGCGCAGATCCCCGGGCAGGCGCAGGCGGAGAGGAGAATGAGGAGCAGGGTGGAACGCAGCGGCAGGCGCATCCTTCCGCTCTAGCCCCGTGTCGGTGCGTTCGCAAGCGGTGGCCGTTCATGCTCGTCCGCGGATGAGACGAGGCTCTGAATCGCCTGCTCCACCCGACGACCGAAGGCACGCCGCGAGGGCTCGTCCCCTTCGTACTGCCGTCCGGGCGGCATCAGCGGGGCGCCGATGCGCATACGGATGCGGGCCGGCCACCAAGGAAGCAGCGACAACGGCGACCCGAGCCACAGCCACCCCAGAGCCACCCGTGCCGCCGTCGGCAGCGGCGCCCAAGCCAGCGCCGCAGCGCCGAGGACGCCGAGCAGCGACAGCGCCCAACGCTTCGTGCCCAGCAGCCGCGGCTGGACGAGCAGCCAAGAAAGCCACCGCCCGCGAATGAGCAGGGGCGCCGTGAGGTGGGCGCCGCGAATGCCCATCGGGACGACGGGTACGCCTGACCGGCACGCCAGCCGGACAAAGCCCGTGCGCGAGCCAAAGTCGACCCGGTAGGCCTGCCACGCCGGCCGCATTGCCTCGTGGTCTCCGCCGGGAAAGATCAGGACCGGTACGCCGCGCGCGAGCGTTTGCTCGCCCGCCGACATCGTCGAGGGAATGGCTCCCAGCCGTCGTACGAACCACGACATGCCGGGGATGAAGAAGTCGGTCGGAAACACCATTGGCGCGAGCGGCCGGGAGGACCCGAACGCCTCCAGCCAGCAGAGGGCGAGGCCAAGCGACTCCGCGATGCCGAGCCCGGCCGAGTGGTTGGCAACGAGGAGGAACGGGCCTTGTCTCGGCAGCGATTCGAGGCCGAGCAGTCGCGGCGCAAGGCAGCGCCGGACCACGGGCGCCCCCCACCTGATGAAGAGACGGAGAAGCCGGTCGTCGGTCCTGCCCGGCGTTTCGACCTCTATCGGCTCAGTCCAGCGACGACGCGACAGCATTCCGGAAACCATAGCGTCCGCAGGGCCGTTGCGACCGGGCCGTCTCACCTGACACCATGCGGCCCGCATGGACACGCGCTCCGAAGAGGCCACCGCCGCCATCTGGGACCCGACCGGCCACCGCTCGGCACAGGCCCGATCGAAGGGCATCCGCGCCCGTCGCGTGCGGATGCTGTCGACGGGCATCGTCACGTCGCTCGTCGCCACCGGCACCATGCTCGCGGGACAGCCATTTCTCGCGCTTCTGCCGGGCTTCGTCTCGTTCGCCTGCCTGGCTCTCGTGCTGCTCGCGAGCGATGCGGTGCTGGAGCGGCTGTTCTCGTTTGCGCGCGCCGCGAACGCCGGTGTCGGCAGCATCTTCGGATACCTGCTGCTGACGCCGATCTACTTCGGCCTCGTCTGGCCGCTGGGTCTCGTTCGCAAGTGGATGGGCGCCGATGCGCTGCAGCGCCGCGCGCCCCGGGCCGCCACCTACTGGAAGGCCCACGCGCCGCCCGGCGACACGACGAGGATCTTCTAGATGCGGATTCTCGGCATCAGCGCGCACTACCACGACGCCGCCGCCTGCCTGATCGAGGACGGGCGCATCGTCGCCGCAGCCGAGGAGGAGCGGTTCACGCGCAAGAAGCACGACGCCTCGTTTCCCGAGAACGCCGTGCGCTACTGCCTCGCTGCCGGCGGCATCCCCGGCACGCACCGGCTCGATGCGGTCGCCTTCTACGACAAGCCGCTGCGCAAGCTGCACCGGATGCTCGAGACGTGGCTCGACGTCGCGCCGAGGGGCCTCGGGCAGTTCGTCCGCGCGGTGCCTGTCTGGGCGCGCGAGAAGCTGTGGGTCGAGCCGGAGATCCTCGAGGCGATGGAGCGGCTCGGCGTCGGCACTCCCGAGGTGCATTTCCTCGAGCACCACCGCTCGCACGCGGCCAGCGCGTTCTATCCGTCGCCCTTCCAGAGCGCGGCGGTGCTGACCGTCGACGGCGTCGGCGAGTGGGCCTGCGCGACCCTCGCGCACGGAGACGGCGACGCGCTGACGATGCTGCAGGAGCAGGACTTTCCGCACTCGCTGGGGCTGCTCTACTCGGCCTTCACCTACTTCACGGGCTTTCGCGTCAACTCCGGCGAGTACAAGCTGATGGGCCTTGCGCCCTACGGAGAGCCACGTTTCGTCGACACGATCCTCGAACATCTGGTCGATCTGAAAGACGACGGCTCGATCCGGCTCGACACGCGCTTCTTCGGCTTCATCGGCGGCCTCGCGATGACCAACGACCGCTTCGCCGAGCTGTTCGGAGGACCGCCCCGTTCGCCCGAGAGCCCCGTGACGCAGCGCGAGCGCGACCTCGCCCGAAGCATCCAGGAGGTGACCGAGCGCGCGGTGCTGGGCATGGCGAGGCACGCGAAGGCAACCACCGGCGAGAAGCAGCTGTGCCTCGCGGGCGGCGTGGCGCTCAACTGCGTGGCGAACGGCCGCCTCCTGCGCGAGCGCATCTTCGACGACCTGTGGATCCAGCCTGCGGCGGGGGATGCCGGCGGCGCTCTGGGCGCGGCGCTGGCTCTGTGGCATGCCGAAAAGTCAGGGCCGCGGACGCCGCAGCGGCCCGACGCCATGCAGGGCGCACTGCTCGGGCCCGACTTCTCGGACGCGCAGATCCGCACCTTCCTCGATGCGCACCGGTACCCCTACCGCGAGCTCTCCGACGACACTTGGGCGGACGAGGTGGCGCGCCTCATCGCCGAAGAAAACGTCGTCGGCCTGTTTCAGGGCCGCATGGAGTTCGGCCCGCGCGCGCTGGGCAACCGCTCCATCGTCGGCGACGCGCGCAGTCCGCGGCTCCAGTCGCAGATGAATCTGAAGACGAAGTTCCGCGAGAGCTTCCGCCCCTTCGCGCCCGCGGTGCTCGAGGAGCGGCTCGGCGACTACTTCGATCTGGATCGCAGCTCGCCCTACATGCTGCTCGTCGCGCCGGTCCGCGAGGAGCGCCGCCTGCCGCCGGAGGGCGATGAGAAGACGCTCGACCTGCAGGCCTGGGTGAACCGGCCCCGCAGCGATATCCCCGCCGTCACCCACGTCGACTACTCGGCGCGGGTTCAGACGGTGCGGGCCGAGACGAACCCGCGCTTTCACGCGCTGCTCAAGGCGTTCGAGCGGCAGACCGGCTGCGGCCTCGTCATCAACACCAGCTTCAACGTCCGAGGCGAGCCGATCGTCTGCACGCCGGAGGATGCCTACCGCTGCTTCATGCGCTCGGCGATGGATCGGCTTGTTCTGGGGCGATTTCTCCTCGACCGCCGTGACCAGCCCGCGTGGCAGAATGGCCCCACGGGCGCCGTCGCCCTCGACTGATCTCCCGGAGCACCCCATGGGACGCGCCACCTACGCCGGCAAGCTGCTGCGCGACGTCGTGCAGTTCGCCCGCGAAAACAAGGCCTACTGGCTCGTTCCGCTGGTGCTGGTGCTGGGCCTCGCAGCGCTGCTCATCTTCGCCGGCACGACCACGGCGCCCTTCGTCTACACCCTGTTCTGATCACCCGCCCACGGCCCGCCGCAGAGCCTCCTCGAGGCGCATTGCTTCGCTCGCCGAGAGGGTCGTCTCGAGCGTCATCGACAGCTTCACCGCCAGCCCCTCCGCGCGCACGGAGACGTCGGCGTGCGCCGTCGCGCCATCGGCCCTCGACAGCGCGAGCGATGTCGACGCGTCACCATGACGGACCCCAACGACGACAAAACCGTCGATGCCCGGCAGGCGCGCGAATCGCGCGGAGAGGCGTTCCATGCGGCCCCGAAGCGATTCGACGACGTGCGGACGTATCAACGTGGCGAGACCTTCGGGAGCGAGAGACAGCCCGACGTGCCCCGTGACGTGCTGCAGCAGAGCCTCAAGCCTGTCGAGCTTCACCGGTCGATCGAGGCGTGCCCACAGCGCGAGCTGAGCATCACCCGCGAGGCGAACCATCGAAGCTTCGTCCGAGGTCGACGGCGAGAGACGGAGGCGAAGGGCGACTTCGTCCGGGTGCTCCTCCGATGCGTACTCGAGCTCGACATGACGATCGCGCCGTCGCTCGTGCCAACCCAGCAGGAGAAGCCCCTTGGGCGTTTCGGCGCGTTGCAGCAGCGCGAGTCTGGGCGCGGCGAGCAGAGCGAAGTTGCGGCCTCCGGGATCAAGCTGCACCAGCGTCTCGCGCGTCACGGGCTGGAACTCGTCGTCGCCGTAGAGCGCGAGGTACTCGTCGAAGATGCCGGTGCATTGCGCCCGGAACAGGCAGGGGTCGCAGCGCGGCGTGTGGCGGCGCATCGAGGCGTGCCACTCGTACTTCTCGACCACCGCGGCCAGCCCGCCTGCGTCGCACGACTGCGTCACCGTCGGCTCGCCGCCGTGTCCGATGGAAGGCGCCCATTCGGGAAGGATGCAGAAGGGCAGGTTACCGACATTGACGTCGAAGCCCGGCAACTCCTGCTCGAAGCGCGACAGCATCTCGCGGAAGTAGGGCGCCATCTCCGAGTAGCGGGGCTGGATCGCGCGCAGGTACTCCGGGGTGTATTGGCCGATGCTCGAGGGACGCACGATGTCGACGTGCAGCTGCGCGAGCCCGTGCTCCTTCACGAGCGCCGGGTAGCCGGGGAGCGAGCGGTAGCTTTCCGTGTTGACGCACAGGTTCGCGGTGACCCGCTGGCCCCGTGCGCGCAGCATCCTGAGGCCCTCGATGATTCTCCGGAAGCTGTCCGGCTTCTTCGTCACCGCGACGTGCGAGGCCTCATCGGAACCTTGGATCGACAGCCGCCACTCGAAGCTGCCCAGCGCGCAGACGCGATCCAGAAAGCCCGGCTGGGGAAGCAGCACGCCGTTGGTGAAGATGACGATCTCCGGGAAGCCCAGATCGACCGCCTTTTTGAGCGCCTCCGGAAAGGCCCGGTGCAGCGTCGGCTCGCCGCCCAGGAACGTCACGCGCCGCGCGCCGGCCTTCGCGGCCTCTTCCAGCGCGGTGAGCATCGGCTCGATCGGCAGCGTCTTTGCGATCTTGAGCTGCGTCAGCTGTCCGCTCGCGCAGAAGACGCAGCGGTTGTTGCAGAGGTGGCCCAGCTGCAGCTCGTACTGATGGCCCGAATGCGTCGTCGTGACGGCGTTCGCCTCGGCCCTGTCCCGGGCCGAGACACGCTCGGGCGACGCATCCGCATGGGTCATGGCACGGATGCTATCGGGCGGGGCGCGCCGCTCGCAAGCAGGGGTCAGTTGTCGCGTCGCCGCCGCCTCAGGAGGAACAGGCCGCCGAGCAGCGCCGTGGCGCCCGCATCGAAGCCGCGGCAGCCGCAGCCGGGAAACGTCTCGGTTGGCCGGGCGTCGCGTACCGTGACCGTGCAGGTCGAGGCGTTGCCCGCGCCGTCCTTTGCCGTCACGCGGACGTCGGTCGTCGCTGAGGCCAGCGCCGCGCCTGCGAGCGGCTCCAAGGTCAGCTGCGGCGTCGACACGGCGTCCGTCGCCGAGGCCAGCGTCTCGACCGCCGGAACGCTGCCCGCGGTCGTTTCGACCGTGCCCCTGCAGATCAGCTCCGGCGCCACGGTGTCGGCCACGGTGACGGTGAACGTGCAGGTCGCGCTGTTGCCTCGGGCGTCCGTTGCCGTCGCGGTGACGATGGTTTCACCCAGCGGGAAATCGCTGCCGGACGCCGCGGAGGTCGTGATGACCGGGGCCGGATCCCTGTCGTCGGCCGCCGTGACGGTGAAGTTCGCCGTCGCGCCGTCGGGGCCCGCTGCCTCGAGGCGGAGGTCCGCCGGGCAGGTCGGCACCGGCGCCGTCACATCGCCCGCCAGGACGCTCACCTTGAAGGTGCAGGTCGAGCTGTTGCGGGCAAGGTCCGTCGCGGTCACGGTCACCACCGTCTCGCCCAAGGGAAACGCGCTGCCGGGCGCGTGCGAGTAGGAGATCGACGTCTCGGGGTCGGCGTCGACCGCCGTCGCCGCGAAGGTGGCAGACGCGGTGGCCTCGAGCGTCTCGACCTGCAGATCGGCGGGGCAAGTGAGTTCGGGCGGCGTCGTCAGACCGAACGACCAACTGTCGCTTCCGGTGCCCGAATAACCCTTGAAGATGATCCGCTCCCCGAGCAGGGCGTACGACTCGTACGGGTCCGGCAGGACCTTCTCGCGAGCCACCATGGGGACGAGCTGCACCGTGCCCGCCGCGGTGCCGTCGGTCGCCCAGAGGCCGCTCGAGAAGAAGATCAGCTTGTCTCCGAGGCGGTCGAGAAACGCGATGTCGGTCGGGAAGCTTTCGCCGATGGAGTCATGGGTCGTGACGAGGCCGATGTGCTGGCCTCCGCCGGTCGTCTTCCAGAGCGCGCAGCTCTCGTGATCGGTGCCCGAAATGTACTGGATGACATACGCCTCGCCGTCGAACGCGATGATGTCGTAGAGCCCCGTGTAGGCGCTGCCCGGGACGATCTCCTCGAGCATGTGCGTGCCGGCGTCGGTGCCGTCGCTGAAGTAGACCTCGTAGCCGTGGACGCCGTCCCCGCGCACGATGAAGGCGACACCGCCCGGCAGGGCCACCATCTCCCCGCTGGCGTTCATCAGGTCGTTGATCGAGGTGTTCATGATCTGGCGTGTGCCGGCCGCCGTCCCGTCGGTCACCCAAAGCCGATCGACCGAAAGGCCGTCGCTGGCCCCGAAGAACGCCTTGCCGCCGGCGTAGATCACGCAGTCCCGACGGTTGGCGTCCTGTTGCGGCCTGTTCGCCCTCGTGCTGTTGCCCTCAAGCAGAGTGAAGCTGTGGAGCGCCTGGGTCAGCTGGCGCGTCCCGGCGTCGGTGCCGTCGGTCACCCAGAGGGACACGCCAGAGGCCTCCCGCTTGAGGAAGAACAGGCCCATGGGCGTCGGCGACAGCTGCCCGGGGCTGGCGCCATCGGCACCCGGGGCGAGCTCCTTCACGAGCTCGGTGCCGGCCTCCGTGCCGTCGCTCTTCCACAGCTCGAGTCCGCCGCCGTTGCGGTCCATGCTCATGTAGATGCGATCATTCCAGACCACCGGCTCGGAGGTCAGGCGGCCGAGGCCGTCGGTCGCGAACGCCGTCGCCGTAAACGCCGGGGAGATCCCGGTCTCGGCCGCGTCGAGCTTCCAGATGGTGTTGCCCGAGTGGAGGTAGAGCTCTCCCCGGAAGCTCAGCAACGGACGCGTGTTCAAAGGCACCGTGCCGGGAAGGACGGCGACGGTGCCTGCCGGCGTGCCGTCGGTCTTCCACAGCTGTCCGTCCTCGGCGCCATCCCGGTTGATGAAGTAGACGAACCGGCCCGAGCGGACATAGGTGTTGGGCGCGGAGGAGCGGCCGACATAGTCGCGCAGCATGGTCGGCCCATCGACGGTCAGCGGGGCGCCGACCCGCGCGAGGTCGGAGGACGCCGGCAGATCGAGGGCCGCCGTTGCGGAGCGTGACCTGCAGGCGACCGAAGCGCCAAGGAGCAGCAGAGCGGCGATGGTGCGCCCGGCATGGGCGGGGTGACGGTGCATACGCATTGCTCGGACCTCGAAGGGGCGGCCGGAAGCGCTCAGAAGACGGTGTGAAGGCCGCGAACGTGACGGAGGGGCAGCCGGCCGTCAAGCGACAACCGGCGAAGCGGCGGCGCGGGGCCTCCATCAGGAGGGCCGAAGATACGATTGAGCACTATACTGCCTGTTGCAATCGATCCGCCTCGCCTCTGCACTATACTGCATAAACGCGAAGCGGACGGCTGGAGGCAGGAGGGGCGGGGTGACCTCCCCGTCGCCCAGCCGAACCCCGCCGCGAGGGGCTACAGGACGCTCCGGAGAGCGGCTTCGACGCGGGGCAGCGCCTCCTGAATCTCGGTCACGCTGACGGCGCCGACCGAGAGCCGGAACCAGCCGCTCTCGTCGGGCAGGCCGAACGCCTGGAACGGCACCACCGCGAAGGCCGCCTTCTCGAGCAGCAGCTTGCGGATGTCGTCGTTGGTCTTGAGGCCGCCCTTGCCGATGAGGTCGAACTGCACCGAGAGGTAGATGGCGCCCTGAGGCGACACCGCCTTGATGGGAAGCCCCTTGGCGGCGAGCGCGGCGAGGCCGTCGTGGAGCGCGCGCAGTCGCTCGTCGACGCGCTGGCGCATCTCGACGAGGTAGGCGTCACAGGCGGCGATGTCGTCGAGGAAGCGCGCGGTGGCGACCTGCTCGGCCTTTGGTGCCCAAGCGCCCACGTGACCCAGCACGTCGCGCATGCGGGAGATGATGGAGGGTGGGCCGATGCCCCAGCCGACGCGCACGCCGGTGGCCGCGAACGCCTTGGAGATGCCGTCGACGAAGACGGTGTAGGGCGCAATTTCCGGCACGAGATGGATGGGCGTGACGTGCTTCGCGCCGAACGCCAGCACCCAGTAGATGTGGTCGAACATGAGAATGAGCGGCTTCCGCCCGGTGGCCTCGCGGCGCCTGTTTTCGGCGACGACGGCCTGCGCGATCTCGGTGAGCGCGGCGGGGTCGACCATGGTTCCGGTGGGGTTGAGCGGGCTGCAGAGGGCGAGCAGTCGGGCCTCGGCGAGATGCGGTCGAAGCTGGTCGAGCGTCGGCATGAAGCCATTGGCCGCGTCGGTCTTCACCGCGACGCCCTTCGCGCCGACCATGTGGACGTAGTGGTTGTTGTTCCAGCTGGGCACCGGGTAGACGACGGTCTCGCCCGGGTCGACGACGCTGCGGTAGGTGCCGTAGATGATGGGCCGCGCGCCGCCGGCGATGACGATGCCCTCGAGCGGGTACTTCAGCCCGAGCGTCCGCTCGTAGAAGCGCTGCACCGACTGGCGCAGCTCGAGGACGCCGTCGCTGGGCGGGTAGTTGGTCTCGCCCGACTGCAGCGCGGCCGTGATGAGCTCCTGCAGCCGCGCGGGGATCGGGAACTCCTTCGGCTTGAAGTCGCCCACCGTGAGGTTGCAGCTCTTCGTGCCCTTCGCCTCGAGCGCGCGCACTTCGGCGGCGATGCGGAGAATCTCGCTGCCGACGAGGCCGGCCGCCATGGTGCCGACGGTGGAGGTTTCCTTGGCGGGGCCGAGCAGGTTCGTCAGGTCGAGGCTCATCGAAGGCTCCATGAAGGGGCTCGCGGGGGCGCGGACCATACACGAGGCTGGCCCCGAGTCGAAGGCCGCGGTGGGCGACGACGCGTTGCATCATTTCCCGTGCGGCGCGGCGGTTGTTAGGCTGACCGATCGCACTCGAAGTACCGCCTCGACGGAGCGTCCATGTCTGCCTGTGCCACCCACTTCCGCGCTCGCGTGACTACGCTCGCCGCGCTCATCGCCTTCGGTGCGCTTGCGGCGGGCTGCGGGAGCGAGCGCACACTGCGCGTGAACGTCGAGGGGCTCAAGGGCCGGGGTCTCGTGCTGCAGAACAACGGCGGCGACGACCTGACGATCACGCAGAACGGCGGGGTCGCCTTCGCGGGCCGCCTCGAAGAGGGCGCGCCGTACGCCGTCACGGTGTTTTCGCCGCCGAGCGAGCCGTCCCAGACCTGCACCCCGCAGCCGGCTTCGGGCACCGTCGCCGGCATCGACCCGCTCGTCTCGCTGATGTGCCGCACGAACCAGTTCACCATAGGCGGCACCGTCGCGGGCCTGCGGGGGGTGGGCCTCGTGCTGGGGAACGGCGGCGAGGAGCTGCCGGTCGACGCCGACGGCGCGTTCACGTTCGAGCAGAAGGTCGAGAGCCTCGCGACCTACGACGTCACGGTCGTGACGCAGCCGGCGGAGCAGGACTGCACCGTCACCGGCGGACAGGGCACGGTCGGCGGCGCGTCTGTCACGACGGTGCTGGTGAACTGCGAGAAGGGCCGCCGCGCGGTGGGCGGCAACGTGGTGGGGCTCTCGGGCACGCTGGTGCTGGCGCTGCGCGAGGAGGGCGGCACGGCCTCTCCCCAGTTCGCCACCGTCACGGCGAACGGCGCCTGGGCATTCCCCGCCCCCGTCATCGTCGGCACCAACTTCACCGTCACCATCGAGGCGTCGCCGATGTCGCCGATGCAGCGCTGCCTCTTCCTGCGTGGCGCCGAGCGGCTGGAGACGTTCGACGGCACCGTCGGAGGACGCGACTTCACCGGCGTGAACCTGGAGTGCGAGACGCGCCGCTTCGCGCTGTCGGGCACGGCGAGTCTTCTCGGCGGCACGCTGCGGCTCAAGAACGGCGAGGACGCCGTCGAGCTGACGTCTCCCGGCCCCGGTTCGCAGCTCTTCACCTTCCCGGCGGAGGTCGCCTCGGGCGACACCTACAACGTCGAGGTGGTGTCGGTCCCGACGGCGCCGGAGCAGCTCTGCACGGTGACGAAGGGCACGGGCCGCGTGACGAGCGGTCCGGTCACCGACGTCCGCGTCGACTGCGTGCTGGCGCCCTGCGCGCCCGGTCGCGGCAACTGCGACGGCAACGACCTGAACGGCTGCGAGACCGACCTGACCCGGACCACCGAGCACTGCGGCGCCTGCGGAAACCTCTGCACCTTCGCGCCCGGGACCGCGGGATGCGACGAGAGCACCTGCGTCATCACCTCGTGTCCCGCGGGCACCCTCGACTGCGACCGCAGCATGGCCACCGCCTGCGAGACCTCGGCGGCCACCATGGACAACTGCGGCGCCTGCAACAGGGCCTGCGCGCCTGCGCACGCTGCCGGCGCGGCGTGCGACACGGGCACCTGCCGGTACGCGACGTGCGATCTGGGCTACGGCGACTGCGACGCCGACACGGCGAACGGCTGCGAGTCGGATCTCCAGACGACCCAGCTGCACTGCGGCCGCTGCGGCAACGCCTGCGTCTTCCCCAACTCGACCTCGGTCTGCACCACGGGCAGCTGCACGCTGGACGCCTGCGAGAAGGGCTTCTGGGACGTCGACGGCGACCTGTCGAACGGCTGCGAATACGCCTGCAACTTCATCTCAGACGTGGATGACCCGGACGACGGCTACGTCGATGCGAACTGCGACGGCGTCGATGGCCTTCGGTCCGGCGCGCTCTTCGTCGCGACCACGGGCTCGGACACGAACCCCGGAACGCCCGAGCGACCCCTCGCCAGCATCAACGCGGCCCTCGTCCTCGCGTCGCGCTCGGGCATCGGGCAGGTCTACGTGTCGCAGGGCGCCTACACCGGAACGGTGACGCTGGTCGACGGCGTTTCGATCTACGGCGGTTATGACGCGGCGAACCTGTGGCTGCGCAGCGCCGCCATGGTCCCCACGCTTCGGGCCACGGCGGCGGTCGACGGCGCCGTCACCGCGGTCACGGGCTTCGGCCTCAAGGCGCCCGTCGTGCTGGATCACCTGATCATCGAATCGGCGGATGGCCGCACCTCGGGCACCTCGTCGATCGCCCTGTCGTGTGCGTCGTGCCCCACCCTCCGGGTGAGAAGGAGCTCGATCTTCGCCGGAAACGGCGCGATGGGCCGCACGGGCAGCGTCGGAAGCACGGGCGTGGGCGGAAGCAACGGCGGCGGCGGTTCGAACGGCAACCACGACGGCAACTCGGGCGGGCAGGGCGGCTCGGCGGGCTGGTCGGGCTGCGGTCGCACCGGAGGCAGCGGCGGCGATGGCGGCTGG